>Ga0180430_10004588_pt1 | contig 11622 bp, 11 predicted proteins | sample SS_ome_9_FD_132999 | JGI IMG/M metagenome (GOLD analysis project Ga0180430, IMG submission 132999) | Hypersaline lake sediment archaeal communities from the Salton Sea, California, USA - SS_1_S_2 metaG | ecosystem: Environmental > Aquatic > Non-marine Saline and Alkaline > Hypersaline >... | reverse complement strand
GCAACCCAGGAATCGTGATCGGAGCGGACACGCTGGTAGCGGTTGGTGACGAAGTGCTCGGAAAGCCTGAGTCCGTCTTGCACGCCCGGCAGATGCTTCTTCAACTCAGCGGCAGATCGCACCGCGTGCTGAGTGGTCTCTACGTATGGAACACGCACTCCGATCAGTCCGCAACAGCGTCTGTGGAAACAAGGGTTACCTTCCGGGAGCTGGAGGACACAGACCTCGACGATTACTTAGCAAGCGGGGAACCGTTTGACAAGGCCGGGGCGTACGGAATCCAGGGAAGGGCAGCGGCTTTCGTGGCCGGAATCCAGGGAGAGTACACCAACGTTGTGGGACTTCCACTCTGTACGTTGCGCAAGCTCTTGCGAGAGGTGGGCTTGGGGCTGTAGCCTTTACGTCCCGCACGCGCGGCAGATGCACCGTGATAGCTTAAGGAGGCGGCAGTGACCGACAAGAAGAAGGCAAGCATTCTCACGCTCAGGAAGATGAAGAGAGAAGGCGAGAAGATCGCCTGGCTCACCGCGTACGACTATCCAACCGCGGCCTTTGCTGAGGCTGCAGGATTGGACATGCTTCTGGTGGGCGACTCTCTCGGAATGTGCGTGTACGGTTACGAGGGCACCGTGCCGGTGACGATGGATCAGTGCATCACGCACTGCGAAGCGGTTCGTCGCGCGGCTCCCAACACGTTCGTTGTGGGCGACATGCCGTTCATGAGCTATCAGATCTCTGATGAGGAGGCTGTGCGCAATGCCGGACGCTTCCTGAAGGAAGCCAACGTAGATGCAATCAAGCTGGAAGGCGGGGTGCGTATCGTCAGCCGGATCAAGGCCATCTTGGATGCTGGCATCGTCGTCTGCGGGCATATCGGATTGACGCCACAGAGCTCAGGCCAACTGGGAGGGCACAAAGCCCAAGGGCGAACGATTGCTTCTGCGCGCGCACTCATCGAGGATGCACTTGCCATTGAAGCAGCTGGCGCACAGCTCCTGCTGCTTGAGGCCGTTCCACCTGAAGTCGCCGGATTCATCGCAAAGAAGCTCTCGATCCCGGTGTACGGCATTGGAGCCGGGCCAGAGACCGATGGACAGCTCATCATCGTTTCGGATCTCATCGGCCAGTTCCAGGCCTTCACGCCCAAGTTCGTGAAGAAGTACTGCAACGTTGCGGAAGTTGTAACCGAGGCCATGTCTTCCTACGTTCAGGAAGTCAAGGGTGGAGCCTTCCCAGAAGACGAGCATTGCTACCACATGCTGAAGGACGAGATTGGCGACTTCCCGGCGTTGATGAAAGAGTTCGAATAGCAAGGCTGAAGTGAGTTCGTACCGTTTGCGAGTGGAGGAGGCAGGATGAGCGACCTAAGAGGGCGGCTGGCAATTCGCGAAGAGCACTTACAACAGATCAATGACTTTCTGACCGATCCGAACAGCAGCGTGATCAACGAGTTCCTCGCCATTGTCGAGAAGTACGGGGGACCCGAGGAGATCAATCGCAAGGCTGAGGCCGCGCGTCAGCTTCCCAGCCTGATGCAGAGGCTCAGAGATGCAGGATCTCCGTATCTAGCAGATCTGGAATGGCTGACGGAGCAGCGTGATCGTGGGGCCTTCGTCAGCATGGATGCCTATCGCGAGCGCGTGCTGGGCTCCGAGGCTGGATCGGTTTCGTTTGATGAAGCTCGTGCGGTAACCCTCGAGATCAGTGCGCTCCAGTACTTCCCATGGCTGATCGCTGAAGCCAAGCAGGCCATTGAGCGTGCCGAGCTGATGCCCGGCCGGTTCATCCGTGTACGCAACATGGCTGAACAGGTGGCGGACCAGGGCGATACGCTGGCTGTTGCAGCTGCGATGCAGATTGTCGGTGCAAGCTATGTGGAGACCCTGGACACCAAGGGAACGGATGGCTCAAACATCCACCTGGGTGGCCCGGAGACGATCACTGGCTACTTTGGGGGCGTGGGCCAACCCAATGGACACGCGCTGAAGTGGGTAGACGAGTTCCTCGGCTACTTCACCGAATACGGAGTTCGACAGGTGTTGAACATCAACCCAGGGACCGTTCTGCTTGGATATCTACTCCACAAGCTGGGCATCGATATTGAGTTCAAGATCTCGGTCTTTATGGGCAATGACAACCCCTACGCTGCCCTTTGGACGCTTCTTGGCGCGAAGCTGTTCTCGCGCGAGGATGGAACAACCTCGTTGATCGGCTTCAACTGGGCGAACTCGGTAGACAACCAGACGATCGAGAACGGTGCAGAGGTCCGTAGGGCGCTTGGATTGGAAGATGTGGTGCGGTTCGAGCATCACATTACCGAGACGCAGAAATCGATCGTGCTCCAGCCATACGATCGTACGGCCGAACTCACCGAGTTGGCAATGCAGGTCGCGAATGTATCTGCCAAGCACGAGGGAGGCATTCCAGAGATTGACGCTTCCCGCGAGCACCCCTCGGATATCCTTGACTACTTCGCAGCGAAGTCGGATATCGAGGCGCAGGGGCTTATGCCCGCAATGGAGCGTAACTATCTCGACAAGCATGACGCGCTCAATCGAACGGCTTTGGAACTGACGAAATGTGGCATCCCCACAATCCCGGCGCAGCATCTACACCGTTAGCATGGAAACGCCCTAAGTTCCCAGGGCGGGCGGTACTTGGAGTGAGGTGGCAATGACAGCGTATGCGTCCCTGAAGCAGCAGGTCGATGAACTCGGCATCCAGTTCGTAGACTTTAGAGTTGCAGATCTGGTTGGGAGATTCCGGCATCTGACGATTCCGTCAGAGCGGTTCACACCGGAACTCGTAGAAGAAGGGCTCGGGTTCGATGGCTCGAACTACGGTTTCCGGTCTGTTGAGGGCAGCGACATGGTGCTGGTTCCGGACCTGGAGACGGCCTACGTCGAAGAGCGGTACGGAGAACGGATTCTGACCCTCATCGCAGACATTCGGGATGCCACCACCCGAGAACCTGCGAAGATCGATCCGCGCGGCATCGCAGCTGCAGCAGTCTCACGAGCGCAGGAGTTGGGGTTTGCGGACAAGGTCATGGTCAGTCCGGAGTTCGAGTTCTACGTGTTTGATCGCGCCTGCTTCGATACAGGCAACGGGAGAAGCAGTGTCGAGATAGACGCCGCAGAAGGCGACCGTCATCGTGATGGCGAGAGCATCGGCCAGTGTCATCATTCTGCCTATCATGCCGCGATGCACCAGGACACGCTGTTCGACCTTCGTTGCGAGGTGGTCCGCCAGATCCAGAACGCCGGCATTCCAGTGAAGTACCATCACCACGAAGTCGGAGCGTTTGGACAGCAGGAAATCGAGCTGGGGTTCAACGACTTGGTGAGCATGGCCGATGCTACGCTTGTGGTAAAGTCGCTCGTACACAACGTCGCTAATGAGTTTGATTTGACTGCTACCTTCCTCCCCAAACCCCTACATGGTCAGGCAGGCAACGGCATGCATCTGCATCAATTCCTGATGCAAGGGGATAAGAACGTGTTTGCGGAGAATGGGGAGCTCTCAGAACTCGCCCTCTGCTACGTGGGAGGGCTGCTGAAGCACGGCCGTAGCTTGATGGCATGGACGAATCCTTCGACCAACTCCTTCCGCAGACTGGTGCCAGGATTCGAGGCACCGGTTCACCTCGTGTTCGGATCCGCAAATCGAACTGCTGCAGTCCGCGTGCCGGCCTATGCGCAAGGCGCAAAGCGCCGCATCGAACTCCGCACCATGGATGCGATGTGCAATCCTTACCTCGCGTATGCAGCCATACTCATGGCAGGCCTGGATGGCATTGAGAACAACCTGAATGCGCGTGACATGGGATTCGGGCCATTTGAAACGGATCTGTATGAGAAGCAGGTGGGTGATGTTGCGCCAAGGACGCTCATGGAGGCGTTGACCGCACTGAAGGACGACTATCAGTATTTGCTGCGAGGCGACGTCTTTACCGAGGCGCAGATCGAGCATTGGATTCAAACAAAGCAAACAGAAGCCGAGGCGGTGAGCCACCGCCCGCATCCGCACGAGTTTGTCTTGTACTACGACATGTAGACGTTGCGAATCTACGGCCCTTCGACAGCGATGAACTTCGTTGCCGCGCTTGTGGTCATCTACTTGCGCTTCTTCTCTTCGCGATCGAGGTACTGCAGAATTGCTTCGACGACCAGGTAGTTGATCGATCGGTCGACCTTCTTTGCGAGACGATCGAGTCTTTCAATCGGCTTCCTGTCGAGCTTGTTCTTTGGGATGTAGATCGACAGTGTCGTGATTTCGCTCTTTCGGGCCATTACTCTCACCTCCTCCCCTTTTGTCCTTCGAGGTCCTCGATTTGAGTCAAGCCTACACCAAGTCGTCGGTCGAAGACAACTATTCAGACAAAGAGAAGGGAGCCTCATAACGAGGCTCCCAGCTAGTATCTAGTCTGTGATCGAGTACTGCTGCCTAGCGGATCACGAATCGGAACGTGTAATAGGCGATCTCGCGTGCGCCCTTGCCCTCGCATTTCGCGAGTTCAGGCTTCTGCATGCCGTGCTCGCCATCGCAGCCTTCTTCCTTGCGATCTGCCATCGGCGGAGTGCAAACGCGTTCGATCGGGACTGCCCGTTCGATTGCGAGTACGAGTGTAAACGTGCCCTCGTCGAACACCCCAGATGTCAGCACAGGTTCCCATTCGTCATTCCAGCTTAGCTCGCTGACCGGAATGAATGCATCAAACAGGTCGCCAGCTGGAGCAATCGAGATGATCTCGCTAACCGGAGTGTCATACGCGTAGGCTTCTTCGTTCACGATCTTGACGGTCGTTCCACAAGGCAGCTGGAGCGAACATCGTTCCCAAAGGATGTTGATGACATCGTCTGAGACATTGTGCACCCAGAACGGCAAGCGGCTTTCGATGCCAGCCTCTGTTTGCATGACGTCAAACGCGATTCGAATCGTGTCATCCTGGAATACAGCCTTCTCCGAGTAAATCGGATCCAGCATTTCCAGTGTTCGATCCTGTAGCACCGTGACTTCCTGCACCACGACCTCTTCCTGTACAACTACGGGTGCCGAAGTCTCTGTCTCTACTGGAGCCAGCAGCAAGCCGAAGATGAGCAATGCGCCCAAGATGCCTGCAACTACAGCGATTTTTCCTAAGTCGTTCAAGTAACTCACCCCTCTTCGTCGACGAAGGTTGGAATGGTACGATGATAGCTGTGAGGAGAGTTTAGAAGATAGGAAACTGACCAGATGGGAACAGACCTCTGTCCAGGCGGAAAGAGGCATGGGAACTGCCCGAGCCAGCAGGAAGCTGTGCCTCTGGCTGACGGTTTGCCAGATCCGCTCGCGACCGCTGAGCCACGCGGGACTCCGGAATGACAACACAAGAGCCAAACGCGGTAGCTCCGGTTCTGGACAAGTGGCCCGTCATCCCTTCCCTCGGATTGGCTCAATGTGTTGTCCAGCACAGACTCTCATGGCTGTGCTACGATACAATCCACCAACATGAATGACTGGCGAATCCTAATCTACTGCGACGATAATGGCTGCCCGATCTACATCTCAAAGGATCTTGATGCGTTCTTGGAGCTGATGCGATTCCCTGAGTTCGCTGACGAACCATCCGAGTAAGCCTCAGGCGGGATTCTGCGTAGGCCACGTCAGACGATCCCGCCGCTTGAGGCTCGCTTCACTCTAATCATCGCGCTGCGTTGTACTTCGATGCACCCCATCGGGCACATCCTACCGGGACATTTGCATGGTTCAGCTCCAGATCATTGGGCGATGGCCATCCACGACCGAGAGGTTCTGATGTCCTGGTGAGTACCTGTGGGACACCGTCCTCATCCGTAGGGAATACGGATTGCCTCCCAATCTGTGGTGTCTCAGTTCGACGGCAGTTTGATGGTACTGCTGAGTTGAGATAGGGTGCTGTGGGCCAGTTGCGCTCGCGCGAGACAGGAAGGAATGCCCCGCGCTTGATACGCAGGGCATCTTGAGCCAGCGAGAGGAGTCGAACCTCCGACCGATGGTTTACGAAACCATTGCTCTACCACTGAGCTACGCTGGCGGTACAATCGGGAATTATAGCAGGATCAAACCCGCCTTCAACCGGAGGAATCATGGACGGGCTTTCGATTGCGGCTTCACTGACTGAGATTGCTCCTCGCCTGAACGGTGCGGTTATCCGCAACATCTATCATCCAACGAGGATGCGATTCACCCTGCGGCTGTTCGCTGGTGAGGACATGCGCTTGGCGATCGACCTGCAGGAGGCCGAGATCCGGATTCCTGAGAAGCAAGAAGTGAATCCTGAGGCGCCGTCTGCATTCACCATGTTCTTGCGCAAGCATCTCAAGGGTGGACATGTGGAACGCGTCAGTCAGCAGGGTTGGGATCGCGTGATCGAGTTTAAGATCCTCCGACGGGAGGGCTCACGCATCTTCTCCTACCAACTGATTGCTGAGCTGGTCGGCATGCGTGGGAACCTCCACCTGCTCCGAGAAGGTGTGCTCTTGCAGTCTCTGCGCTCAGATCACCGCAATCAGCCTGGCGCACCCTTTCATCCCTTGCCATGTCAGGAGAAGCTAGATCCTACGACCGCGAGCCCCGACGAGCTTGAACCCTGGCTTCGTGGTGCAGCCGTGCATGCGCCGCTAATTACCAAGCATGTGGACGGCATTGGCAAACAGACAGCCGTTGATCTGGCGGCCAGTTTGGCAGGCGAGGATCCTGCTTTGGAACTTGCGCTGCGTCTCAAAGAATGGACGCGGTATGTTCAAGCGCCGAATCCGCATGTACTGGACGCGGAGGCGCGCGCAACCTTCTACCCGATGCCGCCTCCTGCCACAGCTGCAGCAAGCTATCAAGAGGCACTTGCCGCGGTGCTCGACAGGGAGGATGAGGCGCCAGCCGCAGGCCCAGATAGCATCGCGCGGCGCTTGAAGCGTGCGCTGAAGCGCAGACGAAAAACGATCGAGAAACTCGAGGACTGGTTGTCCGCAGCGGATGAAGCTGATGCGCTGAAAGCACGAGCTGACCTGCTCATGATCTATCAAATGGACATTCCGAAAGGCTCACAGCAGGCGAGTCTGCTAGATCCGGCAACGGACGAAGAAGTGGTAGTGAAGCTCGATCCATCGTTCACTGCGCTAGAGAATGCGCAGGCTTGGTATCGACGTGCACAGCGAATCCGCAGAGGACATCCGCATGTGCATGCCAGACTCCGAAAGATCAGAACGGAGATTTCGATCTTGGAGCTGGCGAGCACCGACCATCAGCAGGGACTTGAGATTGAAGCTGCTGCCGCAGGCCTGATCGAACGCAAAGGGAAGCAGAAGCCGCCGCCCAAGAAGGCGGTCCCGTTCCGCGAAGCCGATGTGAAGGGATACCGCATTTGGATTGGCAAGAGCGCGGCACAGAATGATGCACTTCTTCGGGCAGCGAAGGCTGATGATCTCTGGATGCATGTTAAGGACTTTGCAGGATCACATCTTGTGATCCGAACTCGTTCAGGCGAGCCGGTGCCTGATCAGGTTCTCGAAGCAGCGGCCAGGCTAGCTGCCCAGCACTCCAAGGCAAAGGACGAGCGGCGGGCGCAGGTCAGTGTGACTGAGGTGCGGCATGTGCGGAAGCCCAGAGGAGCGCCTGCGGGCCTGGTAAACGTTCGAACTGCGGATACACTGACGGTCGAACTGAGGAAGGGGGATTCTTGAGCTACGTCTACGTTCTTGAGATCGTACTCTCGGTGTTGGCCATCTTCATCGCGATTGTGTTCCACGAGGTTGCACATGGCTATGTGGCCTTTCGCCTCGGCGATCCGACAGCCAAACACCTTGGACGACTTACCCTGAATCCTTTGGCCCACATCGACCCGATCGGCACGATTCTTGTTCCGCTTGCACTGGTTCTCCTCGGCTCACGATTCCTATACGGATGGGCGAAGCCAGTACCCATCAACCCGAGGAACTTCCGCAATCCTTTCCGTGGCCTGCTCTACGTTGCGATCGCGGGTCCGGGCACCAATCTAGGGATGGCGCTGGTCGCGGCTCTGTTGGGGCGCATTCTAGCGCTGGCGGTCCCTGCCTCTGTGATCGCGGCCAACTCATTCCTCGCAAACCTCAGCTATGCGCTCTTCTTCTTTTTGGCAGTCTTCGTGCGCTACAACCTTCTCCTGATGATTCTGAACATGATCCCGATTCCACCGCTCGATGGATCGAGAGTTCTTACCTACTTCCTGCCGCCCGCGGGCAAGCGCATGATGATTTCGATGGAGCGCTATGGATTCATTATTGTGGTCGGCTTGTTGTACTTCGGAGCGCTGGACTTCCTGTTCCAAGGGCTGAACGTTCTGTGGAGCCAGCTTCTGGGTAGCAACTGGATCGTTGCGCTCCTCAGCGGAGGATAGCAGTCGCGCGATTGCCGTAGTCATAAGCACTTCGTATAATCCGGCACATCCGAATTGAGGGAGCATTTAGCAAACAATGAACCAAGCTGCTGAGTATCAGATTACCCATAGAGAATCGAATCAAATCACCGTTCGTGTGGCCGTGCCCAACGACCTTGTCAAGGCGCAGATCGAGGAGATCTATCGAGCCTACGCACGGGAAGTCCGCGTGCCAGGGTTCCGGAAAGGCCATGTGCCGCGGAGTTTCCTTGACTCTCGCTTTGGGCGCGATGTCTTCCTCTCAGAAACGCAGGATGAGCTGCAACGGATCCACCTGCCAGCCGCGCTCATGGAGCTTCAGCTTCGGCCGGTTTCCCGACCGGAAATGGAAACGGTGTCGTTTGACGAGGAAGCCTCGTTTGTGTTTGATGCCTCGTTTGATGTGCTGCCGGAGTTTTCGATCGACAACTACGAGAAGCTGGAAGTCGAAGCGCCGGTCTTAAAGCCAGTTGCCGACGAGGACGTCGATCGAGCGGTGGAGGATGTACAACAGCAGTTCGGTACCTTGGGCGAGCGTGAAGGCGACGTTGTAGCGAACGAGGATTTGGTTCGCGTCAAGGAAGGCGAGCAGGAATGGGATACGCGCGCGCTTGAAGATAACCCGATCACGAAACATCTGATTGGTGTCGAGGTGGGCGCTACCGTGGACATCGACACCGAGCTGCCGGACGGCAAGCCTTTCCAAGCGACGCTCGAAGTCGTAGGTCTTCGCGAGATCGTGCTCCCTGAAATTGACGACGAGCTTGCAAAGGACGCTGGCTACGACTCCGTGGAAGCACTGCGAGAAGACATTCAAACCCGGATGCGTCAGCGGAGAGAGGATGTCCGCAACCAGGTGATCGACGGAGGTCTCATCGAAGCACTGCTTGAGCGGATTGAGATCGACCTGCCAGAGACCTTCATCTCGGATCTAGTGGAAGAAGAGGTCGACCGCGTCAAGAAGGCGATCGCGGATTCTGAGCAGGACCTTTCCTTCGAAGGCTACCTAGAATCACGTGATGAGAATGAGGAAACGTATCGGCAAACGGTTCGCGAGGGCATGGAGCGACGCGTTCGTACTGAACTGACGCTCTCGCAGCTGGCGCGCCAGCTTGAGATCTCGATTGATGACGAGGAGCTCGGGAAACTGGCGGAACAAGATGCAGAGGGTGCTGGAGAAGAAGCGCTTCGGTTTGTCGCACGCCTCAAGGCCGAGGATCGATGGGATGACTATCGTCAGAACAAAGTGAACGAGCGGATTCTCGCCACTCTGCGCGAGACCGCGATCATCAAGGACAAGGAGGAGGAAGAGAAATGACCGCCCAGATTCCATTCGTAATCGACCATACCGGGCACGCAGAGCGTTCGTACGACATCTACTCGCGCCTGCTTGAGGATCGAATCATCTTCTTGCGCGACGCGATTGATGATGACGTGGCCAATGTTGTCATTGCGCAGATTCTCTTCCTGGCAGCCAAGGACCCATCAAAAGACATCCAGCTCTACATCAACTCCCCTGGTGGCATTATCACTTCCGGTCTGGCGATCTACGACACGATGCGTTTCGTGAAGGCGGATGTTGCGACCATCTGCATCGGGCAGGCTGCGAGTATGGCAGCTGTGCTACTAGCTGCGGGTGCTGAGGGCAAGCGCTCCGCGTTGCCGAACTCCCGAATCCTGTTGCATCAAGCGTCAGGAGGCTCGCAAGGACAGGCCGCGGATGTGCGGATCCAAACCGAGGAGTTGCTTCGCATGCAGGACCTGCTGGTGAAGATCCTTTCAGAGCACACCGGCAAGCAAAAGCGATCGATCCAGAAGGACATCGACCGTGACCGGTTCATGACAACGGACGAGGCGATTGACTACGGTTTGATTGATCGTGTGATCCCGCCCAGAAAGTAGCAGTTCGGGAGGTCGCTGCAGCATGTGTGCAGGGCAATGGAAGCAGGCCCGGAAGATTGACGCACATGTGCACGTGGTTCTGCATGAACGTGAGAACACCGATCTTGTTCTGAATCCCACATCAGACATGTTGCGCACGATGGATGCTCAAGGCATCCATCGTGCGTTCGCATTGCCGATCAATTACCCCAGCTACTTCGACCTGGCAGATTCTGACCGAGCGGATGGCTGGGTCGAGGCGAATAACCTGCAACAAGCCAGCATCGCAGCGGCGTCTGAGGGACGGATTACATCATTCGCGGACTGCAGTTTGGAACACACAGAAGCTGAAGTCGAACGGTCCCTGAATCTGGCGATGAGTCACGGCCTCGTGGGCCTGAAGATCCATCCCTACAACCTGAACGCATCTGCGGATGATGCGCGACTCCGCCCTTGGCTCTGTGTGGCGAGCGAGCTTGGCCTGCCCGTTGTCTTTCATGCCAATCCATCCGGACACGCAGGCGACTTCAATGCCTCCGCACCTTCGCGGGTCTACCAAGCGGTGCACGGGATGGATGCCACCTATTGCATCGCTCACATGGGAGGGATCGCCTACCTAGAAGTCCTGGCTGGCGGAGGATACGTCGACTTCTCTGGCACACTCCTGTGGCTGGCCAAGCTGCATGGCGTCCTGTTCTGCGAGCGACTGCTTCGCCAGATCGGCATCGATCGATTGCTGTTTGCCACTGACTATCCCATCTACCCATACGAGGAGTACTTCAAGATCTTGGATCAGATGTCGTTCTCCGAGGATGAGGTCGACCGTATTGCGTGGCGCAATGCAGAACGGTTCCTGCGAGGTCTTCCCCCAGTCGTACACGGAGCATAATGGACGAATGACGCGCAAGGCGCTAGAATCGTCCTATGCGAACTGGCAGAGCTGACCTCCCTTTGCACCATGGCCGCGCACCCAAGTGGCTCTTCTCACGGATGACCCAATTGGCAGGTGCTGTCGTCGATCTCATGGTGTTGGAACACAGCGTGGCGGGGCTTCTTGAGCGTTTGAGCAATCCGGGGTGGTTCCAGTCCCTGGGCTGTGTCTTGGGCTTCGACTGGCACTCCAGCGGCGTGACCACTACGACCTGTGGCGCGATCAAAGAAGGCATCAGAGGACGGGAACAGGAACTCGGCCTGTTTGTCGCAGGGGGCAAAGGTTCCGCGTCACGGAAGACGCCGGCAGAAATCGAGCAGTGGGGTGAGCTCCTCGGGTTGGAAGTTGCCGACCTCGTAGATGCGAGCAGGACATCAGCCAAGGTAGATTCTGCAGCCAT
>Ga0180430_10004587_pt1 | contig 11623 bp, 6 predicted proteins | sample SS_ome_9_FD_132999 | JGI IMG/M metagenome (GOLD analysis project Ga0180430, IMG submission 132999) | Hypersaline lake sediment archaeal communities from the Salton Sea, California, USA - SS_1_S_2 metaG | ecosystem: Environmental > Aquatic > Non-marine Saline and Alkaline > Hypersaline > Sediment... | reverse complement strand
TCTGAATCGAGATGTGTGTGAGGCGATCAGCACGGAGCTGGGAGTCGTTGCCATCAGCGGCAACGCCACCGACCTCTCGACGCTTGAGGAGGCCGACATCGATCGTGCCGATGTCGCGGTCGCGCTGATGAGAGCCAACGCCGACAACCTCGCCTTCTCCCTTCTGGCTCAGGGCGCCGGCGTCGAACGAATCATCGCTCGCATGCCAAACCCGAAGTACCGATCGGCCTACGAGCGGGCCGGCGTGACGAGCATCGTAGACGTTGCCGGTCTCTTCCTCGATCGACTCGTCCTGGAGATTGAGCATCCGTCGGTCCACCAAGTCGCGTCACTTGGCAATGGAGCGGGTGCCGTCGTGTGGGTCGAGGTTGCGGAAGGTTCGGCGGTCTGCGGGCGCCCACTCGAAGAGGTTCGCGGAGAACGAAGCTTCCCTCACGGATGCGTCGTATCTGGCCTGTTGCGAGAGGATTCGGATCGCCTGCACTTCCCTGACGGGCGCGACCGGCTCATTGCCGGGGATCGGGTCCTCCTCGTAGGGACGATCCAGGGGCTGACCCGGGGCGCAGAGCTTTTCGGAGAGCGGAAGGGCTTGGCTGCCTTCCTACGGAAGTGTGTTCGCAGGACGGGTGAGCCGGACGAGGACGCCCAAGCGCGCCTGGAAGTGGCGCTCGATGAAGAGGTTCAGCAAGAAGAGGGATCGGAGGAGAGTCCCTCTGAGTCGTCAGACTAGTCGTCTATGCTCTCGTTCTTGGGAATCGGCGCTCCCTCAGGCGCTGCCAGAACATCGATATCCATGTACACGAGATGGAGTACCACGCTGTCTGTCTGGGGCGCGTCGCCCGATCGGTAGACCAGAAGCGTAAGCTCAAGGCGATCAGGGTCGGCGAAGACCGTGTCGTCCCGAAGGAGAGGACTGAAGACGAGACCCTGATTTCGGATTGCGCCGTCCTCTCGGCGAAGTCCCGAGGCGACCGACCAGAACGTTCGGTAGACGGCTCCTCTCTCGGTTCCGTCGATGACAAGTTCCATCTCCGTCTCTCCGGAGAGGAGCGCGTGGGTCATTGGCAAGCGTGGATCTCCGAGGCCCGTTTCTCCGTGGATGCTCGTGCCGATCGAATGGAGGGTCTCTGTCCCAAGCGTTCCTCGAAGCTCGAGCGTCACCGTCGGATCGATCGACTCGGCCAGCACAGCCGCCGTGCCATCCAGGGCGACGGAAGCTTCGAACGATCCTGACGAAGCGTCCCGGCCGATCAGGATCTGAGCCTCCCCCTCTAGAAGGCGGACACGCTCTCCCCCGGCGTAGGCGAAGGGATCCTCCAGATCGCCGATTCGAAGGGGAGATCCTGCCGCGACCGACCAGAGCGGGGCGATTGCGACCGGACCGAGGAGATCGATCGGATTGGTATCCTCATCCGATTGGAGAAGGAACCACCCGGCGAGGACGGCTGCTGCCAGGGCCACACTGAGAAGGAGAATCTGCCACGTCTTCGTCATCGCTACGGGACGATCGAGAAGGGTTCGGAGAAGGCTTCTTCGCCTCCGAGGAAGCCGGTCACCCGGTAGCGGCCCGTCGGGAGTCCAGAGACGTCCAGCAAGTAGCGGCGCCAGTCACCGCTGGAGACGACATCCGCCTCCTCGAGAACTGAGGTTCCGCTGGGTGCGGTCCAGACGATGTCAAACGATTCGCTACGTAGAACCCGAGTGAAATGGACGATCAGATGGACAACACCGCCCGATTGCGAGAACCGGGAGCTCTCGTCCTCGCCGACCCAGCCACCACGCTTCCGCTCGGCAGATGCGTACAGACCATAGCGAAGCTCCCGCGTGTACGCATCGGTCAATGTCGCGACAACATCCTCTGCGATCGATGTGGACGCATCGGCGAGGAGGGAGTCGAAGCCTCCGAAGGTCGTCGTTGCACGCATGGTCGTCGTATCAGAGGCTTGCACGTCGAGCGAACGCTCCACACGGCCTGTCCTTGCATCGACCACCTCAATCTGAGCGCGCATGCGGACCGAGTACTCAATGGCCGGCTCGTCGGCGACGCAGTCCCCGCCCTGCCAAGACGTGCAGATGGTCGTCTCCCGCTGCGCCGTGTCCACGGCGAAGACCGAGCCGGCGATCAGTTTGCTCACGCCGGTGAGAGATCCGATCTCGACTGCGGTCGTCGGTTCAATGAAGCCGGTGTCGCCGAGGGCGTGCTCCATGAGGAGGGCATCCAGCTGCGCCCGAGAGTAGACGTCGATGCCGTCGGCACTGACGAGCCTCGACTCGATCCTTCGGGCGAGCGTGTTCTGGGCGTCCGGCCAGCTGGAGCTGTTGTCGAAGGAGAGGACCGCTACGTCCATCCGTTCGTTGGCGATGACCGCACGCTCCGAGGGCTCCGGGATGATGAACAGAAACAGCGTTGCCGCGAGCACGGCAACGACGGCGACGACAATCAGCAGACCGGTGGAATCATCCATGGAATCCTCCTCACTCCGTCGGGCCGCCCAGGGCAGCGTCGTTGGCAGCAGACGTCACACTACCTGCTCGCTGTGGGGTGGTTCAAGGGAGCGCCGCGGAAAGGTGCTCGCGGGCGCTCGCACATCCCTTCGCATTCGCGGCGGACAACGCCTCTCCATCAAGGAGCGCAACAACGAAGGCGGCGGCGAAGGCGTCCCCTGCTCCCGTTGGATCGGCGTTCAGAACCTCCGACGGCGCCTGAAGATCGCGCGCCTCGCCCCGCCAGGCCAGCGAGCCCTCGGAGCCCATGGTCAGGGCGCCCGCTGCGTAGGTCTCCGCCAGCGCATCGACGATCTCGGCCGGCTCTCGTCTGCCGGTGAGGGTCTCGCCTTCGGTCCGATTGGGCAGGAGCCACGAGACGCCCTCAATGGCATTCCGGAACCTATCGACGCCGAAGGAGTCGATCAGATTCGCCGGCGGCGGATCGAGCGAGATGGCAAGGTTACGCGATTGGGCGACCTCGATGGCCCGTCGAGCGGCTGCGCGCTGGTTTGGCGAAAGGATGGCATAGCCGGAAATGTGCAGGTGATCGGCCTCGTCGAAGAGCTCGGGAGCAACAGCTGCCTCGCCGATGCCGTCATTGGCGCCCCGAGAGCAGATCATCGATCGCTCCTGATCCTCCTGGTAGGCGAGGATGATGCCCGACGGGAGTGTCGAGCGGGCGACCGCGGTCTGGACACCAGACCGCTCCAGAGACTGGATCAGCAGATCACCGACGAGGTCATCACCGACGCAGCCGATGAATGTGACCTGAGCGCCCTGTTCGGCGGCCAGCCGTGCGAACGTGCCGGCACTCCCTCCCGGCCGGGCCCAGATAGGCGAGCGGGCCTCCGCCCCGGGCGGAAGGATCCCGGGCTGCTTTGCGTGGACATCCAGATTGAGGTCGCCGAGGACGACGATCCGGCTCATGCCTTCTCTCGGAGGGAGGCGACTGCGTCGGACAGTGCCTTCACCTTCTCGACATCGATGCTGCCGGTGATCACGCCGTTCTCCTTGAAGACGGTTCCGGCGATGAATCCGTCCGCTTCACGGTAGGTCCCGAGGTTGTCGATTCGAAGGCCGCTTCCAACGAAGACGGGAAGATCGACAACGCTCTTGACGCCGGCCAGATGTTCGGGATCGGTTCGTCGCCCCGATCCGATCCCGGAGACGATCAGACCGTCCGGACCATTGCGCTCGGCATCAATGGCCGCCTCTTCGATTCGCGTGAGGTGAGCGGCGTGTTTCACGTGGACATCGGCCAACACCTTGACGTCGGCTCCGATGTCGCGGCGAAGCTGGAGAAGCTCACGAGCCATGCCTTCGATCGTTCCTTGATCGGCGAAGGCGACGCCTGTGAAGACATTCACGCGCATGAATGTTGCTCCTGTAGCTGCAGCGATCGAGAGGGCAGCCAGCCCATCGTTGCGAAGAACATTGACACCGATCGGCACATGCGCCTTTTCGACAAGGCGCTCGACGATGACCGCCATCATCGCAACCGTCTCCGGCGGCGCGGTCTTCCCGAAGGGAGCATCCCCCATGTTCTCGACAATCACCGCATCGACTCCGCCCGATTCCAGGGCATAGAGATCGGCCAACGCGGCATCAAGGATTGGTTTTCGCCCCTGCTGGCGGTAGCGGACGCTCCCGGCAAGGGGGTTCAGGTGAATCATCCCAATGAGCGGCTTCTCGACAGTGAACACCTTGGCAGCCATGGGCGGAGCATAGCGGAAGGCTCAGGGGTGCACCAGCCGAACGATGTCTAGAGCCAGGGTTCGATGTGCCAGTCGCGAAGGCGAATCGGATGATCGGCGTAGCGGATGACTCCCTGGCGATCGATCAAGAACGTGTGCGGGATCCCCTCGACGCCGTACAGGGATCGAACCGCCTCGGCCTCCGCCAAGGATCCCCAGAGCGTGACGAACTCCGTGAGCCCGTTGGTCTGCAAGTAGTCCTCGGCCACCTGTTGCGACGCATCGAGACTAACGGTCACGACGATCAATCCGTCGTCCTCGTACTTCGCGCGGAGCGCATCCAAGTGTGGAAGCGTGGTTCGGCAAGGGGGACACGTGGACCGCCAGAAGTCGAGCAGCACGATTTGCCCTCGGTACTGGTCGAGGGTGACATCCAGACCCTCGATCGATTTCAGCGTGAACGCCGGCGCTGCTTCCCCGACCTCGGTTCCGGTGATCGGAGGCATCCCCTCCTCTGTGACCGAAATGGCTCGGACCGTTGATCCTTTCTTGCCCTCTCCGTCGGTGACCGTCAGCTCTGCCTGATACGTGCCGGGCGATGTATAGGTGTGCGTGACGCTGATTCCGGCGGCCGTTGCTCCGTCGCCGAAATCCCATTGATAGGTGGCCAAGTATCCGTCCGAATCGAATGATGCGCTGCCGTCGAAGAAGACGGAGAGTGGGGCGTCCCCTGCTTCGGGAGATCGTGTGAAGGATGCGAGGGGGGGCTCATTGACGCGAATACAGCCGGACAGCCCGGCTGAGACCAGACCGATGACCAGAAACATGGCAGTGAGGCGGGTGTGACGATTCGATCCCATGGCATCAGCTCCCCGGAAAAGCCTACGAGGCTCCGTCTGGAGCCTCGCATCATCTTTGGCTTGGGTCCCCTCTCGTACAAGAATACGGTATCTCTCTCCTGTAGAGCGCACATGGAGAGATTGTGAACGAATTGTGAACGACTTCATCATTCGGTGCCAGCCCTGCGGCGGAACGGGGCAGCCTCCCGACAATCGAACCCGGATTCCGTTTCAAGTAGAACCCGCCAGGAGGCGCGGAGTTGTGATCGGTTCCACGAAACGGGTACTCTGCGGAAGAGGACGAACGAAGCACAGAGACTCACCCGCCCCCCAACATGTCCGAGGAGGCCGCAGTGTCGATCGAGCTTCTTGCGACCTACGTTCCCATCGATCGTCGCCAGGCACTGGCTCAAGGCATCGCGCTTCCTGAGCAGACGAATGCATCCGTGCTGCTGGCGGACATCTCCGGCTTCACACCCCTGACGGAATCCTTCGTTGGTGCGTTGGGGCCGCGTCGCGGCGCCGAGGAACTCACGGCCATCCTGAACCGGATCTACACGTCGCTGGTGAGCTCGGTCCACGCCTATGGAGGCAGCGTTGTCTGCTTCATTGGCGACGCGTTGGTCGCTCAGTTCCCCGGAGACGATGGGCGACGCGCCGTGGCCTGTGCACTTGCCATGCAGGACGCGATGCGGGGATTCGAGCCGGTCGCCATCCAGGGGAGCAACGCGGTCAAGATGGAGATGAAGGCCGCCGTTGAAGCAGGACCCCTCCGACGATTCCTCGTCGGCGACCCGGGAATTCAGCGGATCGATGTCCTCGCCGGCGCGACCGTCGATCGTTTGGCGGATGGGGAACACTTGGCAGAGCGTGGTGAAGTGATCGTTTCGTCTGCCTTGGCCGAATCGTTGGGTGGCGCTCTCATCGTCGCCGAGCATCGTGAGAAGCACGCGGTTGTGCAGCGACTCGCGACTCCGATCGCGGAGGCTCCTTGGAGTGCTTCAATCACAAGCTCTCTTGACAAGGAGAGCCTTCGGCCGTTCGTTCTCCCGGAGGTCTGGGAGCGTACTTGCAGCGGACAGGGAGACTTCCTCGCCGAACTCCGACCAATCGCGGCACTCTTCCTTCGCTTTGGTGGATTGAACTACGACGAGGATCTGCAAGCGGGCGAGCGGCTCGATGCGCTGACCTCATGGGTCCAGCAGGCGGTGCACGGCTACGGCGGACACGTTCTGATGCTCACGACGGCTGACAAGGGAAGCCACCTTTATGCCGCCTTCGGCGCCCTCGAAGCGCATGAGGACGACGCAGACCGGGCTGTAGCTGCTGCCCTCGCACTCAAGAAGATTCCTGCTGACCTGACCTTCGCCCAAGATCTCCAGATCGGTATCGCTCGAGGCCGTGTTCGTGTGGGGGGCTATGGGGGCGAAGGACGCCGTACGTACGGCGCGATGGGGAATCCCGTGAATCTGGCGGCACGGCTTATGGGGATAGCGCCAGCCGGCTCCATTCGCTGTAGCAGTCGAATCCATGCGGTGACATCAGAGCGATTCCTCTACGATGCGCACCCTCCTGTTACCCTCAAGGGAATGACGGAATCTCGACCGGTCTACGAGCCAAGAGAGGAACGATCCGCAGACGGGACGCTACGGGCCGTGGATCTCGTGGGGCGCGATGAAGAAACGGAGAGGCTTCGAAGCCTCATCACGGAGGTTCGCGGCGGGGCACGGCGCGTGCTGTTCGTCGAGGGCGAGGCGGGCATTGGGAAGAGCAGCATGATCGGCGAACTTCATCGCCTTGCAGGGCATCGCGGCTTCGCGTGGCTCCTCGGCGCGGCACCGAGCATCGAACGCAACGCGCCCTACCGGGCGTGGCGCCCCATCGTTGCGAGTTTGCTCGAGATTGCCCCAGGAGCGAGTGGCGATGAGAGGCAACGATGCGCCGTCGCTGCCATCGCTGAGGCCGATGCGGCTTACGTCGAGCGAGCGCCCCTGCTGAACGACGTCCTCGGGTTCGATCTCCCCGAGACGGCGATCACCAAGAGCTACGATCCTCAGCTTCGGCGCGAGGCGATCGCGTCGTTGATCGGCGGTCTTCTCAGACGTCGAACCGAGGCGTCTCCTCTCGTTCTCGTGCTTGATGATGCTCACTGGCTCGACTCCGCGTCTTGGGAACTGACTCTGTCCGCGGCTCGATCGCTCGTCGATTGCCCGGCGCTGCTTGTGCTTGTCCACCGGCCGATTTCTGATCCGGCCTCTCGGCCGTTCTGCGCACTCCGAGATCTGAGCGACACATCGACGCTCGCGCTGGACACCCTTCCGCCGGAGGCGACGGTGGCGTTGGCGGCGGCTCGAGTCGGGCTACGCTCCGACGATCTCCCCGCGGAGGTGCGCGAGTTTCTCGAGGAGCGGGCCGAGGGGAATCCCTTCTACGCGCTGGAACTGATCGGAACGTTGCGCGATCAGAAGCTCATCTGGATTGCCGAGGGAAGCTGCACGATCCGTGCGGATGCCGAGACGCTTCGCGAGAGCGTTCCCGACACGCTCGAAGGCGTCGTCCTCTCGCGCATTGATCAACTCCCGGTCGAGGAGCAGCTGACGGTCAAGGTGGCGTCAGTCATTGGCCGAAGCTTTCTTCTCCGCGCGTTGCAGGCGGTTCTGCCTGGATCCGTGCCCTCCGACGAGCTGACGGCTCGACTGGATCACACGGGCCGTCGGCGTCTGACAGAGCAGGAAGCGGTTGATCCGGAGCCGGGCTACGCGTTCCAGCACGCCGTGACTCGCGATGTCGCCTACGACACGCTCCTCTTCGAGCAGCGGCGAGAGCTTCACCACGGAGTGGCCGGCTGGCTCGAATCGGCCTATGCGGAGCTTCTGGCCCCCCACTACCCGCTGTTGGCCTTCCATTGGCACTTCGCAGGCGAGCTGGAGAAGGAGCTTGAGTACGTCAATCTCTCGGCCAAGCAGGCGACGGAGCAGTTCGCCAACGAGGAGGCGCTCCAATTCCATAGCCGAGCCGTTGAGTTGATCGAAGCGCTCGATGCCGATCCAACCTCAGCACGACGGCTGGACGCTCTGCAATCGCGCGCCGGGATCCTCGCGATTCTTGGACTCGTCGACGAGGAGCGAGCCGACTTGGAGACGTTGCGGACCCTGTGCACGGAGAAAGACGATCGCTGTCTCGCCGAGGTCGATCTTCTGTGGGCCGGCTTCCATCGTCGCGGCGGTCGATTCAGGGAGGGGATCAAAGAGGCGGATCGGGCACTTGAGCGGCTGCATGCGCTCGAAGATGAAGCGGGCGAAGCGCGCGCTCTCACCTGTGTCGGGCGTTGCCTGGAGGGCCTCGGCCAGTTCGCCGAGGCTCGCGGCCCGATCGAGGAGGCTGTTGCCATCTACAGGGGAACGGACGGACTCGATAGCCTCGCAGGTGAAGCGGTTCGGGCGCTGGGCATCATCCATGCTCGTCTCGGCCAGTTCCCGCAAGCAATGGAGCGGTTCGGCGAAGCGCACGAGCTCTTCCGTTGCGTCGGGGACCGCAAGGGCGAAGCCGAAGTCTTCGCCAACCTGGGGGCCGTGAGCTACTACTTCGGCGAGTACGAGACCTCGATCCGGAACTCCCGCAGAGCCGAGGTCATGTTTCGAGAGCTCGGGAACCGCTCCGGCGCTGCCAAGTGCCTTGCCAACACGGGGAGCGCCTATCGTGACGTGGGTGCGTTCGAACAGGCTCTCACCTGTCATGAGCAGGCTCTCCGCCTATTCCGGCAGTTGGACGATGCCAACGAGTGCGCCGGGAACACGTACAACGTGGCTTGTGATCTCCACGCTCTGGGAGTCGGCGGCTATCCGAACCTCTCGTTCGGTTCAGCTTCTGATCCCTCTTGCTTGCTGCAGGCGATCGACGGATTCGAGACCGCACTTGCGCAGTACACAACGGTGGGCAGTCAGTGGGGCAAGGTTCTCGCAAATCTAAGGATTGGCTGCGCATGGTTGAACGCAGGGGATGATCAGCGGGCTGAGCCTTACCTGAGAGTTGCGTTGGATCTCAGCCGCGAGGTGGGCATGGCCTCTCAGGAGATGCAGGCGCTTTCCGCCCTATCCCGTCTGATGCTGCACCGTGGTGAAGGGGAAAGGGCACTTGCGCTGTCCGACGAGGTCATGGCGAAGCTGGGCGACTCCAAGCCACCGTGTGCAGACGAGCTCCAGTTCACTCGGTACAGAGTTCTGAGTTCCCTGGGGAAGCATGACGCTGCCCTTCCACATCTGGCCGAATCCAGGGCGTGCGTGATGGAGTACGCAGGCTCGATTCGTGATCCAGATCTGGAAGCGGGATTCCTTCACGCTTGCCGGGAGATCTTGGAAGCGTGAAGGAGCTTGCGCTTCCAGGAGACGAGCCTCGGAACTGCTGGGCGAACCCGATTGCAGCCGCGCTTTCCGGGCTACAGATGCTGTGGATTGACAGCTCCGAGAAGGCGATGGACGCGAAGGCCGGAAGCGCATGCAGGATGCACGTAAGCGCTACCGTTGATGTGGGAATCGCCTGTGGACTGAAGGTTGACCTGGCGGCGTGGTCGGAGGCCATGCCGCCAGGTCGATATTCCTAGAGGAAGGAGATGGCGGCGTCACCCTCCGGATCGGTCGGCAGGTGCAGCAGCATGTACTGCTTGCCGAGGATGAACTGATCCTTGTGAATCGTGAACCGGACGGTGGCATTGGTCGGGATGATGTAGCTAACTTCGGCGCCGTTGGCGTCAACGCCGCTTGCATTGCTGGCCGTCATCATCACCGCCGAGAAATCGGGACCCGTCTCTGGACTGACATCGTCGCCGACCTGGAAGCTGAACGTCGTCCCCGGAATCGGTACGCCGTCTTTCAGGAGCTGACCGAAGACGGCAAGTCCGTGGATGGTCGACTTGAGCATGACTTCGCTCACACGATCGGCACCGACCTTCACCTCATCCGACGCGACACAACCGGTCGACGGATTGGTTGCCGTCACCGTGTAGATGCCCGGCTTGTCGGCCGTGATCGACGCGGTGTTTCCCGCCGGTTCGCCGAGCGGATCGGTCCAGCCAAACAGGCAGCCGGGGCAGTTGGGTGCGGTGGCCGTGAGCGTCACCTGGCGGGTCTCAAGTGTCAGCATTTGATCGGCACCTGCATCAACACTCGGTTCAGCCACATTCTGGACGACGACGATCTGCGCACTCGTCCAGCACCCGTTGGCGCCGGTGGCCGTCGCCGTGTAGGTGCCCGGCTCCGTCGCCTGATAAGTCATTCCCTCGCCGACGACGCCATGGCCGGGAAGCATCCAAAGGATCTCGTAGGGCGCACGCCCGCCGGAGACACTGGCCGTCAGCGGGACGGAGGTGACCGAACAGGTCAGGGTTCCTCCGCCGGACACGTTGACCGATGGCGCGATCGCATCGTTCGTGACCGAGACCGTTGCCGTGCCTTCACATCCATTGGCGCCGCGAACCGAGACGGTGTACGCGCCTGCCTCGCCGACAACGATCGTCGGCCCTGTTCCCACCAGATCGATGCCCGGCTTCGACCAAGTGTAGGTGTAAGGAGGCTGGCCGCTGGTGACGTTCGCTGAGAGGGTGACTGACGTGTTCTCGCAGGTGAGAATTCCATCCACGCTTGCTTGAACGACAGGCTGCGATCGGTCCTCCTGCACGAGAGCGGTTGCCGATGACGAGCAGCCGTTGGCACCTGCAACGGTGACCGTGTAGGTGCCTGGCATGCAAGCTGCCGCCGTCTCCTTGCGTCCCAGGTTCTGGCCTCCGGGGCCGATCCAGGTGATGTCATAGGGCGCGCGCCCGCCGGAGATCAGGGCAGCAAGACTGACCTCCGTGACGTTGCAGGACAGCATCCCGCCGACGCTCGTCTGAATCGACGGCATTCCCACATCCTGGTAGACGGCGACCGAATCGCTCGCGCTACAGCCATCGGCGCCGGTGATGGTAATCGTGTACACCCCCGGCTCCGTCACAGCGATGTTCCGCTCGGTGCCGACGATTTCACCTCGGCTGTTCGTCCACCGAATCGAGCACGGAGCACAGCTTGGATGGCCGGGAACCACATCGGCGGTCAGCGTCACGGCCGTCTGCGTGCAGTTGAGGATCTTGTCGTCGCATGGCGTGACGCAGGGATTGCAGACATGCGCAACCGTGCAGCCGGTCGAGGGGGGGCAGGCCGGCTGGCACATGCCGCCAGCTGCGAGGGGAGAGGCCGTCGCGCAGGGGGACGAAGCGGCACACGTATCACACACGCCGCATGGTTGGGCTGGCATGCAGGCGGGGACCTGGTTGCAGACATCGGCTGGGTTGCACGGCATGATTGTCTTGGCCGAGGCGTGGCAGGGCGTCGCCACAGCCATGCCGCAGTCGGAGGCATGGCCGGCTAGGCCGCAGGCGCCGAGGGATGCACCCGCCGGGGAGAGCGTGGTGGGACAGCTCCCGGGAGGCCCCATCAGGGGGTACGCATCCGCAACGGGCTCGTAGGCACAGTCGCCGATGCCGTTGCCATTGCAGTCCGTGCCGGCATAGTCGCTCCAGTAGTTTCCTGCGCCGTCCCAGCACCACTGGTTCTCCGCGTGTGGATCCTC
>Ga0180430_10004586_pt1 | contig 11623 bp, 9 predicted proteins | sample SS_ome_9_FD_132999 | JGI IMG/M metagenome (GOLD analysis project Ga0180430, IMG submission 132999) | Hypersaline lake sediment archaeal communities from the Salton Sea, California, USA - SS_1_S_2 metaG | ecosystem: Environmental > Aquatic > Non-marine Saline and Alkaline > Hypersaline > Sediment... | reverse complement strand
GCGGGTTACCGGCAATACGAAATATGAGCTATCTGCGCCACCCTTACGCGCCGAGGAAAGAGAGGCCCAAAGGGGTCAGTGGAAACGAATCATTGTCTTCGGCTCGATTCGATCGGATGAAATCGCCAGCCTGACAAGCGCAGTGGAACAACTGACTAGGCTCGGGCCGGAAACGTTATTGGTGTTGGTGCCGCGTCATCTTGGACTCTCAGGCAGACTATTAAAAAGGCTATCCGGATCGGTCTCAGAAATCTATGAACGATCCGAACCATCTACTCAGCTACTCCCACCACTCAAAGAAGCCCAAACCCAGGGCGGCTCAATCAGTGGAAAAGCGGCACTCCTGATGGTAAGAACGATGGGCGAGCTTGCGCGGTATTACGCCATTGCTGACGCCGGCTTCGTTGGAGGCACATTTGGTAAATGTGGCGGGCATAACCTCCTTGAGCCCGCTTCGGTCGGAGTCCCCGTATTTTTCGGGCCTGATGTCAAGAATGTCGAAGAGATCAGTGCCGCACTAATTTCGAGCGGCGGCGGTTTCCAATCACACTCCGGAACAGAAATGGGATCAGAAATCGCCCGGCTTCTCGGCCAGAGCGATGAGCTGCGAGAGACCGCCAGGGTCGCGCAGCAAACCGCTCTCGAGCTAAGTGGCGCAGTACCCCGGACCCTCTCGGCCTTGGCGGAATGGTCCTTTCCAATTCCCGCCCCAATCGAGGAGAAGCTCTATTGAACTGGCTAGATGCACATCGGCGCTTATCGCGCGGAAAAGCAGAGGGAACAGACAAGCTCCTGGCTGCCGCCCTCTGGCCCTTCTCACTGATCTACGGCTTGGGCATGAGCATTCGCAATCTGGCATTCGATCTGAAATTGGCCAAGCCAGTCAAAATTAGACCATACCTGATTAGTGTCGGTTCTCTATCAGCAGGTGGCGCCGGAAAGACCCCTCTGGTCGCCTTACTCGCGAATAGGCTTCATCAGCTGGGCCACCGTGTACTCATCGCAGCAACCGGCTATGGCGCCATATCCACTAATGCGGAGACCAGACTTCTGATCAAGGGCGATTCAGCCCTTGCGCCGAATGAGGAATGGAGATCGGCCGGAGAAGAGGCGATTCTACTAAGCCGGATGGCTCCGGCTGTGCCTATCATGGTCGGTCGCAAACGAGAAGCCGCTGACACGATTGCCACGCGGCACAACCTAAACCCCGATCTAGTCATTCTCGACAGTGGTTTCCAATATCGCCGCCTGGCAAGGGATCTCGATATTGTCATGATTGATGCTTCGACTCCGCCGGCAGCCTCACGGCTACTACCGCTCGGCGACCGCCGGGAAGGATGGGCTTCCTTGCGGCGCGCTGATATTATCATTCTTCACCGCGCTGAGCTCTGCCTCGATCATCAGCTTTGGGAGCGCCATATCATCGCCCATGCTCCATCGGCATCTATCTATTGGTGTAGCAATCGCCTCAGCTCTCATCGCCCGCTCGGGGCCGGAGGAGTTGCTCCGGAGTCAGATGAGTCTCCCATCGCATCCCTGGCCGGAAAGAGGGTGGGGGTCTGGACCGGTTTAGGTAATCCGGCCAGCTTTGTCAGTGGCCTCAGGGCAGCGGGGATAGACCCGGTGATAACCGATTTTGCCCGAGATCATGCCCCGGTGGATCTGGCAACGGTGGAGAAACTGAGCGAACAAGTGACCAGATATAATCTCGATCATATCTTGGTCACGGAGAAAGATGGCATCAAGATGGAGGGCTTTGCCGATCAGCTACAGATAGTCAGAATCGTCAAAGCCGAGTTGGATCTGAGCAAAGGGGAAACACAGTTTTGGCCGGAGCTTCTCGAGAGAATCCCCGGCCAATAAAATCATCGCTTGGCCACCAGGGGCCTCGCGAGACTGATTGCCTATGAAGACCTAGTCAGTACTATCGGACCAATTCGCAAAGTGCACATCGACATAGGCGACCACTGAAACCGACTCATGTGAAGTCTCTTCATATCCCCGCAATGTGATCTTTGCGTGCACCAACAGTTCTTCCGGTTCGAAAACCAGAGTCGACAGGGGCGGATGAATCTTCGAGACGGCCGTCACGAGTACTATTTTTGCGATCCGTTCCTCACCATTGCCGACTGTCAGGTGCATCGAGGAGTTAATCGGTTTGATATACTCATCCTCGATTCCATACTCCACAGTGTAGTCGGTCAATGTGACGCTGCCAAAAACTCCACCTGAGTTCAGACTCAGGAGATCAGACCGCGCTTCGTTGCGAACGGTGACATAGACTTCATCTTCGAAAACTGTTCCCGGCGTCGTTTCGGTTTCGCCGACGCTAACATCCGATAGGAAGACGTAGTCATAGGTTTCCAGCTCCACGTCAGTCTCGGCAATACGGGTAATATGAAGTCGAGAACGAGGGGCATTTTGATCCTTGCACCCAGCGGCGCCGATGGTCAGTAGAATCAGAACAACCAGGATCACAAAATTACAATAATTGAGCTTCATGCTCGGCCTCCGCCATGCTAATCACTAAAAAAACAAAGTGATTGGTAAAATCGAATTTCAGCATTTGCCCTACTTATCGGCCTTTTTTATTCCGCCCTTAGCCTATAAACTCTGGTCTGAATCAATTCGGACTAGAAAGACAAAGTCGTTCGGAATAATCCGATAGAGGAGAAGAGAAATGGCGGGATTCCACCACCAATTTCTGGTCATCGGCTCCGGGATAGCCGGTCTCCTATTCGCGCTCGATGCAGCTCGCCGCGGGACTGTGGCGATACTCACCAAGCGGGAAGCATCTGAAACCAACACCCGTTTAGCTCAAGGGGGAATCGCCTCGGTTATTGCCGACGACGACACCCTAGCCAGTCACACCCGGGATACAATTCGGGCAGGATGCGGCCTAAGTAGCGAAAAAATAGTCAGTTCAATGGTCGCCGATGCCCCCGGCGTGATATCGATTCTCGAGAAACATGGCGTCTCTTTCGGAAAAAGCTCAGATGGCAGGCACTACGATCTCGGCCGGGAGGGCGGACACTCCTGCCGGCGAATTCTCCACGCCCGGGATCAGACCGGTCGGGTCATTCAGGAAGCGCTCCTCAAGCAGGTGATCAAGGATCCCAACATCACGATTTTCGAAAACCACTGCGCTATTGATCTGATCACCAGTAGTAAACTAGACAATTTACCTCCCTCAGCCAGCAAATCGACTGTTTTGGGGGCCTATGCCCTCGATTCGACAACCAGGGAGATACACACATTCCTTGCTCAGGCAACGCTCCTGGCCACTGGCGGTACCGGCAAGATCTATCGTTACACCAGTAATCCCGACATCGCCTGCGGTGATGGTTTGGCGATGGCCTACCGAGCCGGAGCCCGTCTGGCTAACTTAGAGTTTGTCCAGTTTCACCCAACCTGCCTGTTCCATCCCGACCAAAAGCGATTTCTGCTCTCTGAAGCGCTGCGCGGTGAAGGGGCGATCTTGCGTTCGCTTTCCGGTGACGCCTTTATGAAGAGATACCACGACATGGGCTCACTTGCCCCGCGGGATATCGTTGCTCGGGCCTGCGACCAGGAGATGAAAAAGCAGGGTGATCGCCATGTCCACCTGGATTTGAGTTCCTTGGGTCGCGACAAAATTAAACAGCGTTTCCCGATGATCTATGCGACCTGCCTGGAAGTGGGAATCGATATCAGCCAGGAAGCGATCCCGGTAGTCCCGGCGGCTCACTATATGTGCGGAGGCGTGATCTCCGATCAGGTCGGCCGAAGCGATCTGCACCGACTTTATGTGGCCGGTGAAGTTGCCTGTACAGGCGTTCATGGCGCAAACAGACTAGCCAGTAATTCTCTACTTGAATCAGCCGTTTTCGCGCTCCGGGCAGCTAAGCACGCTATCGAACAGATCGATGAAGCCCCCCCGCTGGATCTCGGATCAGTGCCGCACTGGGATCCGGGCGAGGCAATCCTAACCAAGGAATCTGTACTGGTTGATGCCCACTGGGAAATGTGCCGTACTCTGATGTGGAATTTTGTCGGCATCGTCCGCAGCGATCATCGCCTATCGGTGGCTCAGCGCTACATCAAACTGCTCCGCGAAAGCGTGGAGGGCTATTACTGGGATTTCATTCTCGATAGCGATCTGATTGAATTGCGCAATATCGCACTTGTTGCTGAGTTGATCATCGGGTCAGCAGCCAGTCGTCGCGAATCGAGGGGTCTGCACTTTAATTCTGATCATCCCACCAGCGATGACAGCGCTTGGCTGCGAAATACAATTATCGATCCAGCATCGGAGGAAATTACGACTGCTAGTGGTCCAGATTTCCCAGGCATCCTGGCCGAAGACAACCGTTAGGGAGCGATCATGTTAGACGAGAGGGAAGAAAAGATTTATCAGATTTGTGAAACCGATGAGCAATACAAAGCGCAGGCGTTTTTCTTTATCTATCTGGTTCTTGGCCGCTGCCGGATGATGAACGATAAAAAGGGACATGTCACCGGCAAGGAACTCCTCGCGGCTTTTTCGGATGAAGCCAGGGCGCAGTATGGACCGATGGCTCTCTCGGTGCTTAATCATCTGGGATTTGCCAGTACTCTTGATGTCGGCAAGCTCGTTTTCCTGATGGTGGAAAATGGCCTGCTCAGCCGAACTGAAAGCGACACCTTGGACGACTTCAAGAATGTCTATGACTTCGATGAGGAATTCGTCACCAACTACCAATGGTAATCAATCAACATGGCTCCTGATTTCTCTACCGATCATACTCGGCCCAATCCAAACTGGCCTGCCGATAGCTGGTGCGGACCTGTGCTGGTTGTTCGTTTAAGTAGCCTCGGCGACGTGGTTCTCTCTACTTCTGTAGTAGAGCTACTGCACCGGCGTCGCCCTGATCTCGCAATCGATTTCCTGACTCGCCGTCCCTTTGATACTCTTATTCGTGGCCTGGCTGGGATTGATCAGGTTCTAACCGATGAGATGCTGCCGGACACACCCAAACCTTACCGTCTGGTGATTGACCTTCAAGGGGGCCACAAAGGTGCCACGGCAAGTCGCCATTTTGCACCCGGCGTCGAAAGGATTACCTACGAGCGTGCCTCACTGCGCCGCCGGATGCTGGTTTTGACCGGCAACCGAACTGCCGGACCGCCACCCTTGGTGGTTCGTTTTGCTCGCCTGTTGGCCGGATATGATCTCCCGGTAAATGAAATTCAGTCACAACTATTTATCGATCCGGGGATTGTTGCCGAGCTTGACCTAAGATTGAGAGATTTTCAGCCAACTCAGCAGAGATGGGCGCTGATTTCCCCTAGCGCCTCAAAAAGGCTCAAAGAGATTCCATCTTATCTTGTGGCTGATGTTTCTGCCGCTTTGACCAAGCGGGGGTGGGGGATCATAACACTCCATCCTGAAGCGCCAGATCGCCCCCGTGGATTCTCCAGCACCACCGATGGGATCCTATCATTTTCCGGAGATCTTCCGCAGGTGGCGGCCCTGTTGTCTCTGATGCAGGTAGTGATCTCCAGCGATTCGGGGATCGGACATATCACTTCAGCCGTCAAGACACCCTTGATCTCACTTTTTGGCCCGACTGTAGAAAAATTAGGCTTCTCTCCACTGGGAATCAGTAGGGTTCTTGGTGTAGATTTATCTTGTCGTCCCTGCCACATCCATGGCCCGGCCCTCTGTTGGCTTAGGCATGAAAGGTGTTGGACCAGGCAGGATCTAAGCAAGATTGTCTCGGCGGTAGAGGAGATTACTTCAAAGTAGGCTGCTCTTTTGCCGCGATCATCTTCCGATACCCGAATATAATTTATGCACCGGTCTGTAAGACTGGACGATTTACCATAAGCAAGGACAGATTGATTAATGAGTTGCGTTATTTCCCCAGTGCGCCTCGCGGTCCTGGGTATGGAAAGGAAACATCTCGAGCTGCTCCCAGCCCTCTTCAAAGATCCTCAGGTTGATATCTGCTGGGTCTACACAAATGATTCAGAATCGGCGATGGCCCATCTGGCATCTCTCTTTTCTTTCCCCATTGTCACCGATCCACCAGACTCTGAAACCCTGCATGATCTTGATATATTAGTTCGTCCCGAATCTGGATCGATTCGCTTTGAGCCTGCTAGCAATAACGGACTGAGCATAATTTCCGATCACCAATTGGCCTCGATACGCAGACGAAATGGTTTTGCCTGGGAAGAGGTTATTGTTACGGATCCAGAGCAGGCAACGAACCTATCAATAGATGATCAGACCACTAGCCAGACCGAACAACCAGCTGAGACGCCTGATTCCGGAGAACCAGCGCCGCCGCCGGAAATGGAATCATGTATGAGCGAGGCTGCCGCCGATGATTCGCTCTGGGTCCAGGGAATGACCTGCAACCCAAGTCGGGGCATGCCCGATGATCTGCCAGCCTGGTTTCATCGTCTGGTTAATCCAAAACGATTGGGCGCGTGGTTGTGCGATCAGATCGACAACAAACTCCAAACTCCCTTGCCGTGTGTCCTGGTCCTAACTGATTCGCGCCGCATTCTGGGCGTCTTTGACGCCATGGGCCGGCCGGGCTCTCAGATGAGGCGCAGTGTTTACCGTTTCATGAAACTGACATCGCAGATGAATTTTACTTCTGCTAATTTCGATCTGCTTCAGTCGGATCAGCCGGTTATCGGCCCCTTCAATCTTTCGCAATTGCCGATAGATTCTCTGGACCATTGCGGTTTTCGCCGCTCGGGAACCCATGTGTTCCGCATGGCGCTACAGAAGAATAGATCCGCCTGGCTGCTCTATTTTAATGCCAACGGAAAGATTTCGGGTGAAGAACAGCAGCCAATCCTGCCCGCGGTAATTCGGCGCACCTTTGCCGAACAGCGGATGGCCTTGGAAACCTTAACCAAATTAACTATTAAGAATGAACAGGCCAGACAGTGGCGAATGCTCCAATCGATGGGGCGTAAACTCAACCTGGTTTCGCGTTCTTTCAATGAGATAGTCCAAACACGGAGTGGCAATGGAAGTGAAAGATTCGATGACTGATCAAACCCAGTCCATCATCAAACGGCTACCACCGGAAGTGATCGCCCGGATTGCCGCTGGAGAGATGATTACACGTCCAGCCTCAGCGATTAAGGAGCTGATTGAAAACGCGCTGGACGCAGGGGCCGATCAGATTGCGATCGATGTGACCGAATCAATCGACCGCTATTTCCAAATCACCGACAACGGCCGAGGGATGAATAGATCAGAATTGGAATTGGCACTGGAGCGCTATGCCACTAGCAAACTCGCCACTGAAGAGGATCTACTTTCAGTATCCACTTTGGGATTTAGAGGCGAGGCCCTCGCCTCTATCGCTGAAATTGCTCGCATCACCCTGCTGACGAAATCGGCAGATGATGACCACGCTTGGGAGATCTCGGGGGAGGCCGGCAAAATCGGACCAGTCAAGGCGGCGGCACGCAGCCAGGGAACCACGGTCGTTGTCGAAGACCTATTCTTTAATACTCCGGTGCGCAAGCGCTTCCTGAAAAAGGGACCTGGCGAGATGCGGCTGGTGAAATCATCTGTATCGGCCTATGCGATGTCGGCCCCTCATGTCGGATGGAAACTGTCAAAGGATGGCAAATCACTACTCGATCTATCCCGGACGCATGATCTTAAATCACGCCTCTTACAGATCCACGGCGACCGCCTGGCCGGTGGACTGATCGACATCAAATGGCGCGACGAGCACTTCTCCATTTCAGGCGTTATCGGAGTACCTGAACTGGCCAAGGGCGGCACCGGACACCAATCATTTTTTATCAACAACCGCTGGATTTTTGCTCCATGGATCAGTCAAGCGCTCCGGCGTGGTTTTGGGGATTTGATTCCCAATCATCAGAACCCCTGGGCGGTTCTATTCCTCGAAGCGCCGGGAGAGGAGGTGGATGTAAACCTCCATCCGACCAAGAGAGAGGTTCATTTTCTCAATGAACGACGAATGTTCGGCCTCATTCAACACGCGGTTCAGCAGGCTGTGGCCAAACTGCTCCCTCGCTTCTTTCTCGGAAACGAAACCTCGGTTGGAGAAGGCAAGCAAGCCACTTCACAGCAATTCTCAGGCGATTTTGGTGCACGACCATCTAATCCCACAAGCGGGACTCCAAACGCCGCTGGATCCACCGAGGGGCTCTTCAGCGGAACATCCTCTTCCTACAAACAATCGACGAATTCCTTCGATGGACTCGAAGAAGCAGTCCGGCTATATGGCCCTGGAGCATCCGACCAAACTCCAGATGAAACCGCCCACGACGCCTCTCCAATAGGGGAGACCTCATCTGCTGATCTGGTTGCGCTGTGGCAGCTTCATCAGCGATATGTGTTAGCGCAAACTCGTAAGGGTTTGCTCGTCATCGATCAACACGCCGCCCATGAACGGATCTTGTATGAGAAGATTTGCCGCCGCATGGTTAGTGGCGAATCTGGCGCTCAGCAGCTGCTTTTCCCGGTCGTGGTCGAACTTGATCAAGCCCAGATGGAGCTATTTCATAAGACGTCGGATGAACTGGTTAGAATGGGATTTGATGTCGCCGAGTTTGCTGAACATAGCGTCCTAGTGCGTGGAGTGCCACCGATGTGGCGCGCCAGTAGCGAGGCCGAACTCCTCCGCGATCTGCTCGATGAGGCGGGAACCATGGGGCTGCGCGAAGGAGAAACCGTCGAGGGCTTGGCCCGATCCTTCGCTTGCCGGGCAGCCATCAAGTCGGGAGATCCACTCGGCATGGAAGAAATGAACAAGCTGGTCGATGAACTCTTTACCACTGACCGGCCCCATGGCGATCCCCATGGCAGACCAACCTTTGTTTTCATCTCTCTCCAGGATCTGGATCATAGATTCGGTCGGGGCTAAGCGATGCCTTCTGTCAGTAAGCGCCAGGGTGAACGAATCGCTTTCCTGATCGGCCCAACTGCGGTCGGGAAAACAACAATCGGAATCGAGCTCGCCCGTTTGCTGAACGCTGAGATCCTCTCTCTCGATGCCAGACAGATCTATAAAGAACTTGAACTAGGCACCGCAAAGCCTACTGAAGAAGAATGTAACGCTGTTCCACATCACTTGATAAATCTTTTCGATCCTACAACTCGCGTCTCAGCGGTGATGTTTGAGGAGCACTTTAAGAAAGCCATCAACGATCTCAATGGGCGTGGTGTAGGTGCTCTCTGCGTCGGTGGATCAGGACTCTATGTCGATGCCTGCCTCGGACGTCTTGACCGAATGCCCCCCGCTGATGAAACAATCCGAGCCGAGCATAACGCCCAGCGCAAGGCCGGCGGAACGGAACTTCTCCACAGCGAGCTAGCCAAGATCGATCCAGTAACCGCGTCCCGGCTCTCACCACTCGATTTCCAGCGCATCAGCCGGGCCCTTGAGGTATTCAAACTGACCGGAAAACCGATCTCTAGTTGGCAGAAGCATTCCGGACCAATGGATCTATCCGAAGGCCCCCCGATGATCCTATTGATGCGCCCGCGCGAGCAGCTCTATGAGCGGATTGAACAGCGCGCCGGTGAAATGATTAGACAAGGCCTACTCAGAGAGATCGAAGCCCTGATCAAAAGGGGCATCGAAACCAGCGCTCCCGCTTTCGAATCGATCGGGTATGTCGAATTTGCCAGAGCTATTGCGGGTGAGATAACGATCGAAGAGGCGACCGCCATATTCATCCAACGCACCCGCCGCTACGCCAAGCGGCAGATCACCTGGTTTCGCAACCGCTACCAAGGTATCCATGAGATTTCGATCAGTGAAAACGATACCCCGGCCAAGATCGCGGGGGAGGCGGCTGAAATCATTTCCAGGGATCAGGGATGGCTTCTAAGAAGCTCTTGACACTGGTGGGATAAGATGACTAGGGTCCTTCAGAAAAGAGATTCCGAGCGGGCATAACTCAGTTGGTAGAGTATCAGCTTCCCAAGCTGAGGGTCGCGGGTTCGAGTCCCGTTGCCCGCTCCAGATATATTACTCCAGGGATCCGGGATCTCCCGGGTCCCGTTTTGTTGTATGATTTCAGAAAATAGAGCGATAACTGTGAAGATCGAGCGCATTGACAATAACTCTCCAGCAGCTGATGCCGGTATTGAAGCGGGGGATGACCTTCTGGCCATCGATGGTTCGCCCGTTCGCGACTTTCTTGACTATCAGTTTCTTGCCTCAGACATAGAGCACACCTTCACGATCGGCCGAGGTGGCCAGGAACTAGAATTCGATCTTGTCCGCCAGTGGGGAGAGGATCTGGGGCTCACGCTGCGCGAAGAGAAGATTCGTTGTTGCGGCAATAGTTGCACTTTCTGCTTTATCGACCAAAACCCAAGGGGTTTACGGCCATCGATCTATATCAAAGATGAGGATTATCGCCTCTCGCTCCTGTATGGAAATTACGTCACCTTGACCAATCTTGCCGATTGGGAGATCGAGCGAATTATCGAGCAGCAACTAAGCCCGCTCTATATCTCTGTCCATGCGACCGATCCGGATGTACGTCGCGGGCTTATCCGTTCGCGCTCTACCGATGATATAATGCCGCAGATGAAACGGCTCACCGAAGCGGGCATAGAGCTACACACACAGATTGTCCTGGTGCCTGGATTCAATGATGGCGCCATCTTGACTCAAACCATCGATGATCTGATCGCCTTGGGTCCGATGATCGCCACGATTGCGATCGTACCGGTTGGGCTGACTCAGCACAGGCGAGGTCTTGCCGAATTACGTGAAGTGACTGGTAATGAGGCCGCAGACTTGATCAAGGCTGTTGATCTTCGTCAACGCAACAACCTCAAATCGTTCGGCAATCGAATCGTCTTTTTGGCCGACGAATTCTATCTACTGGCAGGCGAAGATCTACCTCCAGCCGAGCATTATCAAGGCTTTCCTCAGATCGAAAACGGCGTTGGTTTGATCCGTCGGTTCGAAACAGATCTTTCAGAGGCCGATTCGCTATTTCCAACTACTGACCAGCCCCAAAGAACAGCTTCGCCAAACCGGCGACAAAGAGTTATCCTAGCCACGGGTCTAATGTTTGCCCCCGTGCTGCAGGACCTTTTACCAACGGCTCTATCCCGGACTGGGGAAGCAGAGTGCTTTGATGTTTCAGTGCTGGAAGTAGAGAATCTCCTCTTCGGGAAATCGGTAACCGTTGCGGGGCTGCTTTCGGGGGGCGATATCATCCCTGCCATCAAGCGCATGGAGAGGCCCGATCGGGTTGTAGTTTCACCGGAAATATTCAATAGTGATGGATATACTTTGGACAATCAACTCCCGGCAGATTTAGCGAACCATTTACAATGTGATTTGCAGATAGGATTTAGCAAGCAAATCTACACTCATTCTAACTAAAGGACAGAGTCGTATCATGCGCGTACCAGTAGTTGCAATTGTTGGCCGGCCCAACGTGGGAAAATCGACCTACTTCAATCGGATCCTTCGCAGACGCCAAGCAGTTGGCGATGACAAGCCGGGATTTACTCGCTACTGCAATGCCTGCGTAGCCGAACACGACGGACGATCCTTCTACCATGTCGAGACGGGAGGTTGGTATACGAGAAAAACCGTCGGAATGGAAAATCGCACTGCCGAGCAGG
>Ga0180430_10004585_pt1 | contig 11627 bp, 11 predicted proteins | sample SS_ome_9_FD_132999 | JGI IMG/M metagenome (GOLD analysis project Ga0180430, IMG submission 132999) | Hypersaline lake sediment archaeal communities from the Salton Sea, California, USA - SS_1_S_2 metaG | ecosystem: Environmental > Aquatic > Non-marine Saline and Alkaline > Hypersaline >... | reverse complement strand
CAGCATCGGTATCCTTCTTTTATTTTTCGCGTTTCGAAAAATATTTACGAAGTACTTGTTCAACTTAATACTGAAATTGACGAATAAGACGAAAACAGACTTTTTCAATCAGGTGGTGCTGGCGTTTGAAAAGCCGGCCCGGTGGTTTTTTGCGATACTCGGTATTTATCTGGCCATCATTTATTCCCCGTTTTTTGATGGGCATATGGCGATCGTTCATAAACTGTACAGAGTGTCCGTGATTTTGGTCATTGTAAGCGGCCTATACAACTTAACGGCGGCTTCGTCGGTTTTATTCGATAAAATCAATAAGCGGCTTGAGCTTGATATGGATGATATTCTTGCGCCGTTTTTGTCCAAGATTCTCCGCTTTATCATTGTAGCGCTCGGAATCAGCGTTATCGCCGGAGAGTTCAATTATGATGTCAACGGATTTGTTGCCGGACTCGGGCTCGGCGGCTTCGCTTTTGCTCTTGCGGCAAAAGACACTGTCGGCAACTTTTTCGGCGGAATTGTCATTATTATGGAGAAGCCCTTTACAATCGGCGATTGGATTGAAACAAATATCGTCACCGGATCTGTTGAAGATATATCGTTCAGAAGCACGAAAGTCCGCACGGCTGGAGAAGCTCTCGTGACCGTCCCCAACTCGGTGCTGGCTAACGAAGCGATCATGAACTGGACGAAAATGCGAAAGCGTCAGGTCACCTTTACGCTCGAAATCGATCCGTCCACCCCGCGCGAGAAAGTCGAACGATGTGTGGAGCGTTTCAAAGAAATGCTCAAGTCGCACGAAGGGGTCAACCCGGATGTCATTATGGTCAATTTTGATGTCCTGAAGGATACGCATTTAAGCATCTTCTTCAATTACTATACCAATACGACGGTCTGGGCCGAAAACTTGGACGTCAGACAGGATGTCAACTACCGCATTCTTGATATTATGAAAGAGGAGCAGGTTGATTTTGTTTCTCCGGGTCACAGCCTCTTTGAGTTGAAGAAAATGAAAGATCAGCAAGGAGATGCTTAGGTAACGCTTTTGGAAGGGAGACAAGCCAAATGGAGGAAAAAGCCCTGAGATTTGTGGAGATGATCGAAAATGCCGAGCGCATTACCGTTTTGACAGGCGCCGGTATGAGCACGGAATCAGGTATTCCCGATTTTCGTTCAGCCGGCGGCATATGGACGGAAGATCTGTCGAGAATGGAAGCGATGAGTCGTGATTATTATGAACGATATCCAAAATTGTTATGGCCGAAGTTTAAAGAGCTTTTTCAAATGAAAATGACCGGAACTTATCAGCCGAATGACGGGCACCTTTATTTAGCCGATCTCGAGAAAAGCGGTAAGGATGTCAAGGTGTTCACGCAAAATATCGACGGACTGCATCTTAAAGCGGGAAGCCGCCATGTTTATGAACTGCACGGTTCGATCCAAACTGCCACATGCCCAAAATGCGGGGTGCGCTATGGTCTTGACCACATTCTTCAAGAAGAAGTGCCAAGATGCCATCGCGTCAATGGCAAGGGGAGAGAATGCGGATTCATATTAAAAACGGATGTCGTGCTGTTCGGCGATGCCGTTCAGCATTTTGACACGCTTTTTGAAGTCCTCAACGAATCCGACCTGCTTTTGGTGATCGGCACTTCACTCGAAGTGGCGCCTGTCAGGTTTGTTCCTGAAGAAGCGCACTTGATCCCAGGCTTGAAGAAAGCGATGATCAATCTCGATAAGACACCTTACGATCATTTATTTGATATTGTCATCCATCAAAAAATCGCCGAGTTTGTTCGGAAGCTTAACTGTTAAAAAGGCGCTCCAGACCGGAGCGCCTTTTTCTGAGCTTCATCACAATTTTTTATAATAAAAAACGGATGTATCGAAGCTGCCGTCTGCAGATTCCGCGTATGCGGGAATGCGGCCGGCTTCGGCAAAGCCGAGCGAAGCGTAAAGAAGGTTGGACGGGTCTTTTTCCCTTGTATCTAGCACGAGAAGAGATCTGCCTTCCTGTTTCGCCCTGTCGATCGCTTTTTCCATTAATGATCTGGCGACGCCCTGCCGCCTGAAGGCGGGATCTGTCATTAACTTGCAGATTTCCGCTCTGTGGCGGCCGTTTTGTTTTGTGCATAAGTGCAATTGAACACTTCCTGCGATCCGGCCGTTTTGTTTGGCAATCCATAACACCGAATCCGGTGTGACGGCTGTTTTCCAATAAGCCTCCGCCAGCTGCTCATCAAGCGGGGGCAGAAAGCCGATCGATGCCCCGTCATCGACGACCCGGATGAGAAGCTCGGCCAATTGATTGGTATATTCGGCAGTCGAATGCAGCTCTTCAATTTTCATTTATTCACCCCATGATATAAAGATAACTGCATCATAATCAGAAAACGGTTTGTTTGGCAACAAGTGTGTCAGATAATCACACTTGCGGGAGGAAATAAAAAAAATCCCCTTCAGCAGGGGATCAGGCATGGGGTGTTATTCATGAACGGGTGTCATCGATTCATCAAGCGTTGCAAATGAATACCCCATGTTTTTTAAATTTGTCAGCAATAACGGCAACGATTGAACCGTTGAAGGAATATCGTGCATCAGGATCACGATCGGCTGTTTTGTCTGCCGCTTTTCCAGCGTATTCAGCTGGTTCATGACTTCCGGAACGAATTTTTGGCTTCTGTATTTCCAGTCCATGCTGTCAATATTCCAGTCCCAATAAACAAATCCGTTCTTTTTCAGCACTTTTTTCTGCGCTTCGGTCAGCGAAGGTTTGCTCCCGTAAGGCGTTCTGATTAAATGGGTTTCAACCCCGGTGATAGACTTCAGCGTTTTTTGAGCCTGCTTCATTTCCAGCTGAGGAGAATTGGCGCCTTTATAAAATTGCTTTTGGTCATGGGTCACTCCGTGAAGTCCAAGTGCATGGCCCTGCTGCTTCATATTGAGAACGGCTTTTTTGTGAAGCTTCATGTTCGGTTCGAGCATGAAGAACGTCGCTTTAGCGTCATGTTCGGATAAAATTTGCAGCAGCCTTTGGCTTACGGCTGAAGGCCCATCGTCAAACGTCAAATAAACCGTTTTTTCCTTCAATTTTTCTTGCTTTTTTTCCGCGGCAGCTTTTTGCTTCTCTTTTTCCTGCTTGCGCTTTTCGATCTGCTGTTTTGTGCTCAAGTGATCGAGAAGTTCGCCTTGCGTTGCTTTTTTGAGCGGAACGCTGTCTCCTTCATGCCTCATTTGGCTGTTTTCCGACACCGTAAGCTCTTTTTTCTCAGCGGCGGCAGAGGACTGTGAAAGGTCCCACACGTACAGGAGAATCAGACACAAAACAAAAAAGCACGCTGCTTTCGTCAACAGATAAGCTACAGATGGGGCAGTTTTTTTTGATACTTGGCGCATGTCACTCTCTCCGTATCATTTTTCTCGTTCCAATGCCATTATAGAATGCTAGTCTCATAAAATAATGGATCACAATGTTTAAGTATACAGGATTGGAAAGAAGATGAATACAGGATGAAGGGAAAAATATATCAAATTTTAATAGAAAATGCTGAACGATGGGGAATGCTGTTTTTTTGATCATGAAGGCGGAGAAAAGTTTTTGGAAATATTGCACTATTTTGAAGGGCAGGGTCGTGTTAGAATGGAATGGAGAAAATTCAGAAGTCAACAAAAAACAAGGGGATGGAGAAATGAAAGTTCTTTTTAACGGCCGGCTGATGGAACGGAGCGAGTGTGCGGTTGATATTGAAGACAGAGGCTACCAATTTGGAGACGGCGTCTATGAAGTCATCCGCATTTACAATGGAATCTTGTTCACGCTTGATGAACACATTGCCCGCTTATATAAAAGCGCAGCCGAAATCGGAATCGACTTGTCTTTTTCAGAAGCCGAGCTGAAAAGCCAGCTGAAAGAGCTCGTCGACATCAATCAAATGCGGGACGGCGGGCTGTATCTTCAAGTGACAAGGGGAAAAGCCCCGAGAAAGCACCAATACGGGGCAGGGCTTACGCCTCAGGTGACGGCTTATACATTTCCTATTCAAAAGCCTGAAAAAGAACAGCAAAACGGCGTTTCAGCTATTACTGCGGACGACATGCGCTGGCTGAGATGCGACATTAAGAGTTTAAATCTGTTGTACAATGTAATGATCAAGCAAAAAGCGCATGAAGCTTCTTCATTCGAAGCGATCTTAATTCGCGACGGGTTGGTGACGGAAGGGACGTCCTCAAATGTTTACGTCGTCAAGAAAAACGTTATCTACACCCATCCTGTGACAACGCTCATCTTAAACGGCATCACGCGGATGAAAGTGCTTCAGCTGTGTGAGCAACACGGCTTGAACTATGAAGAAAAAGCGGTGACAAAGGATGAATTGCTGAATGCGGATGAAGTGTTCATCACGTCAACGACAGCCGAAGTCATTCCGGTCACATCGATTGACGGGCAAACAATCGGCTCCGGAGCGCCCGGACCGCTCACCAAAAATGTGCAGACCGCTTTGCAAAACAGCATTTTGTCCGAGACCGCCAAACCGGTTTAACAAAAGAAAAACGCCGCTTCCAAGGGGAAACGGCGTTTTTTTACTTGCGGAAACCGAACAAAATTGAAAAGAGCGGCGATAAATATAGGAAAAACACAAACGGCAAATATTCAATAACGGGAACGCCGAGCGCGCTGGACATGAACGCGCCGCTGACTCCCCAAGGAATCATCGGATTGATCAATGTCCCTCCGTCTTCAAGCGATCTCGACAAATGTTTCCGGTCGATTCCGAGCTTGTCATACAGCTTTTTAAAGGACTGTCCGGGAATCAAGATCGATAAATACTGTTCGCCTGTCGCCAGGTTCATGCCGATGCTTGATGAAACGGTTGAGAACACAAGCCGGCCTTTCGTATGAATGCCCTTGATCACACCTTCAAGCAGGCTTGTAATCAGGCCGATCTTTTCCATGAGACCGCCGAGCGCGAATGCGATGATAATCAGGGAAACAGAGCCCATCATCGATTGAAGGCCGCCGCGGTTTAAAATTTTCTCAACGGCTTCAGTGTCGGCTGAGAAAACAGGACCATTCTGCATCGCTGACAAAAACGATGAAATGCTGGCGTCAGGCTGTATCAACGCGGCAAGAATTCCGGCGGAAACGATCCCCGCTGCAAGCGACGGAATGACGGGCGTTCGTCTGACAGCAAGTACAATCACAAGAAGAGGCGACAGAAGCGCCCAGACGCTGATGTTGACTGTACCTTCTATTCCGTTTATGATCGCTTGAATGTTTTCGGTAGAAGCCGGTGCCGCCGTTAAAGAACGGCCCATGAAAAAGAAAAGCAAAATCGTGATCAAAAGAGCGGGGATCGTCGTTCCCGCCATATGTCTAATATGCTTGAAAATGGGAAGCTCTCCGACTCCTGCGGCAAAATTGGTCGTGTCAGACATCGGAGACATTTTGTCGCCGAAACAGGCGCCGCAAATCACAGCTCCCGCCGCCCATGTCAGTGGAACGCCGGCCGCTGCGGCCACGCCGATGAGGGCGACGCCGATCGTGCTGACCGTCGTAAAGCTGGAGCCGACCAATGAACTGATCACAAGACAGCTGAAAAGTGCGGTGAGCAGCAGGTGCTGCGGTTCAATCAGATTCAACGCGTAAACCGTTACCGTCGGAATCGCGCCGCTGTACTCCCAGACTCCGATTAAGATGCCGATTAAACAAAGGACGATAATCGGCTGAACGCCATTCCGGATGCCTGAGACAATGCCGCTTTCAAGGTCTTTCCAGGAATGGCCTTTCACCGCGCCGACCGCAGCTAAAAAACCAACGCAAATCAACAGCGGTATGTGCGCTTCTGCTTTAAATATGAATAAGCAGGTGAAAATAATGAACAATATGGCTAAAAACAATAGAGCCGATATGGAAAACGATAGACGTTTTTCGTTTGACAAGTCACACACCTCATTAGAAGAAATATCTCTCTTTAATACTTTGATGCTTTTGTGCATAAACGTATTATAACAGAAAAATAGATTATATACTTAAATTAAAATATTTCAAACATTTTTCAAAGGTTCGCCCATTCTCTTTTGAAAGCGCTGACTTTTTTAAGATATAATAGATTGGAGATAGGCATGTACTTGATACACGTTTCACTGATCCTTTAGCCAAAATAGGGGGAAATGCGAATGTCTTACACTGTTCAGAAAAGCCGGTTTTTAGATGAGGAAGCGATATGGTTGGAAAATGATGATTTAGAGGCTGTACTTGTGCCCGGGTGGGGAAGCAATTTAATTTCACTGAAGTGGAAGCCGAGCGGTTTGAAATTGTTGAAAACGCCTGAAACAAAGGAAGAATATAACGCGAATCCGTTTTTATTCGGAATTCCTGTTCTTTTTCCTCCCAACCGGATCGATCACGGAAGATTTACATATGCGGGAAGAACGTACGAGCTGCCGATCAATGAAAAGCCGCTCGAAAACCACCTGCACGGATTTCTTTACGATAAAAAATGGACGGTCGAAAAAGTGGAGGCAACAGAAGAGAGGATCATCGTGCAGACGAAGCTGGACTCTGATGATCATCCCGATATTAAAGCGATCTTTCCGCACTCGTTTTCCATCACCATCACTTACACGTTAGAAGGACAGCATCTGAAAATCGATGCATCGGCTGTCAATCGCGGTCAAGACCCGATGCCGATCGGATTGGGGTACCACACATCTTTCCGCTATCCTTTAAACGAAGCAGGAGATAAAGAAAGGTGTCTGTTTACTCTTCCTGCCTCAAAGCGATGGACGCTGACAGACCGCATGCTGCCGACAGGCGAGTATCGGGTGACAGAGGAGTTCAAAGCGGGAAAAATGGCAGCGGGAGAAAGGCTTGACGATATATTGGCAGCTGAACAAGACCAGGAAGGAAACAGCGCGGCCGTCATTGCGGACAGCCTCGCCGGCATTCGCGTCCGCTACCAATGCGACGGTCATTTTAAGCACTGGGTTGTGTTTAACGGTACATCTGATCAGGATGACCTGCTTTGTATAGAGCCATATACTTGGATGACGAATGCACCGAACCTCAACCTTCCGAAGGATGTGACCGGATTTCGGGATTTGGGGACTCAGGAAGAGCTGACGATGCGAAGCAAAATTGAGGTGGGCGGAATATAATCGATATTCCGCCTTTTACCATGAGCTTTTATCAAGGGTAAATGCTGTATGGGACGCTTGTTTGCCCTCTCTCCAATCCAATTGAACCGTACGATTTCATCAGCAAACTTTGTTACCATTGTTTATAGTCAAGTAATCATATATACTCTCACTATTAGACAAGTATCCGGAAGATTATTAAGAAATCTGTTGATTAAAATGAGATGGAAAGATTGTAAAAACTTAACATTGATGATATCTTTTGTGTTACAATACATATGAAAATAAGGGGGAAAGAAGGTTTTTTAATGAAGAACATTTTTGTAAGTCTATTGGTCCTTTGTCTAGTCTCTATTAGTGCTTTCATCGGTATTGAAGATGCTTTTGCTGCAGAGGAATTACCAGAAGAGGCTTATTCTGAACCTATTAAAAGCGCAGACGATCTACAATATGATGTCAATAAAAATTTGACTCAGGAAGAAATAACATCTAGATTTTACAAGATAAATACAAAATACGATGTTGGTCAGGCTTTTTCTGAGCAGGATGCTGAGTTTATAAAGTTTTATGCGGATTCTCAACTGGAAACTCCTTCCGAGTTAAATGATGGGATATCAATTAGTGCAATTCAATGGTATCCAGGTCAAACAGCCAGTAAATCTTTCAATACTTCAAAAAGTTCTAATGGAGTGAAAGTTAAATTCTCTGGGAAAGTCTATGGTACAATTGGTATTGTAAATCATAGTTATAGAGGGAAATTGAGTGCAAAAATAACTTCTGGAACATCTAAAGTAAAGAAAGCATTGAAAGTACGGGTAACTCACTCGGCTTATGGGTTGGTAGGGAAAAAATCAATTGGCATTGTATATAACAGTGGAAAATCTTCTACGGGAACAAAATCCAAAGTTTCTATGGATAATACTGTTAAATATAGTGCTCTTGCAGTTGTTTATACCTATACGAATGCTTATGTATCAGTTACTACAAAAACAGGTTCTTTCAACAAGTATGCTTTCTAATGATATGATAGAGAAGGAGAGATTGCTTTGATCAATTTTTCAATAATAAATGTGATCATTGTATTAGGAGTCTTACTATTAATTGTTTGGGGAATTGTCTCCTTTATTAACAGGTTAAGGAAATCAAGAAGATCATAACATGATGAGAGGCCGGACATTTGACCGGCCTCTTTTAAAATCGTTATTTTACAATCAGCAGCGGAATCTCCGATTTTGTCGATATCTTGTCGCTGACGTTGCCTGGTTATTACATTGTTTCAACGAGCTGACTTCACCCGTAACGGGCATTTTTCAGCTGTGGGGAGAAAAACATTTGCCGCAGCTTCCTTTAGCACAATGCTTTGTTCAGATAACAGCTTCGCTCTCTGCCGGACCCACGGAGCTTTTCCCTGAGCTGGTGTTGATATACTTGGATGACGAATGCACCGAACCTCAACCTTCCGAAGGATGTGACCGGATTTCGGGATTTGGGGCCGCAGGAAGAGCTGACGATGCGAAGCAAAATTGAGGTGGGCGGAATATAATCGATATTCCGCCTTTTACCATGAGCTTTTATCAAGCGTAAATGCTGTATGGGACGCTTGTTTGCCCTCTCTCCAATCCAATTGAACCGTGATCTTGCGGCCGGCGAATTCGGCTTCTTCAAGCTCTTCCAAAAAAGAAACGGATTGTTCTTTTGACCCTCCGCCGGGGAATTCGCCTCCCGCGTAATCTTTCATCGGCGTCTCGACTTGGGAGTTCAAAACGATTTCATCACCAAACTTTACGATCAACTTTTCCAAATATATATCGTCCAGCTCCCCGCGGTCGCCTGTCCAATAGAGGTCTCCGCCAAATAGCGTGCGGCCTTCTATCTTTTTGATCACGGCCTCCCAATTTCCATCGGCGCTTTGTCCGTTCCATTTCGGGTATTCCGTCATATAGAAACCGATCAGTCTGCCGCCGAAATAAACGGTGCAAAAGGCCGTGAAAAGGGAAGCAATGAAAAGAAGCGGCCGCTTGTATTCCTGTTTCATATTATCCACCGCCTAAAAAGTTCTGCTTTATGATCATAAAGCAGAACAATCGGGAAAAAAAGTCATTCTCTTAAATTTTAAGGGAACGTGTGCGGGTGCAGGTTCAGCTGTTCTGGTGTTAACGGCTCTTCTGCAAAGCCGAGCTCCTTCGGCACCGTGAAAATTCTCTCAAGTCCTTCCAGGCGGATGAAGCGCTGTCCGAATGTCATCGGAATCAGGCCCGGGATAAGCACTTTCACACAGTAAAGTCCGTTCCGTTTGATAACAGGGGAAGTCTGGTCAACGACAATCACTTCAAGATTGAGACTCCGGAAAGCTTCAAGCAGGTCGCAGAGATCTTCGGTTAAATCAAGGTGTTTCTTTCTTTTTTTAAAGGCATCGTCGAATGTTTGTAGAGGCCGGCTTTGATTCAGCAAAAACCGGAGTCGCTCTTCAGCTTCAGGCAGTCCGTACATGAAGCTGTGATCCTCCATTTCCTGCACTAAAGCAGGATTGCGGAGCATCTGGTGATATTTGCTCCTTTCAGATTCAAATTTGCGGTCGTGCTTCAACATCATGCCTGCCAGCTCATGAAGGGCGCTTTTCACCGCTTTTACGGGATCGGGGTGGGCCCCTGCGGAACAAATCAGATTCAATCCTTCCCGTTTTCTGTTTTTGGCGATCGCCCAAACGCTTGGAATGCCGTATTCCATCGTTGAATTAAAGACATGCAGATCATATCCCGCCACACTTCGCACCCTCTCTGTCATGAGGCGTAATTCCGGATCTTCTGAAGAGCCGAGATCCAGCTGCCGAAGTGGGAGCCTGGCGTACCAGGCAAGCAAAAATGAATCGCGCTCAGCGGCTTCTAGTATGGCATGGAAAATCGCTTCCTCCAAACTCCCTCCAAGTGCACAGCCGTTCGATGTTTCATAGACGAAGCTGTCTTCGCGCCCCAGGCTGTAATAGGCGAGCGATTCAGGAATGAGAATCGGCCGTTTCTGCAAAAATGAATAGCCCCATACCCAGTGAAGAGGACGGGCCGGGTGAAATGGCTGAAAAGGAAAATCGGGATGCATGTATTGTTCCGCTTGATGGAGCCCGACTTTTGCCGGGTTGAGCGCACGATCCTTTACATTTTCATAGGTGTCATGTACGACCGTCCGTTTGCCGCGCGGTTCAATTCCGGAATAACGTTCCAAACCCTCTAAAATGGCGGTCAATTCACTGTCTTCATACGAATGGCTCCGCCCTCCGACACCTTCATTTCCCGTCCATAAAGGCATATTGACGATCATATCGGCGAACGGCAGAATCGCGTCATAAATTTTGGCGTTGAATATCCCCGTTCTATGATCCAGATAGTCTTTGGCGAGCGTTTGTTTTAAATCGTCCGTGTTTCGCACGCGAAAGCTGTCCGGGTTCGTTTTCAAACTGGGCCGAAGCGATATCCGTGCGGATTCCGCTCCGTCTTCAGGCAGACTGCCGCATATAGGGCATGTCGGTTCCGGGATGAAAGCGTGGAGCGAACTTTCTAACGTTTTCAAATTGACGATGTAAAGGTTTTTTTTCAACCGGCCGCACCCGCCGTTCATGATGTTGTCGACTTCTGTGCAGATCAGGCTGACCATTTGGCGGCAGCCGGTCTTTGAAATCCACGGATCGCGGCTTATGCCATTGCTTTTTTGTTCCAGTTCAAGGGTCTCTCTGCTGTCGGGGCCGGAGATATACCGCCTCATATCGGCGCATTGGGAACATCCTGACGCTGACGGAATAACGAGCGGTCCGATGACCCCTTCGCCAAAAGATGCAAACCCGCGAAGCCACGGAATCCCTGCCGCCCTTAGCACCTTTTCCGCCTCGCGGTATAATAAAGGCCGCCAAGCATCGTGCAGCACAAGAGCGAACGCAGTCTCCTCCGGTATGCTGTTCTCAAAATCAGACCTTCGGATAATGTTATATTCAGCAGATAATTGTTGTGATGCGTCTTCTGCCATCAATCCTTCGCCAATGACCAAAATGCAGCGGTTCATCAAGATTCCTCCTTTCGCAACTGCACGCAGTAAATGCCTGCCAGTTTTTCTTTGAAAAATGGTTCAGCAGGCAGCTCATAGACATAAAGCTGCAAGTCGCAGTTGTTTTTCAAGGCGGAAAGCAGTGTTTGCTGCAAATCAGCGGAAACGGGGGTAGCAAGCTTCAGGTCACTAGACTCCAGCAAAACATCCGCGCCTTTCACAGGGTCTTTGTCTGTCAGCGCCCGTTCGAGCGCTTTTCTGAGAGCGAATGTGATGTTGAGTCCAGAACTTCCGTACCAGCGGCCGCGAATTCCCGCCCATGCGACAGGGAAGCCTTGTATGTTTTTTCCTAAACCGATTTCCGGTTTGCCGTACAAGACTGTCAGCGCTTTTAAATAAAATGCGGTATGCCGGTCTTCCATTCCGCCTAGCTGAACGAGGGAAATCGTTTCTTTTCCGCTTTTGAT
>Ga0180430_10004584_pt1 | contig 11628 bp, 4 predicted proteins | sample SS_ome_9_FD_132999 | JGI IMG/M metagenome (GOLD analysis project Ga0180430, IMG submission 132999) | Hypersaline lake sediment archaeal communities from the Salton Sea, California, USA - SS_1_S_2 metaG | ecosystem: Environmental > Aquatic > Non-marine Saline and Alkaline > Hypersaline > Sediment... | reverse complement strand
GAGCAGAAACCGGGGTTTCGGGCCCTTCGTGCGATGTGCCCGGTGATCGGAGTGTGGGACGACCACGACTACGGGGTGAACGACGGTGGAGCCGACTATCCCGCGAAGGAGATGGCGGAGGAGGAATTCCACCGCTTCTTTCGAACACCGGACGATGCTCCTTCGCGAAAACGCCCCGGGACTTACGACGTTCGCTACTTCGGCGAGGGAGACCGGCGGCTCCAGGTGATCCTGCTCGATACCCGCTACTTCCGTGGCCCGTTGAAGAAGTTGCCCGTGCGAGGACCGGACGGTCCCTACGAACGCCAGACCGACCCTGCCGTGACGATGCTGGGCGACGCCCAGTGGCGCTGGCTCGCGAAAACCCTGCGCCAGCCTGCCGGGATGCGGATCATCCTGTCGAGCATCCAGGTGATACCCGAGGATCACCGCTGGGAGCTCTGGCAGAATCTTCCACATGAGAGAGCGCGGTTGTTCCGGCTCTTGAAGGAAGCGGAGACGGGCCCGGTCATCTTCCTGAGCGGCGATCGTCACATGGGGGAAATCTCGGAACTCCCGGCGAGCGATCCGCTCAGCCCGGGATTCCCGGTTTACGAACTCACCAGCAGCGGGCTGACGAATGCCGGCGGCGGCCGGAGAGGGGAACCCAATCGTCATCGCGTCAGCCCGACCAATTTCCAGAAGCGGAACTTCGGCATGGTGCGGATCGACTGGGAAAACCGGATCGCAACTCTCGAGTTGCGGGATGTCGAGGGAAACCTGGCCGACTCCTACGAAGCGAAGTGGTGAGGAGACTGACGCTCCGGCCGCGCGACAGATCTCGGGGGATCGCGCCCCGGCGAAAAACGAACGACGCCCCGTCCCTGTTTGCCCGCATTTCTCGCAAGCTCTCCCCTGCGACTTGCTGGGGCCTGCGCCGGCTGCGTTGCGCTTGGATTGCCCTGGGGCAGGGAGTCCTGCACAGCCCGGCGGGACATCTCGCGCGCACCTTGCCGGCACGGCCCTCGCCGCGTCACGCTACGAAACTCTGTCAGAAATGCGGGCTAGCCTTCGAGCAGCCCGAGGATGGCGCTCTCCAATTCGTTCTCGATTTCGGTAGAGAGCGCCGTCTGGAGGACGTCTTGCGTGCCGGGTGCCGGGTGCCGGGGAACCTCCCCCTGCATCGACTTCGATCGCGCCGTCGGTCGACTGGGCGATGGGGGTGCGCTCGAGACCGAGAGAGGCTCCCAGGGAGGACTCGACGACCGCGCCGGTCGTTCCTTCCAGTTGTTGCGTCGCCTGGGGGCTCGGGGGCGTCCCGGAAGGATCGAGGGAGACGAGTCCCTCGCCCGGGTTGAGGTTGGACTCTCCGGTTCCGCCGAGTGCACCGGACAGTTCGCCGAAAACTCCGACGCTGACATTGGAACCGAGTGAGGTCTGTGTCTGTGGTGCGGGGGAACCGGCCGCGGGATCGACCGAAATCGAGCCGCTCTCCGAATCGGCCGGAGCGGTGCCTTCTCCGCCGAGGGCCTCGCTGAGATTCTGCGCGGACTGGGTGTTCGTCGCGACGGAGAGGGAAGCCTGGGCCTGGCGACTCGGGGGCGGTCCGGAGGGCGTGACCGAGGTGGGACCGTCGCCGGAGGACACTCCGACCGACCCGTCGCCCCCAAGGGCCAGCGAGAGTTCGCTCTCCACGGCGTGCCCGACGTTGCTCGCAAGCGAGGCCTCGGTGGCGGGGGCCGGTGGCGTCGGGGGGGCGCTCGGATCCAGCGAGACGGCTCCATCCGTGTCCTGGGCAGGAACGGAACCGTCGCCGCCGAGGGCCGTGCTCAGATCGCTCGCCATCTGCGGACTCACGCTCTCGGTCATGACCGCCTGTGTCGTCGCGCTCGGTGGTGGGCCGCCTCCGAGGCTGACGGGCCCGATATCCTGGCTCTGCGCCGGCGTCACGCTCGATGGCGGGGTGTCGGTGGGTGGAAGGCTGAAAAGGGCGGGACCGGGAGGGGGCGCACCCGAATCGGTGGTGACCGGCGCAGCACTGAAATTGTCGGCCGTCGTGCCGTCCGTCTGGGTCAGCAACTCGCCCGGGGATGTCTCGGTCGATGCGGGCGTCTCCGACGATTCGCCACCGTCGGAGGAGAAATTGTCGATGACCGTGTTGTCGCCTCCGTCCGGATTCGCCATTCCTCCGCCACCCGCATCGATCACCGGGTTGATGATGTCGATCTCCCCGATCTCGCTCACCTCGTTGGTCACTTCGGTGACGGACACCGGGCGGAAATTCTCGTTCTCGAATCCGGTGAAGGTCACGGATCCGACACCGCTTGCCGTTGCCGGGGAGGTCGTTCCGGCGGTGACGGCGTCGAAGTTGAGGGTGTCTCCCGAGCCGTGGTTGCCACCGTCGAGCCGCTGCGCGAAGCTGAAGAAGTCGGTCGTCACCTCGTCGTCGCCGCTGCCGAGTAGGAGTTCGAGAGTCTCCATGTTGCGAAAGCCGTAGGTGGGATTACGGGAGACGGAGTTTTCTGCGATGGTGTAGGATTGCCCGGCAGTCAGGTTCGTGTCGTCGAGACGGAGACGATCGCTGCTGCCCCCGCCTCCGTCGAATTCCCCGGAGAGGGTGGACTGATTCCTGACCACGAACAGGTCGTCGCCCGATCCGCCCGCAAGGTTTTCGTAGGAGGTGAAATCAACCGGAGCTCCCTGTGCGCCGGGGGTGACACGGCCTCCGTTGTTCTCGTTGAGGACGAATTCGTCGTCGCTGGAACCGGTTACCGACAGGGTGTCCTCCCGGCCCGATCCGGTGAAGAGCTCGATGCTGGCGAATCCGCCCAGACCGGTGGAGTCGCCCGATCCGAGATCCGTGGACACGGCGGAACCGAATGCGCTGTAATCGATCTCGTCATCGCCACCCTTTCCGTCGAGCGTGCCGCCGAGGCGGGCGCCCTGGCTCATGATGAAAGTGTCGTCCTGCGAGGTGCCATTGATGTTCTCCACATTCGCCAGGTCGTCGATATCCAGGTTGATCCCGGCGTTCGCCGCGCTGAAGTCGACCGTGTCGGTGCCTCCCCGCGTATCGAGGGTCAGGTTGGCGGGCAACTCCGCGAGGCGAACGGTGTCCGCCGCCGTCGAGCCGGTGACCACAAACGCCGCCGCAGTGACGCGCGTGAGGTCGATCGTTCCTCTTGCGGTCACGTCGAGACGGCCCGCACCGAGATCGGTGGTGCCCTGCAGGTCGAGTGCCCCCGCGTTCCCCGCGTCGACGGTCAGGTTCTGTCCGCCGCTCGTGATGTCTCCCTCGACGCGAACACGCGCCCCCGCCGCGCTCGCTCCGCCGTTCGTCGAGTCGAGTCGAGGGAGGAGTTCCCGGCGAGATCGAGGTCCGTCTTCACGGTGATCGACTCCCCGTTGGTCGTGAGTGAACCGTTCATCGAGCCGGCTCCGTTGGGGGAGGCGAGGACGATCGGATCGAGGAAATGCGCGTCCCGAATATCGATCTCGCCCGAGCCGTTGGCGGTGTCTCCGATCGTGATCGACGAGAACCCGTTCTGCAGTTGTCCGATGTCGCCACCGTCCAGGTTGAGTGTTCCCGATGCGCCATCGCCGATCCCGATCGAGGTGGCATTGTCCGTCGGCGCGATCGTCAGGTTCCCACTTCCGTCGATCGGTCCGTCGAAGGTGACGTCCCGGCTGGCAAGAAACCGGAGATGCCCGGATCCCGCGGAAAGGGAGCCGTTCACGGTGATGCTCCCTCCGCCCGGGCTCGCCGCGAGTGCATCGACGCCGCCAAAACCGATCGCCCCGACCTCCGTTCCCGTGCCGGTCGACGTGTCGACCGTGTAGAGACCACGGGAGGTCGGTCCGATCACGTCGGTCGCGTAGAGGGTGTCCGAATTCGGATCGTAGGCCGCACCCACCACGTCCGAGAAATTGACGCCGAGAGCGCCGACGGCCGTCCCTGCCCCCGTCGCCGTGTCGATCGTGATCAGTTGATTGGAACCGGCATCGACCCCGTAGAGCGTGGAGGTGTTGGAATCGAAGGCGAGGCCCATGACCTCGGTGAATCCGACGGCCCCGATCACCGTTCCCGCTCCCGTGTTCGGATCGATCGAGAGGAGTTGGTCCGTGTTGTTGTCGAACGCGAACAGGCTCGCCTCGGCTCCTCCGGAAGCCTGGAACGTGATGTCGCCGCCGGTGGCGGAAACGCTGCCGTCGACCACGATGTTGCCTCCCGCCATCAGGTCGATATCGCCCGCATTCGTCTGGACGCTGGATCCGCCGCCCAGGGTGACGTGGCGGGTCGCATCGACGTTCAGCCCGCCGCTCCCTGTCGCATTGATGGCTCCGTTGTGAAGGAATTTCCGGTCGGCGTTGAACGAAAGGTTGTTCCCGGTCGACCACGTGATCGAAGCGGCTCCATCCACGGTGATGTCACCCGAGCCCCCGTTCCCGCTCGTCTCGATCACGAGACTGCCGGTGTTCTGGAGGAAGTCCTCGATGTCCGCATCGTTCAGTGTGTTGGCGTTCGCGGGGCTGCCGCCGATGGGGCTGCCGGCACCGTCGACGACATTGATGTCGTTCGGATCGATCAGGAGAGTGCCCGATGCTCCGGCAGGTGCGGACAGGTCCACCGCTTCGACGAGGCTGTCGATCCGGATCTCCTTCTTGCCGGACAGTTCGACAAACCCGCCATCTCCGCCATTCGTTCCTCCCCGAACGGCAGCCGATCCCTGGAAATCCAGGGTCTGATCGGAATAAACGATGATTGTGCCGCCGTCCCCGCTGCTCCCTGCGCTGGCTCCCAGTTGGGCCCCCTCCGCGACGGTGACGAGTCGGGCGTTTGCGAGTGAGGGATCCTCGCCCCGGAGACCCCCTCCCATTCGGATTCGGCCTCCTCCCAGATCGCCGTCCGCGAGAAAAAGGGCGTCGCTGGTGATGTCGATCCGGTCGGCCAGGACGAGGAGTTCTCCCCCCGTGCCTCCCGGAGTGCCGGCATCAATCGTGCCGCCACCTTCGAAGGCGCCCTCCGCTCCCGCATCGATGATCACCTCTGGCCCCGACGCCTCATCGGAACGGGCGGTGAGTTCGCCGGTGTTGACGATGCGGCCGCCGTCCCGTGAGCGCAGGTAGATCTTGCTACCTTCCCGGCTGATGCTCCGGGCCTGGATCTTTCCGTCGTTCCGAATCGCGAGAGCGGCGATGTTCCCCCCATGCGCCTTCAATTCGGCCACCCGGGCGCGAATGGTGCCCTCGTTGACGATCGATCCGCGACCAATCCGCACCTTGATCCGCTCGTCGCCCGAATCCATGAGCAGGACGTCGGTTCCCGCCGCGATGCCGACCCGCCCGCCCGGCGCGTCGATCCGGCCGCTGTTGGTAACGGAGGCGCCGATCAGGAAGACATCGCCTCCCGAGGCGCTGATTTCCCCGAGATTGACGATTGCTTCGGGGGAATCTCCCCGGAATCGAAGGGCCCGCCCGTCCATGAATTCGTCGATATCCACGTCGAGGGTGGATGCGACGAAGCCGCCGACGTCGATCCTCCCGGCCGGGCCGATAACGACACCGTTCGCATTGATCAGGAACACGTGACCATTGGCAAGCAGGTGACCGTCGATCCGTGACGGTGAGGTCCCGATCACCCGGTTCAGCACGGCCGAATTCTGCCGGGGCTGGACGAATCGTGTCACCTCGTTCGTCGCGATGGAAAAGGACTGCCAGTCGATGACGCTTCGGTCGGTGTGCTGGACGATCCGGAGTTCCCCTCCCCCGGAAATGAAGTCCGCCGCTCCCCTGATGACGACGGGGCTTCTCGGGTTCGAGAGGACATCGGAAGAGGCGCCCACGAGCAGGATCGCGCCCGCCAGCGTGGCGGCGAACGGAAAGAAACTCCCTTTGGGGCGAATGGACATACGGGGAGTAGGTTGGCGGGGATTACACCTTCGGTTGTCACCGCAACCCGGTTTGTGATGGAGAGAAGGGGAAGATTTCTCGATCCTCCAAGTGCCGGTGCCTCATCGGGGTAGGCCCCGCCATGTCACGCCGGGTTCGCCGGGAAGCGGCAGGGCTCTCATGGAAAACTGATGCAGGATTCCGGCCGGGATTGCAAGACTCGATTCACCGGGTTGTACCAGGCGGAACGAGCTGCCGCTCAATGGTCTGCGGTTGCCGTTTTCGCCAACAGAGCCGTATTTCGTGGCGTTTTCCACCCTGTTGCATCGCTGAGCGAACCCCGTATCGATCATAACGCGTTGTAGCCGGAGATAGGTGAAGGAGGCTGGCGATCCGGACTTCACTGCCGGCGAGAACTGCGGTATATCCTGTTCGTCCCGGGCGCGCCGGTTCACGGCACGTCGAATGAGGGAGGCACGGTGATACGAAACCCGATGAGCACGACGAGCGGATTTTCCAGGCCGGTAGGGCGACTCTGCCTCCTCCTGCTGGGTGCCCTGTTGCTCGGGTCGACGGCAGGGTCCGCAGCGGAGGTGCGAAACAGGGGAACGCAACCCCATATCGTCTGGATCAATTGCGAGGATCTCGACGACACTCTGGGGTGTTACGGCGATCCCCACGCCATCACCCCACACCTCGACGCGCTCGCGCAGGAGGGAGTCGTCTTTCGCCAGGCATTCGCGAACGCTCCGATTTGCGCGCCGGCCCGCAATTGCCTGATCACGGGCATGTATCCCACCTCGCTCGGCGCCCAGCACCTGCGCTGCGAGATCACCCTTCCCCCGGACGTCGAACCCTTTCCCGTTCACCTGAAGCGGGCGGGATACTTCGTCACCAACCAGGCCAAGACCGACTACAATTTCGATCCGGCCGGGATCTACGATTACTGGCGCAACGATTTCGCCCCGTGGAGGAAGCGCGAGCGAGAGGATCAGCCCTTTTTCAGTTTCTTCGTGCTCGGCACGACTCACGAGGGACCCGGCAACCGGCGGGAGCGTTACGAGAAGGAGACGACCGGATTGTCGCCCGAGAAGCGGACGGCCCCCGAATCGATTCGCCTGCCTCCCTACTTTCCCGACACGCCCGCCATGCGTGAACTCTGGGCGAGATACTATGATCTCGTCGCGGCCATGGACGAGGAGGTGGGGGAGATCCTCGCCAACCTGAAGCGGGACGGTCTCTGGGAAGACACGATCGTTTTCTTCTTCAGCGATCACGGCCACGGGATGCCGCGTCACAAGCGTTGGCTGCTGGACTCCGGTTTGCGGGTCCCCCTGATCGTGCGCATTCCCGGGAAATACCGGGATCTCGCTCCGGATGCGTGGCCCGGTTCGCAATCCGGTCGCCTTGTCAGCTTCGTCGATTTCGCGCCGACCGTTCTCGGCCTGGCGGGAGTGAAGCCTCCCGAAAATCTCCAGGGTGAAGCGTTTCTCGGGCCCGGGACGCAGTCGCCTCGACCATGGGTTTTCGGAGCGCGCGACCGGGCCGACGACATGTTCGAGCTGTCCCGGTGCGTTCACGATGGGCGGTTCATTTACGTGCGGCACTTCCTGCCGCAGCTTCCCTATCTGCAGGGAGGGAGGATTTTCGGGAACGACAAGGAGTCCCTGAGGGAGTTGCGGCGGGCCCGGGATGCGGGTGACTTCGACAGCCTGCCCCCTCATCTCTTTGCGGAGCGCAAACCGGTGGAGGAGTTCTACGACCTCCGTGAGGATCCTCACGAGATCGCCAACCTGATCGGCGATTCCCGCCACGGCGAGCGAATCGCCTCGATGCGAGACGTCTTGAAGCGATGGATTCTCGAGCATCGCGACACCGGCTTCCTTCCCGAATCGGAATACACGCGCCGGGCTCGAGAGGCGGGCCTGTCGATTCGGGAAATGGCGTTGTCTCCGGAGCACTACGATCTGCCTGCGATCCTGGCGCAGGCGTGGGGGGATGGTGCGGAGACGGAAAGCGGAGATCCGGGTGTGAGTTACTGGCGCATCATGCAGGATGACGACTCCCTGACGCGCGAGGATCTGGTCGGCCATGTCAACGACGGTCCCGGTTTTCTTCAGGTGGCGGCTGCGCAGGCTCTCTGTGAACGGGGGGACGTGGACGCCGGGCTTCCCGTCCTGGTCGATCTCATCCGATCGTCCGATTTGCGCCTCGCCCTCGAAGCGGCGCGGAGTCTCTTCCTGCTGGGAGATCTCGCCGAGCCGGTCGTTGCCGAGGTGGAAGAAGCGCGCCGGGCGCTCGAGGCTCCGCCGGGCGGCCGTCGGCGCTACCGGGATTTCAATTACGCCTCGTTCACGGGGTGGGCGCTCGAAGGGGTGCTCGTCAATTGTGGGGCGGCGCGATGGGAGGACTATGAGTAATTCGATGCTACGCATGCGCCGTGGCGGGAGCGCTTCCATTCGCTTTTCCGGCGGGCGTTGGCTGGTGCTCTGCCTCTGTGTGGTGTCCATGTCGGCCCGGGCCGCGGACGAAGATGTGTTCGAGACGGAGATCCGGCCGTTTCTCCAGGAATATTGCGTGACGTGTCACGGTCCCGACAAGCAGCGGGGCGACTTTCGCGTCGATACCCTGACGTCCGATTTTTCGAATCTCGCGAACGCCGGTCATTGGATCGAGGTGCGCGACAACATCAACCTCGGTGAGATGCCACCCGAGGAGCCGTATCCCTCGATCGTGAAGTCCGAAAAGATCTCCGCCTGGGTGGCGGAAGGAATCCGGAAAGCGGAAAAGTCGGCCCTGGCGAAGGATGGGCGCGTTCTCCTGCGCCGGCTCACGCGAGCGGAATTTGCCAACACCGTGCGCGACCTGTTGGGGATGACTTTCCTGCCCGGGGAGAGTCCGGCGGATCTCTTGCCTCCGGATGGAACGGTGGACGGTTTCGACAAGGTGAGCGCCGGGCTGATGCTGGATCCCTCGCTTCTCGAGAAGACCCACGAGGTGGCCCGGCGCATCGCGGACAAGGCCATCGTCACGGGACCCCCCGCCTACCCCACCGAAACGATGCGGATGGAGTTCGAGGAAATCGCGGAAAACAGGGCGATACGCTACCTGTGCGACCGGCCCGGTTTCGTCTGCGAGGAAGACTCCGTGCGCCTGATGGGAGACGTCTCGACGCGAAGTTTCGCCCGTCTCGCCTATCCGGGCGAGAAGCGCACCATACCGGTGGCCGGCATGTATCGCGTTTCCGTGAGCGCTTCCGCGACCCGTGGGGCGGAGGGAAAACCGGTGGTGATGCGCGTCGAACAGAGTCATCCCGACGAGGCCAAGGAGAAGATCATGGAGGTCGAGGTCACGGCGCCTCCTGGCCAGCCGGAAGTCTATACGGTCGTTGTCCCGAGGGACCCCGACGGCGGGGAGTGGAAAGTGTCCCTCGTCGATCCGGCCTCCTTCCTGCAGGGGAACCCCACCTACACGCACTATGCGAACCGGGTCGTGAAAGACGCGGGTCGCGCGGGCGACTTCGCCACCGCGATCCGGTTTCGGGGCCGCATGCAGTTGGAAGGGGGACACGAGCAGACCCTGATTCGTCCCGATCGAATCGAGACCGATGATCTCGCCGCGCTTCACCTCGATTGGATCGAAATCGAGGGACCGTTGGTCGATCAGTGGCCGCCTCGGAGTCACACCACGATCTTTCCCTCGGGCACCGAATTCGAACCGGATCCCGGCGCCATACGCGATCTCTTCGAACGCCTGCTTCCCCTCGCGTGGCGTCGTCCGGTGACAGGCGAGGAGATCGAGCCGCTCGTCGCCTTCGTCGCGGGCGAACTCGAGCAGGGGAAGTCGATCGAGGAGGCGATGCGAGCGGGGCTCGCCGCCGTTCTCACGTCTCCCCATTTCCTCTACCTGTTCGAGCCTTCCGGTGAAAACGACAGTGACCCGAGACGATTGACCGATTGGGAGCTCGCGAGCCGTCTTTCCTACTTCCTGTGGAGCAGCATGCCGGACAAGACCCTCTTCGATTTGGCCCGCTCGGGCCGGCTCCGTGATCGATCCGTCCTCGAGTCGGAGGTCGACCGGATGATGGAAGATCCGCGCATCGAGGGATTCGTGGAGGGCTTCGGTGCGCAGTGGCTGCGGACCGGATCCTTTCTGGCATTCGAACCGGACGCGCGGCAATACCCAGGCTACGACGCCGAACTCGGCGAAGCCATGGTCGGCGAGACGCTGGCCTACTTCCGCGAGATCCTGATGGAGGACGTGGATCTGAGAAGCTTCATCGATTCGGATTTCGCGATGATGAACGAGAGGCTCGCGAGGCACTATGGTTTCCCCGGCGTAAAGGGCGAAGAGTTCCGGCGAATCGCGTTGCCTCCGGACAGCAGGCGGGGCGGGCTTCTCACCCAGGCGGGGGTGCTTCTCGCCGGGTCGGACGGGGATCGCACCAAGCCGGTTTCGCGAGGGGTCTACGTCCTCGAAGTGCTGTTCAACGATCCTCCCCAGCCTCCGCCCCCGAATGCGGGAGAGATCGAGCCGAACATCGAGGGAGAGAACCTGACCGTCCGGGAACGACTCCTGAAGCACCAGCAGATCGAGACATGTGCCGCGTGTCACCGGGGCATCGACCCCTACGGACTCGCCTGGGAGAACTACGATGTCATCGGCCGGTGGCGCGACCGCCAGAACGGGGAGGGGTTTCGGGAACGAAATGCCCCACCCATCGTGGCGACGGGGACCCTGCCGAACGGGAAAGCATTCGACGGTCCCGAATCCTTCAAGGCCCTCCTCATGGCGCAGGACGAGAGGTTCTTCCGCGGTCTCACCGAGAAAATGTTCGTCTACGCCCTGGGACGTCCCCACCTGCCGACGGACCGTCCGGCCGTCGAATCGATCGTCGACGTGCTTGAAAACGAATCGCCTACGCTGCGCGCCCTGATCAAGCATGTTGTCACCAGCCGCGCCTTCCTCGAAAAGTAAGGGTAGTTCCGATGCACATTCCATCCCGACCCTTGTCCCGACGCGCTCTCCTTCAGGGAGCGGGCGCCACGCTCGCGTTGCCCTGGCTCGAATGCATGGGCGAATCCTCTGTGCGCAGGGTGCCCCGTTTCGGCATGTTCTACTTCGGAACGGGCATGAACATGCGCCAGTTCGAGCCGACGGAGGAGGGGCCGGACTTCACGCTGACGCGCATCCTGGAGCCTCTCGCCCCGCATCGGGGGCGGTTCACGGTCCTGTCGAATACCTATCTCGAGCACGGGGGAGGACACGATGGAGCCTACCCGTTCGCCACATCCGTCGCCCGGGGAGAGCCGCAGCGCCTCTCTCCCGATCAGATGGTGGCAGCGAGCATTGGTGCGGAGACGCGCTTTCCCTCGATGCAGATGTCGGTGGCGCGTGGCACCGGCTACGGCAATCAGGCTCTCGCCACGATCTCGTGGAATGACCAGGGAGTTCCTCTCGCGGCGGAAAACGATCCAAAAGTCTTGTTCGACAAGCTGTTTCGCCCCGACAGCGGCGAGGAAAAGGCGCTTCGGCACCACGAGTTTCGGCAGCGAGACAGTGTGCTCGATATCGTGGGAGATCAGGCGCGGGCGATGGAGAAGCGGCTCGGCCGCAATGATCGTGAGCAACTCGACCAGTATTTCCAGTCGGTGCGCGAACTCGAGAGACAGCTGGAGCGCGACGTCGCGTGGTCGGATGAACCGAAACCCGAGCCTGACCTGGCCGGTTTCGGGGACTACGGCCGCTCCCTCACGGATG
>Ga0180430_10004581_pt1 | contig 11631 bp, 28 predicted proteins | sample SS_ome_9_FD_132999 | JGI IMG/M metagenome (GOLD analysis project Ga0180430, IMG submission 132999) | Hypersaline lake sediment archaeal communities from the Salton Sea, California, USA - SS_1_S_2 metaG | ecosystem: Environmental > Aquatic > Non-marine Saline and Alkaline > Hypersaline >... | reverse complement strand
GCTTGAAGAGGATGACACTCTCAATCATGGAACCGCCGTCAGGCGTGGGAATTAGAAAGTCAATCTTAAAGTTGTCAGGATCGGTATTGCTAATGACCGTAACAGCCACTCTCCGAATAGGATTGAGAAAGCCAGAGGGATTCTCAAGGATCTTGTCGTCCCAGCTAGGGCTCACCTCCGTCAGGTCGTCCAGGATCAGGGTGTCACCCGGTCGAAGATCTTGGGCTTTCACGATCCCTCCTGACGGAAAACCTTGTACGAGTAAGCGATCGGAACGTCGGACGTGAAACTGTACTGCCGAATCTCCCCGTCAACGAGAAAGTAGTATTGGCAACCGGGACCGAGCCGCCGAACACAAGCCTCAGACCACGGGATCACGTCCACGAGCAATCCAATCCAGGGAGTCGAGCACGGGTAAGGCCCGACCAGGAGATCACCGCACCTGAGATCCGTGTACCTTAACCGTTCCACCTGATCCATCTAACCTCCCACCTCAGTCTACCTCAGGTGGCTCCTCACTTGCACTCCCGCTCTTGAACAGGCGGTAGTGGATCGGAAACTCCAGAGAGCTGATCAGCTCGATCTCGCGGGGCTCGGGAAGACCCTCACTGCTTAGCGGAACGATCAGGAAGGAGGTCAGGTTTGAAGCAAGGTTCTCACAAACCTCAAGGACCAGAAAGTAGTCCTTTCCGATCGACAGGAGGTCACCTGTTCCGACGTCGGAGGGAAAGAATCGTCGGAGCACCTGTTCCGTCACCCGCTCGACTCTCCCTCAAAGTTCTCCCACGATACTGACCCGTCAGGCCAGACGACCACCATGGGAACTGTCACCTTTCGAGCTCGACGCAGGGTGTGCCACGTTCCCGATCGACGGATCTCCTGATCGGTCGGCGGAGTCCCGATCACTAGGCCTTCATCAGAGGAGTCCGCCACGATGTCGAGATTCCGGACGAGAGGCTTCTTGACAGGCTTGATCTCGTCGAAACCCTCGTTCCACGCCCTCTTCGGGTGGTCGCAAGGTCGGATCCGGATCTTGAATCGACCGTCGATCTCCGCCCGCAACCGCTCGCACAACCGGTGGAAGTCCGTGTCCGCACCGACACAGTCACCGTGGACGACCCACTCAGGCAGAACCCGACGGAGGATCCTCTCGACAGTCCGCTCCTGAGCCTCCGTCATCCCGCTTGACGTGCCGGTGAATCCGACGACCTTGATCCTCATGCTCTCCTCACGCGACGTACGACGTTACGCCCTTCTTCCTGAATCTTACCCGGCGATCCCCCTCCGCGAACACAAACTCCTCTGTGCTCGGATCCACGTGGACGATGTTCTCCTCGGACAGTGAGACATCGAACCACCGGTGCATCTCGTCTCCCTCCTCATCCTCCTCCGTGTACTCGAACGACACGCTCCGCATGCTCACGTTCAGTGGATGTCCTCTCCAGTCACGGAGCGACTTGGGAATCTCGATCTCGTCGGTGTCGATCCAAGCGGTCACCTCGTACCGCTCCCACTCCTTGAAGTACGACGACTTGACGTTCAGGAACTTGATCGACTCCTGGGCGGTCTCCTCGAACCGATTCATCTCCTCCACCAGGGCCTGCAGCTGATCGAAGCTAAAGTGCTCGAACATCGTGCTGACCGTGAGGACGCCCATGATCTTCTCCTCCGCGGGATCATCGAGATTATCCCGGCAGTACTCCTCGATGAAGTCCCTCTCCAACCCACCGTACTCCAGAGCGTAGTAGATCCGACCTGGCCGGTTCAGGAAGTGATCGAGCATCTTCCCGGTATCGTTCACGATCACGAAGATCAGGGAACGTAGGGAGAACACCCCGTCAAGCAGAGTGAGGATCTGGCTCTGCGCGTCCTCGTCCCTGTAGACCTTCTCGAACTCGTCGAAGATGACCACACACTCACCCAACCGGGAGATGATCTCCTTGAAGTCGTCGGAAGTGTATGGATCGTTGATGACGACAACTGGCAGTCGGCTCTGAATTCCGACCACCTTGGCCAGCAGGGTCTTTCCGCTTCCCTTGGATCCCGCCAAGAGGACACCGGTCGACACTCCCCTCTCCCGGCGTTGACAGTAGGTGGTCCAGATCCGCCTGGCCCGAGAGGTCAGGTCCCCGTAGAGCTTGGGCGGAATGTCGAAGTCATCGATCGATGCGAACGACCAACCACGAAGGGGATCGTGCTGAAGCCTGTACGTTCCCGTCGGAAGATGCTCATGCACCACGGTCGAGGCCTGATCAGTGACAAACCACTCCCGACCTCGCTGGATGTAGATCTGATCGTTCGACTCGTTGCTCATGTACTCTCCCTAAACTGTTCGTCTATCAAACCATGACAAGGCTCTTTCCTCCCACCCTGCGTCACTGCTGAGCGGTCTCATCCGGACTGATAGGACACCTGCTTCAGTTAGAACCTGATGGATCCTCTGCGCCCCATCCAGGTTCATCGACGTGATTACAACCGGAATGTTGAAAGCTGACATGTACTCCCTGGCAACCTCCTCGCCATTGAGACCGGGCATGTCGTGGTCTAGACAGATTCCAACAATCTGATCCCGGACATTATCCAGATAGAACTCGATAAAGTTTCGACCGCAACCTACAACAGCAATCATGCCTTGATCTGCAGCTAGTCGACTGAATCGACCGTAACGGCTATAAGAATCGTCAACACACAAGATGATCACACTTTCTCCTTATCACTTTCTCCTTATCGTCGGTCTCGAACCGACGCTTCAGTTCCTCGTACACCTGCCTGGCCTTCTCCTCATCCTCTCTCGCCCGTCGTTCGGCCTTCTCCTCAGGAGACATCATGGAATCCTCACACAACTGAACGATGACACAGTCGCTGTACTCAGCGATCCGGTCCCGAATGCCATCACGGAGGTTGTAGTGCAGCCTCTCCCTGACCTCCTTCTGCAGGGCCTTGTCCACCTTCTGGCGAAGATCCTCGGAAATGCTCCAGTCAGTCTCGTCCAGGAATCGTTGGACCTCCTGGTTCGCCCGACCACGAATCGCGGGAAGGATCGTCGAAGAACAATTATTATTGACTCTGAGGGCTCCTCGGGTAAAGCTGTCGTACTCGAAACCCATGGCGGCGACGACCATCCGATCCACCATCTTGTCAACGACCTTGTAGACAGATCTCTCGAGATTCATGAGGTGGTCCGCTAGGACGTTCTGGGTGTACCGTCGGGTCACCTTCGCCACGTTCTCCTGGGTGAGCGGCAACCAACCCGTGGATCCGTCATAGAAGGTGACTCGAAATTTCTGCTTCGACTTGCTGATCTCCACGTTGAGCTCAGTCATGTCGTCCATTCTGTGATTGTACATCGTGCCTCCCCTTCTAACCCCATCCTATCCCAGGTCAGGCGACCCTTGCACGTCCGAGTCCGAAGACGCTCCCTGACTCCTCACGATGACCAGCTCGAAGATCGCCACCGGGATGGGACCGTCCTCCGCCCTGAACAGGACGTGGGGCATGATCGGATCGCTCGCATCAACGATCAGGCCCGACCGCTTCTCGTCGTCATTCCACCGTCTGACCAGTGCACCCAGCATCCTGAGTCTCCCTCACGACTATGTTCTCACAATGAAATGTTCTCACATTTCCGTCCGCGCACAAAGTTCGATAGTTTAAGGCTAAGGTACTGTTAAACCACCAGAAGACAACTTCCTCGATGATGAGTCCTGGAAACCACGAGTCAGGATAGGTGTTGGGCCTCCGAGCATCGACCAAATCACCCGACCTCACTTTTGTCTCCTGTCCACTCGGACGCGAGCTTCTGAATTGTGCCTCTCAAAGTCCGCGAGAGGTCGTCGAGGATGATGTCCGGATGATCGGCCGCCACGACGATCTCCTCCAGAATCTCCTTGAACGGATCGTAGAAGGCCTTACGAGCCTGTCGTCGGATCTCCCGGCGATGCTCAGCCTCCTCCTCAGCCAAAGCGGCCTTGGCCTCCTCGACCCGCTCCCCGTCGGTCAGGGCGAGCCACCGCTGGTCGTCCTCGAACTCCTCCGTACTGACCTCTTCGATCATCCGCCGGACCTCGACCGGAGTCCCGTGTCCCATTCCAAGGACGGACGCACCCTCCCACTCGCCGATCCGGCCGACCAGGATGGGAAGCTTGAGTCCGTGGAGTCGCATCTCCACCCTCTGATCGACCGTCAGGGTCATCAGAGATTGATCCGGGCACTCAGAGCTCAGAAACTCATCCATCCGTCGGGAGCTCAGATCCCACTGAAGAGCCCAGGACAGGCTCTCGGGTCTCGCGTCCTGATTCAGGAGCCGGGCCTCACCCTTTCGACCCCGAGTGGACGTGCCCCGACGCAGCTTCGCCATGACGGTCTCGACCACCTCAGGATACCGATCCTGAGCTACCTCGTAGCTGATCTCGGCCTGCCAGGCGCTCTCCTGCTCAGGCATCCTCACCTCCTGCCCCATCCTACAACAGGTCAGATGACACTTGCACAAATCGCCTACAAGGATCCCGACCGGGCGACCCACCTGAAGTTGATGATCTCAGCGTTCGCGTCACAGTCGAAGGACGTGACGAACGAGCGGTCCGGAAGGATCAGGAGAATTGGACAGGTTACCCGATCCTGATACTTCCACGACCCCACGTCCCGCTGAACTCTTGTGCACGGTCCCAGGATCAGGACCAGAGCGTCCTCAAGGACAGACGGCTTGAAGGTGAGGAGATCACCCGGACGGATCTCCTCAACCCGGACGGGATCTGAGGACGTCGTGCAGTCGTTCGTCAGGATCTGTCCACCAGGGTTGGACACTTGACTCCCCCGTCGTAGAAGATGACGAGACAGGAGGTTGTCACGAAGGTGAACTCTCCCGGGTCTAGTTGTAGCTTGCAAGGTTGCTCAAGGACGAGAAGCTGGTAGCTCTCAAAGGAGATCAGGTCTCCTGGCCGAAGCTCCTCAGGTAGAAGATCAAGCTGCATCGAAGCGCTCACGAACTCTCAGAACGTCATCCTCTAGAGCCCAAGCCAACCGACCATCAGCGAGGAGAACACGAATGTCTCCGAGCGGATTGAAACCGATGACTAACGCGAGGCTTTCGTCCACAGCACCGGGGGTCTCCCAGTCTGTATACCAGTAGGCGATATCGATCAGGTCCCCCTCTTTCAGGTCGAAACGAGATCGATACCTCACATCAATTCCCTTCGACTGACTAGCTTGAGACAATCAATCTCCATCCAATCAAATCCCGTCCACTGAATAGGTTGACCCTCCTTGATCCCGTGAACGAATAGCGCCGGATCCTTCTCCTTAGTCCTCTCGATCTCCGTGATCAGGACGAGACCCACGCACCCGTAGCAGGTGGCGTCGATCAGATCTCCCGGCCGAATGTCACCCAGTCTCACGGTTCACCATCGGTCGGATCAGGAGGTCTCGAGAGAGCCAGACGTAGTGCTCCCACCCGACCTGAAAGAGCCCGAGGATCGCCTCCCGAATCTCCCAGGGAGTGCGAAAGGCCCGAATCACACTGTCGAGGAAAAGCCAAGACGTGACGAACGTGACCGCTCCCCAAGCGGTGATGACGTAGAACGTGAGATCCCGAGCTCGTCGAAAAGGAACATCACACTGCTTGTACAGGACCACATCACCCATCTCAACGTCCACCAGGCCCCAGTCCGGATGGAGGCACGTCAGGTAGAGTCCATCTCGAGGTCGCTTCCGATTGGTGGGAACGGTCGTACAGAGCATGATGACGTCCCGGTTGACCCCGACCTCCTCTCCGGAACCCAACCTGACGAGGCAGTTTCGAGCAATCTTGACCAGGTCCCGATCGATCACGGACAGGCCTCGCCACGACCTGATCAGGTGATTGAAGACCTCCTCTTCCGAATCCATCCCAGTCCTCCGGGGATAGTCTACACCCTCAGAGCCAGAGAATGCACGTCAGGCGGGATTCTGTGCCCCCAAGTCGCGTCGACGTCGGCACTCCGTGTACAGGTCGTGCGGACTCAGGTACTGCTTGCCGCAAAATCGACACCGACCGTAGGAGACGTGACCCTTTCGGGTCGCACCCTCCGTGGTCCAGGTGCCAGGACGACTTCCAACCTCGAAGTCGTGCGGAAACTCGGGAGGATCCTCCCTGATGACGGGCATCACATCCTCCCAGTGTCGACGTGGTAGCTATTTCTCAGGTAGGCACAGATGAGCTTCCACCTCTCCAACTGATAGCTGTCGTGGCACTCCTCGGTGGTAGCGTACCCGCAGTGGGAGCAGGTGATTCGGAGATGCTCTCCCCGCTTACCGTGACCCTGACAGTAGCGGACCACCATCGAGTCCCACTCACCACACTTCGGACAGTTACGTCGTCTTCTCATCTTCCCTCTTCTCGGTCCAGCCACACCAGGCGCACTGACCTGATGCCACAGCAGGTGCCCAATTCTCCCGACCCCTGTCAGGATCGCACTGAAAGCACCGTACCAGGAACAACCGTCCGTGTTCATCCCGGAAGTTGGGCGACCGCTCCTGCTTGGCCACGGAAGCTGGCAGCATCCAGTTGAGCCCGTGGGCGAGAGCGTGATCCCAGAGGGTCAGGCGACCTCCCGTGTGCTCCCGCCTGAAACCGAAGCTCAGGTTCCTCGGAACGCCCGACACGATCGAGGCCGGATGATCCCACTCCGCCACCCGAGCACGGAGCAGGTCTACGCTAGGAGCGACGTCCCTGTAGATCTGGCGGACATGATCCCAGTCCTCCTCGGACGCGATCCATCCCCAGCAGTTGTTCGACTCCCACCAGAAGGCCCACACGGGAGCACCATCAGGTTTCAGCTGTCTTAGTTGTCGAACCGTCATCATCCTCTCTTACGTCTAAGTAAGTGTCCAGGATTCCTCCTGCACCCCAAAGAACTAGGTCTAGGTTTCCACTGGGACTGAGTTCTGGGAAGTCTCCTGGGTACCACCAGGGTCACGCAACAGCCTCAGGCGGTAGGTCCGGAAGGCCTCTCCACCGTCTGGCAGGTGAACCAACTGACGTCGGGTGCGGATTGCCGCCAGCTTGAGAGCCTTGATGACGTGAAGAGCATCCCAGCGGTCCCGATAGGAGACCGTCGCGATCGGCAGTAGGCGACCCTTGACGCTGATCAGGGTTCCCTCGTACAGGTCCCCGCTCAGGGTGAACAGGACCGGATCACCTGACGTGATCTCGTGTCCGTTAAGATCCAGGATTCGCACCGCTCACCTCCCATCAGTAGATATCGTCCGAGTAGAGGATCTTCGTCAGTTGGTCGAACTGGCCTGCCGCACGGGCGATATCTCCGGCCTCCTCCCGATCGACCCACCGACCTCGGGACGTGAGAAAGCCCTGCCTTGATCCATTGATTTGTCCCGGATGGATCCTCTCGATCGTCTCGATCTCCTCATCCGTCAACCTCTCGCGCCACTCGCTCAGCTGCATCAGACAGTCACCGTGACGCCATCCGGAGAACAGCAGGCCCGTCGCTGGGTACATGAAGGACCGTCTCGGTGGATCGGCCTTACCCGTGTCGACGTAGATCGAGGCACACAGGATCCACTCGTCCGGCTTGGAGGGAGGTTGGAAGGAGACAGCACTCTGATCGACCGTTCCGGGACCCCAGCTACCGTCCTTGGCGACGAGCCAGAACTTGCCCTCGTGGTGTCCAAGTTTCCAACACTCACACCCCGACCGTAACCAGACAGTCTGTCGATGGATCTCAGTTTTCTCGCTCATCACGCCCTCTCCTGACGAAAGATTTGAATGCCCTCATAGCTTCCGGTCTCCCAGAATGACAGTCTATTCGAGATCGTATCGAGAATTCGATACCGGACAAGTCGATTCCACCAACCTCCAAAGATGTCACGACTGTTCTCCCTGATCCAGAGGACGTCAAGAATGAGAAGCACTTCACAGTGGCCTGCGTTACTTGTGAACGAGACCATGTCACCTGGCTGAAGAACCTCCAGCTTTGAGTCAGCTTCCGTCGTCATCCTTCTCACCCGTTAACCAGTCAACGATTGGCTCAAAGATCAGGTCGATCAGGTTCACAATCCTCGGGACCAACCACATGTGAATTTGTGTGGATCGCCACCAGTTTCGAACCACATGACTCTGGTAGGACTCCCACAGGATCACCCCGACGAGGAGTAGAAAGATAACGGTCGGTTCGTAGTTGTAGTTCATGATCTTCTCAAGCACACTGGTTGACGAGGATCACGACCGCGAGGAGAATTCCCACTGACAACACCCAGGCCACGATCCGATCGATCACAGGTTGAGAGATGAACGGAGCATTGACGCTGTCACAGTCGGTCAAAAATCCCGCATCCACAGTCAAGGTCTCCTTAGCCCGGTCGGTCAGCTCGTACTCGTTGATCTCCATCCCGTTCGGGTAAACCGTTGTCGTAACCGACCTGAACGTCCGATCACCCGGAAAGGAGGTCGTGGTAACAACCTGTCCCTTGACCGTCTGGGGATCCTCCCACCACCGACAGCTACAGTACTTGCACCCGACAGGAGCGTTGTGTTCCACCCAGTCGAAGTGCCGGTGGTACGGGTGCCCACACGTGCAGTCGGGATCTCCACCCACCTCCTCGTCGGCCAGGTCGGAATCATAGACCATGACGTGTCGAGGCACAAGTGAACCCGACCAGTCCTCACCCAGGATGATGTCGATCAGGTTGGTGTCCAGAGCCGACCAGCTCACATTGTGGTCGTAAACCAGCTGGATCAACTCCAGACAGTACTCTCGAGCTCGACGGAGGGCTAGCTCTTCTTGGCCTTTCCGCACTTCCCCGATCCTCCACAGCAGGTCGAACCCGTCGGCTTGGTTGCCTTCGGATCCTTGCACCCGGATCCCTTCTTGTCACACGTCTTCTTCGAGTTCTTGCTCACGTTCCCACTCCTGGCTTGTCCTTGTGCCAACCCATCACCTTGATCGGCTGGCCGGTGTACTGCTCCTCCGTCGTAATCGTGGTGGTGACCTCGACCTCCCGAAGGAACGTCACCTCGTAAGCGATCTCCACCCGAGGCTCAGATCTGACCGACCTGAGATTCTTGTCACTCACCCAGCACCTCCTTGCACCGGTCGGCGACGTGCGGGAGTCCCCAGTCGGTCCCAGCCGTCCGCGTCTCCCCGATCACCCACTGAAGGACAGCCTCCAGCTTCTCGATCCGTTGCTTCGCCTCCCGGAGGTCGTAGCAGGACGTGTGGGCGAATCGCTGCTTCGCCCAGTCTCCCGTCCCGAGTCCGACATCGTCGCCCACGTGGGTCTCGTGGGTCCTGATCGGCAACCCACAGACCGTGCACTCATAGAGTCGACTGGACTTGGAATCCGCCGGAAGGTAGAGGAGGTCTGACTGGGTCAGAGCCTCGACGTGCTCACGACAGTAATTGAAGTGATACATCCCGCAGTACCGACACTTCGGTGGGCCACCTGATAGACTCATCGTTTCCTCCTGATCTCATGGTACACCGTCACCCTCCTCAGGTTCACGCCATCGTTCCTGTCGTCTGAGGAGAAGCTCGTCAAAGTACTCGTCCGGTTTACTCCTGTCCGCGTTCCGTCCCTTCTCCTCGTTGCACCCTTTGCAGGCGAGGGCCAGGTTCTCCAGGTCGTTCGTCCCGCCACGCTTGAGAGGTCGGATGTGCTCCAAGGTGGCGGACGACTCACCTCCGTCGGTGACATAGATCCGACGACCGCAGTAGAAACACCGTCCCACCCAACCGTGTCGGTCGGTAGAACCCACAACGTCGTACGAGAAGGCGGAGTCGGTTCTCACGACCTCCAGGATCAACTGTCGACGGGCTGCACCTGAGGGTCGACCCGGTCCTCGATCCTTCCGCCTCTTCCTGGCTCGAGCGAGTCCCACGGGTTAGCAGCTCCCGAACCGATGGGACATGAAGCTCTCCCCGTAGAAGTCGAGGAAGAATCCCAGCTCACTCAGGCGGGCCTTGTCCTCCTCGGACACCAAATCCGGGTCGATGTTGATAGTCAACACGTCGTGAGAGCAGTTTGTCGGATGATGGGGATCTCCGTACTTGAGGAAGATGGTCAGTGCCTCAATTAGATCCTTCATGTCAATCTTCTCCCGCAGAGACGCCGATGAATTTTCCGTCACGGTCAAAGTGTAACTGAGCGAATCCGCCCACGTATCCTAACCACTGAAGATTGACCGTCTTGTCAGTCAACTCAATGATCTGTCGTGTCGCTTGCACAACACTGATGTCGAGTCCGAACGACTCGAAAAGTTCGATGGTCTTCTCAAGGTCAGTCATATATCATCCCCTCAGTCTCATTGCACTTCCAATACTCGTAGAGATCAGGGCCGAATCCGCCAATCTCGATCCGGACATCATCTCCCAGCTGCGGTGGACCGTCAGACCTAGCAGAGATCAGGAGGCCGCAAGTCTCACAGCGGTAGATCTGGTGCTCCCGAGGAAGCCACCCGCAAATCGAACCGGGCTTGCCGGGAACGAACGTGTATCCATTCTCATCGCCCGGATGTTCGATAGCTCTCAACTTGTGTTCGAGAAAGCTTGTCAGATCCTTCACCGTTCACCTCTCAGTCCCAACAGGGACATCAGTTTGTAAATGTGGATCGAGCCCAACGCCTCCCTGGTGGTTGACACCTTGCCCGACCTCAGGGAGAATAGGGTTCCGGGATGACGAGTCTTCACCGCCTTCAGGGCGAAGTCCTTCTGAACCTCGATGTCCTGGATCTCCTCGTACGCCTCCTCCAAGTGTCCGACCAGGCGATCGTAGCGACCCTTGATGTCCAGGAACTCGCTCTCGAACTCGGGAAAGTACGTGAGGAACTCCGGTGACTCCCCGCTCCGGATCACCTCCAGGAATGCCTTCGGAGAGGCCGTGTCCCGCATGTGATGGACGGCGACGTAACCTGGGTGCTTGACCTTGACCCGATTGAACGACTCGTCGACGATCACGTACCCCTCCTGCTTGAGGGGATCCATCCGGTCGAGGGATGTCAGGACGTCGTCCATGGTGGACAGGGGAAACTCGGTGACCGTCCGGTAGAAGGGTGCCCAGTAGTCCGTCGACTGCTCACGACCGTTCGGTCCTCGAACCCCGATCAGGACCAGGTGCGGCTCGTCGTGTGGGACCACGATCCGATTGAACTTGGACGTCAGCTCGAACATGAAGGTGTAGCCTGGGAAGTTGACCGGCAGTCGGTATCCCTCGACCGCCCATGTTGACCAAAACAGGTCAGCGAAGGTCATGCTGAAACCCTGAACGCCACCCGCGGCGTCGGGCAGACCGGATGTCGCCACGTGCCAGTCGTCAGCGTAGTGGTACAGGATTAGCAGGGAGCCGTCCATCTTCTCCTGGACCTTGGCCGTGAGCCAGTCGATCTCCGCAGCGTGTCCCTGCCCGTGGTTGAAGAACTTGTCGAAGGGTCGGGCCACGACGTTCCAGTCGTCCTCCTCGTCCAGGATCAGGCCGCGGCACTCCTGGACCAACCGAACACCCATCGGGCTGTCGATCTGGTTGTACTTGAGGGTGATCAGATTGGGAAACGTCCGGTGCCGATTGTGTCGGATCCCGAACTCCTCACGAAGCCCCTCCAGGGATCCGTCATCCGACCGCAGGTATCGTTGGACCTCCAGCATC
>Ga0180430_10004580_pt1 | contig 11632 bp, 4 predicted proteins | sample SS_ome_9_FD_132999 | JGI IMG/M metagenome (GOLD analysis project Ga0180430, IMG submission 132999) | Hypersaline lake sediment archaeal communities from the Salton Sea, California, USA - SS_1_S_2 metaG | ecosystem: Environmental > Aquatic > Non-marine Saline and Alkaline > Hypersaline > Sediment... | reverse complement strand
CGAACAGCTCAAAAGGCTGCAGGGCTGGCCGGGCTCGCTGCCGGCCCTGCTCGAGGCCGGTTTCCCGGCCGTCGAGACGGTCGAACGCTTCGAAAAGAAGCTGGAGGCGGCGGAAGAGCAAGCAAAGCAAACCACCGCCGAAATCGAAACGAGTCGGGCCGGGCTCGAAGAAGCCGAGAGAGGACTGAAGCAGCTGGAATCTTCGGGGGCCGTCCCGCTGGAGCAGGACCTGGTGGAGCGCCGCAAGCACCGCGACCGGGGCTGGCGACTGGTGCGCCGCGCCTGGGAGAAGGACGATGTCACCGGGGATGAGATCGAGGCCTACTCGCCGGGCCGGCCATTGGCCGAGGCCTACGAGCACCAGGTGGCGCAAGCCGACGACGTGGTCGATCGCCTGCGCCGCGAGTCGGACCGGGTATCCAAGGCAGCGATGCTCACGACCGATATCCATGAACTCGGCCTGAAGATCACCTCGCTCACCGGACGCCTGGAACAGGAGGCGCAGGACCTCGCCGAGATCAATGGGGCATGGGAGACACTGTGGGCCGACCACGGTGTTTCGCCTCTCACCCCCCGGGAGATGAAGGGTTGGCTGGAACGGGTGGCCCGAATCATCGAGATCGCCGAAACCTTCCGCAGCGAGCAGGAGAAATCGAAGAAGCTGTCCGAAAAAATCGAGGAGGCCCGGGAATCGCTGGGGGCCGCCCTCACCGCCGCCGGCACGCCTGCACTGGCCGATGATGAATCGCTGGAGAGGGTGCTCGACCGCGCTGAGCAGGCGCTGCAGCAGCTCCAGGGAGTCGCCAGCGAACACGCCGAACTGGAGAAGCGGCTCAAGCGGCAATCCGACCTGGTGGCCCGCAAGCGGCAGGAGGCGGTCGACGAGGAGACCGGGCTCGAGCAGTGGACTGCCGAATGGGAACGAGCCCTTGCGGACGCGGCCCTCGACACCGACCTCCAGCCCGACGAAACATACGAAGTTCTCGAAAGCCTGGAGAAGCTCTTCCGCCTGGTGGACGAATCGGACCAGCTCCAGGAGCGAATCGACGGCATGCGGGCCGAGCGGAACGATTTCGAAGCGGAGGTGCGCCAGCTGCTCGAACAGCTGGGGCCCGACCTCTCAGACCTGCCCGAGGGCCTGGAGCTGGACCAGGCCATACAGTGGCTGCATACGAAGGTGGAGGCCGTCGGTCAGACCGCCGCGCGCCGCAGCACCAAGGAAGAAGCCCTGGAAAAGGAGCAGGCGCGCCTTCGTAAAGCCCGAAGCCTCAAAACCACGGCCGGAGAAACACTGGAGGCCCTCTGCCGTCAGGCCGGCTGTTCCTCGCCCGAAGATCTGCCGGAACTGGAGGAGCTGTCACGGGAGGCCCGAAGCCTGGACCAGGCGATCGACAACCACCGCTCCAGGCTGGCCGAAGAGTCGGCGGGACGGACGGTGGCGGACACCATGACGGAGGTGAAAGAGGTCGACGCCGACAGCCTGCCGGCCCTGGTCGAAGCTGCCGGGGCACAGATCACCGACCTCGATCAGCGGCGTGAAAACGTGGCCAACGAGCGGGGGCAGCTGCAGGAGCGGCTGAAAACCATGGAACGGGAGCGGCCGGCCACCGAAGCCGCCGAAGAGGCGGAGTCGGCCCTGGCCCGGTTGCGGGAGGCCGTCCGGCGCTACCTGCCGGTGCGCCTGGCCCAGAACCTGCTGAGCCGGGAAATCGAGGCCTACCGCGAACGGCACCAGGCCCCGCTGGTCAAGCGGGCCGGTGCGCTGTTCGGCACACTCACCACGGGGAGCTTCGCGACACTGGCCACCGAGTTTCTCGAGGACGACAAGCCGGTGCTGGTGGGGGTGCGGCCCTCGGAGGAACGGGTGAACGTGGAGCAGATGAGCGACGGCACCCGCGACCAGCTCTTTCTCGCCCTGCGGCTGGCCAGCCTGGAGATGCACCTGTCGAACAACGCACCGATCCCCCTGGTCGTGGACGATATCCTGATCAACTTCGACGACCGGCGGGCCAGGGCCGGCCTCACCGCCCTCGCCGAACTGTCGACACAGACCCAGGTGATCCTCTTCACCCACCACCGCCGCATCCTCGAACTGGCCGAAGACAGCGTGCCGAAAAACGAGCTGTTCGTCACCGAGCTGGGGTAATTCCGGCAGGGCGTATCACGGCCCCGCCCCGATCACGGCGGCGAACTCGCGGGAGATGTCCCCGCTGGGCGGGTAGGGCGGCTGGTTGTACGGCGCCGGGGTGATGTCCTCGATTTCGAGCGTGAGCAGGTTCAGCCCGGTCAATGCATCGGTGAAGGGAAAATGGAGGTTCCAGGAGGAGGTGAACGTCTCGCCCGGATCGAGAAAGGCCTGCCCGTGGCGCCAGTTGGAGAAGGACGTTCCACCGGCCAGCTCGACCCCGAGCCGGGCCGCGATGCGGCGCGGTTGTCCGGCACAGCGATTGCCGACGGCGATCTCGACGAGGCTGTCCAGGGGCAGGGTGCCGGAGGACGGCGTACAGGCCAGATCGGCGGCGATCGTCCGGCTGCCCCGACGATTGTTGATCAACACGGACACGCCGCCGCCCCGTTCGTTCGCCACGGCCAGGTCAGGGGCGCCGTCATGATCGAAATCGCCGACAGCCATCATCGACGGATACCTGCCGGCGCCGTAACGTCCGGCACGTTCGAAACTGCCGCCGCCCAGCCCTCGGTGCAGCGAGACATGGCCGACCTGGCCGTGGGAGACGGCGAGGTCGTTCAGCCCATCCTGGTCGAAATCACCGATGGCCACCCGTTGGGCGTATTCGTACAATTCGATAATGTCCCCCTCGGTGAACGTACCGTCCCCGTTACCGATCATCAGGAACATCTCCCTTAAATAGCTGAGGGCGACGTCCGGAACGCCGTCCTGGTCGAGATCGCCAAGGGCGATGGAACGGAAACCGAAGGGGGGATTGATGGTCTCCCCGCCGGGAAAGGCGCCGCTGCCGTCGTTGAGAAGCACGGTCAGCGTCGCGGAATAGCCGCCGTGGACCAGCAGGTCGGTATGACCGTCACCGTCGAGATCGGCGGAAACGACGTCGACCGGATGATGGCCGGTGTCGTAGTGCTCGCCGAACGCGAACGTTCCGTCACCGCCGCCCACCCCTACCAGGAGTTGGTCCTGCTCGTAGAGGGTAACGGCGAGATCCGGATGGCCGTCGCCGTCGAAGTCGGCGGCAGCCAATGCGGCCGGATATGAGCCCACCTGATAGCGGGTGACCAGTTTGAAGGTCTCGCCGCCCAGGCCCCGGAACACCGACACTTCCGACAACGACCGGTGCGCCACCGCCAGGTCGCCGATGCCGTCGCCGTCGAAGTCCTCGACGACCGCCTGGACCGGATCGTCCCCCACCGAGATCCAGGCGTATTCCAGAAAGGAGCCATCCCCCACGCCGCGGAGCAATCCGACGCAGTCCTCCTCGGCCAGGGCCAGGGCGAGGTCCGGCTCGCCGTCGCCGGTCAGGTCACCGTGGTCCATGGAGTAGGGCTCCGCCCAGAAGGTGTAGATCGGGGCGGTGGAGGGAAATCCACGCTCACCGCCGAGGAGCACAGAAACGGTGTCGACATTTCTGTTGGGCACCACGATATCGAGTCGACCGTCCCGGTTGAGATCCTCGATGAGGATATTGCCCGGCCATTTCCCGGTCCAGTACTTGAAGTACCCGGTAAACGTGCCGTCACCACGGCCCCCAAAGAGAATGAGCGACTCATATCCGTCGACCACCAGGTCGACATGGCCGTCACCGTTCAGATCCTCTGCGGCGATAGCCGCCCCCATGCTACGGTCTCCCTCGATGGAGATCGGTTCGGCGAAAGTGCCGTCGCCATCGCCGAAGAGCAGCAGAACCTCATCGAATTTGACGAGTGCCAGGTCGGGAAATCCGTCCTCGTTCAGGTCGGCGATCGCCACGCCCTCGGCGGTGAAACTCGTTCCAAGATCGTAGGTTTCCGGCTCGGCGAAGAACCCGCCTCCCAGGCCCCGCATCACCGAGACGATGTTGTCATACACCACCGTGACCAGGTCTGCCAGCCCGTCGCTGTCGAGGTCGCCGATGGCCAGCGAACGGGGGTAGCCGGGCAGGGCGAAGGTGACCTCGCCCTCGAAGGTACCGTCTCCCCGACCCAGCAGCACACCGATCCGATGTTCGCTGTCATGGAGCACCACCGCGTCCGGGTCACCGTCGGCATCGAGATCGCCCACGGCCATCACCTCGGCCCTGGAAGTGATCAGCGTCGTCATCGCTTCGGTCAGGGTGCCGTCCCCCAGACCGAGCCTGGTCGTGAGGGTATAGCCGCAGAGATAGAGCAGATCCGGGACCCGGTCGCCGTTGAGGTCCTCGAGCTTCACCGAGTATGGCCGTTCTGCCGCGGGCATCAGCTCCGCGGGGAGGAATGTTCCGTCCCCCCGGCCGGCGAGCAGGGAGATGCCCGGGGTAGAGTAGTCGGCATTGGCCACCACCAGGTCGATCCTTCCGTCCCGGTTCAGGTCGCCGACAGTCACCGAATCGACGTCCACGCCGGCACGGTAGTCAAGCCTGGCGACGAACATCCTCGATCCCTCGGACGCTTGGGTCACCGGAACCGGGACGAGCACCAGGATCGTGATGGCAATCCACAACCGCAGGCTGCCGGTGAACAGGCGATTCATGGCCCCACCTCCAAAGTGGCAGCGATTCATCATCCAGCGATGGGGAGCAAAGGTTTCCCCTGCCTCGATATCAGATGGTCAGCACTATAAATCATAACCTTACTGATTGTAAAGTATGGGCGTGTAGTTGATTCATTGAATGCCCATTCGTGTTCACTTGACTATTCTTATAATAAATCGTATTTTAATTTCTATCGAATGTGTCCCGGACCACGGTGGTGACAATGAGAATTCAAAAACGGGAATCGGCCGAACCGGCGATGCCCCCCGTTCTCCTGATTGCCGCACTCTGCCTCCTCATGGCAGGCCCGGCCCCTGCGCAACGGCTCTACGACACGCGGATCGACTATTGCGCGAGCGAGGGATTGTTGGCGGTGCAGGCCTGCGATCTCGACGGCGACGGTCTGCTCGACCTGGTGGGCACGGACGACTACTCGGACCTGGTGGCCGTGCGTCTCGGCATCGGCGACGGCGCCTACGGGGACCCGGCGCACTACCCGGTGGGCGACTTCCCGATCGCCCTGGCCGTCCGCGACCTGGACAGCGACGAGTATCCCGACCTGGTGGCCGCCGACGGGTGGAGCAACGACCTGGCGCTGTTGCTGAACAACGGTGACGGTACGTTCCAGGACGCGGTCTTCCTCGACACGGGTGCCTACCCGTCCGGCGTCGTGGCCGATGATCTCAGCGGCGACGGCATCGCGGACCTGGCGGTGACCACGGGCAACGACGACACGATTTCGATTTTCATCGGTATCGGTGACGGCAGTTTCGCTGAGCCGACCAGCCTGTTTGCCGGGGACGGTCCCTCGGGTCTTACTGCTGCAGATCTCAACGTCGACGGTCACCTGGACCTGGTGACGAGGAAATACGGCAACGATGCCCTCGTCGTCCTGCTCGGACACGGCGACGGCACGTTCGAGGACCGGGTGAGCTACACCACCGCCGACGAACCGACCGCGGTGGCCGTGGGCGATCTGGATGGCGACGGCGATCCTGACCTGCTCTCCACCAGTTACAGCCGCCACAGGGTCGCCGTACTCCTCGGGAACGGCGATGGCACTTTTCAGCAATATTCCGAATACCATGTCGGCGGTGAATATCCAAAAGCACTGACGGTGGGGCATTTCGATGGCAACGGCTCTCTGGATGTGGCCGTGGGCTGCTGGTGGAGCAACCAGATTGCCGTGCTGCCGGGAATCGGTGATGGCACGCTCGGGCCGCCGGTGCTCTACGGGAGTGGGGACGACCCGCAATCCATGGTCGTCGTCGACCTGGACGGCGACACGCACGCCGACCTCGTGACCGGCAGCGCCAACGGCTGCTTCGGGATCTATTACGGCCGGGGGAACGGGTCATTCCCCACGTATGCCGAACTCGAAACGGGCAGCGAACCTGCCGACGTGGCCGTCGCGGACCTGGATGGCGACGGCGTCCTCGACCTGGCGGTGGCCAACGTCGATGGAACCCTGAACCAGGTAGCGGTGCACCTGGGGAACTACGACGGTTCCTTCCAGGACCCTGCTTTCCTGACCGCCGGGGAGGAACCCCGGTCCGTGGCCATCGACGACTTCAACGGTGACGGCGCACCGGACCTCGTCACGGCCAATGATGAGGGAAGGGACGTGTCGGTCTTCCTGGGCGCCGGTGACGGAACGTTCTCTGGTTCGCTGAACGCACCGGTCTACTATAGTCCGATCCAGGTCCTCGCGGATGACCTCGACCTGGACGGGCGTACCGATCTGGCCGTCTTGAGCAGCGGCCGCATCGCGGTCCTGCTCGGCGATGGAGACGGCACGTTTCAGCAAGCTGAATTCACCACGACGACTTCGAATCCCAGGGCGATGGCCATCGCCGACCTGGACGGTGACGAACTCCTCGACCTCGTCGTGGCCGGCGGATCGTCCGAGTCGCAGCTCGCCGTTCACCCCGGTATCGGGGACGGCGATTTCGGGCCGGCCACGTTCTACGATCTGCCCAACGGGCTCAACGCGGTGGCCATCGGCGACCTGGACGGCGACACGATCCCCGATCTCGCCCTGACCCAATATCCCGAAACGCTCTTGACGATGAGGGGACTTGGTGACGGCAGTTTCCAAACCGGCGGCAGTTACCCCGTGGGAGGCTATCCCCGGGCAGTCGCACTGGGTGACCTGGATGGCGATGCAACGATCGACATCCTGGTGGCCAACGGCAACGACGAAAACGTGTCGGTCTATTCGGGACTGGGTGACGGAACGTTCAGTGAAAGGAACCGCTTCGGCGTGGGCAGTTCACCCGGGTCCGTCGCCCTAAGCGACTTCAACGGCGATGGCGGGCTGGACCTCGCCGTGACCAATTCGCGCTCCCAAAGCAGGTCGGTCTTTCTGCTCTTCAACGCGACCGTTGCCCCGCTGGGAACGATCGATGCCGTCCTGCAGTGCACGCCGGCCTCAGGGACACTGCCCTTCGAGGCGCTGATCTCCGTCGCTCTCGAAAACCGCTACCCCGACCAGTACCGCCAGGTGGCGGCCCGCCTGGGCGTCGAACTGGCCAACGGCCAATCCTTTCCCGCGTGGCGCAGCGGCTCCACGACGCTCGACAGCGGTTCCAGCTTCTCCACTGTCTGGAGCCAGCCCTTCCCCGCCTTCGGTTCGCTGGTCGGAGAAAATACGTTCAGACTGATCGCGGAAGACGTGACCCCCGAACCCTACAACCAGCCGCCATACCCGCCGTCCGGGGACAAGGCCGGTGACCGCTGCACGGTCACCGGGGCAGCGCCGTGACATGGCGCTGATGCGGCCCTGAACCTGCCGCTTTCCCGCTCCACCCCTACCCGTGGATCGAGCGCCGGTCCACGGCCATCGCCGCCTCGCGGAAGATCTCGGAGAGGGTGGGGTGCGCGTGGCAGGTGCGCACAATGTCCTCTGACGACGCCTGGAACTCCATGCCCACCACCGCCTCGGCGATCATGTCCGAGGCCCGGGCGCCGAGGATGTGCACGCCGAGGATGCGGTCGGTCTCGGCGTCGGCCACCACCTTGACCAGGCCCTCCTCGGCGGCCAGGCTCTTGGCCCGGGCGTTGGCCTTGAAGTAGGAGCGGCCCACCTTGACCTTCAGCCCCTGGTCCTTGGCCTCCTTCTCGGTGAGGCCCACCTGGGCCAGCTCCGGCTCGGTGTAGATCACATTGGGGATGGCGTCGTAGTTCACGTGGCCCGGCTGGCCGGCAGCCAGCTCGGCCACGGCCATGCCCTCGTCCTCGGCCTTGTGCGCCAGCATCGGGCCGTGGATCAGGTCGCCGATGGCGTAGATGTTGGGCACTGACGTACGCCAGTGATCGTCCACTTCGACCCGGCCGTGGTGCACGGTCACCCCGGCCTTGTCGAGGCCGGCGGTGTCGACGCAGGGCTTGCGGCCCACGGCGACGAGCAGGGTGTCGCAGGTCAGTTCGGTCTCGCCGTCCTTGCCCTCCACGGTGACGGTTATCTCGTCACCCGAGGTGTCGGCGGCGGTGACCTTGCTCTCCAGCAGGAACTCCAGGCCCTGGTTGCCCAGCTCCTTCTTCAGCATCTTGCTCAGCTGGACGTCGGCGAAAATGGCGACGCGGGGCAGCAGCTCCACCACGGTGACCCGGGAGCCGAGCCGCTGCCAGACCGAGCCGAGCTCGAGGCCGATGGCGCCGCCGCCCACCACCACCATGCGGCCGGGGACTTCGTCGAGCTCGAGGGCCTCGGTGGAGGAGATGATCTTCTTGCCGTCGAAGGGCAGGCCCGGCAGCTCCACCGGCACGCTGCCCATGGCCAGCACGATGTGCGAGGCTTCGATCTCCGTGGTCCCGTCCGGTCCGGCCACGCTGATCTTCTTCTCACCGGCGAGGGCCCCGCGGCCCTTGATCACGGTGATCTTGTTCTTCTTCATCAGCAGGCCGAGGCCGTCGGTGACCTCGGTGACGATGCGCGCCTTGCGCTCCAGCATCTTCGGCAGGTCGAGGGCCACGCCGTCGGCGCCGATGCCGTGCTCGCCGAGATGGTCACGGGTGACCTGGTACAGTTCGCTCGATTCGAGCAGTGCCTTCGACGGCACGCAGCCGACGTTGAGGCAGGTGCCGCCGAGGGTGTCGCGCTCCTCGATGAGCGCCACCTTCATCCCCAGCTGGGCGGCACGGATGGCGGCGACATAGCCCCCGGGGCCGGCGCCGATGACGGCAAAGTCGTAACTGTCCATGGTCAGGTCTCCGTATCGTTACAACCCGAGCAATGCCGGGTCGGGGTTTTCCACCTGGTCGACAATGGTCTTGAGGAAGGTCACCGCCTCCTGGCCGTCCACCAGCCGGTGGTCGTAGGAGACCGCGACGTACATCATCGGCCGCACCACGATCTCGTCGTCCACCACCACGGCGCGTTTCTTGATCGCGTGCATGCCGAGGATGCCGCTCTGCGGCGGGTTGACGATGGGCGTGGACATCATGTTGCCGTAAATGCCGCCGTTGGAGATGGTGAACACGCCGCCGGAGAGATCGTCGAGGGTCAGCTTGCGGTCGCGGGCCCGGGTGGCAAGGTCGATGATCGATTTCTCGATGCCGTCGAAGCTCAATTGGTCCGCATCGCGCACCACCGGCACCACCAGACCGCGGTCGGTGCCCACGGCCACGCCGACGTCGAAGTAGTGGTTGTGCACGATCATGTCGCCCTCGATGCGGGCGTTGATCGCCGGCACTTCCTGAAGCGCCTTCACCGCGGCCTTGATGAAGAAGGACATGAAGCCGAGCTTGACACCGAACTTCTGCTGGAAAGCTTCCTGCTTCTCCTTGCGCAGGGCCATCACCGCGCTCATGTCCAGCTCGTTGAACGTGGTGAGGATCGCCGCGTTCTGCTGGGCCTGGAGCAGCCGCTCGGCGGCCCGGCGGCGCAGCGAGGTCATCGGCTCACGGGTCTCGCGGCCGTCGTCCGAGGTCACCGGGCCGGTGGGACGCGGCGGAGCGGCCGGCGCCGCGGCGGGCGCGGGCGTTGCGGCAGGCGCGGCCTTCGGTGCCGCGGTTTCGGCGGGGGCGGCCGGTTGGCCTTTTTCGAGATGCGCCAGCACATCCCCCTTGGTGATCCGCCCGTCCTTGCCGGTGCCGTTGATCGCCGCCGGGTCGAGCTTGTGCTCGGCCACCAGGCGCCGCACCGCCGGGGCGAGATCGTCCACTGGATCCGCGGGCGCATCACCGGCGGCGGCCGGTTCCGCGGCAGCGGCCGGCGCCTGCGCTGAATCGGCGACGGCATCGGCGTCGATCAGCGCCACGGTCTGGCCCACGGCCACGGTTTCGCCGGCGGGCACCTGGACCACCAGCTTGCCGGCCACCTCGGCCGCCACGTCCATGGTGATCTTGTCCGTCTCCAGGACGAAAAGCGGGTCGTCCGCGTTGACGAACGACCCGTCGGCGGCGACCCATTCCACCAGGATCCCCTCGGTGATCGATTCGCCGACTTCCGGTACCTTGACCTCGGCCATTGTCTTTCGACTCCTTCGATTCAAATGATTGCTAACCTATCGCTCGTTGTCCCATGTGCCCATCAGCGCCTGCACCACCAGTTCTTCCTGCTCCTGGCGGTGGATCTTCAGCGAGCCCACGGCCGGGCTGGCGCTGGCCTCGCGGCCGGCGTAGCGGATCACCCGGCGGCCGAACAGCTCATAGAGCCGGGGGAAGATGAAGGTCCATCCACCGCGGTTGGCCGGCTCCTCCTGGGCCCAGACCACCTCGTCCACATCGCCGTAGCGCTCGGCGATCTTTGCCCACTGACCGTCGGGCCAGGGGTAGAACTGCTCCACGCGCACCAGGGCCACGTTGTCCAGGCCGTCCTTTTCCCTGCGCTCCAGCAGGTCGTAATAGACCTTGCCGCTGCAGAGCACCAGGCGGTGGAAGGGCCCGGCCTCCGCCGGCTCGTCGATCAGCTCGCGGAAATGGCCGCGCACCAGCTCGTTCACCGGCGAGACCACCCGCGGGTGGCGCAGCAGGCTCTTCGGCGACATGACGATCAGCGGCCGGCGGAAGGGCCGGTACTGCTGCCGCCGCAGCACGTGGAAGTACTGCGCCGGGGTGGTCATGTTGCAGACCTGGATGTTGTCCTCGGCACAGGCGGCGAGGTAGCGCTCGAGGTAGGCATTGGAGTGCTCGGGCCCCTGCCCCTCGTAGCCGTGGGGCAGCAGCATCACCAGCCCGCTGGAGCGCTGCCACTTGGACTGCGAGCTGACGATGAACTGGTCGATGATCACCTGGGCGCCGTTGGCGAAGTCGCCGAACTGCGCCTCCCAGAGGACCAGCATCCGCGGGTCGACCCGCGAGTAGCCGTGCTCGAAGCCGAGCACCGCGGCCTCGGAGAGCAGGCTGTTGTAGACGCAGAAGCGGGCCTGCTGGGGGTGGATGTGCATCAGCGGGATGCGTGTTTCGCAGGTCACCGCATCGGACCAGACGGCGTGGCGCTGGGAAAAGGTGCCGCGGGCCGAGTCCTGGCCGCTGAGGCGCACCGGCATCTTCTCGTGGAGCAGGCTGCCCAGGGCCAGCAGCTCGGCGAAGGCCCAGTCAACGGTCTGCCGTTGTTCCACGGCTTCGAGCTGCCTGGGCAGCTTGCGGGCCACCTTGGGGTTGAGGGCGAAACCCGAGGGTACGGTGGTCAACGCCCGGGTCACGTCCATCAGCAGCCAGTGGTCCACCCCGGTGCGCACCGGGCGGTGGTCATAAGGGTTGTTCAGCCCGGTCCAGCGGTGGCCGAAGGCATAGAGCTCGGGCTCGGGCGGCTTTTTGCGCGTCTCCTCGAGGGCTTTCTGCAGCTGGTCCTGGAAGCGGTGGGCCAGTTGTTCGGCCTCCTCGCCCCTCAATTCGCCGGCGGCACGGAGCTTTTCCTCGTAAAGCCGGCGCACCGGCGGGCGGTCCTTGATCTTGGCGTAGAGCTGGGGCTGGGTGAAGGCCGGCTCGTCGCTCTCATTGTGCCCGTG
>Ga0180430_10004579_pt1 | contig 11634 bp, 9 predicted proteins | sample SS_ome_9_FD_132999 | JGI IMG/M metagenome (GOLD analysis project Ga0180430, IMG submission 132999) | Hypersaline lake sediment archaeal communities from the Salton Sea, California, USA - SS_1_S_2 metaG | ecosystem: Environmental > Aquatic > Non-marine Saline and Alkaline > Hypersaline > Sediment... | reverse complement strand
CTCTTGATCGATCTTTTGCCGACGGCGAACCGGCCGCAGCGACGATACGCTCGGTCCTGGAAGCCGGCGGTGTGCCGGTACTTGCGTGGGCGCCTGGAAAGTGGTTGTTCGGACGCGGACGCACGGTCGAAAGGTTGCTTGAGCTTTTCCGGCCCGGTGAGTTGCTGATCGGTGACACCTCCTTGCGGCCGGCCCCTTGGCCCGAGCCGGGATTGATGCGTCGCGCGCGAAGGTCCGGGCTGGCCGTGCTTGCCGGATCGGACCCGCTGCCGCTGCCGGGCGAGGAAATTATCGCGGGCAGTTTTGCGACGCTGCTGGAAATTGACTTTGACGGTCAACGTCCGGTCGCCTCCATCAGGACTGCCTTGCGGACGCCCGGCGTTCGTGCCGAACGGGTCGGTCGCAGGTGCGGCTTGCTTGAGGCGACATCGCGCCTGCGTAAACACATGCTCGGGTCGCACTGAATGGCGCCGGCTTGAAGACACTGCGAATGTGTTCCAGGGAAGCGCGTGCATTGAAGACGGGCCTGCCGCAGGATCGTTGATTCAGCGCCGTGACGCGGCAGCTTCGCTGTCTTTGCCAACCTGCCGCAAGCCCTTTTGGCGGGTACCAAGTTCCCAGAGCTTGGCGTACTTGGCAAACACACCGTAGGCTGTGGTTCCCGCAATGATCAGCCCCGGCATGCCGTCGAGGAACCCGCCCTTCAGAACATAGCACCTGAGGAATCGGAATAGAGGGCGAAACAAGAGATCAACCAGCAGGAAACGCCGCCCCTCCTCAGAAAGGTTTGAAGCCGTGATAGTTGAGAACTTGTTCAGCGTGACAATTTGATCGTCGATATCGGCATAGGTGTAGTGGTACAAGTGCCCCTTCAGCCGCTTCACGGGGCCTTTCACGGTTGTGCAATCGTGGGGCTCCTTGCCTCCGCACACACCTTCCGATTTACGGAACAGGCGCATCTTGAGATCGGGGTACCAGTCTCCGTGACGGATCCAACGTCCCAGGTACCAGACCATACGCGGAAACTCGTAACCGGAAACACTTCTCGATCGTCCGCTCTCGAATTCCCCGATGATCTCGTCGCGGAGCACGGGCGAAACTTCTTCGTCGGCATCGATAAAGAGCACCCAGGTCTTGGAAGCCAGGTCTTTGATCAGGTTCTTCTGTCCGATGTATCCGAGCCAGCGATGTTCGTAGACAAGGTCGGTATATTCGCGGCAGATTTCGGCGGTCCCGTCCGTACTGAAACTGTCGACGACCACGATCTCATCCGCCCAGCGCACGCTTTCCAGGCAGCGGCGGATGTTGTCTTCTTCGTTACCGGCGGTAACGCAGGCCGATATCTGTTCTTTGTTCGTCATCGGTGAACCGCGCGGCACCTCTTTAGAACCGGCCGAATCAAGCCTGATCTATTCATCACGAAGTTGTTGAATCAGGCTAGCCCAGCTCCGCCGCAAAGGCAAGAAACAGAAAGGGCGGGTGTTTCCCGCCCTTTCGCCAGACGTCAATGAGTCCGATCAGTTGAAGACAAGATTCAATCCCACACGGGCCAGGCCGAACTCGTAATCCTGATCGCTCGACCGGCGGGTCAGGTCGAGATCTCCGCCTCCGGATTCCACGGTGTATTCCACCCATGTGTAGCGGTACTCGCCAAAGAGTTCGAGGTTCTCGCCAAGCGCGATTTCCAGTCCGGCGCAGGCGTGGAAACCGGCCTCGTCGTCCGGATTGTCCAGTTCGTCGATTTCAAATATGTTGTAATCGATCCCGCCTCCGCCGTAGATGCCCAGGCCTTCCGTCAGTTCCGTGCCGAGACGCGCCGAGAGTGCTATGGTGAAGAAGTCGATATCGATAACATCAATACCGATATCCACCTCGTCTTCGACCCAGCTTCCCGCCAGTTCGATCGAGAATGAGTCGTTCAATTCCACGGCGAGCTGAGCGCCCGCTCCGGCATTCTCATCTTCGACGTCGCCGCCTGCAGTATAGGCGCCGTGTCCCCCCAGCTTCAGCCCGGCCCGGCAGACTGCCACCGAAATCATGAGACACACTGCTGTGAGAATGAACCTCTTCATTATGCTCTCCCTGCTTTTTCTGAACGTTCCGTTTGCGGTTCCAGCGCGCGACCAACTCACCGACGCAACTCCATGGGCATCACCTCCTCGACACTACGGAGTCTACAAGGGCCGTTTCTAGGCCGCCGTTTATCCTGGGTCAAGAATATTCGGCTATGCCGCGGGACAACTTTCTCGAATGCGTCGGGACTCTCACCGAGGGTGTTGTGTGATTTGCCTTGTTATGTAATTGGCGCGGGGCGATATTCCGGTCATGCGCGGTCGTGAGACAGAAAGTTTGAGAGGTCTTAAGGGACGGGTTCACCTCGTGGGAATCTGCGGTGTAGGCATGGCGGGGCTGGCGGGACTGCTGAAGAGGCGCGGGTTTGAAGTCAGCGGCTGCGATCGGGCCCGCAGCCGCCTGGCGGATTGGCTGGGTGGACAGGGAATCGATGTCCTCGAAGGACACGATCCCGGACACCTTGCGCGAGGAGTTGACTGGGTCATTTACAGCAACGCCGTGCCGGAGAACGCACCCGAGTTGGCCGTGGCGCGTGACTCAGGACTGACGGTTCTGCGGCGGGGCGAAGTACTGCCGCGACTGCTTGCTGGCCGCAAATCCGTCGCCGTCTGCGGCACGCACGGCAAGACCACGACCGCATGGCTGATCGCGCAAGCTTTGTGGAGTGCCGGCAAATCCGTTTCCTGGTGCATCGGCGGCGAGCTGCCCGGCGAGTCGGAGGGCGGAGTGTCGGGGTATCGGATCTGCCCGTCGGAGAAAGGGCATTTGCCCGTCGATGAAGAAGTCATGGTCATCGAAGCGGATGAAAGCGACGGAACGCTGGCCTTGTATCAACCTGACACGGCGGTTATCACCAACATCGAGTTCGATCATATGGAGCACTTCGAAAGCCGGGATGCCTTTGAACAGTGTTTCCGCCGGCTCGTTCACAACACGCGCCGCGGGGTTGCCTTCTGTGCAGAAGATCCGGTTGCATCCGCGTTATGCGGGGGGCGAGACGGGGCGTTGTCGTTCGGTTTCGGGGACGGCTGCCGCTTGCAGGCGCGTGAAGTTACCGAAGCGGCCGCCGGCGTCAGCTTCGAGCTGGTTGTTGAGGGCGAATGCAGAGGGACGATCGAAATGAGCGTGCCCGGAAGGCACAACGTTCTTAACGCGCTGGCGGCGATTGCGGCCTGCAGGTTGCTGGGACTGGAGTTGCGGAAGATTCTGCCCGGCCTAGCCGGCGCGCGCCTGCCGCGCCGGAGATTCGAGAAGACGGTTGATAGGGAAGAACTCGTAGTGATTTCCGACTACGCGCACCATCCGTCGGAAATCGCGGCGCTTGTCCGAACGGCGCGGGGGCTGGAAGGCCGGCGCATGTTGGCGGTTTTCCAGCCTCACCGCTACACCCGCACGCTGGCTCTTGGCCGCGATTTTCCCGCGGCTTTCCGCGGGGTTGACCGGCTTGTGCTGGCGCCCGTCTACGCGGCTTCCGAGAATCCTCTGAAGGGCGGCACGGTCTGGGATCTGTACCGTCACTTCAGGTCGGTCGCGGGCGCGGCGGCGGAAGACGCAGCCGGCGTTCCACTGGTGGCCGGATCGCTCGATGACGCCTGGCGCTGGCTGAAGCGCGAATTACGAAAGGGTGATTTGCTGCTGGCGATCGGGGCGGGCGACGTGGAAAGCATCGCTAACCGCGCGGCGGATGAATGGGAGAAAGAGAAGTGCGGGAGCGGGGGAGTGTCCGGGTCTGAAAGCGGCGAAGGGCGCCTGTTCGGATCATGGGGGCCGGCGGCGCTTGAGGAACTGCGCGCGGCGGCGCCCGGCTCGGTCTTCCGCGGCGATGAGCCTCTGGCGGGCAAGACGACCTTGAAAGTCGGCGGGCGCGCGGATGTCTGGTGCGAGATCGATTCGCCCGGCGATCTGAAGGCGATCCTGCGATGGTCGAGCGAGTGCGGCGTGAGGTTCAGCGTGCTTGGCGGTGGCAGCAACATTCTGGTAAGCGATCTCGGAGTGGACGGCATAGTCGGCAGGCTTTGCGGAAGCGCGTTCAGGCGGATAGAGGAGGCGGACGGCCTGGTGATTGCCGGCGCCGGCGCGAGCCTGGCGGGGTTGGCGGCGCGCTCGAGGAAGGCGGGAATGGGAGGTCTCGAGTTCCTGGAAGGGATCCCCGGTACGGTTGGCGGCGCGGTGCGGATGAACGCCGGAGCGCAGGGAAAGAGTATCGCAGAACAGCTTTCGTGGATTCGATGTTTGAATCTTGACGGCGGCGAATGTATGTTGCGGGGGTCAGAGCTGGGGATCGGGTACCGGCTATGCGAGGGTGCCGTCGGGAGGATCGTGATCGAAGCGGCGTTTCGGACGGTGGCGGCAGCCCCGGCGCTTATTCAAAGCAAGCGCCGTGCAATCGCGTCTCAGAGGGAGTGGATGAAGGGGGCGCGGTCGGCTGGTTCGGTATTCCTTAATCCGCCGGGCGATCACGCGGGAAGGTTGCTTGAAGCGGCCGGCATGAAGGCTGTGCGTGTCGGCGGGGCGTCGGTCAGTCAAAGACATGCCAACGTGATCGTGACCGGAGCGGGCGCTACGGCGGCGGACGTCAGGGCGCTGCTTGAGCTGGCACGGGGCGAGGTGCGCGAGAAATTCGAGATAGAGCTGGAGACGGAAATCGTTTTCATGGGCTGGAACGGATGCCGCTGAAATTCAGGAAAGTTGCGGTGCTTATGGGCGGGCCTTCCGCGGAACGCGAAGTCTCCCTCGCTTCGGGCCGCGCGGTTGCGGCGGGTCTTCGCCGGGCGGGCTACGATGTGAGCGAAGTCGACCCTGCCGACCGCGTTCTGGATTTGCCGCCGGAAACCGAGGCGGTCTTTATCGCGCTGCACGGCGCATTCGGCGAGGACGGCGAGGTACAGGCGCTGCTCAACGAGCGCGGCATTCCTTACACGGGCGCCGGCGAGGAAGCCAGCCGCAAGGCGTTCGACAAGGTGGTCAGCAAAGGCATTTTTGCCGAGGCCGGCATTCCGACGGCGCCTTACGAGGTGTTGCGAAAGGGGGGGCGCAGAACGCTTGCCTTGCCGGTCGTCACGAAGCCCGCGCGGCAAGGCTCGACGATCGGACTGTGCCGCGTGTTGAACGACGACGACTGGGATGACGCCCTGGCCGAAGCCTTCCTGTACGGTGATGAAGCGCTGATTGAAGCATACATCGCCGGCAGGGAACTGACGGTGGGAATTGTCGGTGACGAAGTGCTGCCGGCAGTAGAGATCGTCGCTCCCGAAGAGTGGTACGACTACAAGGCCAAGTACACCAGCGGAGCGTGTCGTTACGTGGTGCCGGCGCCTCTGGACGCGGAGGTGTCGCGCAGGCTCGCCGAGTCAGCGTTGAGAACCTACCGGGCGCTGGACTGTCGGGGTTTCGGGCGCGTTGACTATCGGGTCTCCGGTGACGGGGCGGTCTACGTGCTGGAGATGAACACCATACCCGGCTTTACCGAGACCAGTCTCCTGCCGAAGGCGGCGGCGGCGCGGGGTATCGGCTTTGATGAGCTTTGCGACATGATCATGAACCTGGCTGCGACTGATAATTTGAGGTAGGCACGAGCCGCCGGCTCGCACGGGTCTGGGGCCGGTCGTCCCCGCCGGGGCGGAAGAGAATGTGGTTCAAGGAAAAATATCGTTTTAGCGGGCGTTCAAGACGTGGCGGAAGGAATCGCCGGCTGGGACCGACCCTGAGCGTCAGGACGCGTGTCAAGGCTAGGAAACGCGGCGCGCCGTCGCGTGCGGCCATGCTCCTGTTGCTGCCGGCAACGGCGGTTGCTGCCGGTTTGCTGGTCTGGCTGGGCGTAAGGTTCGCGGGCGGTCTGCTTTTCTCGCGCAATCCGGCGTTTACTCTGAGCAGGCTGATCATCCGCGGCGATTCGCCGGTGACGGAGGATTATATTCGCGGCAAGCAGGGGATTCGCGAGGGTGTCAACCTGTTTTTGTTCAACATACGTTCGATTCGGGAAGAGTTTCTGCGCGGCGCGCCGAATTTCAAGAGAATGGACATCGTCAGGATTCTGCCGGACACGCTGAGCATTGAAGTGACCGAGCGTACGGCCGTCGCGCGCATCGGGCGGGAAGGCGGATTTGTCGTCGACGGCGACGGATTTGTTTTCGGTCCCAGGGCCCGCCAGGCCAGTCTGCCTGTGATCGTGGGCTACAGGGGCCCCTTGCTCAGGCCGGGCGACCGGATCAAGGGCAACGCCGGCGACGCAGTCAGGATTCTCGGTTTCTGCGACGGCTCGCCGCTTGGCGCCGACCTTCTCATTTCCGGTATCGATGTGAGCGGCAACTTCACCGGCCTGGCGGATGATATGCAGATATACCTGGCATCCAAGACGGTGGTAGATTTCTGGTGGCCCCGGCACGGCTCAAAGGGACAATCGCCCGACAGGCAGATGGAGGACCGGCTGCGCGTGTTGCGCGGAGTGATGCGGCGGGCGGCGAAGGACGGCAAGCGGCCGCGCACCGTGAACCTGGCGCTTGAGAATTACAGGGAAAACTGTCCCGTGGTCTACTGGGACTGATTGCTCGGAAAGGCGGACTGGTCGGATATGCCCATGCCTCCTATTGTGGGTCTTGAAATCGGCACGGCGAAGACAGTTGCGCTGGTCGGGGAGATGCGCGAGGACAACCATGTCATGATCACCGGCATGGGGGAGCGGCCGGCATCGGGCGTGCGCAAGGGTGAGATCGTTGATCTGGAGAACGCCGTTGTCGGCCTGAGGACCGTGCTCGAGATGGCGGAGGAGAGCGGGAGGGTTTCCATCCGGCAGGTTTACCTGGCCGTGTCCGGGGGTCACATTCAGGGACTGGTGAATCGCGGCGTTGTGCCCGTTCTGGATGAGGACGGCGAAATCACACGCGACGACATGGAGCAGGCCATGGAAGTTGCACGTGCCGTGAACCTTCCCGCGGATCGGGAGGTGCTGCACACGATATGCCAGCACTACTGCATTGACGAACAGACGCGGGTTCTGAGGCCTGAAGGCATGGAGGGGGCAAGACTTGCGTTGGACATGCTGGTGCTGCACGGTATCCGCGCCCGGCTCAACAACACGGTGAGAGTTGTGCTCAGTATTCCGCTGAGCGTTCAGGACGTCGCTTTTTCCGGACTTTGCTCCGCGCTGTCGGTTCTGACGCCGGAGCAGAAGAAGAGCGGGGTGGTGGTGATCGATCTGGGTGCCGGAACGACGGACTACTTGTGCTATTATGACGGCATCGTGGCGGCGGCGGGAGCGCTGGGTGTCGGGGGCGACCACATAACAAACGATGTTGCCCTGGCATTTACGATACCGATCTCGCAGGCCGAACGGCTCAAGCGCGACTCCGGTTCGGCCGTTATTGCCGCGGCGAATCCCGCGCAGAAGGTGATATTGCCGCCGGCAGGAGGGTTCTCGGGCCGTTCGGTCAACCTGAGGGCCTTGCACACGGTGATAAACGCTCGGGCGGAAGAGATCTTTCTGATGATAAAGAACCGTCTTGAGAAAGCCGGCGTGGGTCACCACGTGGGCGCGGGCATGTTGCTTACGGGCGGCGGTGCGCATCTCAAGGGCATCGGCGAGCTTGCCGAGAAGGTGTTCGGGCTACCTTGCACGATCGGCCGCCCCCGTCACGTCAGCGGTCTGGCCACCGCGACGGAAGGACCGGAGTACGCCGCGTGCAGCGGACTGGTGCAGTATGGTTTCCGGACAAACGGCCGGCAGCATGCGGATTCGCTGATAGGACGGCTAAAGGCTTTGTTGGGGCGATGACGGAGCGCGGTTTATGACGGGTGCGAAAGGCAAGATGGCAAAAAGCGGTATAACGGTTGTGGGGGTGGGCGGCGCGGGCGGCCGAATAGCGGATGTGGTCGCCGAGGCGGTCGGCGATGCCGCGGTGGTGGTTGCGGTCAATACCGATGCACGTGCGCTGGAGGAGTCGCGTGCGGCGACGCGAGTTCAAATCGGCGCCGGCAGGACCGGGGGTTTGGGGGCGGGCGGCGACGCCAGCGTGGGGCGGATGGCCGCCGAAGACGACGTGCAGATGATAAGGGGGCTGTTCACCGGGAGCGGCTTCGTGCTGGTTGTCGTCGGGTTGGGCGGCGGGACCGGCTCGGGCGCGGCGCCCGTTATTGTGCGCGAAGCTCGTAACGCCGGGGCCCTCACGCTTTGCATTGCTGCCTTGCCCTGCGGTTTCGAAGGTCCCGAGAGGGCTTTGACGGCGCAACGCGCCCTGAAGAATTTCCTGGAAGCATCGGACGCGGTGATCGCGGTGCCGAACGACAGGCTTTTCGAATCGGTCGGGTCGGCCGATCTCGCGGGCACGTTCGGCAAGGCCGACAGAACTCTCGGGATTTGTGCCGGCTCGCTCATAAAGATGATCGATCAGCCCGGGCAGATCAACCTGGATTTCGCCGACGTTCAGCACATAGTGCGCGATAGCGGCGGAACCTGTACGATCGGTTTTGGTGAGGGGACCGGACGGAAGCGCGGCGATGCCGCGGTCGCGTCCCTGCTGGGCAGCCCGCTGCTTGAAAAAGGGCGTGTCATAGAAAAGGCCGAGTCTTTGCTGGTCAGTATTGTCGGCGGGCCGGATCTGACCGTGAAGGATGTCGGGAAGATCATGTCGGCCGTTTCCTCGCGCGTACGCGAGGGTTGCCGCGTATCGATGGGAACGGTTGTCGACGAGGCGTGGCAGGGCCGCGTTACGATTACGGTGCTGGCAACGGATCGGCGCGAGGCGGCGCGGCCGGCAAGAGTGGCCGAGCAACCCGTCGAATACAAAGAAGAGACCGCAAAACCTTCCCGTCGTCGCCGCAAGAAGCCGGTGGCCGCACAGGCGCAAACGGTGTTGCGCCTGGAAACGTACGGGAAGGGCCGATTCAAGGGCGTCGAGCCGACGATTCTGGACGGCGAGGATCTGGACATCCCGACATTTGTGCGGCGCGGGATTGCCGTGGAGAGGTGATGACGAAAACTCAAATCTTTCGTTCGGCGGGGGATCGTGGACAAGAAGCGCTTACTTGAGATATTGCGGCAGTGCGGTGCCTTGCTGGAAGGGCACTTCGAGTTGCGGTCGGGACTGCACAGTGACCGGTTTTTTCAATGTGCCAATGTCTTGCAGTACCCGCGCGAGGCGGAGGAGTTATGCCGGGCGCTCGCGGCGCGCCTGGACGCGGATATGGATGCCCGGGATGTGCGGGCGCAGAGCGTTGTAGCGCCGGCGCTGGGCGGCATCGTAGTCGGCCATGAGGTGGCGCGGGCCCTTGGGCTGCGGTCGATCTTTGTAGAGAAGCAGGAAGGCAAGCTTGCGCTGCGGCGGTTTGCAATAGAGGCGGGGGAGCGCTTCATTGTGGCGGAGGACGTTGTCACCCGCGGCGGCCGTGTTCAGGAAACGGTGGATATTGTCGAAGCCGCCGGCGGCGAAGTGGTGGCGATCGGCGTCCTGGTCGACCGTAGCGGCGGGAAGGCCGAGTTCAGGCATCCGCTCGTGAGCTTGCTTGAGATTGAGCCCGTAACGTACGAACCGGCGCAGTGTCCGCTCTGCGAGAAGGGGTTACCGCTCGTGCATCCGGGGTCGTGAGAAAACCCGAAATTCTAAAGACGGAATCTGCGGAATGTCGCACCCGCACGCTCTTGACGGCAGGCGTCGAACATCGCAGCCCGGTATCGGCATGGCAATCATTGAAGACAGCAGATTGATGAAATGGCTGTGGGCGCTGAGCCTGGCGGCGGCGCTTGTGCTTGCCGCGGCCAACATCTATTTCGGCGAACTCAACCAGGACGAGGGTTGGTACCTGTATGCGGCGAAGTTGGTATCGCAGGGCAAGCTGCCGTATCTTGATTTCGCTACGACCCAGGGACCGGTAATGCCTTTTGTCTATGCGGCGGCACAGCCCCTGGTCGGCCTTTTGGGAGTGGCCGGGGGCCGTTTGTTCACGGCCTTGCTCGGGTTTGCGGCGGCTTTTGCGGCGGCGTGGTTGGCGGCGTGTCTGGCAGGGGGGGTGGCGCGGCAGCGGGCCGGCGCCGCGGCGTTTATCGCCTTCACGTTGATCGGGGTCAACGTCTATCAGAGTTATTACACTTCCGTGGTAAAAACCTATTCGCTGACATCTCTTCTCCTTGCACTTGGGTTTGTTGCTCTGAGCGGCGTCGACGGCCGGCGGGGTGCTTTGAAGGCTGCGCTGAGCGGGGTGCTTCTGGCGCTGGCTGCCGGTACGCGCGCGTCGGCTGTTTTCGCGCTCCCGGCAGTTTTCCTGGTGCTGCTGTACCGCGGCTTCCGGCAGGGATCACAGAGGTGCGTGCCGTTTGCCGCGGGGGGGCTGATTATGCTCTGCGCGCTCTTTGTGCCGTTTGCCTGCCTGGCGCCGCGCGGCCTGTGGTTCGCGCTGGCCGAATACCACGCGGGGCGCGAAGTAGGAGGGCTGCTTACGCATCTGGCATACAAGGCGGGGTTCGTTTCCAGGACCGTGCAGGCCTATTTTGCGGCATTTGTCCTGTTGACGTTCGTTGTTGTCTTCAGGATAGCGGGGGGCGCGGGGAAGAAGGGGCGAAGTGGGGCGGATGTTGAGGATGAGACCGGAGATAAGACCGGCGGCGGGATCGGCCCGGCGATAGTCGCTCTCTGGCTCAGCATTCTCGCGGTATCAGCGGTGCACTTCATGGCGCCGTTTCCTTACGAGGACTATCAGGTGATCGTCTATCCGCTTTTTGCCGCGGCCCTGGCCGTGAGTCTGGTCTCGGTGCTGCCGAGTCGGTTTGCGGTTGCCGCCGCCGTGGCGGTCTTTGTCGTGGCCGGTCTCTCCTCGATTTCTTCGCCCATCAACCAGAACTGGTTTGTGGGAAAGCGCGACAGGATCTGGTGGCCGCTGAAGGAGGTCTCTCCCTTGCGTGTGCTTCAGAGGACCGCGCAGAGGGTCGGTGAGTTGGGGAAGCCGTGCGAACTTCTCCTTACGCAGGATCCGTACCTTGCGGTCGAAACGGGCATGAATCTGCCCGCAGGCATGGAGTTGGGGCAGTTCTGCTACTTTCCCGACTGGTCCCGGGAAAAGGCGGAAAGTTGTCATGTCTTGAATCGCGAGATGTTCTTCGAGTTGCTGGAAACGGTCGAAGCACCGGTGGCGGCTTTCAGCGGCTACGGCCTGGCGATCCGTTCGCCGCAGGTGTCGCAGCTTGCGGAGGAAGAACAGCGGGAACTGTGGGAGATAGTCGAAGAGCGTTACGAGCCATGTTTCGAGGTAGAACCGTTCGGCCAGGCCGACACCCGGTTGCGGGTACTGGTTAGAAGCCGGTAACCTTGCCGATGCTGCGCAGCCGGCACCGTCTTTTTGCTTTTACGGGCGCAGGTTTACCGGTAAAGTGACGGTTCGGGTTTTCCGGAAGTCGGATACAGTATGCGAATGGGTTGGCACAAATACCGTTCGAAGAATAGCCGTTCTGCCCGCCGGGCGGGATGGTTCCGCTTTCGACTGCCTCGTTTCGAGGTTTGGATATCGTCGGCCGTTGCACTGCTTCCTGCCGTGGTTGATGCTCAGAATCTCAGATTCGACAACAGGCGGGAAGTT
>Ga0180430_10004577_pt1 | contig 11635 bp, 8 predicted proteins | sample SS_ome_9_FD_132999 | JGI IMG/M metagenome (GOLD analysis project Ga0180430, IMG submission 132999) | Hypersaline lake sediment archaeal communities from the Salton Sea, California, USA - SS_1_S_2 metaG | ecosystem: Environmental > Aquatic > Non-marine Saline and Alkaline > Hypersaline > Sediment... | reverse complement strand
GTCCAGCCTTTGGACGCCGGGGATGGTCACCACGCGGTCCGCCGAGGACGCCGTCGTGAACGCCACTTCCAGCTCCGTCGGGGCCCCGAAATGAAAGGGCGGCACGGACCCCACCCGCTCCATGGCCCTGCCCGCCCCTTCGTAAATCCGCTCGCAACATCGGGCCGGAGACATGCACAAGGCCGCATAGGCCCCGATGCCCCGCTTCACCCGCACCGTTTCCACGTCCCCGAGCAATTCGGCGGCTTCCCTCACGCACCGGTCGTCCCCCGTCACCAGCACCACGGGAGTGTCGTAGAACCCCGCCAGCCCGGCGCTGATGCCGATCTCCCCCACGGCCAGCCCGTTCACCTTCACTTGGGCGACGCGCCCGGTGAAGGTGTGGACGATGGTCCCGTTGGGGGTCCCCGCCATGGCATGATAGCCGACCAGAAAGACCCCGTCGAACCCTTCCTGGATGCCCTCCATCATGCTCAACGGTCGCGGGGACCCCATGATCAGCTGCACCCTGGGGTCCAGCCCGTCGGCCAGAAGGTTCAACCCCACGTTGTGGGAATCCGCCACCGTCACTTCCGAAGCCCCGGCGTCGAAAGCTCCTTTGACGGCGGCGTTCACCTCTTCGGTCATGCGCTTGCGGGCCCACTGGAACTCCCGGCCCGCCGGCGAGGAATGCTCGCTTCGAACCACGCAGCCGATGCCTTCGATATCCACCGAAACGTATATTTTCATGCATCGAACCTTTTTCAGAAAGAAGACTCGCAAAGACAACCGTTTCGAAAAGCTACCTTCCCTCCATCCAAGCCGGCTCGGCCCCCTTGACAATCGGCAACAGACGATCGAGAACGACTCGGCTGAATTCTTGTTCGTCCACGCAACAGTAGCTTTCGCGAGCCATAGGACCGTAATCGGCGATCCCGCAAGGAATTTGGAGCTCGTCTTTTTTCTTGCTTCGCCCGTTCATGGCATGTCTCTCCGTTGCAAAGGGGCGTAAAGGCGACAGGACACTCCGTGGCCGGAACCGAGCTCCACCTCCGCAGGCTCTTCCCTGGAGCAAGCCTCGACGGCCTCGGGACAGCGCGGATGGAACCGGCAGCCCGGCGGGATGTTGACGGGGCTGGGAACGTCCCCGCCCAAAATCCCCAGAGGCTTCTTGGGGCCGGGGCGCGGCACCGCCGCCAGAAGGGCCCGGGTGTAGGGATGAAGGGGATTGCGGAACAAATCCTCGCGGGAGGCCGTTTCCACGATGCGCCCCAGATACATGACGGCCACCCGGTGGCTCGCGTGCCTGACCACGGCCAGATCGTGGGAAACGAAGAGGAAAGAAAAGCCATGCCGCTTCTGCAGGTTCTTGAGAAGGTTCAGGATTTGAGCCTGAACCGAAACGTCCAGAGCGGAAGTGGGCTCGTCCAGCACGACGAATTCCGGATCGACGACCAGGGCCCGAGCGATGCCGATGCGCTGCCTCTGGCCGCCGCTCAGCTCGTGAGGATAGCGGTGCATGTGCTCGGGACGCAGCCCCGTTTCCTCCAGCATGGCCTCCACCCGCTCGGCGGCCCGCGCTCCCTTGGCCAAGCCGTTGACTTCCAGAGGATACCCCACCGTCTTTTTGATCGGCATGCGAGGGTCCAGGGAGGACTGCGGGTCCTGGAAGACCACCTGGATGTTGCGGCGCATGCGCTTGCGCTCCTCGCCCCTCAAGGCACGCAGGTCCTCGCCCCGGTAGAGCACTCGACCGCCGTCGGGCTTCAAAAGACCGAGGATGAGATTGCCCACCGTGGACTTGCCGCAGCCCGATTCCCCCACCAATCCCAGGGTCTCTCCCTTTTCCACCCCGAAGCTCACACCGTCCACGGCTCGAAGGACCTTCCTGCCCCGCCCCCGAAATCCCCGGGACACGGGAAAATGCTTCACCACATTCCGCACTTCCACGACGGGGCTCACGCTTCGGCCCCGTAAAGATGACACGCGACGAAATGGTCGGGACGCACGCGAAAAAGCTCAGGCACCCGCCGGGAGCATGCAGGCATGACTCTCCCGCAACGGGGGTGGAAGCGGCATCCGCCGGGAGGCTCGACGAGGCCGGGGACCATTCCCGGGATAGCCGCCAATTCCTCCCTGTCCTCTTCCAGGGTGGGGACGGCCTCCAGGAGCCCTTTCGTATAGGGATGGGCGGGGGAGTCGAACAACCGCTCCACCGGAGCCGTTTCCACGATGCGTCCGGCGTACATGACCGTCGCACGGTTGCACAACTGGGCCACCACGCCCAGGTCGTGGGTGATGAAAAGCACGGAGGCCCCCCGTTTTCGCGTCAATTCGTCGAGGATCGCGAGCACTTGAGCCTGAACGGTGACGTCCAGGGCGGTGGTGGGCTCGTCGGCGACGAGCAAGGCCGGATTGCAGGAAAGCTCCATGGCGATCATGACCCGTTGGCGCATGCCTCCCGAGAGCTCGTGGGGATACTTGCGGAGGACGGCGAAGGGATCGGGCATGCGCACCTGTTCCAGCATGCCGGCGCAGATTTTCGCCGCCGTCCTGCGATCCACCCTTTGATGCAGGCGAACCACTTCCGCCATCTGGTTGCCCACGGTGAAAACGGGATCGAGGGACGTCATGGGCTCCTGAAAGATCATGGAGATGTCGTTGCCCCGGACTTGCCGCAGCCGTTTCCTGCTCGCCTTGAGCAAGTCCTCTCCCTTGAACAGAATCCGCCCCCCGGTGATGCGTCCGGGCGGGTCCTGGACGAGACGCAGAACGCAACGGGCCAGGACCGACTTGCCGCATCCCGTCTCCCCCACCAGTCCCAGGACCTCGCCCGGCTCCACGTGCAAGCTCACCCCCTCCAAAGCACGCACCACCCCCTGATAGGTGAAAAACCGAACGGACAAGTTCTCGATGCTCAGCAGCGGCTCGCTCACGGAACGTTCCTCTACCGCCGGATGCGGGGATCCAGAATGTCTCTCAGGGCGTCCCCGAAGATGTTGAAACCGATCACCGTCGTCAGGATGAACAGGCCGGGAAAGGTGGCGTACCACCACTGGTCCATGAGAAACTTGCGTCCCACGCTGATCATGGCCCCCCATTCGGGGCTCGGGGGCTGGGCCCCCAGGCCGATGAAGCTCAGGGAGGATGCCACGAGGATGGTGTCGCCCAGCACCAAAGTGGCCAGAACGATCACCGAGGAAATGCAGTTGGGGACCACATGATGGAAAACGATCCACAAATCCCCGGCTCCGGAAACCCTCGCCGCGGAGATGAAAGGCTTTTGGCGAACCGCCAGGGCCTCTCCCCGCACCAATCGAGCGAACTTGGGAATCATGACGAAGGCCACGGCCATGACGGCGTTGTTCAGGCCGGGCCCCAGGGCGGCAGCCAAGGCCATGGCCAGCACCAGAGGCGGAAAGGACAGGACGACATCCATGCAGCGCATGATGAAATTGTCCAAACGCCCTCCGAAGTATCCCGAAACGGCTCCCAGAAAAGTCCCCAGCCCTCCGGCGATGGAGACCACCATCACCCCGATGCGAAGGGAAATGCGGGCCCCGTGCATGATGCGACTGAGGATGTCCCGACCCAGCTCGTCCGTCCCGAAAAGATGGGCCGAGGACGGCGGAGACAACCGCTCGCTCAGGCTGATGCGAACGGGATCGCAAGGGGCCAGCCAGGGAGCCAGGAGAGCCATGGCCGCCATGACGGCGATGATTGCGAGCCCCGCCACGGCGGAAGGGTTTCGCCGCATGAGACAGAGGGTGAAAAGAAGCTCGCGGATCCGCCACTGGTGCTCCCTCTTGAATCGCTGCCAGGAAGCCATAAGCTCAATACCCGATCTGGCGATTGAGAAAGGCGTACACCAGATCCACGACCAGATTGATCATCACGTAGCCCAAGGAAGCCACCAGGGTGAAGCCCATGATGGCGGGAAAATCCAGGAAATTCACCGAATCCACCACGTATTTGCCCATGCCGGGCCAGCCGAATATGGTTTCCGTAAGGATGGCTCCCCCCAGAAGCTCCCCCATGGAAAGGCCCGCAATAGTCACCGTGGGGATGAGGGAATTCTTGAGACAGTGCTTGAGCACCACCACCGATTCCGCAATGCCGTTGGCCCGCGCCGTGACGACGAAATCCTGCTCCATGACGGCGATCATGGAGGACCTCACGATGCGGGTGACGATGGCCAAGTAAACGTAGGAAAGGCAGAAAGCCGGCAGAACGATGTGGGACAGGGCGTTGAGGAATTTCCGACCATCCCCCTCCAACAGGGTGTCCACGAGATACAGGCCGGTGACGTGGACGGGGGGAGCCAGGGTGACGTCCAGGCGTCCCGACCCCGGCAGCCACTGGAGGTTGCGGTAGAACAGAAGGAGCAGCATCAGTCCCAGCCAGAACACCGGCATGGACACGCCGCACACGGAAAAGACGCGAGAGACGTGGTCCAGGGGGCGGTTGCGGTAAACGGCGGAAAGGATGCCCAAAGGCAGCCCCACGCCCAGGCACAACGTCATGCTGGCCAAGGTCAATTCCAAGGTGGCGGGAAAGAAGTCCTTGATGTCGTCCAGCACGGGGCGCTGGTTGCGGATGGAAACGCCGAGGTCCCCCTGGAAAAGCCCCCAAAGGTAACGACCGTACTGCTCGGGCAGGGGACGGTCCAATCCCATGGAGCGACGAAGATTCTCCACCGCCTCCCGGCTCGCCTTCTGCCCCGCCATCATGCGGGCGGGATCGCCCGGGATGGCGTGGGAGATGACGAACACCAGGAGGGTGACGCCCAAAAGAACGGGAACAAGATACAAAAGTCTCTTGACGAGATAGCTCAGAAGATGCATGGGATGTCGGCCGGATCGGGAGCTTCAACCCTTCCGAGGGCTCGGTTGAACAAGTGCTCGACCGTGAGCTCCCGAACTTTTCCCCATTGGAAGAATCCCCCTGAATCCCCCTTTGCGAAAGGGGGACTTTGATGGAAAGCTTTTGCCGAAGCACTCATTGGTCCTTCAAGAAAGCTCGTTCGCTTCGAGTCGTCGTTCCTGTGGAACGGCCGTGTCCCGGAGGGCGCCACCGAACCGTGAAAGCATGGATTCCGGCTTGAAGATCGCCGGAATGACGGAATTGCGGAGCGTTTCGTCGTCCATCGTCTCGTCGCCGTCGTCGTTCCGGCATGCTTTTAGCCGGAATCCAGGAGAAACGCCCCGGGCTCCGGGTCTCCGCTCCGCCCGGAACGACGGGAGTCGCGGATACGTCAACGAAGCTCCTTTACCGAATCGCTATCGGGATCGTTTTTTCGATGCCGTCCATTGCCGATCGTCGGCGAACCGAAAATCGGACCGCTCGGCAATGCCAAGCAGCCATGTTGACGGGCCACTCATTTGTAAATGGATTCGAAGTTGTACATGGACTCCAGCATGGGGTTGTACACGTATCCCTTGACATTCTTTCTCATGGGCACGATGGTCCGAGTCTGGTAGAGGAAGATATAGGGAGCGTCCTCCATGACGATGTCCTGGGCCTCGTTGTAGAGGTTCACCCGCCGGGACTGGTCGCTCAAGGTCACGGCTTTGCGGATCAATTGGTCCACTTTTTCATTTTTGTAAAAGCTGCGGTTTCCGGGAAGCCCGAAATTGTCGGAATCGAACCAGAAATTCATGAACATGGACGGGTCGGCGTAATCGGGGCTCCAGGCGCCCAGGCAAAGCTCGAAATCCCCTCGATCCACCTTGTCCCTCAAGGTGGGATTGGCCATGAGCCGAAGCTCCAGCTTGACGCCGATGTCGGCGAAATTGCTCTGAAGAACGGTGGCGATCTGCTCCCAGGAAGCCCTGCGCTCGGAATAGATGAGGGTCAGCTCCAAATCGTCGCCCATCCCCGCTTCCTGCAGCAGCCCCTTGGCCTTTTCCACGTCCCGGGTGTACTGGAAAACGTCCGGATTGTGCCCCCACATGCCTTTGGGAATGGGACCCCTCATTTGCACGCCGTTGCCTTGGAGCACGTAATCGATGATGCCCTGGTAATCCACGGCGTGATTGAGCGCCTGGCGCACCTTGGGATCGTCAAGGGGCTCCTTCTGGCAGTTGAGATAAACGTACTCCACCAATTGGGAAGGATAACGGTTGACGACGACTTCCGGGTTTTTCTCCAGGGCGGGAATTTGGTCGATGAGAATGCCTTCGGCGATGTCGATGTCGCCCTGCTCCAAAGCCATGCGGCGATCCGAAGACTCCCGCATGAAGCGGACGATGATCTTTTCCAACTTGGGCTTTCCGCCCCAATAATCGAGCTTGGCCTCGAGAACGCAGCGCTCGCCTCGGCTCCATTCCACCAACCGGAAGGGGCCGCTGCCGTCGGTGTTTTGAGCCAGCCAGGCCTGGGCAAGGTCCCCGTCCTTTTCGTGCTTCATGACGGCGGGATTGACGATGCAGCCCGCATCGGTGGCGAGGGTCTGCAGGAAGGGGCCGAAGGCGCTCTTGAGAACGATGCGGGCGGTGTAATCGTCCACTGCCTCTACGGACTTGATGGCTCCGAGGTTGTCGGCGGGCCCCTTGCCCACCTGGAGCACTCGCTCGAAGGAAAATTTCACGGCTTTGGCGTCCAAGGGAGATCCGTCGTCGAACCGGATGCCTTGGCGGATCCTGAAAGTCCACGTCAAACCGTCATCGGATACCGACCAGGATTCGGCGGCCATGGGCTCCACTTCCGTTGAGCCTTCCCCGTTCGCCACCTTGTACTTCACCAACCGGTCGTAGCAGGGATAGATCTGGCGCCAGTCGTAGTTGTCGCTGGAAACGGCGGGGTCCAGCACGTGGATGTCCGAGGAAACCCCCACCACCAGAGTGTTTTGAAGATCGGCCCCGAAAGCGGTGGTCGAAGCCAGAAGCCACAACACCGAAAGCGATGCGAAGACCGTTCTTTTCATCGTACGACTCCTTTTCCATAGTGGCAACAATGGCCGAGCCCCTATTCGACGAGCTGCAAAGCCCTCAAACGGTCCAATAGCTCGCGCTTGTGAATGGGCTTGACCACGTAGGAGGTAGCCCCGCCCCGGTAATAGGCTTCGAACACGTTCTTGGGATCGCCCAGGGCCGTGGTCATGACCACCTTCACCTCGTCGTTGGGCAAGACCCCCGCTTCTTTTTCCAGCTCCCGAATCTTCTTGAGAGCTTCGTGGCCGTCCATTTCCGGCATCATGATGTCCAAACAAACAAGGTCGTAGGGCTGCCCCGTTCTCAAAGCTTCGCTCATGGCCTCCACGGCTTCGACCCCGTTCACCGCGATGTGGACGGTGCCGAAATCCTTGAGGATTTCCTGAAGCAGCAAGCGGCTGGTGAAATCGTCCTCCACAACCAATGTTTTCATCCTTTCCTCCTCTTTCTCCCTTCCGGTCCACGGGAAATCCGGAAGCACCATCAAACCTCTCTCCGCAGGGCCTCCTCAAGGCGCTTCGATCTTTCCACCATTTCCGGCACCGAAGCCCGCAAAGATTCAAGATCTCCGGCTTTCCCCGCCGCCTCCATGCGGGAAGCCGTCCGGCGCAGACTTTCCCCACCCACGTTGGCCGCCGCGCTTTTCATCTTGTGCGCCTGCTCTCCCGCCCCCCTCGCCTCCCCCCGCTCCACCAAATCCTTCAAGACCGCCAGTTGCCGAGGGAAATCCTCCAGAAACCCTCGGACGACCGCGCGGGCAAGCTCCGCGTCCCCCGCCATGCGATCCATGAAGAGCTCGCGGTCGAAATCGAGGGCTCCCGCGGAAACGTCTTTTTCTCGGAACGGAGAGGGATCGGCGGGGTCCTCCACCTTGCTTCGCTGCCTTCCCCGATCCAGCCACTTTTCCACCACCCTCGCCAGCTCCGCCGGTTGGACGGGCTTGGAGAGATAATCGTCCATACCGGCTTCCAAGCATCTTTCACGGTCGCCCTTCATGGCATGGGCGGTCATGGCGACCACGGGAACGGCGTGGTCGAGGACCGGCGACGCCGGGTCGCGGATGCGGGCCGTCACCTCCATGCCGTCCATTTCGGGCATGTTCACATCCATGAGCACCAAATCGTAGCGGCGCTCGCGCAAGGCTTCCAAGGCTTCCGATCCGTCGGCGGCCACGTCGGCGTGCAGCCCCATCCGCTTGAGCAGCCCCACGGCCACCTGCTGATTGGTCACGTTGTCCTCGGCCAGGAGAATGCGCACGTTCCGGCGTCGCTTTTCCCTCACCGTGTGGCGGGTGACCATGGCGGGGGCTTCCCGGGAACAAGTCCGACCGTTGAGCACCGTGGCCAGACAGTCGAACAGCTCCGATTGCCGCAGGGGCTTGGAAAGATAGCCGTCGAAGCCCATGCGTCGAAAGCGCCGGCCGTCTCCCGGGCGCCCCAGAGAAGTCATCACCACCAGCCGGACATCCCCGAACAGGGGATCGGAGCGGATCATCCGTCCCAAAGTCGGCCCGTCCATGCCGGGCATCTCCATGTCCACCAGGACCGCCCGGAAAGGCTCCCCCTCGTCGACGGCGCGACGCAAAATCCCCAAAGCCGACTCGCCATCGGGGACCTCCACCGCCCGGGCCCCCCAGGAGCGAAGCTGGGCCCCAAGCATTTCGCGCTGGGTGCGATTGTCGTCCACCACCAGGATTTTCGCCCCGCCGACGTCCCCCCGCTCGTCCTCTACCACCTCCCGCCCCGGCTGGCGCAGGAACCGCGCCGTGAACCAGAACTCGGCCCCCCGCCCCTCGCCGCTGCGAACGCCGATCTCGCCCCCCATCATTTCCGCCAATTGCTTGGAAATGGCCAGCCCCAGGCCCGTGCCGCCGAACTTGCGAGTGGTGGACACGTCCACCTGAGTGAAGCTGTTGAACAGGCAGCCCAGCTTTTCGCGAGGGATGCCGGTCCCCGTGTCCCGCACCGTGAAGCGGAGCAAGACCCGGCTCTCCTCCTCCGTCACCACGTCCACCCTCACGGCCACCTCGCCCTCCGCAGTGAACTTCACGGCGTTGCCCGCGAGGTTCACGAGCACTTGGCGCAGTCGCCCTGGATCCCCGCGAAGGAGGGAAGGCACTTCGGGAGCGGGGGCGCAGATGAATTCCAGCCCCTTCTCACCCGCCTTGACGGCCATGGGAGCCGCGAAATCGTCCAGCAGGACCCGCAAGTCGAAATCCAGGATCTCCAGCTCCAGCTTGCCCGCCTCGATCTTGGAAAAATCCAGGATGTCGTTGATGAGCTTGAGAAGGGACTCCCCGCTGGAGCGGGCGATCTCGGCATAGCGGCGCTGCTCGTCGGCGAGCTCCGTTTCCAGCAGAAGCCCGATCATGCCCATCACCCCGTTCATGGGCGTGCGAATCTCGTGGCTCATGTTGGCCAGAAACCGGCTTTTGGCCGAATTGGCCCGCTCCGCCTCGAGGGCCATCTCGTTGGCCTTCTCCATGGCCGCCTTCAAGTCCCGGTGGACGGTCTCCAATTCCTCCTCGGCCATGGCCCGGGCCCGAAGGCGGGCTTCCTCGGCCCTTCGCTCCCGCTCCGCCAGCTCCCCCCGCAACACTCCCATTCTCTCCACAAGCTCCGCCGCCGCTCCTTCCAACCGGCCCAAGGAATCGTCGGTCTCGGGCCGGATGTCTTCAAGGGGCCCCGAGCCTCGGGCGGCGTTTTCCAGAAGCCGAGTCAACCGGTCCATGCGCGCATCGGCCCAATCGACACTTTCCTGGGGCCCCGGCCCATTCTTCCCCGAAGAAAACGGCTCCCGTCGTCGCTCGGGAACATGCGATTCGGACGATTCCCGCTTCTCGCCCCGCTGCTCCCTTTCGGAAGCCGGCACGGTTTTCGGCTCTGCCCATACCCGGCGATCCATCTCAAACCCCGCTATGGCTGCATTGGCTTCGTGTGGCTCGGCGATCGCGATCAGAATACCTTCGAATGCTTCAAGGAGCAAGAATTATACTATCCTTCGGGTCTCCCCACCCTCCTCGCCCTTTCCCCGCAAAAGGAGGGTCCCCAAAAATAGACTTGATTATTTCTTGATCGAACGGTATAGAGATAAAAATTTCGCACTGAATTCATTTTGGTTTTGAATTTTTTCATCGCCAAGAAAGGCGTGCGAGAAGGAGACCCGGCGCAAGCTCGCGGAACCCCGGGCCCCTTTGGCGGGAAAAGCGATTCGGAGCCCCGTCGATCCCCGTGACGCCCGTCCATCCGCCCCCGCCGATTCGTCGGCGTCTTTCGTCCTTGCGCCGCAACGCTCGCGGACGGAAGGTTGCCCGGCCTCCATTCACCCTTTTTCCCAATTCCCTGAGATTCACCGGTTTTCCCGGTCCCGCATCCAGGACGCACGGAGGAGGTGATGCCCATGCCGGACCTTTAACCCCCGCGACCACAGGCTTTCAACAAGGATCGAAAACGGTTTCACGCGCGGTTCCCCAAGGAAAGTCCGCAGGCTCTCCCCCGGATCGCCCTTGGGAAGCGTTGCGTCACAGGAGCTTTTATGGAGGACATTCGCAAAACGGAAAAAAGAACGACGGCGACCATCCGAAACCTGGAAAACAAGATTCTCAAATACGACATCCATCCCCAGGTTTTTTTCATCGGCGGAGGATTGATCATTTTGGGAGTGCTCATCACTCTGCTCATGGGAGAATCCGCCGAGAAGATGTTCGGCAGCCTTCAGGCGTGGATCGCCAACTATTCCGGGTGGTTCTACGTGCTGGTGATGAACGTGGTGTTGGGATTCTGCTTTTACGTTCTTTTGAGCCATTACGGTAGCATTCGCCTGGGCGGGGACGACGCGGAGCCCGAGTTTTCCACTATGGGCTGGTTCGCCATGCTCTTCAGCGCCGGCATGGGCATCGGCATTCTCTTCTACGGGGTGGCCGAGCCCATGTTCCACTACGTGGCCAATCCATTGGCGGAGCCCGGCAGCGTGGAAGGGGCCCGCAAGGCCATGGACCTCACGTTTCTCCACTGGGGCCTCCATCCCTGGGGGGTGTACGCCCTGGTGGGCCTGGCCCTGGCTTTTTTCGGCTTCAACTACGGCCTTCCCCTGTCCATCCGCAACGTTTTCTACCCTCTGCTGGGGGACCGCATCTACGGATGGCCCGGGAACGTCATCGACATCCTGGCCACCGTGGCCACCCTCTACGGCGTGGCCACCTCTCTCGGCCTGGGGGTCCAGCAGGTGAACGCGGGCCTCAGCCACCTTTTCGGCATCCCCCAAAGCCCCGGCATCCAGTGCCTGCTCATCGCGGGGATCACCGCCCTGGCCACCTGGTCCGTGGTCAAGGGTCTGGACGGAGGCATCCGGCGCCTGAGCGAAGTGAATCTGGGATTCGCCAGCCTCCTTCTGCTGTTCGTCCTCGTCCTGGGCCCCACCCTTTTCATCCTGAACGCCCTGGTGGAAAACATCGGCTACTACCTCCAGAACTTTCCGTCTCTGGCCACCTGGAACGAAACCTACGAGGGAACGGACTGGCAGAACGGCTGGACGGTCTTTTACTGGGGATGGTGGATCGCCTGGTCGCCTTTCGTGGGCATGTTCATCGCCCGGGTGTCCTACGGCCGCACCATTCGCGAGTACCTCATGGGCGTGCTTCTGGTCCCCGTGCTGGTGACCTTCCTGTGGATGACGGTCTTCGGGGACAGCGCCATCTACATCGAGCGGTTCGGGGCCGGCGGGCT
>Ga0180430_10004574_pt1 | contig 11638 bp, 9 predicted proteins | sample SS_ome_9_FD_132999 | JGI IMG/M metagenome (GOLD analysis project Ga0180430, IMG submission 132999) | Hypersaline lake sediment archaeal communities from the Salton Sea, California, USA - SS_1_S_2 metaG | ecosystem: Environmental > Aquatic > Non-marine Saline and Alkaline > Hypersaline > Sediment... | reverse complement strand
TTTGATATTTCTTCTTTGACAGCCTCTGATTTTTCCGGATTTCTATTGACCATAAGGATTTGTGAACCCATGGAAGCATATTTACGGGCAGTGTAGTAGCCGATTCCGGAAGTTGCACCGGTAATGACAACGAGTTTGTCACCAAAAGGTTCCGTGTTCAACTTTGGCTGCTTTTTCATGTTCTTCAACATGGCAGATATGTTTGACCATTTGTATTTAGACCAATATTTTCTTATAGAAGAATTCAACAAATTACTCCTTTATGTTAAGAAACAATAGTTTAGTCCAGTTTCACATTTCCACAAGCCGCAATTCAACACTGGATTATATTGTAATATAATTAATTACTTGGTTCAATATACCCCGGAAGAAGAGTGCAAAAACAAAAGCTGTAATATCTGTTTTAGTGAGTGTCATTGCAGGGATATTTCTGATTTTGATAGAATCCGCCCCGGGCGAAATCATTTCGCCCGGGGCGGATTCTATCAAAATTATACTGACGGTTTAAGTTTCGATACGGATTTAAGGATTTGTTTAATTAAATAAGTGAAAAGACATAAGTGCCTCCAACCATAAAAAAAGACACGATGTGTCTATGTCTTGGATATGTCGGCCCTCTCGCACATTGCGTTGCAATATGCTGTCGGGTTAGTCTTTTCAGTGAAAAGACATAAGTGCCTCCAACCATAAAAAAAGACACAGTGTGTCTATTCCATGGAGATGTCGGCCCTCTCGCACATTGCGTTGCAATATGCTGTCGGGTTAGTCTTTTCAGTGAAAAGACATAAGTGCCTCCGACCATAAAAAAAGACACGATGTGTCTTTTTTTATGGTCGGAGTGACTGGATTTGAACCAGCGGCCTCTTAGTCCCGAACCAAGCGCTCTACCAAGCTGAGCCACACCCCGATGCCGTGCCTAAGATTATACAACATGTTGGGTTGCAAGGCAATAAAATTGAGAATTATTTTGATCTAATATTATCAATAAAAAAATATACATCGAATGCATAAAAGTATTCACCCTTGACACATACTAGTATATAATGTGGAGTATAAATCACACCTTTGGAGGAATATAGAATGATAGTAGGAATACCTTCTGAAATCAAGACAAACGAAAACAGGGTAAGCATGACCCCTGCAGGTGTAGCATCCCTTACTATGAAAGGTCATAGGGTTGTTGTTCAGCATGATGCAGGTGCCGGCAGTGGATTCTCAAATGAGGAATATCTGGAATCCGGTGCTGCTATTTTGGATACTGCTGAAGAAGTGTTTAGAACTTCTGACATGATTGTCAAGGTTAAGGAACCTCAGCCATCTGAATACGGACTGCTAAGACAAGGACAGATTTTATTTACTTACCTGCATCTGGCATCATCCGTAGAATTAACTGAAGCGATGCTTGCATGCGGTGTAACAGGGATTGCATATGAAACGGTTCAGACTGATGATGGATCTCTGCCTCTTTTGAAACCTATGAGCTTGATTGCAGGTAGATTATCAGTTCAGGTAGGTGCTGAACTTCTTTTGAAATATAAAGGGGGGAAGGGAATTTTACTCGGTGGAGCTCCCGGAGTTGAACCCGGCAAAGTAGTTATCATAGGTGCCGGTACCGTCGGAGCAGGAGCTGCTCGTATCGCTGTTGGATTAGGTGCGAAGGTAACTGTAATGGATATAAACCCGGAAAAGCTGGATTTTATGGACAGGCTTTACAGAGGGAGGGTAAACACCCTTTACTCAAACCCCTATGAAATTGCACAGCAGGTACAGAAAGCTGATCTGCTGGTTGGTGCTGTATTGGTTCCCGGTGCAAAAGCTCCAAAACTGGTTACTGATGAAATGGTCAGTACAATGAAGGAAGGTTCGGTAATAGTAGATGTGGCCATAGACCAGGGCGGCTCAATTGAGACAATTGACAGGGTTACAACCCATGAAAACCCCTGCTATGTAAAACATGGAGTAGTCCATTATTCTGTTGCCAACATGCCCGGAGCTGTACCCAGGACATCCACAAAAGCCCTTATGGGTGCAACCCTTCCGTATATACTGGAACTTGCTCACGGTGGCTTAAGTGCACTTGACAGAAGCGTTCCTCTTATGAAGGGGTTGAATGTCCATGAAGGCAGGCTGACGAATGAACCGGTTGCAGAAAGCCTTGGAATGGAATACACTCCATATAGATAACGGAGGAAGCCATGAAGAAACCGAATATTCTTTTTCTTTTATCCGACCAGCACAGCCCCCATGTAATAGGCTGCGGAGGAAATGATATCATAGATACGCCAAACCTGGATAAACTGGCAGCAGAAGGTATGTATTTCAACAATCTTTACTGCCAGAATCCACTTTGTGTACCAAGCAGATCATCCCTAATAACAGGCCAATACTCAAAAAATATCGGTATATATGACAACATGCATATAATGGAAGCAAACATTACGACGCTTCCAAGGACACTATCCGAGAATGGTTACAGGACCTGCCTTATTGGAAAAGCTCACTTCAATGGAGAACAGTTCCACGGTTATCAGCAAAGACCTTACGGTGATTTGTATGGACAGGGGCATCAGCCTGACCCGGGAAGACTTCCGGAGTTCGGCATAAACGGACTTGGTGATGTCCTTGGCAATTCGGGTCCTTCAGAGATGCCCATTGAACTAACCCAGACAGAAATTTGTGTTTCGGAAGCATGTAAATGGCTTCAGCTTCATAAAAGTGCACATAAAGAACAACCTTTTATGCTTAGCGTCCACTTTGACAAACCGCATTTCCCCATTAAACCACCTAAGAAATATTTTGACAAATACCATGGGAAACTGACTCTTTCAGACATCCCTGACGACTATCTGGAAAGATGTGTGCCATTCATCAGTCAGGCTATTGCAAACAACGAAACCGGACACCATTACGGCAAGGACCATGATATTCAGCTCAGGGCCCTCGAGGCATATTACGGGTGTGTTGAATGGGTCGATGATGCAGTAGGCAGAATAGTGGAAACGCTGGATTATCTTGGATTCAGGGATGATACGATAGTTATTTATTCTTCAGACCACGGGGAAATGGGAGGAGAGCATGGCACATGGCAGAAAACATTGTTCTTCGAAGCGGCCTCAAGGGTTCCCATGATAATCAGATGGCCCGGAATGATTGATGAAGGAAGCAAGACAGAAGAGATTGCCGGTCTTATAGATATGTTTCCTACGATATGTGAATCGGCTGGCATAGAAATCCCTGAAACCTGTGAAGGGATAAGCCTGTTCGACCACATGATAAACGGCCACGGCATTGATAGAGAAGGTGTTTTCTGCGAAAGCGCTGTTCTTAGGGCTACTGAGCATGCCGGATGCATGTATAGAACAGGCCCATGGAAATACTGTTATTACCTTGACGGAACAGAGGAACTATATAACCTGGAGGATGACCCGGGGGAACTTACCAACGTCATTGATGATAATTCTGAACTCGCTGCCCGTTTTCGCACCAAAACAATTGACTTCTGGAAACCTGAAGATTACCTTGAGAGATTGGCACGGACACCAATAATGTCCAAGGAAAAACATTTCTATCCTTATTCTAATCAGTTTATAACCGGGGATGGGAAGATACTGGACGCAAGACCTTAGTCGAAACAATTATTAGCGGAATTGAATGATTGACAACGGTCACTAAATAAATATAATTATAATAACGACGATGACCGGGAGGAGTACCCTGTCAGAGCCCTTGAGAGAGGAAACGGTTGGTGAAAGTTTCCGGGCAAAAGCAGGAGAAGGTCGCCCGTGAGTTCCGGATATGAATCACAGTAGTTTCCGGCGCTGGCCCCGTTAAGGCGAAGAGCGTTTTCGGTTAAATCCGAAAATTGAATTTGGTGGTACCGCGATTATGTCGTCCAATATGTGGACGGCTTTTTTATTGCCGTGGTATGAGAGGTGAAAAATGGATTTATTCTTAAAAATAGCAGGAATCATTCTGGCAATAGCAGGTGCAGTCGTTGTATTTGCCGCTAAGGCCATAGCAAAATCCCGCAATTTAGCGGAAAAACAGACGGTGGATTTGGAATTGGAACCTGAAGCTTTGCAGGAATTAAAATTCCAGAAGGCGATAGTAAAGGTAAAGATTATCGGGGGATTGATATTTCTTCCCGGAATGCTGTTGATATTATATACATTCAGATAGGAGTAATTGATGAAATTATTGGAAAAAACTTACGAACCTCAGAAGCTTGAGGATGAAATCTACAAGAATTGGAAGGATAAGGGTTACTTTCATGCAGAAGTAGATGAAAATAAGAAGCCATTTACCATAGTCATACCGCCGCCGAATATTACAGGACAGCTTCACATGGGTCATGCGCTGAACAATACACTCCAGGATGTTCTTATAAGGATGAAAAGGATGCAGGGTTATTCTGCATTATGGCTTCCGGGAACAGATCATGCCAGCATTGCTACTGAGGCAAAGATTGTCGAAGCAATGAAGGAGGAAGGGTTGTCAAAGGCTGATATCGGAAGGGAAGGTTTTCTTAAGAGAGCCTGGCAATGGAACGAAAAATACGGCAACCGAATTGTGGAACAACTCAAGAAGCTGGGCAGTTCATGCGACTGGGAAAGACAACGGTTCACAATGGATGAAGGGCTGTCAAAGGCAGTTTCTGCTGTTTTTGTCAAACTTTATGATAAGGGTCTTATTTACAAGGGAGAAAGAATAATTAACTGGTGTCCTGTATGCAATACTTCCATTTCCGATGCCGAGGTTGAATACAGTGAAAAAGAAGGAAAACTTTGGCACATCAGATATCCCATAAAGGATAGTGATGAGTATGTCACTGTTGCTACTACCAGACCTGAGACCATACTTGGTGATACTGCGATTGCGGTTCATCCGGATGATGATCGCTATAGGGATTTGGTCGGCAGGACTGTTGTATTGCCTCTTATGAACCGGGAAATCCCAATTGTTGCCGATGAATATGTTGAAATGGAGTTCGGAACCGGAATGGTCAAGGTAACACCGGCCCATGACCCCAATGACTTTGAAATCGGTGAAAGACATAAACTGGAAATCATCAAGGTAATTAATGATGATGCCACCATGGGCGAAAATGCCAAAGATTACGCCGGACTGGACAGATATGAGGCCAGGAAGAGAATTGTCCGGGATCTTGAAGCTCTGGGACTTCTCATCAAGATTGACAAGCATGTACATAACGTAGGTTCCTGCTATAGATGTGATACGGTCATAGAACCTCTTGTATCACTGCAATGGTTTGTAAGAATGGAAGAGCTGGCTGCACCTGCAGTAAAGGCCGTCAAGGAAGGTAATATCGAGTTCATCCCTGAAAGATTTGTAAAAACATATCTGAACTGGATGGAGAATATACGTGATTGGTGTATATCAAGGCAACTTTGGTGGGGACACAGGATTCCGGCATATTATTGCAGCAATTGCGGACATATTGTTGTTTCCGAGGAAAAACCGGAAAAGTGTCCCAAATGTTCAAACGAAGAACTGAAACAGGATGAGGATACCCTTGATACATGGTTCAGTTCCGCCCTTTGGCCTTTTTCAACACTGGGATGGCCGGAAGAAACTCCTGAACTAAAATATTTCTATCCCACAAATGTACTTGTAACAGCATATGATATTATTTTCTTCTGGGTTGCAAGGATGATATTCTCAGGGCTGGAGCATATGGGAGAAAGACCCTTTGAATATGTTATGTTCACAGGGTTGGTGAGAGATGAACTGGGCAGGAAGATGTCAAAATCGCTGGGCAACGGAATTGACCCTCTTGATGTTATAGAAAACTACGGTACCGATGCACTTAGATATGCAGTGATGATAGGGAATGCAACAGGAAATGACCTCAGGCTTTCCGATCAGAAACTTCAGGCGGGCCGTAATTTTGCCAATAAGATATGGAACGCTGCAAGGTTTGTTCTCATGAATTTTGACGATGAGCCTGACTTCGACAGCATCGACATGAAGAACCTTGATTCTGCAGATAAATGGATTCTTTCAAGATTGAATGCAACCGTCGGGGAAGTAACAGCAAATCTGGAGAAATTTGAATTGGGTATAGCTTTGCAGAAAGTTTACGAATTCATATGGGAAGAGTTCTGTGACTGGTATATAGAGCTTGTTAAACCCAGACTCTATGACAAGGAGTCCAAGGGCAGGAAAGAAGCCCAGTATGTGCTGAATAAAGTTCTTTGTGGTTCCATGAAGTTGCTGCATCCGTTTATGCCGTTTGTGACTGAAGAGATTTATAAGAACCTATGGAATGATGATGAGAGCATAATGATATCCCAATGGCCTATATTTGGAGAGGACTCCGTATTCAAGGCGGAGGAAGATGCAATGGAATTTATCATGAAAGCCATCAGGGGCATAAGGAATGCTAGGGCTGAGATGAATGTTCCGCCCTCTAGGAAGGCAAGGATAATCATTGTATCGAATGAGCCTTCCATAAGGCAGAACGCTGCTGATTCAGAATCATATTTCGTGAAGCTTGCAAATGCATCTGAAGTTGAAATAAAGAAAGAAGAAATAGATATTCCAAAAGGTGCCGTAGCTGTAGTTCTTGACGGAGCAACCATATTCATGCCTTTGACGGACCTGCTGGACATTGAAAAAGAAACAGCAAGGCTGGAGGGTGAGGCTGCAAACCTAAGGAAGGAAATTGCCCGTGCTGAAGGTAAGTTGAAGAATGAAAACTTCGTTAAGAAAGCACCGGCAAATCTAGTTGAAGCAGAAAAGGAAAAACTTGAGAAATTTTCAGCCATGCTAAGGGAAACAGAGCATAGGATGGAAGAGCTTAAATCGATATAATGTGTTTTTGCACACCGCTGTATGGGGGTAGGTGTGCAAACCATTGATAAAGCAGGCCGGATGGCCTGCTTTTTTCATGTTTTTATCTTCCAGGCTGAAAAAATACATGAATTTTGATAGAATCCGCCCGGGGCAAAATCATTTTGCCCCGGGCGGATTCTATCAAGGATTGTATAAAAGATTCTATCGAAAAGGGAAGTTTTGATTTAGTAGTGCAAGTAATTAAAACTAGAAATTGCAGAAAATGATGTAAAATGCATAAAATTTATATAAATATGGTTGCAAAGATGCAATTCTTGTGCTAATATGCTTGCAATAAGTTAATACTTTGTCAATGTTCAATGAAGAATGATTGGCTTGAAGCTATGACGCTATGATTCAAACGCACGGAGAAGTGCCTGAATCAGGCGTCTTTTTTATTATCAAAAAGGAGGTAGGTGTTGAAGAAGATTGACATTATTACAAGGCCGGTAAACCTGGAAACCGTAAAGGAAGTATTGAACCAAAACCAGCAATTCGGTATGACCGTAAGCATGGTATCGGGATGCGGAAACCAAAAAGGCCGAAAGGAAATGTACCGTGGAGCTGAATTGAGAATCAACCTGCTGCCCAAAATAAAGATTGAAACGGTCGTGCAGGATGAGCTGGTAGATATTCTGGTAAGGGATATCTCCGAAAAACTCAGGACAGGTGAGATAGGCGACGGCAAAATTTTCATATATGACGTAGAGAACATAGTGAAGATCAGAACAGGAGAGGCGGGCATAGGTGCCCTTTGAGTAAGGAGTAGATAATGAAGAAGAGATTGGTGGCATTGGTTTTGGTAGTTGTTTTGGTTGTGATACCTTCTGTAGTTTTCGGAGCAGACGAAAACGTGGAATCTGCAATAAACACGATTTGGGTTCTGGTTGCGGCATTCCTGGTATTTTTCATGCAGGCAGGTTTTGCCATGGTGGAGGCAGGGTTCACAAGAGCGAAGAATGCAAGTAACATCATCATGAAGAATATGATGGATGTGGCAATTGGGTCACTTGTATATTTTGCAATAGGATTCGGCATAATGTTCGGAGCAGACAAATTCGGCCTGTTCGGCACGACGGGTTTCTTCGGAACCGGACTATCAGCAGAGTTCCTGGGATTATCCATACCACTTGAAGCATTCCTGATATTCCAGACAGTATTTGCAGCTACAGCAGCAACAATCGTCTCGGGAGCTATGGCGGAAAGAACAAAATTTTCATCATACATAATCTACAGTTTTGTTATAAGTATAGTAATATACCCGGTCGTAGGACACTGGATCTGGGGTGGAGGATGGCTTTCAAATCTTGGAATGGTTGATTTCGCCGGTTCAACAGTGGTTCATTCTGTAGGAGGATGGGCAGCCTTGGTAGGAGCTGCAATACTCGGACCCAGGATAGGCAAATTTACCAAAGCAGGAAAGCCGAATGCAATTCCCGGCCACAATATTACAATGGGAGCTCTTGGTGTTTTCATTCTTTGGTTCGGATGGTTCGGTTTCAATCCGGGAAGTACCGTATCCGGAATGGACTCAAGCATTGGATTCATAGCTGTAACCACAAACCTTGCAGCGGCAGCTGGCGGAGTCATAACGATGTTCGTTACATGGATTAAATATGGTAAACCTGATGTAAGCATGACCCTGAACGGAGTACTGGCTGGTCTGGTTGCAATTACGGCAGGATGTGCTTCCGTAAGTCTGGGAGGAGCCATTGCCATAGGTGCAATAGCCGGTGTTGTGGTTGTATATGGAGTTGAATTGCTTGAAAAAGTATTGAAGGTGGATGATCCGGTAGGCGCTGTTGCCGTTCACGGATTCTGCGGAGCCATAGGAACAATTTTGGTTGGATTATTTGCAACGGAAGGCGGCTTGTTATACGGCGGTGGATTTGAACTGCTGGGAATACAGTCACTGGGAGTAATTTCAGTTGCAGCATGGACACTCGGTACATCATTCCTACTATTCAAAGCCATAAAGAAATTCAATGGACTGAGAGTTGAAGAACATCATGAGGTTGCCGGTCTTGACATAGGGGAACACGGTTCGGTGGCATATGGGGACTTCCAGTTGAAGAGTCTTGATACCGGAAAGTAAAAGAATCTAAAACCATAATAAACCGTAACATATGTTACGGTTTATTTGTGCGTAAAGATATATTATTTATTTGACACATATTTTGGAGGATGACCATGATAAATAAAATTGGTAAATTATTACGAAAACTTCACAGATATCTAACTCCTCTGTTCATTGTTGTAACTGTGTGGTTTATGCTGATTAACAAAAACCCTGAAATTGGGTCAGTGCTGGGTAGATTTCAAAAAATTCTTATGCTTACATTGGCGGTGACAGGTGCATTTCTGTTTTTTCAGATTTACCATAATAAATTAAAGTCAAGAAAAAAGAAAAACCTGAATTAATCTAAATCTGTGGTTATATCAGCCAGAATTGGTTTATAGAATAGTTCCTTCAATTCGTCATAATCACGTGTAAATGACATAATCCACATCAACTTGCAGATAATGGATTCTATCGTCATATCAAAGGCCTGAAGTACATTGTATTTAAGGGCCATTGATCCTACTTCGTATGTTTCCAAGTCGCTGCCCTCAAGCATGACCTGGGTTGCTACCACGATAACCTTGCCGGCATCGGTTGCTTCTTCAAGCTTTTTCATGAAATTTCTTTTGTCAGCAAAGGGTACCCCTCCGGTTCCGTAGCTTTCGATTACTATTGCCTCATATTTGTCACTGATGTAATCAAGCACATCAGGTTCCATTCCGGGTGAAAGCTTCAGAAGGAAGACATGGGGGAATATATCAGTGTGGAATACCGGTTCTCCATTATGCTCAGGAGGATTGTAATATCTTGTTATTCGTTTTCCGTCAATAAGTGCTGCCACAGGATAATTGATACTTTCGAATGCGTCATAGCTCTTGCTTTTGGTTTTCCTTGCCCGTGTACCGAGAATAACCTTTCCGTTGAAAACAACATAAACTCCCGCCATACCTTTGGAAGCAAATGTAACCGCATCCCTGAGGTTCATCCTACCGTCGGTTATATCCTTGCTGATTGGCTTTTGTGAACCGGTAAGAACCAGTGGCTTACCTGGATTTTGAATCAAATATGAAAGCATAGAGGAAGCATATGCCATGGTATCAGTTCCATGGGTGATTACAAATCCGTCATAATCATTGAAACGGGACTTAATAAGCGAAGCCAAGGCACACCAGTCCTCAGGCTGAATATTGGTACTGTCTATGCTCAGAGGCTGAACCGTATCAATTTCACAAAACTCCCTGGTTTCCGGAATATATGACAGCAGCTGCTCAGGTTTAAGGTGAGGAATGAGCCCTGAATCGGTGTTAACAGCCGATATGGTTCCGCCGGTTGCAATCAGAAGTATTTTTTTCATATATTTCTCCTACTCAATTGTAAATCATAAAGGCGGAAGTATAAAGGGAAAAGTGATATATTAGGAATTACGGGATTTCAAAAAAAGTATGAGAACAGGAAACGTACAAGCTGTTTTAGAAAAACATTTGCTGGAATAATTCAGTTGATAAAACTACGTTTCGCAGGGACGTTTCGCTATGCTGGTAACCCCTTGGATTACTTCAGAGCAAACCTCGCTCGGTTCTCGTGACTTGCCTAAATATGCAAGTCACTGTCAGCTTTGGTATATGCTCTCTTCATATAAAGTGACGTTTCGCTATGCTGGTAACCCCTTGGATTACTTCAGAGCAAACCTCGCTCGGTTCTCGTGACTTGCCTAAATATGCAAGTCACTGCCACTTTGGTGTTTGCTCACTTAATAAAAAGGGAACGTTTCGCTATTCCGATAAACCTTGGATTCCCAACGAGCATACTTGCAATTGCTTCTCGTGACTTGCCGAAGACAAGTTGCAAGTCACTGTCAGCTTTGGTATATGCTCTCTACGTAAAAAGTGACGTTTCGCTATGCGAAACGTCACACTGGTGGGAGATACTGGAGTCGAACCAGTGACCTCTTGCGTGTCGAGCAAGCGCTCTAGCCAGCTGAGCTAATCCCCCGTGAAGCATATTATAACATCAAGAAAATAAGATGACAAATACATTTTTATGCTTTGTGAACCAAAATGAAAGCATGCCATTATGATATAATAAATATATTGAAATCAGGGGGGAAACATGAAAATCGGCTGCAATTACTGGGCATCTGATTCCGGATTGAAAATGTGGGAATCATGGAACTCTGAAACCGTTCAGGCAGATATGGAGCTCCTTTCAAAATGGGGAATCAAGGTTATCAGAGTATTTCCGTTGTGGCCTCAGTTTCAGAAACTCGAACCTATATACGGGGGCGGTGGAAAACTGCTCGAAATAAGAGGGGGAGTGGACAGCCAGGAAGTGGAAAAACTGATTTTCCTTATTGAAGAAGCCGGGAAAAGGGAAATAGAAGTTATTGTCTCTCTTATAAATGGATGGATGAGCGGAAATTTGTTTGTTCCTGCACCTTTTTACAACAGAAATGTCCTGACAGATCCTGAAGCAATCAAATACCAGGTCAAATATGTAAAAACCCTTGTGGACAAATTAAAAAAATCAGCGAATATCATCGGCTGGGATCTGGGAAATGAATGCAATGTGATGGCAGAAGTTGATTCACCCTCACAGGCTTGGCTGTGGCTAAATGCAATATATTCAGCCATAAAGAGTGCTGATGATGAAAAAATTGTTTTCGCTGGCATGCACGGATTGACTGTTGACGGAGAATGGAGAATAAAGGATGCTGCTGAAAAC
>Ga0180430_10004571_pt1 | contig 11641 bp, 9 predicted proteins | sample SS_ome_9_FD_132999 | JGI IMG/M metagenome (GOLD analysis project Ga0180430, IMG submission 132999) | Hypersaline lake sediment archaeal communities from the Salton Sea, California, USA - SS_1_S_2 metaG | ecosystem: Environmental > Aquatic > Non-marine Saline and Alkaline > Hypersaline > Sediment... | reverse complement strand
CCTTCATCGTCGTCACGTTCTCGATCAGGCTCTCGCCCGTACGGGCGTAGGCGAAGTGGAGCAGCGTCGTCGTCCCCCCGAAGGCCGCCGCCCGGGAGCAGTCCTCCACGCTGTCCAGATAGACAGGATGGACGTGCACGTCGATCACGCCGGGGAAGACGTACCGCCCGGAGACGTCCACCACCTCCCCGGCCCCCTCCTCGCCCAGATCGGGTCCCACGGCGGCCACCGTCTCCCCCCGCACCCCCACATCCGCCCGGTGCATCCCCGCCCCGGTCACCACCACCCCGCCCTTCAACAGAAGATCGAACTTCTTAGTCATAACATCCTCCTCTTCTTGTATGCCACCACCGCCCTTCTTCGGCAAGGAGAGAAGCAGGGAATAGGGAGCAAGATGACCGCTCCGTCCCCCTGTCCGCTCGTCCTACGCCTCACCGATCCCCCTGAAAGCATGCCCACCACGCTATCTCACCGACCGCATCCTGGACTAGCTGATGATGCGAGTCCTCCAATGTGTCCCTTGGCACCTCTTCCCGGGTCTCCGATAGCCTCCGCTCCACGTAGTCGAGAGACACGTAGTCGATAGACACGTAGTCGAGAGACACGTAGTCGATAGACACGGATTCTGGTTCGACCTTGTCCGAGGCATACGCCTCTCTGATGTCCTCGTACAACTCTCCGGCTTGGAGATGCAGAGCAGTGATCACCAGGGCGGACGAGACGAAGGACTCCTTTCGCAGATCCTCCAAGTGGAAGGCTTGTCGAACGTAATCCACGAGATCCTTGCGAGACAGTTCGCCGGCGACGACCAAACTTACCATGCCGGTCAGCGCAGCGGCCCGGACGTACTCGTTGGCCTCCTCGTCCTCCACCAGCGATTTCATCAAGCTGGGATCACCGCCGGAGACCGAGGCCAGGATCCGGCCCAGGTCCTCCGTCACAGTGCCGCCGCACAGGTCCATAATGAGCTCACCCGGCACCGACACGAAATCGACGATCACCGCATAGGCGCGCTCCTCTCGGAATTGGGCCAGCAGATACATGGCATAGATGTGGAGCATGTAATCGCTCGACAGATCCTCCGGGTGTTCAGCAGCCTCGTTGAGAATGCGCAGCAACTCCGGCGTAATCTCATCCTCCATGTGGATGGCCTGTTCCAGCGCCTTCCTCGGAAACGTCCCATCGCCGTACAACCTCAGCTCTTCCAGGATCTCCTCAACCGTCATTGATCGCTGATGCTCAGGTTCCGTCTTCTTGGTCCACCGTTTGCCAGGCATACTCCCTGTCCCCTCAGTCCCTACTCCCTACTTCCTACTGCACTGGGATACCCCCAGCCCTACTCCCAGCCCTACTCCCCGCCCTTCCGCTCCCAAGCCTCCAGTACCCTCTCCGGCGTAATCGGCAGATCCGCCACCCGCACCCCCAGCGCGTCCGCCACCGCATTCGCCACGGCCGGCGCCGCCGGCGTCAGCGACGGCTCGCCGATCCCTTTTGCGCCCAAGGGCCCCACCCCCGTGCCAGACTCCAGGATGATCGCCTCAGTCTTCGGCAGATCTTTCGCCGTGGGAATAAGATACTCGGAGTAGGAGGGCGTCATCATATAGCCCTCGTTCACCTGAACCTCCTCCATCAACGCCCACCCAATTCCCTGGGCGCTGCCGCCCTGGATCTGGCCCACCACCGCCGTAGGATTGATGGCCCGGCCCACGTCGTGGCAGCCCACGCTCTTCAGCAGCGTCACCTCACCCGTCTCCGTATCCACCGCCACCTCAACAGCGTGTGCGCTAAACGTGAAGTCGGGGAAGAGGTCACCCCGCAGGTTCTCCGGATCGAGCTGATCCGTAAAGGGCGCCGTGAAGAGCGCCAGGTGCTGGAGTTTCATTCCATCGGCCGCGCACATCTTCGCCAGATCCCCCAGCGGCAGTGGATCCGGCCTCAGCCGCGTGCGAGAATCGCTGTCCCGCAGCTGGGCCGATCCCGTGACGAAGACTTCTCGGTCCGCAATGTCCAGGTCGCCAGGATCGACGTCGAAGTACGCCGCCGCCCGCTCCAGCAGCACATCGCGCACCATCCCCGATGCCTTCAGCGTCGCATTACCAGACATGTAGAGCTGGCGCGTCGCCGTCGTCGTCCCCGCCAGGGGCGTCAGCGCTGAGTCCGAGTAGTAGACCGTCACGTCGTCCATCGGCACGCCCAGCACCTCCGCTGCGATCTGACACAGGCTGCTCGCCTGGCCCGCGCCCAGGTCCGGCACGCCGCAGCGCACGACGACGCTACCATCCTGCTCAATGCCCACCCAAGAGCGCGACGTATCGTGGAACCACATAATCCGCCCGTAGCTCTGCATCGTCGTCGCGAACCCCCGGCCCACCTTGATCGAGCCCGTCTCAGGCGTCCTCTCACCCAAAGCGTCCAGCGCCCGATTAGCCTCCTCCTCCAGCCAGACCGCGCTCTCGATCGTCTGGCCGATGGCGTTCTCGTCACCCGTCTCCAGGAAGTTCGCCCTCCGGACGTCCAGCGGATCCATGCTGAGGACCTTCGCGATCTCGTCCATCTGCTGCTCGTAGGCCACCGCCGCCTGCGCGCCGCCGAAGCCGCGGAACGCACTGGTGAACGGGTTGTTGGTGGCCACGGCCTTCGTATCGACTTTCAGGTTGTCCACCTTGTAGGGACCGCACGAGGTCACCGTCGCATAGAGCGACACGTACGGACTCAAGTAGGGGTACGCCCCCGCGTTCGCCACCATCTCGATCTCGGCGGCCGTGATCTTCCCGTCGTTCTTCACCCCTGTCCGGTGGGTGATGATGAAAGGGTGCCGTTTCGAATGCCCCAGGATCGATTCCTCCCGGGTATACACCAACTTCACCGGCCGCCGCGTCGTCTTCGTCAGCAGCGCCAGGAAGATCTCGACCGTGATATCCTCCTTACCGCCGAATCCGCCGCCGATCATCGTCCCGCGCACGTGTACCTTGTTATGCGGCACGCCGACGGCCGCGGCGATGCTCCGGAAGTGCTCCACCACCTGCGTGCAGACGCGGATATTGATCACGTTCTGATCATCCATCCACGCCACGCCAGCCTCTGGCTCCAGGTACGCATGGTCGATGAAGGGCATCGTGAACGTGTTCTCCACAATCTTGTCGGCCTCCGCGAACCCCGCCTCCACGTCGCCCTTGCGAATCCTCCACGAGGCCACGATGTTGTCCGGCTCGTACACCACGGGCGCGTCAGGCTTCATCGCCTCCAGCGGATCGAAGACGCCAGGGAACGGCTCGTACTCGACGTCAATCAGGTCCAGCGCCTCCTCCGCGATCTCGAGGGTCTCGGCCGCGACGAGCGCAATAGGCTCGCCCAGATAGCGTACTCGATCCGACGCGAGCACCGGGGCCTTCGAGCCCTTCCGCTCCTCGCGCCCCGTCTGCCCCGGCATGTCCGTGGCCAGCTGACCACCCGGCAGATCCTCAGCGGTCAGGACGCAGGCCACGCCCTCCAGCGCCTCGGCCCGGCTGACGTCGAGGTCGACGATCCGCGCCGACGGCTTCCGGCTGCGGAAGACCTTGGCGTGCAGCATCTGCGGCATCTCGAAGTCGGCCGCGTACGCCGTCGTCCCCGTCGCCTTCCCCAGGGCATCGACTCTGCGCAGGGGTCTTCCGACCTGACGCAGTGGCTTCACATCCGTCTCGGGCAGCGATTTGACGTGCTGTGTCACGACTCACCTCCCGTCTTGGCCGACATCCGCTGTGCGGCGAGTTGGACGGCGTCTACGATTTGCGCATACCCCGTGCACCTGCAGAGATTCCCCGCGATCGCCTCGCGGATCTCCTCCTCCGTAGGATTCGGATTACGGTCCAGCAGCGCCTTGGCCGACACGATCATCCCCGGTGTACAGAATCCGCACTGCACGGCCCCGGCGTCGGCGAATGCCTCCTGCAAGGGGTGTGGATCGTCCAGCGTCCCCAGGCCGGAGTTCGTCACGACCTCGCCCCCATCCGCCTGCCGCGCCAGCACCAGACAGCTGTTGACCGCGTCTCCGTCCAGCAAGACAGCGCACGCCCCGCAGTCGCCCTTCTCGCAGCCGCTTTTCACGTCCGTGTAGCCGAGCTTCCGCAGCACTTGAAGAAGTGTTTCATTCGGCTGAACGGCTGGCTCGTGCGTTCGGCCGTTGATGGTCAATGTGATAGTCGTCTCTTTCATGGTCAGCTCTCCTTGATTGTGGGATGGAGTAGGGACTAGGATGTAGGAAGTATGGATGATGCACGGCGCCGCTCCGTACTGCGAATCAATCCATTGAGCAAACGACCGGCTGTCTCTGATTGCTCCCGGAGATCGTCCGTCCTCTCAACGTAGCCTAGGTCCTGACACAATATGAAGAAGGACGCAAGCTCCTCAATCAACCCCTCCGCCACGTTGTAGAAGCGCACCTTCTCCCGTATCCCTCTGCGCTTGAAACCCTCCACGATATTGGCGGGCACCGATACGGCTGCCTGGCGCATTTGCGGGGCGAGCCCGTATCGCTTCTCCTGCGGAAGTCCTCTCGTCACCTCGTACACCATCGGGGTAAGCCGATGGGCCTCCTTCCAAGCCTCGAGCCGACGAAAGTGCGCGATCCGCGCCATCCTCTACTCCTTACTCCCTACTCCCAGCTTTTCCCCTACTCCTTGCTCACCAGTCCCATCAGCAAGCGCCGCACAAGCACACTCGCCACCCGCTCCCTATACGCCGCCGAGCTACGCACGTCATCAATGCAGCTCGCCGCCTGGCACGCCACGTGGCGCACTTCCTCAATGAGCTCCGGCTCCAGCCGCGCGCCTTTCAGCATGTCCTCGGCCTCGTACGCCCTTACTGGCGTCGGGGCCACCGCCCCCAGCGCGATGCGCACGTCCTCGCACCGTCCATCGTCGTCCAGCGTCACCTGGGCGGCAGCGCTCACCACGGAGATCGCCATCGCCTTCCGCAGCGAGAGCTTCCTGAACCCGCCCACACTCCTGGCACTGGGCACATCCCACCGTACCGCCGTGATCAGATCTCCCGGCTCGCAGACCGTGTCGCAGACGTGAACGAAGAAGTCGTGGAGCCCCACCCAGCGCGACCCGTCGGTCGTCGACAGCTCAACCTCGGCCCCCAAAGCAAGCAGGGGCGGAGCCGTGTCTGCTGCGGGCGACGCGTTACCGAGGTTGCCCCCAATCGTGGCCCGGTTCCGCACCAGGGGGTTTGCGAACACCCGCGCCGCATCCTGCAAGGGCCGCCCGTGCTCCGCAATCAAGTCGCTTCTCAGGACCTCCGCCAGCGTCACACCGCTGCCCACCACCACATGGCCGTTCTCCCGCCGGATCCCCCCTAACTCGCTCAGGCCCTCAACGTTCACCACCGTCGACGGGTGATGTGTGCCGGCGCGCATGTCCGGTATCAGATTCGTGCCCCCTGCCATAGGGCTTGCGTCCGGGCCCCGGTCCACCAGCATCTCCAACGCCTCAGGCAGCGTCTCGGCCATCAGTAACTCAAACTTCGGCAGCATATGCACCTCCTCTCATCCTCTCAAGGTCTCCGCCGGATCCCCCTACTCGCCAACACAGCTCTGCACCGCGCGTACGATGGCCGCGAAGCCCGTGCACCGGCAGCGGTTCCCCTTCAGGTAGTCGCGTATGTCGTCCTCGTCGGGCGCCGGGTTCTCCTCCAGCAGCCGCTTCGTCATCATCAACATCCCCGGCGTGCAGTAGCCGCACTGGAAGGCAGCCTCCTCGATGAACGCCTCCTGGAGCGGATCAAGCTGCCCGTCAGGGCCCTCTAGACCCTCCACCGTGGTCACCTCGCGCCCGTCCACCGAGACCGCCAGCGTCAAGCACGACAGCGTCGGCACGCCGTCCAGCTGCACCGTGCACGCCCCGCACTCGCCGATGCCGCAGCCGTACTTCGTGCCAGTCAACTGGAGCCGCTCACGCAGAACGTTGATCAATAGCTCATGCGGCCTGACGTGCAGCCGCTGCTCCACCCCATTCACTATCAGCGTGATCGTCCGCACCTCCCCGGTCTCCAGGCACACCGGCTCACGCACATCCCTGGTTCCCCTCTCCGCGTCCTCCCCTTCCTGCCTGTACCGAACGTGGTCGGACGACACTCCCGCTCCCCTGCTCTCATCCTCCCCGGCCCGCTCAAAAGCCGCCACGAGCGCATCGTGGGCCAGCGCACACACCACCTGGCGCCGGTACTCAGCGCTCGACCGCACGTCGTCGATGGGGGACACCTCTCGGGAGGCGGCCTTTCCCGCCTCCAGGGCCAACTCGCTGCAGAAACGCTCGCCCACCACCATGTGCTCGGCCTCTGTCGCGCGAATCACCGTCGGACCCACCGCGCCGAACGTCAGCCGGCAGTCCACCACCGTGTCGCCGTCCCGCACCACCCACGCGGCCGCGCTCGCCTTCGCCAGATCAGCCCGCACGCGGGACACCTTGACGAATGCACTGCCGCTTCCCTCCTCCGGTTTCGGCAGGCGGATCACGGTCAATAGCTCCCCAGGCTCGATCGCCGTCTCGCCCGGCCCCACCAGGAACTCCTCGATCGGCATCCTGCGCTCACCACTCGGACCAACCAGCACCAATTCCGCGCCTAGGGCCGCCAGTGCCGGCACCGTATCCGAAGCCGGCGAGCCGTTACAGACGTTCCCCCCGAGGGTCCCCGTCAGCTGGATCTGCGTTGAGCCAAACGCCGCGCACGCATCCGCCAGCGCCGCATAGTCAGCCAACACCTCATCCGCGTTCCTCAGCTCCCAGATCGTCGTCATCCCGGCGACATCCAGGCCGTCCTCCGTCCGCCGCAACCCCGAGAGGCCCGGAAGCCGCCCGATGTTGATCAGCGACCGGGGTGCTGCCTGCTCCATCTTCATCTGCACCAGCAGGAACGTCCCCCCGGCCAGCACCGCCGCCTCGTCGCCCATCTCCGCCAACAGCCTCACCGCCTCATCCACCGTTGCCGGCTCATAGTAATCGAAATCCTGCACCAACAGGTGCGAGTTCGTCATATCGTGCGCTCCGTGCCTCACCTTCTCCAACTCCTCAACTCGCCTCCCCATCGTCCCCTCACTCCTCCGTCCCCCCGCCAATACCCCGACTCCCCGCCCCACCGTCCCGCTCTATCGCCTTCTCGCTTTATCGCTTTATCGCTCCATAGCCCCCAGGATCTTTTCCGCCGTGATCGGCAACTCATAAAACCGCACCCCAACCGCGTTGTAAATCGCGTTGGCGTAGGCCGCCGCCACCGGATTCGTCGCCGCCTCCCCGATGCCCTTCGCCCCAAACGGGCCCGTCGGCTCGTACGACTCGGCAAAATGGACCGCCAGGTCCTCCTCGTAGGGCGCCTCGCCGATGGACGGCGTCTTGGCGTCGATCCAATACCCGCCCGAGAGCAGATGGCCCTTCTCATCCCAGCGCATATCCTCGTACAGCGCGTACCCCGCGCCCATCGAGAGGCCCCCCTCCAACTGACCGGCCGCCAGCCGCGGGTTAATCACCGTCCCGCAGTCGCTTCCCATCACCGCCCGCTTCGTCTCCACCTGACCGGTCCACGTATCGATCTCCACGTCGACGAAGACCGTCACGTAGGCGGGCGGGCAGTGGGTAGCCCGGTAGCTCTCCACCGCAGCCATCGTCTTCCGGCTCTCCGTCCAGCAGCGGGTCGCCAGCTCAGCCAGCGTCATCGTCTTCTCAGGGATGGCTGGGGCGTAGATCAGACACTCGCTCCGCTCCCGATCCAGCGCCATCGTCAGCGCCCCGGGCATCACGTTCATGAACTGGGCCGCCGTCTCAATCATCTCATCCCGCACCGTCTCCGCCGCCTTCAGTGCCGCCCCCCCTCCGGCGTACACGCCCCGGGTGGCGTGGGTGCAGACGTCGTAAACCGTCGAGCGGGTCTCGGCCGGCGCCAGGTCCACCTTGTCCAGCGGTACGTGGAGCGCCTCGGCCACGAGCTTCGCCACTGCCTCGTGCGTCCCCCCGCCGTGATCCATCAGCGCCGTGATGACGTCCACCGACCCATCGGTGTTCACCTTGACCATCGCCCCCGAGAAATCGATCACGTCCCCCGGCTGCGGCGCGCCGGCGCTGGAAGTGTGAAACCCCCGCGCCATCCCGATACCCCGCCGGAACCGCCCCGTCTGGGATCCGCTCGGCAGCCGCTCGTCCCAGCCGATGGCCTCCTTCCCGCGCTCCAGCAGCTCGGGCACCCCGTCGCTCTGCACGATCGACCTCACCAGGGGACCCTGCCCCCAGAACGTGTCCCCCAGCCCCACGTAGTTCTTCAGCCGGAGCTCCACTGGATCGATGTCCAGCTTATGCGCCAGCTCCTCCACCAGCGACTCCACCGGGAACGTCACCTGCGGGTTACCGAAGCCCCGCATCGCGCACGACGGCGTCGTGTTCGTATAGACCGCCGTGCCGCGATACCGCAGCGCCGGCATCCGGTACAGCGAGACCAGCCACCCGGCGCAGACGCCCAGGAATGAGTAGGGCTGGATGTTGTGCGCCCCCGTGTCGGCCACCAGATCCATCTTCGCGCCCAGGATCGTACCGTCCTCCTTCGCCGCCAGCTTCAGATGGATCTTCGTCCCGTACCGGGCGTGGTCGTGGGAGTCCTCCTCCCGCGTCATCGATAGCTTCACCGGCCGCCCGGCCTTCCGCGCCAGAGCCGCCGCGATGGGGATCGGCGGGTTCATCTGGATGCTCGACCCGAACGTCCCGCCGATGGGCACCCGCTTCACGTTGATCTTACTCAGTGGGATGTCGAAGATCTCTCCCAGCACGATCCGTACGTTATGGATCGATTGGGTCGTGCACCAGAGCGTCAGCCCGCCGTCCGGTTCCGGCCGGCAGATGGCCGTCTTCGGCTCCATCTGGGCATGGTAGATCTTTGGCGTCTTGAACGAGCCCTCGACCACCACGTCGGCCTGGGCGAACGCCGCATCGACGTCCCCTTCTTCGATCTCCCGCTGGCAAGCGATATTCCGCTCGATCGTGACCGGTTCGCCGCCCCACAGCACCGTGTCGTGGATCGGCTCGGCGTCCTCGGCCATCGCGTCCAGCGCATCGGTATACGCCGGGAGAGGCTCGTACTCGACCTGAAGGGCGCGCACAGCTCTCTCCGCCAGCTCCTCGGTTTCCGCAGCGACGGCGGCCACCGCCTCACCCCGGTAGCGCACCTTGTCGGCCAGCACGTAGAAGTCCTTGTGCAGCACCGGCGGCGTGGTGATAATGCGCTCGTTGTAGCGCACCTGCGGAATGTCGTCGAACGTCAGTACCACCGCCCCCATCGCCTCCGCCTCGCTGGCATCAATCGAAGCGATGCGGGCGTGGGCGTACGGGCTAACCAGCACCCGCCCATGCAGCATCCGCGGTAGGACAACGTCGACGGAGTACCGCTCGCGCCCTGTCACCCGCGCCACCGCATTCTTCCGCCGCGACTCCTTCCCCAGCGTATCAAACTCTCGTTCGTTCATAGCCAAACTCCTCAAGACAAGACGTTACACAGAGCTGCACAGAGGTCGGCCGAAGAACCACAGAGAAGAGATCACAACTCCTTCTTTCTCTGTGTAGCTCTGTGCCTTCTCTGTGTTCTCTGTGTCACTCTTTTCAGTCAACCACGCCAAGCACCAGGGCCAACAGCGCCATCCGCACCGGCACCCCGTTCCGCGCCTGGCGGAAATAGGCCGCGCCCGGCAGCTCGTCCACCTCGCTCTTGATCTCATTGATCCGCGGCAGGGGATGCATGATCGTCAACTCCGGATTCGTCCGCTCCACCATCCCCTTCATCAGCACGTAGCTCCCTTTCAGCCGCTCGTACTCAACGGGGTCATCGAATCGCTCCTTCTGGATCCGGGTCATATAGAGCACATCCGCCTCCGCTAGCGCCACGCTCAGATCCGGGGTCTCCTTCACCTCCACCCCCTGCTCGCGCAGCTGCTCTGTGATCTCCGGCGGCATCTTGAGTGCGTCCGGCGCCACGAAGATCAGGTCGCAGTCGTAGTGCTTGTAGAGCTCCACCCCCGCGTGGACCGTCCTGCCGTTCTTCAGGTCACCGCAGAGGGCAATAGTGTTCCCGTCCACCCGCCCCCTCTCACTCTGGATCGTGTAGAGATCGAGAAGAGCCTGCGTCGGATGCTGCCCCGCCCCGTCGCCGCCGTTCAGCACCGGCACGTCCGAGACCTCCGCGGCCTGCTTCGCCGAGCCGATCTCCGGGTGCCGCATCGCGATCACGTCCACATACTCATTCACCGTGCGGATCGTGTCGTTCAGCGACTCCCCCTTCGCCACCGACGACGTCCCCGCCTCGGCGAAACCCACCACACTGCCCCCCAGCCGGTGCATCGCCGTCTCGAACGATAGGCGGGTTCGCGTGCTCGGCTCGAAGAAGAGTGATCCCAGCACATAGCCGTCGAGCAGTTTCAGCGACCGCTCCTCCTTGAGACCTCGATCCATATCGGCGGCAACGTCCAATATGTGATCCAATGCCTCCCGCGTGAACTGCCGTCCGCCCAGAATGTCCATACCCTTGAAGTCCATCACGGCTCCCCTTTCTCTCTTAGTCTCTCGACTCAACCACTACCAGCTGAAAGCCAGTAGGATGCTTTGCGGCGGTCTAAACCGCCGCATGCAAGATAATGCGCCTGAAAGACGGCGGTATGCACCACAATCCGCCTTCGGCGGACCAAAGCGGGTTTGGATTGATCAAACCTTGGCAAAAAGCGCCGACGAGATCCGTCGGGCCGCATCCTCGCAGCAGGACACGTACGCTTTCGTCACCGCGTCGTCAAGACGCGACGTAGGCCCTGCCACCCCGATAGCTGCAATCACCTCCCCATCCCAGTCGCGGATGGGCGTGGCGACGCCCCAGGCGCCCCGGTCTGTCTCCTCCACACTCAGCGCATAGCCCTGCTCCCGGATCCGCGCCAACTCCTCCGCCAGCTCCTCCCCGTCCGTGATCGTGTTCACGCAGATCGGCTCCAATCCGAGGTCGCACACGATGCCCTCGATCTCCTCCTCCGGCAAATGCGCCATCAGCACCTTTGAAGAAGCGCCGGCGTGGGGCGGGCGCCGCGTGCCCGCATCCAGAGCCAGCCGGACCGAGTGCGACGTTTCAACCTTCTCCACACAGACCACCTCGTGCGCGTGGTAGACGGTCAGCAGCGCCGTCTCCCCGGTCTCCGTCACCAACTCCGCCATCACCGGTCTGGCAATATCTCGGAGCGCCTTGCTCTTCTCCACCAGGTTTCCCCAGACGTAGAGGTGATACCCCAGGTGCCAACGCTTGCTCTCGTCATCCTGCCGGAGGATACCGTGGGCCTCCAGGCTGCGTAGGAAGCGGTGGAGTGTGCTTCGCGGCAGGCCCAGATGCTCGCTCAGGTCCGTCAGCGTCCACGAGAGCCTGGCGGTCGAGAAGCTGTCGATGATCCGCACCAGGCGGTCGACCGTCTTCACCGCAGTCGAGATACCCATCTACCCTCCATGGTCCGATTCCTCCCCGCGCGTTCCCAGATCCCGGCCCGTTCCGTTCCGGGACTAATTTCCACCATCTTGAACATACTCCCATATAATGGACAGGATACAACAAGCTCACCGCCATGTCAAGCGAGCGCCTGTTTTCGCCGGTTGAGTGG
>Ga0180430_10004567_pt1 | contig 11647 bp, 9 predicted proteins | sample SS_ome_9_FD_132999 | JGI IMG/M metagenome (GOLD analysis project Ga0180430, IMG submission 132999) | Hypersaline lake sediment archaeal communities from the Salton Sea, California, USA - SS_1_S_2 metaG | ecosystem: Environmental > Aquatic > Non-marine Saline and Alkaline > Hypersaline > Sediment... | reverse complement strand
TGACATGCCGGCGATAGCGCCATTAGAATGATCAAGACAAGCCAGGCAGTGCGTCTTAACATCCCTACTCCTTAATTCAATTCAACCAGCGCGCCATCCGCGATTGTAATTCGTCTCGCCATAAGGGCCGCCAAATCGGGATTATGGGTCACGATGACCAACGTCATCTGCATCTCTTGATTCAACTCCAAGAGCAGTTTATGGATTTGTCGCCCGGTGGATTTGTCTAAATTGCCAGTTGGTTCATCCGCCAGCAATAGGGCCGGTCGCAATATCAATGCACGCGCTAACGCAACGCGCTGCTGCTCACCACCTGACAAGTCCGTAACACGATGCTCAAGTCGATGGCCAAGGCCCACCCGCTCCAATATCTGAACCGCTTTCACATACGCTTGATCGCGGTGTTCACCGCTGATAAGGACCGGCATCATCACATTTTCAATCGCGGTGAACTCCGCTAATAAGTGATGAAACTGAAAAACAAAGCCAACCGATTGATTACGGAATTTCGCCAGGCGGTCGTGGTTCAATTTAAAGACATCGATCCCTCGAAAAAACATACGCCCACTGTCGGGGCGATCAAGCGTGCCCAGTATCTGTAGCAGGGTCGATTTTCCAATACCCGAAGCCCCGACCACGGCCAGTGAATCACCATCCGCCAACGTCAGCTCAATCCCTTTAAGAATCTCGATCCGGCGCCCGGCCGTGGCCGGATAGCTTTTGGAAAGGGTGTCAATTTGAACAATGGGTTGATCTGACAAATTCTTGCCGCCTCCTAACCGTATCGAATGGCATCGACCGGATTGAGTTGCGCCGCCTGTCTGGCCGGGTAAAGTGTTGCCAGAAAACAAATCCCTATGGCTGCCAGCGCAATGGTCAGAACATCGGCAAACTGAAGCTGGACAGGCAGCGTCGTAAAATAATAAATATTTCCCGGCAACTTGATGAAGGGATAATGTTTCAAAATCATGCAGACAATAATTCCGAGAATAACGCCTAAACCTGTACCGAATCCGCCGATGACCATGCCTTTGATGACAAAAATGCGCATGATGATGCCGTCTGAAGCCCCCATAGCCTTCAATATGGCGATATCTTTGGTTTTTTTCATAACCATCATAATTAGGGTACTCGCAATATTGAAAGCCGCGACAAGGACGATCAAGGTCAGGATGACGAACATAGCTGTTTTTTCAAGCTTGAGCGCAAAGAAAAGATTGGCGTTCATCTGCATCCAGTCTTTGGTCCAATAGGGAAAACCCAAGTTTTTCTTTATCTGCTCAGCGATTTTATCGGCCTGATAGATATCCTTGACCCTGATTTCAATACCGCTGACGGTATCCCCCATTTTCAATATTCGTTGGGCGTCCGCCAACCGCACAAACGCATAGGCCTCATCAAACTGGTACATGCCCGAAGCAAAAAAGCCGGCGACGCGAAACCGCTTCATCGCCGGCACATGGCCAATCGGGGAAACCATCCCCCGGAAAGATATGAGATAGACGGTATCCCCTTCCACCACGCTAAGCTTTCGTCCGAGCTCTTTACCGATTACGATTGGCAGACCATCACCCGGGTGATCCTTGTCATTCCCTGGAGGGTAAAGCTTCTGGAAGGCCTCTCCCATGCCCTCGATCGCGATCTCTGTTTCCGAGGGTGGATCAATACCCTTCAGGACGGCTCCTGAGGCTCCTGACGACGAACGCAGCATGGATTGGGTGTAGATAAAAGGGCGGGCCGACAGGACCCCATCCTCTCGTTGGACCTGAGCAATGAGATCGCGATAATCTGCGATTTCTCCGCCATACCGCATAAGAATCGCGTGAGAATCAACCCCAAGTATACGCGATCTGAATTCAGACTGGGCACCCGCCATTACTGCAATGACAACAATAAGCGCCATCACACCGACCGTTACCCCGGCCGTGGAAAGAACGCTGATCAGCGAGATAAACCCCTGTTTTTGCCGAGCCCGAAGATAACGACGTCCTATAAAGAACTCAAAGTGCATTCAATTATAATTACCCGTGCCGCCACAAATCGTATGGCCCCCGACGCCCCGGCTCTCATTATTATTGCCGAGGTTGCCGTTACACCCTAAACTCTGTCACCATTCGTAGCCAGCCAATAGGAAGTTGATGCCGTGCCTGCCATGCCGTCCAATATGTAAAAGGTGTTTATATGAGATTCAGGCTTTGAGGTCAATCGGAACGCTATTAATGCGATGGCCATCATATGGCGGGCGCATCTACCCCAGCCGTCATGCGTCGAAGCCCCCTATCCCTATAGCGGAATGTTGACAAAATAAAACACCGCTTAAATAAAAAAATCCCATCCTTACAGCGAGTTAGACCTCATTATAAGAATGGGGCGATCTGGCAAATTAATCTATCTTGTAAAAAGAGTCAAGCAATGGGCGGCGAGGCTATGCGATTGAGCTTTATGGTGAAGGTTGTCCCCTGCCCGGCTTTGCTCTCGACCTCCAACCAGCCATCATGAGATTCCAGAATCGTATGCACAATGGATAACCCTAATCCCGTGCCATCCGGCTTGCTCGTATAAAAGGGATCAAATATATAGTTGAGGTTTTTTTCTGTAATACCGCAACCGCTGTCCGCGATCTCGATGCTCACGTATTTAGGCTTGCACGGTTCAACCCGCACATCGACCACACCATCCCCATCAATGGATTCGACCGCATTCAACAGCAGGTTCCATAAAACCTGCCGGAAGTGGTCCGGGTCCATTGCCACCCATAATCCTTTTTGCCCACTTTGACGGATTGCGATTCTGTCTCGACAGCGCTTATCCTGCTCGACTAAACGAACGGTTTCCGGAATGGCCTGGTCGAGCGAAATCGGCTTTCTTTTTCCGGAAGGCGGGCGGGCAAACAGCAAGAAATTCCCAACGAGAGCGCTCAATCGGTCCGCTTCACGCAAAATGATCCGCATGAGCTTGTCCCGCCCGGCGTCATAGGGCATTTCTTCGAGGAGCAGTTGAATGGAGCCGGTAATGGAGGCAAGCGGGTTTTTAATTTCATGGGCCAGCCCGGCGCCCATCTCACCAACAGCTGCCATTTTCTCGACCCGCTGCACCCTGGCACTCATCGCATGAAGTTCTTTGCGTGTGCGCCGCGCCTGCTCAGCCAGTAAGCTGCTTAAAAAAGCCACCGCGAAACAAGCGATACTAGTGATGACAATTTTATAAAAAACGGTTTGCCAATCATAATGTGATACCGCCATGGAACTACCGAAATCAAGTGGATGATTCCAGCCCAAATATTTCAACCCGGCCAGCATAAGGTACAACAAACTGCAGACAGCTGCCATGATCATGCTGCCACGACGATACAGCAGCATACTCGTATAAATAATAACCACCAGATATAGAAATGAAAAGATGCTGTCAAAACTGCCCGTCACAAAAATGACAACCGTGACCGCCAGGCAGTCGATAGCGATCTGAATGTAGGCAAACAGGATTTCTCGCCTAACGCGAAGCCGGATAGAGGCGTAGACGACTGATAGGCCAAACAGAGCGGCGGTCATCCCGTATAAAAGCAACAGCGGAGACTTGAAGAGCGGATCGGAACGATTGAAATGGATAAAGGCCGTCGAGCATAACAAGAGTATGGCAAAAATGACTCTTGAATAAATCAGCCATCGGAGGTTCTGCCGTAATTCACTCTGGGGCAAATTTGGATATTTCATTTAAAGCTGCTTATAAATATGCCTTTTAGTAAAGCCCAAGAATGAAAATATCAAACCATTTCATCTTCTGAGAACAGGCAACTAACGCCAGTAAGATTTAGAATGAAGCTATAAATGAGATAATCACCCGTAGAATCTGGCTTTCCTTAAGTGATGGTCAATGCCTACTGAATCGCCCCCGCCATCTTGAATATTGGCAGGTACATGGCAACGACCAAACCTCCGATCGTAACCCCGAGAAAAACAAGCATGAAGGGCTCGATCAAGGCCGTCAGGTTCTCAACCGCCTGATCGACTTCTTCGTCATAAAAATCGGCAATTTTCCCCAGCATGGCATCCAGTGCCCCGGTAGCCTCACCCACTGATATCATCTGGCAAACCATCGATGGAAAGACACCGCTCTCAGCCAGCGGATCCGCCATCGTTCGCCCTTCCGATATGCCACTCCGTGTTTTGTAAAGAGCCGCTTCAATCGTTTTATTCCCCGCCGTTTTACCGACGATATCGAGCGCCTCCAAAATAGCGACACCACTCGACAGCATGGTACCAAGGGTCCGCGTAAATTTAGCGACAGCCACTTTTCTCAATAAATCACCAAAGACCGGTAGCCGCAGAACCGTCCGATCAACAAAAACGCGCCCCTTTTCCGTTCGATAGAAATGCCGAAAAGCAAATCCAAATAATATTAAAGCGATAAACACATAAAGCGCGTTGGTTTTGGCAAACTCACTCATGGCCACAACGATTTGCGTCGGAACCGGCAACTCAGACCCGAAGTCGGCAAACATCTCCTCGAATACAGGAATAACGAAAATCAAAATGACGGCTAAAACAACAATGGCAATCAAAAGCGTCACGATGGGATATGTCATGGCACCCTTGACTTTTCTCTTTAAATTGGCCGCCTTTTCCATATAAGCTGACAACCGCCTGAGAATGGTATCGAGAATACCGCCCATTTCCCCTGCATGCACCATGTTGACAAACAGATCATCAAAATGTTTGGGGTAGGCTTTTAAGGCCTCGGCCAGTGTGCTGCCGCTCTCCACATTTTCCTTGATGCTTTTAAGCATTTTTTTGAATGTGGGGTTTTCCTGCTGACTATGCAGAATATCGAGACATTGAATGATCGGCAGACCGGCATCAATCATTGTTGAAAACTGCCGGCAAAAAAGAATAACATCATTTTGTTTAACGCCGGGCTGCAGAAAAGCAACATTCTCAAGTAAATCTTTTGGTTTCTTTTTGATCCGGACCGGCGTAATCTTTAATCGTGTCAGATGGTTTCTGACAGCGTTTTCACTGGCAGCCTCCATCTCCCCTTTCTGGGTCTCACCTTTCCTGTTTTTTCCCGTCCAAAGATAGACCGGCATACTAAACCCTCCTCACAATGGGGAACAAGTCGATGTCATCCAAAAAATAACTGGTTCAGCAGGATGGGTATTTCTCCCTCTTCGCCAAGACGCAGTAACCTTAAGATCAAAAAAAGAAATGATTTCCCCGAAACGCATGCCCTATCGACCATGGATTGTCTCGGATGTCGTTCTAACGTCTTAAAATAGTAAAAATTTGTAGGTTTTGTCAATTCTTCCCTTAAAATACAATCAAGAAGGGGGAGGACAGGCTCTGTGACGTATAAACAGCGATCCGTCTGGATGCATGCAATCCAACCGGAGGTTCCTTTTTGTCAGCCTGAATGGGGCGATTGATTTTCTTACGATCCTTCCTTCTGTGAATATAAGCCTTGAGCCGTGGGGGGATAAGCCGCCATACTCATAGCGATCATCTTGATTCACAGTTGTTTCTATGCCACATTCCACCCCATGCGTGTATAGTTTAATGCGTCATTGTTTGCGTAACCAAATCATCTTTAACTTAATGATCGGCCATTTTCTGTGACTGACAATACGACTCATTTAGAACGGCAGTTGACCGTTATCACCACCCACATCAACGCCGATTTTGATGCCATGGCCTCGTTGCTGGCTGCACAAAAACTCTACCCTGGGGCGGTGGTCGTTTTTCCCGGCTCCCAGGAAAAAAACCTGCGAAATTTCTTCATCAATTCAATGGTTTATCTTTTTAATATGACCGATATCAAAGATATCGATTTTTCAAGGGTTAAAAAACTCGTTTTGGTCGATACACGACAAGCCAAACGAATCGGTAAAATGGCCGCACTTTTAAACCAACCCGGCATTGAAATCCACGTTTACGACCACCACCCCCCCGCGCCCAATGATATCGAAGGACACTACGTTGTCCATGAGTTGACCGGCGCCAACGTCACGTTGCTGGTGGAGAAAATCAGGAAAAAACAGGTCCCCATATCAGCGGACGAAGCCACGATCATGGCACTTGGGGTCTATGAAGACACGGGATCCTTCACATTCCCATCAACCACCGAACGCGATCTCAAAACAGCAGCCTGGCTCTTGTCGAAGGGTGCCAATCTCAACATTATTACGGACTTGATTACCCGCGAAATAACGCCTGAGCAGGTTACGGTATTAAATGATCTCATTCAAAGAACGATTCGACATCATATTCATGGGATAGACATTGTGGTTACCAGCGTCACGACGCCCCACTACATGCCGGATTTTGCATTTCTCGTTCACAAAATGATGCGCATGGAAAACATTGATGCGATTTTTGCGATTGCGCGGATGGACAACAAAATCCACATTGTCGCCCGCAGTCGTGTTCCAGAGGTGAATGCGGGTTTCGTGTTGACCGATTTTGGCGGGGGAGGCCATGCCAATGCCGCCGCCGCCTCGGTCAAGAATAAAACCTTGGCGCAGACCGAGCATGAATTGGTTGATGCCCTCTATGCCACGGTTCGACACCGTCGCAGGGCTTCCGACGTAATGTCGGCACCGCCTATATGCATTGATGCGCATCTGACCTGTGGCCAAGCCGCTGAATTGGTAAACCGCTATAGTGTCAATGCCTTGCTGGTCACTCAAACGGACCGCAATCAAAAAAACCTTTTAGGCTATATTACACGACAGGTTATTGAAAAAGCGCTCTATCATCATTTATCCACGGTGAGTGTCAGCGAGTACATGACCACGGATATCGCCCAAGTCGCTCCGGATGCCGAACTCGATGAAATTCAGGAAAAAATAATTGAGAACAAGCAGCGCATTCTGCCGGTTGTCGGGCCGCCGGGCATTATGGGCGTCATCACGCGTACCGACCTTCTGAATCTGCTCGTTCGAAGCCATGCCCCAAAAAACGACCGGCTCAATGGCCAACGAACCCACACTGTGCATGTTCGCACACGGGTCATTTTAAAATTTATGCGCGAGCGATTGAGTGCGCGGTTGATCGAGCTGCTCCAAAGCATCGGATCATCGGCCGAGGCACTGGGCTACAATGCGTATGTCATCGGCGGATTTGTTCGCGATTTGTTCCTCTATCACCCCAATGACGACATCGATGTGGTCATCGAAGGTGACGGCATTGCCTTCGCCCGCCAGTTCTCCAAGGAAACACAAACGCGGATCCATACCCACGAAAAATTTGGTACGGCCGTTGTTATTTTTCCGGATGGTTTCAAGATCGATATCGCGTCCGCCCGCATGGAATATTATGAATTCCCTGCCGCTCTGCCCACCGTGGAGATGAGTTCTCTGAAGCTGGACCTTTTTCGCCGGGATTTCACCATCAACACGCTATGCATCCAATTAAATCCCAACAAATTTGGGACCTTAATCGATTTTTTCACCGCTCAGAAAGACCTGAAGGAAAAAACAGTCCGCGTTCTCCACAACTTAAGCTTTGTTGAGGACCCAACGCGCGCCTTTCGCGCTATTCGGTTTGAGCAGCGTTTCGGTTTTACCATCGGGAAACTAACCGTCAACCTGATTCACAATGCCGTGAGGATGGATTTTTTTAAACGATTGAGCGGCAAACGCGTGTTTTCCGAATTGCGGCAAATCCTGAAAGAGGAAAACCCCACCCCGGCCATTGTAAGGCTAAACGATTTCAATCTGTTGAAGGTTATTCACCCGTCAATCGAACTTACGGATTCCTTGGTCAATTTATTCACCTCAACCAAAAAAGTCATCGCATGGTATGATTTGCTTTTTATGGAAGAATCTTATATGAAGTGGGCCGTTTATTTTATGGGGTTGGTCCATTCTTGCGACATGACAACCACCATGGATATATGTCGTCAGTTCGAGTTGACGCCCCGGTTAAAAACAATTTTTGGTAAGGAACGATTTGCCGCAAAAAAAAGCCTGCTGGCATTAGAGCGCAATACAGGGATTGACAACAGCGCCATCTACCGTGAACTAGCCGCCTTTCGTATCGAGATCGTTCTGTATATGATGGCCGCCGCGCGAACAGAAAGTGTGCGCAAAGCTATTTCCCATTTTTGTGTCCATCTGCGGTTTGTACAGCCCTTATTAAAAGGCAAGGATCTGCGCGCGTTGGGACTGCCGCCAGGCCCGCGTTACCGTAAAATTCTGGACGCCATCCAAGATCAAAAATTGAACGGGCATCTGGAAACCCGCGAAGATGAACTGGTCTTTGCTCGGCGCCTAGCGAATCCGCGGAAGCCTTAACGCGACGTTCGGGTTTCACGCATGATCAGCCGCAAAGGTGATAAAGGATCAACGTAAGGCCATGCCGAGAGACATCCAGGGTGGTGTCCACAAAAGACCTCTGGCTACTATTGTCAATTTCATTACACTCACAAACATCCGATAACGGACGGCTTGCCGCGGCCAATCATCACAGCGAAGTGAACATCCAACCCGAGACCTGTATCCTGATCCTGCATCCAGCTGAGGAAAGTGAAAGGCGTTTATGAGCCAAAAGATTATATTGACCGGTATCACCACAACCGGCACACCCCATATCGGTAACTATGTCGGTGCCATTCGGCCGGCAATCGACGCCAGCGGCAACCCGGAGGCACTGTCCTTTTATTTCCTGGCCGATTATCATGCTCTCGTAAAATGTCATGATCCTGGCCTTTTGCGGCAGTCGACCCTGGAAGTTGCTGCCACTTGGCTGGCGCTGGGACTGGATACCGACACATGTATTTTCTATCGGCAGACGGATATTCCTGAAATTCCAGAGCTCACCTGGATTTTAACCTGCCTATCTGCCAAAGGCTTGCTGAATCGCGCCCATGCCTATAAAGCCGCTGTTCAGGAAAACGAAGCCATCAAAGCCAAGGATCCCGACAAGGGCATCAATATGGGCCTTTTCTGCTATCCAATTCTTATGGCGGCTGACATCCTGATGTTCAAGGCATCCCAGGTTCCTGTCGGTAAGGATCAGATTCAACACCTTGAAATGGCCCGCGACATCGCGGCACGTTTCAATCATCATTATGGTCCGACGTTTGTTTTACCGGAAGCAGTGACGGATGACAAAACAGCCATTCTCCAGGGTCTGGACGGACGCAAAATGAGCAAGAGCTATAACAATACGATACCGCTCTTCACGCCGGAAAAAAAGCTGCGAAAACTGATCATGAAAATCAAAACCAATTCACAGCCTCCCGAGGAACCCAAGGATCCTGAGACTTGCACCCTTTTCCAAATTTTCCAGGCGTTTGCCGATTCCACTGAAACAGATGCCCTCCGGCAGCGATACCGCAACGGAATTGCATGGGGTGAAATGAAGCAATATTTGTTTGAATACCTCAATGACCATTTAAGGAAATCGCGTGAGCGCTATGCCGAACTTCTCGAGCACCCGGACCATATTGAAAAAACTCTCCGGGAGGGGGCACGCAAGGCCCGTGACTACAGCCAACCGTTTCTGAGAAAAATCCGCCGGACAATCGGTATTGCATCACTGGAATAGAAGACTTCCATTGTAACGCTGTAACTTCCTCGATAGACATAAAGGCATTCATGGCGGACAGCTACAAAATCCAGTTGGAGGACGTGTTTGAAGGCCCCATGGACCTTCTCCTTCATCTCATAAAGAAAAATGAGGTGGATATTTATGACATCCCCATCGCCTTGATCACCCGACAATATCTGGAATACCTCGAATGGATGAAAGCCATCCATATTGAGTTTGCCGGTGATTTTATTGTCATGGCAGCAACCCTCGCACAAATCAAATCCCGCATGTTGCTCCCTGCTTATGATGGCCAGGAAGACGAGGATGAAGACCCCCGCAATGCGATATCACGCCCCCTGATCGAATACCTGCAAATGAAGACTGTCGCTCAGCAGCTCGCCAGCCGCGACCTGTTAGGGGACAAAATCTTTGTTCGCTCGACATCTTCACAGAGGGCCGCGTTTGCCATCGAGGAAAAAGAAATTCAGGTCGGTCTTTTTGAACTGATCGATGCCTTCCGCAAAATACTGGATAACGTTTCCGGTGAACATCACGTCGATCTTTTTACGGAGCGTATCTCGGTCAAGGACCGCATCAACCAGATTATTGATATATTGGAACAAAAAAGTTCCGTTGCTTTCGAAGAGCTTTTTTCGGATAGTCGAACACGCGCCGATGTGATTGTGACCTTTTTGGCCGTGCTGGAAATGGTCAAGCTAAATCTCCTGCGCGTCACCCAGCATATTCAAACGGGTGTGATACGGATGTTCTATCAATGACAAAACCATTGTCTTTCATCATCGAAAGCCTTTTATTTGTGGCGGAAGAGCCTCTTTCGGTTCAGCAGCTCAAGACCATTCTTGAAACCGACGATGCCGACGCCATCCGAAGCGCACTTCAAGAGTTGGCCGATGAATATGACCGCCGTGGCGGTGGTTTTGAAATAAAACAAGTTGCCGGTGGATTTCAGTTTCGCACCCGTTCGGAGTATAGCGAATGGGTAAAAAAACTGCTCAAGCCCTCCCCGGCTAAATTGAGTCGGGCCGCATTGGAAACGCTCGCCATTATCGCCTACAAACAACCGATCATCCGTGCCGACGTCGAGCACATTCGGGGTGTCGATTGTGGCGGTGTGCTGCGCATGCTTCTTGAGAAAAAACTAGTCCGCGTTTTGGGGCGCAAAGACATTCCCGGTCGACCGATGATTTACGGCACGACCCGACAATTTCTCGAAGTCTTCAATCTGAAAGATCTCCGCGACCTTCCCTCTCCCAAAGAAATAGAATCTTTGGGGACGGAAGTGGATAACCTTTTTTCGACATCCGATGATGGGCCTGAAAATCAACCCTCCCCTCGCAACGCTGAAGCGGAATTGCCTGTTGCCGATAACGATGGACGTTCTGATGTTCAAAAATCGGATGACACCCTCAACCCGCAGGAAAATGAGACATCCGGCTCTGAAGACCGCATACGCAAACAGCAGAGCAGCCATGAAAGCGCTGCCGAAGATGAAAAAATACCGATAGCACCCTCCAATGCTCCCATGCCGCTCACGCCCGTTGATGAGGCGTTCTCACCGGATCCGCCATCGCGGCAAAACGATACAGACGCCACCTCCGACCACTCGGATTTTGACGAAGATTCACAGGAAAGCCATTACGACAGAAAAAAATCTTGACTTGAAATCCACGGAAAGACTATAGAGCAGGCTTATTCTCGTCTTCAAAAAAAGCTCGGGTTCGGACAACCAAAGGAGTCTTAATGAATAAATCAGATTTAATGATGGCTCTCAAGGAAAACGTCAACCTCAGCCGGCAGGAAGCCGAAAACATCGTCAATGTTTTCTTTCAATCCATTGAAGACTCCCTCGGCAGTGGGGGACGCGTTGAAATCAGGGGCTTTGGCAGTTTTACAGTCAACGGCTATAAGTCCTACGTCGGCCGCAACCCTAAAACCGGCGAACGCATTCGCGTCCCTTCCAAAAAATTGCCGTTTTTCAAAGTCGGCAAAGAATTAAAGGAAATGGTCGACATATCTGATTAGCGGGCGGTTAACTCAGCGGGAGAGTGCTACCTTCACACGGTAGAAGTCACTGGTTCAATCCCAGTACCGCCCACCAC
>Ga0180430_10004564_pt1 | contig 11654 bp, 4 predicted proteins | sample SS_ome_9_FD_132999 | JGI IMG/M metagenome (GOLD analysis project Ga0180430, IMG submission 132999) | Hypersaline lake sediment archaeal communities from the Salton Sea, California, USA - SS_1_S_2 metaG | ecosystem: Environmental > Aquatic > Non-marine Saline and Alkaline > Hypersaline > Sediment... | reverse complement strand
GCATCGCCGCGAGTGTCAGCAGTTCGGATCCCCCCAAACCTGTTAGCTGGTCACCATGATCAAGGACCGACTGCATCAAATTGTATCCACCAGCGAGAATCTGCGGGAGGAAAATCGCAATCAGACCGACCGCCAATCCGCCAATGGCAGGCTTAAAGTGCGGTGGCATTTTTATCTTACGGAAAACTTTATCACGCATTCCGTAAAACGTTCGAACGTAGAAAAAGGCTACGAATACACAAAGCAGAGCAAATATGATGTAGTAAGGAACTTCGTGCAAGCCCGAATAGAGTTGCCCTGCCGGAGCTGCAAGAACTCGGTCGGGCCCCATTATCGAAGTGTAAACAACGTGTGCCGTAATGGAGGCGAAGAGGCAGGGAATCAGTGCGGCAAACTCAAACGCAGCAGAGGCATAAAGCACCTCGACGGCGAAGAGTGCCCCTCCGATGGGTGCGTGGAAAATGGCACCAACACCGCCCGCCGCACCTGCGAGGAGTAATATGCGACGCTCTTGATCTCGTAGGTCGAGTCGTGTTGCTAGGAACGAGCCGAAACCGGCCCCAATCTGCGCTGTTGGCCCTTCACGTCCAGCCGAACCCCCTGTCCCGATGGTAAGAATACTCGCAACGGCCTTGATGATTGGCACGCGTGTCCGGACCTCACCTCGTTGCTGGTGGAATGCGCGAATCATTCCGTCGGTACCGTGTCCCTCAGCCTCCGGCGCGAGCGTGTAAACAAGAACACCGCACAAGAGTCCACCTGCCGCCGGAAGGAGAAACAACCATTGCCAGTTCGTTGACAATTGAGGGCGGATTGCCTCGGTGAGCGTTTCGATGTGCGTACCTTCTTCGAGAGCCTCAACACCGGTATATTTTTCGCAATGGTCCTGGACGTATTCGATACCTGCGTGAAATGCAATTGCTCCAAATCCTGCAACAACACCGACCAAAACACTGCAGAGCAGCATTTTGCCAGAGAAGTCGAGATCAAACGTGGAAAGGAGGTAGCGGAAAAATTTCATACGTCTTTGGACTACTTTCCAATACAGTAAAATTTTCCATTCGTGCGAAGGTAGATCTTGTTGTCAAGAAAGACCGGCGAAGCATAGGCACCGAAGTCCAACTCGTTTTCGGCAAGCACTTTGCACTCGCGTCCCGGCTGATAAATACGGCATAGGCCAGAGTCATCTTGGAAAACATAAATCTTGCCGTCAGCGAGCATCGGCGAGGAGTAACAGTGCCCTTCCTCCTGATCACTTTCCCAGATTTTCTTACCCGTTTCGGGATCGAAGCAAGCCAAGTGTGCTGTTTCGTCCTCCACCCCGTAGAGCAATCCGTCGTGATAGAGGATTGACGGCACGTAAGGAGCCTTGAAGCCGCGGGGCTTAATGTTCCATTCTTCGTATTCCGTGTCGGTAACATTTTTACCACCGGTTGCTTCGGCGAGTATTCGCACCATACGGTGCGTATTGTAGCCCGACGAAGCGAAAACCGATTTTCCGTGGACGGCGGGCATTCCGACGAAGGTCTTCGATCCGATAAAGTACCACCAATTCTGCTCGCCCGTAGCAGGGTCGTAGGAGAAGAGATTGCTCGGGCCTGCGAGGATCAGTTGGTCACGACCAGCTACGTTGAGGACAACCGGCGAGGCGTGCGTTTCTTGGGTGTCGTTGTCGGGAAGCGTTACCTTCCAAGCCTGCTTGCCACTCTTTTGATCGAACGCGATGAGGAAGTGTGCTCCATTCATACCGGCATTGAGTCCGAAAACCAAGTTCTTCCACAGTCCCGGCGAGGAGGAGAAGATAAACTTGTGCTTGGCGGGGCCGAGTGATGCTTTCCAAAGTTCCTTGCCGTCCAAGTCGAGTGCAACGAGGAACGCTTCATCCAATGTGGGATAGGTGAAAAAGAGGGCTTCGCCATTGGAAACGGGCGTGGTGCTAGCGACACAGGAGTCACGGTGGGCGGATTCAATGTCGCGTAGTTCGCCCTGGTAAATGTCCTTAATCCACAACTGCTTGCCACTCTTTTGATCAAGACAAATCAAGCTGATGGTTTGTTTTTTCTCATCGGAAGTCGAAAAATAAATTTTGCCTTGAACAATGCAAGGCGAACTATACCCTTTGCCAGGGATGTCGTAAGACCAGAGGATGTTTTTCTCTTCACTCCACTCGGTAGGCGGCTTTTCTGACGGGGCGGCTTTACCATTGAGTGTTGGTCCTCGCCAGAAGGCCCAGTCCTTTTCGGTAACCGACATTTTGTGGTCGGAGTTGATGGTGACCGATTTGTCGCGGCTGGTAGTACTCGTGTCATCTGCCGGCGAACAACTCGTCATAGCGACGCATAAAACAAGAAATAGGGGGAAAATACGGGTCATCATTTTACCTCAATTTGTGTCAGTGGGTCAAAAATAGGGAGGAGTACATTCACGTTAGGAACACGAGGCTTTTGCAGCAGCGAGTGTGTTGTGCAAGAGCATCGCAACGGTTAGCGGACCAACTCCGCCAGGTACGGGCGTGATTGCACCGGCTACTTCTTGTGCCTGAGCGAAGTTCACGTCGCCAACGAGCTTGCCTTCGTCGGTCCGGTTGATGCCCACATCAATGACGGTGGCTCCCGGTTTGACCATTTCGCCGGTAACGAACTCGGGGACACCCATCGCGACGATTAAAATGTCAGCACGACGTGTTACCTCGGCGAGATTCTTCGTTCGCGAGTGAGCGATGGTCACGGTTGCATTGGCACCAACAGCTTTTTGGACGAGCATCAGTCCCATCGGTTTGCCGACAATGTCGCTTCTTCCGAGTACAACGACTTCCGCGCCGGAGGTCTCAATGTTGTTACGGACGAGGAGTTCCTGAATCCCGTGCGGCGTGCAAGGTAGCAAGCGTGGTCGCCCCTGCGAGATGAGTCCAACGTTTTCGGGATGGAAAGCGTCAACATCTTTCGCGGGCAAGATGGCATCCAGAATCAATTGTTCGTCACAGTGGGAGGGTAGTGGGAGTTGCACCAAAATGCCGTGTACCTCTGCGTCGCCGTTGAGTTCTTCAATCAAGGCGAGCAGTTCTTCGGTCGTTGTCTCTGCGGGCAAGCGTTCCATCCGTGAGGTAATACCAGCCTTCTGGCAGGCACGTTCCTTATTACGGACATAGACCTGGGAGGCCGGGTCTTCACCAACAAGAACGGCAGCGAGGCAAGGGGTGACGCTATTTTTCGAAACAAAAGCGGCGACCTCTTCGGCGATTTCGGCACGGATTTCAAGGGCCAGAGCTTTACCATCAAGTAGTTTTGCGGGCATTATTCAATAATGGGTTGAAGGGTGAGAAAGGGTAGAAAATTAAGTTGTATATTCGGAGTTGAACTCAACGTATTCGGTGGTCAGGTCGCTCGCCCAACAGTTGGAGGCCGATTCGCCCTCGCCGAAGGTCAACTCAATGAGCACTTCCTCATTATCTTGCATTCTACCACTTAGGGCAGCAGCATCGAACGGGATGGGAGCTCCGTCTTGGAAAATGGTCGTGCCGAGGATTGCCAGTGAGACCTTCGCAGCGTCGAAATTCACACCCGCATAGCCGGCCGCCGAGACAATACGGCCCCAATTGGGGTCGTTGCCGGTGATGGCCGTTTTTACGAGTGGACTCTCAGCGACTGCATGAACAATTTTGTCGGCGTCACTCTCGGACACCAAGCCCGACGCGTGGATGTCGAGTACGTGCGTTGCACCTTCGCCATCACGACAAATCGATTTCGCCAGAGAGATTGCCGACTCACAAAGTGAGTTGCGAAACATTGTCCATTCTTCGGTGCCCGGCGTGAGTGTGATGCCACTGGCACCATTGGCAAGCATCAGCACCGTGTCGTTTGTACTGGTGTGACCATCGACCGAGATTTTGTTAAAGCTCTCTTTGCACACTTCGGAGAGGAGCTGTTGCAGATGGTCGGCAGCGATTGCAACGTCGGTAAGGAACAGACCGAGCATCGTCGCCATATTGGGAGCGATCATCCCGGCGCCTTTGGCCATCGCGATGAGTCGTGCCTCACCTTCGTGCTTGACGAAGACGAGATTTTGCGACGTGCATTTGGGAAACTTGTCCGTCGTCATTATCCCTTCCACGGAATCCGAGAAGGCATCGTGGCCGTCATCAAGTTGTAGGTAAGCGGCACCGATACCCGTGGCCACTTTTTCCATCGGAAGTTGCTGGCCAATAATACCCGTGGACATAACATAAACCCGGCTAGCATCAACGTGCAGGAGGCCTGCGACTTGATTGACCATCGCGTTGGCGTTGGCTAGTCCCTCGTCGCCGGTGCAGGCATTTGCGTTGCCCGAGTTGACTACGACGGCGTTGGCGAGACCTTGCGACAATCGCTCTTTGCACAACGTAACCGGCGCAGCGCAGAAGCGGTTCTGCGTGAAGACACCCGCCACGGTAGCCTCGCTATGGGTGACGAAGAGCGACACGTCATTGTTGCCGGATGCCTTGATACCACACGAGACACCTGCGAACTGGAAATTTTTAGGAATATCTAACATTGTGATTTGTTCGAAAGCGTCGCAACTTCCAATTGATGATGAAGTAGAGACCGGTGAATTTACCCCCCCATTTTAGCGGAGGAGGGAGGTTTTGTCAAGCCGCCAGACCAAGGATTTCAGGGGGGGTCTTTCCGCCGATTCCTATCCAAAAGCACCCAAATCAACAGGCTAAAGTGCCTATCCTAACAATTCACCCGAGATTTTGGGCAATTGCTGCGGCCTAGCAGGGGCATAAAAAAACTTAGCCCAACCGGAAACGATTGAGCTAAGTCCAATTTAACAAATCTCAGAAAATCTACTCCGCGATGTGTTGCTCTTCGTCTTTGACCCGGAGCTTGATCTCGTCGCTATTCGCTTTGAGTTCCGGAGCGTACATCGCGTAGGCACGTGTCGGCAATGCCGAGAACTTACCCGGCGTTTCCGCTCGCATTCGGTAGGAGACGCTGTGCTCTCCGCGTGCTAGTCGCTGCACAAAGAATGCCACCTTCTCGTCGCGGAACTCAACGTAGGCTCCCATCTCGTTACCGTTGTAACCGCTACGCACCTCGACCGGCTCGAAACCAGCAGGTTTGAAGTCCTCGAAGATTAGGTATTCGTAGTCGTTCTTCGAGGCGATCGAAAGCTCGATCTCAACAAGGTCGCCGCTCGTTACCTCGGAAAGATTTTCGAGCGGGATTCGTTTGTACTTCTCAATCTTCTGATTGATCGCTTGCCCGTGTCCACCACTAACAGCCACGGTTGCGTCAACGCGTTCGAGCTTGTAGTAAGCACGTTCCACCTTCACTTCGAGGCCCGCCTTGCGGATGAAGCTTTCGAGCGTGAACGTCTGCAAGTAGGCGTTGTAGTAAAGGGGTCCCGTACCTTCGCGGACAATACGGATTTTCTGGTCACCCGTCTTCACGTCGGCACCTTCAATCTCCCAGGTTCCATCGAAAGTGAAGAGGTTCTCCGGCGTAATCTTTACTGACTTCACTTCTTTGTCACCGAGGAAAACCTTGACAGTCATATTCGGCTTTCCTTCGCCGGAGGCCTTGATGAACTCGGCGAACGCTTCGACACAGAGTGCCGTGTCGCGAGTCGAGTTCCAGTAGGTCGCGTGCTTACGGTTATTGAGCAGGTACTTGACCAGTCGCGGCGCAAGCTCACCCTTCGGGTCCGTGCGGGCGAGTAGCTTCAAGTAGTAGGCGTGGGCTTCCCACTCACTTCCGTACCAGTACCACCAGTGGTAACCGGAATGTCCCGCGAGGTTCAACCACGCGGTCTGGTTTTCGTCGTCCTGCTGCACATATTGACCGATGTTACGGATGACCATCGCGAGCTTGTCCTTGTCGCCGCCGCCGGCACCCTCGGAGAGAGCAATGCCGTAAACTGCGAGCGAGTAAACCGCGAGCTTCGTTCGGTCACGGTAGAGGAAGTCTGTCATCTTCTGCATCCCAGCCGACTTATGCTTCGCCTGTTGGAGTACCATCAGGATAAGTGCATCGAGGTTGCCGGCGGACGTCTTGTAGGGATGCACCGCTTTCGGTTTAACCAAAGCGTTTTCCAGCTTTTTCACCTCTCCGTCTTGGTAACGTGCCAGCCAGGCGACACCGCGTTGGATTGCGCTGTCGGAGACATCCACATCGGACTCGCGAGCCTTGAGCAGACCTCGCAGCACGACCGCCGTGGTGTGTGGGTAGCTACGTTCGCCAATTCCGGAGAACCAGCCCCAACCGCCGTCGGCACACTGCATCGAGAGCAACCGTTTAACACCAGCCTTGACAATCTTGTCGAGCTGACCCTCTTTAAAAACGGGGTTCCGCTGCCAGCGTTTCCACTGCTCGGCGCGTTCTTTCGCGTCGCCAAGTTCCTGAGCGTTCAGGTTGGTCTGCTTCTTTTGCAGTTCCTTCAGGTCAACGCCTAGGTCTTGCAAAGTCTTTCGCGTGATGACCGAAGGGAGGAACCGGTTGAGGGTCTGCTCGGTACAACCGTAGGGGTATTCCGCGAGGTAAGGAAGTGCGTCGAGCATTGCGCCGGCGAGTGTTGGCGAGAATCGAAGTGTCAGCTTCGAGTCCTCAACGCGCCTGGCACCAGGAACGGTGAACGAGCAGGTGCTTTCCTTCTCGTCGGGACGAATGCCACCGCTACGGGCCTCTTGCTTGAAGATGCCGTGGATGTAACAGGGATATTCCATCTGCATCGCGTCCGACTCTTCGTCGGTCAGCGCAGACATCGTAATCTTTACCTCACCCTCATTTTGCACATTCACCCGCCAGTCGATGCGTTTCTCACCGTTGGCCTTGATGGTGACATTTTGCTTGGCGGTTTTCTCGTCGATTAGTGCGAGTGGGCCGTCGAGCTTAATACCGACCTGGGTTTTCTTGTCCGTTTTGAGGTAGTTATGGACAATCGCGGAGAGCACGACCTCGTCGGTTTGGACGAAGAAGCGTGGTGCTTGCAGACGAATGAGCAGGTCTTTGCTGGTGATGACCTCAACAGCGGCCTGACCAACGCGGGTGCCTTGTCCCATCGCCCAAACTTTTACCTTCCAGGTGGTGAGGTTTTCTGGCATATCGAGTTCCACCTCGGCGATTCCATCTTTGTCGGTGAGAATAGCCGCCTTGAAGAGGGCTGTGTCGGCAAAGTTCTTCCGCACAGTCGCTTGGACAAGTTGGTTGGCAGGAGCGGCTCCTCCACCGCGTCTTCCGCTATCTTTCTTTTCATCAGCGAATGCCATTCCGCCATCTGCTTCACTCGCTGCCGAGTCCATCATCATATCTGGCATTGGTCCTGCTTCGGACTTCGGCATCGCTGCCATTGGTGCCGCAGCTCGTGACATCATTGGTGCGCCAGGTGTTGCCATTCCGCCAAAGGCTACGCCGTTGCCTTTCTTCTTGTTTTTTCGTGCTTCCACCTTATCCATCATTCCAAAATCATCGGCTACACTTGCACCGAAGACGCCGAGCGGCCGAAGCGTTTGCTCGCCCTGCTTGAGGAGTATGTTGACGTACTTCGTCAAGTTGTTGCGGCCTTGGGGATTGTGACGTCGTCGCCACTTCCAGTAGAACTCTTTAATGTCGCCAGGGTTACCACCTTGGGCGATGTACTCGACGGATTTGTCGTAAATGGTTACCACGGCTTGGCCTTGGTAAGGCGTGCCATCGAGCTCCGTCAGCTTAATCTGCACCTTCGCAGCTTGACCTGGCTTGTAGCGATCCTTGCTCGGTTTGATGTCAACGTTGAGGATCCGCTTTTCGGGCGGCACGACGATCTCCTTCGTCGTCCGTTGCACACGGCCATCGGCAACAATGACTGCCTCGACGAATGTGTTGGGCATATCTTTCTTCGTGATTTCCATCAGCTCGACATTACTCTTCCCCTTGAGGTGGACGAGCTTCGGCTTCTGGTAGCAACCATTCACCGGCTTCGCGAAGAAGAGCACAAAGCCATTCTTTTTGTCGGCGTTAATTTGGAGCTTCACCTTCTCGCCGGGTGCGTACTCTTTTTTGTCGGGCACAAGTTCAATCGCGGAGAACCGGAAATCGCCGGTCTCTTTCTCGCCACCTTCGCCACGGATCGTGAAGACGTAAGCACCTTCAATCGTGTGCTTCTTGGAGTCCGTAAGATTGTAGGCGACGCGGAATTGACCGGGCCGCGACGCGGCAAACTTCATTTGTGAAAGCCCGTCGGGGTTGGTGTCCACCTTTTTCGTGAGCAGTTTCACCTCTTTCACGCCACCTTCGGCGGTAGCACGTACTTCATAAAGCGTGACCACGCCCTTGCCTTGGACAGGCTTGGAGTCGAGCGTCTGTGCGCGGAAGTGAGTCTCGATGGTATCACCCGTTCGGTAGTAACCACGGTCGCCCCAGGCATACACCTTGAAGGGTTGCTTCGCAACGAGCACGTTGCCACTGCCGAGGATCGTGCGACGTGATTGGTCGCGGACCTCAACAGAGATGCTGTACTGTTGGTTGTCGTCCGGGTGGAGTGCTTTTGCAATGGCGGTGTCGAAGGTGACTTTGACCTTGCCATCTTCGCCGATTTCGCATTCCTGCTCGGCGACAATTTCCGGCGGGACGTGACTGCGATGATGCCACCAGATCGGTCGCGGAGCGATGCATCCCCATTTGTACCAACCGGGGTACCAAGGGTAGTCGTAACCGAACCACCAGTAGCCGGGTCCGTAGAACCAATCCCATTCGCCGATGGGGTACCACTCTTTGGAGTACTTGGTGCGTGTGACCTTGTATTTTACTTTGGCGTTGGTGACAGGAGCACCGAAGAAGTATTTCGCGGAGATGGTGGCGGTGATCTTCTCGCCGAGCATCACCGGTTCTTTGGGAGCGTCAACGACGACTTCATATTCCGGCTTTTTGTATTCTTCAACGCGGAAGTTGGAAGCGCCAATGTAACGGTTGTGGTTGCCGGGGTCGCGTAGCGAGAGCCGCCAAACGCCGAGCATTGCTCCGTCGGGCAGGTCGTACTCGCCAGCGATTCCACCGAACTTGTCGCAGGTAACATTTTTGCTGAACACTTGCTCGCCACGTGGATTGTTGAGTCGCAACTCAAAGACTTTTCCTGCAAATTGCGAGTTGTCATCTTGGTCGTACTGCGCGTGCCGCACCCAAAATTTGTAGTGGACCTTTTGTTCGGGTCGGTAAACGGGCCGGTCGGTAATCCAATAGGTTTTTGTGGCATTATACTCGCGGTCGTACCAATTGCCAAACCAGGCATTCGTGAAGCCAAGGAAGGCAAAACGTCCGTCCTTCTTGGTGGCGGTAATGAGCCAAGTGTGGTTGGTCGGCTGCTGCGAGGAAGAGATGTACGCCATCCCCTCCTCGTTGGTTTGTGCTTCAAACTTTTTGGTTGTAATCCACCGTTTGCCGCTACTGTAATGATGTTGATAACCGAAGAAATCAAGTTTTGCTGCATCAACGGGAGCACCCGAGACAGCGTCGGCCACGTAGGTGAAGGACTCATTCTGGACCGGCTTTTGCACAATAGCGGTGTCGGCAACCCAAAGGACAACGCGGCTGATGTTACCATCTTTCATCGTGGCACTCACGAGATAGGCCCCTGGTTCGTCGAACTTACAGGTGATTGTCTCCCGTTTGTCGTAATGGTTGTCACGCGGATTGTAGGTTTCTTTCCACTCGGCGACGGTTTCACCGATATATTTAGTTTCATTTTCTCGAACTAGGCGGTAACCAATGTCAGAAACACGAGCCTTTTGGTAAAATTTATTGTCGCGGGATTTGGTGTCGGCAGCTTTTTGAATGTAGGCCTTGACATCGTCGAGGAGCAGCTTCACCTTCACCTTCTTCGCCACGAGCGTTACGTCGCCACCATTGCGGAACTTGTAATCGACCGTCGGCTTGGTTTTGCTGGGCGTGCTTCCCTGTTGGGGTTCGAAGGTTCCCCAAGGGAGTACAATTTGGTCGTAATTACGCTGCCATCTTTGGCGTAGGTAACTACTGACCGAGGGCAGATCATCGAGGAGTTGCTTCCAAATCTTTGCGGCTTGGACGTACTGGCGTCGATTTTGGTAGATACTGGCGAGTTGTTCAGCGGCTTGGTAGTATTTAATTTTTTCGTCACCTTCGTAGGCAAGCTGCTTGTAGAGTGTGATAAAGTTTTGATCTTTCGGCAACTCGAACCGCTTCACGCCTGTGGCAAGCTTGGCGAGTGTCTCTTTTTCGGTCAGCGTGTGCAGCGCGAACATACTATTTTTGTCGTCACTTGCAGCTTGCAGGCGACCGAACGCGCGGCCGTAAGAGTTCATTGTTTGTACGCCAAATTGTTGGTAGAGAAAATCGGCGAAAACTTTACCAGCTTGTTGAGGGTAATTGCCGCCCATCTCTGCTGCCATTGTTAGGCACCATCGCCATCGCTCACCATCATTCTTCGCGTCGCCAAACTTTCGTGGCGAAGCGTAGTAAATGGGTGTATCCTCTTCATCCACCGGCGCTCCCTTGGTGGGCGAACTGTAACGGTAGTAACCATCTTCGTAGTCGGGGAGCTTGGAGAGATCCGTCAACATTTGCAACTGCCACGAGTTACGCCCGTGCGCACCGTAGATCCATTTTTGTGCGTAGTCCATCAGAAATTGCCCGACATCGTGTTTATCATTCCCCTTCTCTGCCGTCGCGAGCGCGGAGGGGATCGCCTGTTCCATCAGTTGGAGCATTCGGACCCGGTCGCGTGTGAAGGAGTTAATCGACTTCCCGCCGCCACGGTGGTGACCTCGGATATACTTGCCCGAAACGAGGTAGCCTTGGTGCCGGATGCGTTGGTAGGCATTCGCTGCGGCGTGGAGTACTCGCCATTCCTTTTCGTGAGCCTTGATGACGGACTCAACGAACGCGTCGAATTGATCCGTTTTGTTGAGCCGTTGAAGGCAGTTGATTGCGATAGGCAGATACGTGGCGACCTCACGGGGTGGCAGTTTGGGATTCGTCAGAAGTTTTTGGTAAGCATTGAAGGCCTCAAGATAGTTTCCCTGCTGGACCAGCTTTTTTGCCCTTTTGACTGTTTCCGCCGTCGGTTCAGGCTTGGCACCTTGGTCGCCGACACCATCCCGGACGTTTTTAGCCGCGTCCTCAATTTTTAACGGCACAGGGGCATCGGTGGCGAGACTAGAGAATGTAACCGCGAGAGAGGCAGCCACAATGGCACAAAAGGTACAGAACAGAAGAAATCGGAATTTTTTTTGCAGGGCAGACATTTGATCTTTCTCCATTTTTGATAGGATGCTGATTGACAATAGAGAGAATAGGGAAGCTAGTTAAGACAAAAAGGCCAAACAGAACGGATAATCCAATGTAACGGTTTACACGAGAGTTGTAAAGCCCCTTTATAATAGTTGAGACGCACAAAGTCGGAAAATGTTACCCAAAATAGTCAAAAATTTGGGAAAAAAGCAAACTAAATTACGCTGCCCCGACAAACAGCTGTCGGGGCAGATAGCCGAGAATAAATATTGAGTATCCATACGAAGAGATAAGCAAAGGTGATACTACCTAAAGGGCACCTCCGGAAATCCAATTTCTGCTACGAACGGCCGATTTGCCAACCGGCCGCGTCGCAAAAACTTGACGTATCTCTCGGATATGCCTGCGTTTTGGCTCCTTGCCGGATTGACAAAT
>Ga0180430_10004563_pt1 | contig 11655 bp, 8 predicted proteins | sample SS_ome_9_FD_132999 | JGI IMG/M metagenome (GOLD analysis project Ga0180430, IMG submission 132999) | Hypersaline lake sediment archaeal communities from the Salton Sea, California, USA - SS_1_S_2 metaG | ecosystem: Environmental > Aquatic > Non-marine Saline and Alkaline > Hypersaline > Sediment... | reverse complement strand
CTTCATGCGCGTGTTTCCTTCAAGCGACTCGGCCGTAATCGTGACACCCGATCGACAGATCGCACCGTCGAATTCCGCCAGGGTCTTTTTAAGCTCATCGCCGGCCAGACCAGTATGGATCTCATACTCGATGCCCGGAGCTTCTTCCAACAATTTCAAGCCATCTTCGGAAAGATTGTCAAGGATTACGATTCGTGCCATTTTTATTCTCGCTTTCAAAAAGTAGGGAAAAACCTTACATTGTATTCAAGCTTACACTTCCAACTTGCGAATTATAGCATTTATGGACAAGAGTCCGAATGGGATTGAGTCGTTCGGACTTCATTCATGAAAATCCTATTGATTAAATGTCTCTAATGGGATATCCCCCCCACCAGAGAGAGTGTGAAATCAATATTCTATTGAATTATAGCCGTAAATTCTAGAGGGAACCAGGAGTTAAGGTGCCGGAGTTAAAATATATCGTCAAAAAATCCCCCTGAAAAAACGTTGACTCAAAAGAACTTGCCTTTTCCCCGCGCTTATGTTTATAATACCAGTGTTTAGAGCCGTACCTTGTGGATGGTCCCTATTCGCGGCATTTTAACAACTTTTCCTTGCTTTATTCCTTTTCTACGCTACACGTTTGCGAGGACCCACGCCGTGGTACTTTCTGTTATTGACCGCGACCTTTTAGATCATTGTCTAGCCAAGAAACCCCGTGCCTGGGAAGATTTCGTCGACCGATTCATGGGGCTGGTCGTTCATGTGGTCAATCATTGTGCGCAGGCTCGCAGTATTCGGCTATCGGAGCAGGATCGTGACGATCTGTGCAGCGACGTCTTTCTCGCTCTGGTGAAAGACGATTACGCGATTCTGCGAAACTTCCGCCGCGAGAGCTCGTTGGCGACCTATCTGACGGTGATCGCTCGACGGATCGTCGTAAAGAAACTTCTTGCCAAAAGTGCATCGCCCTTATCGGGCGCCAGCGAAGGCACGGCTGCCATTCCCGATCCGCACGGCAGCGCCGAAGCACGGATCGAAGATCACGAAGAAGTCCTACGCCTGATCGGTACGCTGGGTGCCGACGAAGCGCAAATCGTGAAGCTCTATCATTTGGACGGCAAAAGCTACCGAGAAATCAGCCAAGAGCTTGGCATCCCCGAAAACAGTGTCGGCCCAACGCTGAGTCGCGCCCGCGCAAAGATGCGCACGGCCGGCGAGTGATTCTCTTTCGCTTAGGGACTGGTTTCGGCAACCAAATAACCTCAGACTCTACATGTCCACAACGAGGTTACGTTACCTTTTCAGCCCACATCGTTACGATCTTCGTATAGAAAAGTACGAAGTGATAGAAGACCGGGGCTGCGAAGCAGATCGTGTCGATCCGGTCCAACAGACCGCGGTGACCGGGAACGAGCGTGCCGTAATCGTCGACACCTCGGTCGCGCTTGATTGCCGACAACGTCAGCTCGCCCGCGAATCCCATCAGGCAAATCAACGCACCGGCCGCGGCAGCGAGCCACGGCGTAAAGCCGGGCGTCGCCCAATAGAGACCGGCCGCGACCAAGCTCGTCGTCGCCAAACCACCGAGCAAACCTTCCCATGTGTGCGATCGATTGATCGATGGCGCGATCGGATGCCTCACGGGCACTTGCGCCCAAAGCCTTCGGAACGAATCGCCAAGCTGCGTCATTAAGATAAAGAAGAATAGCAGCCTTACGTTATACGCACTATCAAGCCCGGCCGGCAACTCGATCGTCATCAATGCCGGTGCATAGCTCAAGCAATACGTGCAAAGAAAGACTCCCATCAAGATTTTCGCTACGCGCTCAAAATAACGCGTCGGATCGTCGGCCGTCGCTATTCGCGCGGGGATGATCAAGAACATCACAGCGGGCAAGAATATACTGAATAGGGAGTACGAATCGATTCCAAAGAACGATTCGTAGCTGACCAAAACGAATTGAATGGGCGTCAATATAAAGAAGACCCAAAAGAGCGACCGGTGATCGCTCGGACGGGTCGGCACGAGTGTAATAAACTCTCGGAGTGCCCAGAACCCGACGAACATGAACAACACCATCGTCGCCGCCGAACCGATCAAGAACGCGACCGCGAGAGTCGTGAACATGAACCACCATCCGCGCAACCGATGCCGAAACCGCTCGACCAGCGCTTCGTTGATCACTTCACGATAACGGGTCTGCAGCACATAGACGATCCCCGTCGCGATACCAAGTATCGCAAGCGTTCCGCCAATCAGAAATAATGAACTCGGGTCGGTCATGGTTAGTGGGCAGTAAGCAGTGGGCAGTGGGCAGTGAAAAACATGGGTTGTAAAAGCTTATTGGATTCTATCAGCATATCAACGAATCGAAGGCAAGTGGCATTGCTGCCTTCATTTTTGAAATCGCTATCATTTAACTCTTTGGTGAGCATCGACATCAACGCGGGGCATCATTTGCCCACTTGCAATCAAACCTCCCGAAGTCGACAAAGCGCTTCGCGGGTTCGGCCGAGGAATTCGACTTTCGGTTCGCCCGCTTCGAGCCACATCGGCGCACCGAACGTGACGGACGAAAGCAGCGGGACGGGTAGCACCTCGCCACGCGGCAAAATGCGGTTCATGTCGCGAATATATACGGGAATGACTTCCAAGTCGGGCCGTTTCTTACATAAATAATATAGACCACTTTTGAACTTTCCGACCGAGCCGCCGTCCGTTCGCCCACCTTCGGGGAAAACGATCAACGAGTACGTATTACTCATCTGGCGGATCATCAGGTCGATCGGACTTTGATGGACCTTGACCTTCGTTCGGTCGATCAACAGCGCGTTGAAGACTTGACGAGACAGGTACTTTCGGATCGGCCCACCCATCCAGTAATCTTTCGCCGCAACCGGCCGCGTCAGTGCTCGAACCGCTGGCGGAAGGGCTGCCCAAATAATCACGGCGTCGATATGACTCGTGTGATTCGCAAAATAGACGCGCTGGCACGTCTCGGGCTGGCAACCTTCCCAGCGGACACTCGCACCGCTAAGAAAACGGGCCAAGATGGCCAAAACATTTCGAGCGATAAAATCCATAAAAACAAACTACTTGGTATATCGAGGAAGTCGAATCATCCTATAAAAACGATCAGACCTCATGCGTTCAATGATATCGTGGCGAGGCGGAAAATGCGATCATAAATGCTGAAAAACAGGCAAATCGGCCCCAATCGAACCGCATCAAGGCGGCCCCAGATACAAGAAGCGAGCACTGTAGGGCCCGCCTGCGAATAAACAGTCGCAATTTAACATTTTACTGTATAAGAAACCCCACGACTAGGTGCAGGCTGCCGGAATGCAACATTTTCCGGATCAGCGGTTAGCGGACCGGAGTTTACGCCTCGGGGCGAATTCGCCTTGAACGAACGAGCTGACCGAGACGTTCGAACAAGCCGAAACGCCTAACAGCAGCCGGTTTCGCACCCGAAGTCGCCACGCGTTTCGACTTGTAGATATCGGTCACCAGATCTTCGTAACCTCGGACCATCGTGTCGACCGACCAGTGGTCGACAATGTGCTGTCGGCCGGCGGCGCCAAGTTTCGCGGCAAGCTTCCGATCGTCGAGCAACGTCCGAACCTGCGTTGCCATCGCGTCGGCCATCGCATCGATCTCGGCCGGCTCGACCAACATGCCGGTCTTGCCCTCGATTACCGTCTCGGGAATCGACCCGACATGCGGAGCGACGATCGGCACTCCGCACGACATCGCTTCCATGATCGAAACCGGATTCGCTTCCATGTGCGACGTCAGAAGGAAAACATCGAGCATCTGCAGCAACTGCGGAATGTCGCTACGCGTACCAAGCAATCGAACGGTCTCGCCCAAATCGAGCTGCGCAATTCGTTCCTCGATCGGCGCCCGTCGCTCGCCGTCACCGATGATCAGAAATCGACACGCCGGATGCGTCGCATGCACGCGAGCAGCCGTCTCGACGAATAGCTCGTGATGTTTCTCCGGCCGAAGCGCGGCAACGAGTCCGACCAATGGTGCGTCTTGAGGAAGATCGAGCGAAGCACGCAACGCGGCCGACTCCGCACGAGTCTCGTCATCAAGCGGTTGAAATCGATCCGTATCGACACCGTTGGGAATAACGCGAATCCGCGCGGCCGGACAACCTTCCGCGCGGGCAAGGTATTCGGCGTGCGGCTCGGCACATCCGATGAAGGAATCCGTCAACGGAGCGAGCAGGCGATTCGGCAGTTCAACCCGGTCGGGAAGTCCCGTCGAATGCAGCGCCGAAGCGATCACCGGCACGCGTGCCAACCATCCGCAGAGTCGCCCCCAAAACATCTTGTCGCCGCCTGTCCCGACCGTAATCACCGCGTCCGGTCGGCGGCGTCGCATCAGCCGATAGACGCGCCACAGAATCCGCGGATCGGTTTTCTTCTTGATAAAACCGGTATGAATCGGCAGCTCACCTTCGAGCTCTTCACCCAACGGGCCAGGCTCTTTCAGGCAGCAAAGCTCGGGGGCAAAACGACTGCGATCCATGCGACGAATGATCTCGACTAGCAGCTTCTCGGCACCACCAACGGGCATGCTCGTTATGACGAACATTACGCGCAAGGGACGCTCATTCGGTGTTGCGATTTCCGTTGATTGCCTGTCAATGTCGTTCATTGCACTTCCCATCGGATGCCTTATTTATAGGATCTAACGTCTTGGACCATTCAGGCGGGACATTCAAGTACCGTAGATAAACAACGGTCACTTCGAACCAACGGCAACCGGTTTCTCTTCCGATGCTTCGGGGGCCTTCGTTTCAATTTTGTCCCTACCGGTCTCGATCGGCCAAGGCTCTTTGATCTCGTAATCGTAACGGGGCCAATTGATTTTTCGCGGATCGTACGTCAGCCAGTTTCGCAGCGCAGCCGTGTTCTCCGTCGCCGAGATTCGTTGCATGTAAAACGGATCGAAACCTGGGTGATTAAGTCCACCGTATGCAGACAAGACGGTCTCGCACCCACTACGCCGGGCAACCTCGAACGCGATCGGATTCATATTCACGGGCAACCCAAACGGAAAGGAGAAATAACGAATAGGACGGCCGGCAAGCTCGCCAAGCTCACGATTCGTCTCCGTTATTTCATCTTCAAGTCGCGGAAGATCAATGATCGGACCAAGGTTGGTATGCCATCGTGTGTGCCCGCCGATCTCGATTCCCTCGTCGGCCAAGTAGCGTATCTCGTCGGCCGAATTGACCGGCAGAGCCTGCCAGTTGTCGACATCATGCTGAAACGGTCGACCACTGAGGATGTGCCCTAGCGAGACGAAATACGTGCACGGAATCTTACGTTCGATCAAGAAGGGCATCGCACGATCCATGTTGTCCGCATACCCGTCGTCAAACGTAATATGCACGGCCGGAGTGTCGTTGACTCCCTCTGCAATTCGCCGCCTGGCCTCTTCGAGCGAAATCATCTCGAACCGCTTGGACAACCAGTCGATTTGTCGACAAAACTGATCGTTGGTCATCGTTATCGGATTCAGGTCGACATCGGCGACGCGATGATAAAAAAGAATCGCAAGCGGTACACGGCGCTCCGCCGTCATTTGCCGAAGATATCGCCGTCGCCAATATGCAGTCGCCGGCTGATAAATCGATAGAAGCATATTCTTAAGCAGTGCCATCACATCGCTCCTCGGATGATTTATAACGTGTTATTATTCTGTGTTTTGTCGACAATCGCGTCGGCCACTTTCAACTGCTTGCTACCCGTCGCCTGTGCGCCGTCGGCGGGCTTCACCGCTTGAATTCCGTCAACATCATCGGGCGTTTTGTTGCCCGCGAAAAACTTTGACGCACGCCGGGCCCAGTCGCGGAGCGTTCGTGCGGCGTTCCATATATCATCGCGAAGACGGGCCTTGAAATGACCGGCAACGACGCGATATCGCACCAGTTGCCTTGGCTCGCAAAGCAACATTCGCTTATACTCTTCGTCGCCGCGAAGGAAGTCGATCGCCGCGAAATCGTGCGACTGAGCGTACTGAATAATTCGCAGCGCCGCCAACTTACCTGGCTCAATGTCGATCATCAGCGGATCGACACCGGCCTGATATTGATAGAGAGTCCCGCCGCCGGCGATCTGATAATCGGCCGCAATCGGTCGACCCTCGAATTCGAGCCATTGCAGGACGAGCCGTCCCTCGGATAATAATTGCGACATTACATCACGCTGAAAATTCGCAAATCGACGCGACGCGTAACAACCCGGTCGACCGAGCGAACGACTCCGTCGCTGGTGAAGATCGACCATAATATCGAATGCCACTTCCAGCTCCTCGGGCGAGCGAACAACACGCGTCTTCAGTTCACCCGACGCTTCCCATGCATCGAGATTCCTCAGCATTTGGCGCAATCGTTTTCGTCGGCGTTTCGAATATCGTTTTGCGTATGTGTCCCAATCATCGAAGACCGGCAGAATCCAACTACTCATTCGCCGACTTGCTTGTAGACGACACCCATGGTTCGTAAGTCGATTGACCAAGGTCGACATCGCCTGGTCGTCTTCAGGCACTTCGATCAATTCGAGCAAATCCCAACGAGGCATAAGGTCGCCCGAGTTGTGCGTCTCAGGCGGTGTCTCGCCGGTCAACCGATCGGCAATCGCGGAAACGACATCTTCGATATGTTCGGGCAAACAAAGAATCGACACGTAATCGGCAGCGACTTCCTCGTCGCCCAGTTGCCTGATCACACGACCCTTCATGCTATGACGAGTTAGATACCAGGGCGCGAAACCGATCGGCTCGTCACCGTCGAACACGCCGAGCACAAAGAGATCACCTACCAACGGACCGTAATGCCGCCACCAGGTCGACATCCACGTCCAATCGCGCGTCGGCACGTCACCGGCTAGGCGACTCCACTGTTCGGAGTACCGACTGAGATCTTCGAAATTGTTAAACCAAACTACACGCATCGAGTAACCGCCCCCGTCGATTTTCATGTCATGACCGAACCCGTAAAAACCTACGCGGCGGACAAGTCTTTATACGACCTGCCATGATGTCATTTTTTGCGGATTCTCGCCAAAATCTATTTTCTCAATCTTACGATATATATGTGGTCCAGAGAGCCGCAACGAACCATCGGCTGATGCTATTTTAAATTCATCGCACTTGAACCTGATTGATCGCGATATTCGATACAACCGTTTCATATCGAGCAAGAAAAAACAAGGACGCGCCGTCCAACTCGGTCGACGCGTCCTTGTTTCATGTCGGGCCGCGAAATATTCACGCAACCTGTTGCTAACATTACAGTAACGAACCCATGCCTACTCACCGGATTCCGGTTTCTCGACCCGGCCGACGAATAAAATGCTGTCGGTCTGCTTATCCTTTAGAAGGAAGATAAACGGATGATCGGCGCGGAACATCGGGATGACCGGGCCAGGTCGAGCGCTTCGCAACGTCATCACAACCGCCGTCGCCGCCGCCGCTTCGGTTCCCTCTTCGTTCACGTCGATAAACGCCTTGTGAATGACGGCCGAAATGTACAAATTTCGCTGCCCGTTCATGCCCGAGAAATCGGACGTCCGTGAAAACGCCTGGGGCATTCCCATGTCGGCCAACGTTTTATTCAAACCGAACTGACACGTCATCTTAAAGCGAGGTAGATAAACCCTAACGTCCCGCTTCCACAGGCGACCGGTCCAACCTTGAATCTTCTCGAGCGTCAATTCCTCTTCGATCGCCGATAAGCCATCCACCTTCTTCGGAAGCAGTACAACCATCGAAAGTTCATCACCCGAGTATGGCATTTCGAGGACTTGAAGCTCTGGGAATTCGGCGTATCCGAACTTCGCCTTCTGATACATCATCGGTGTGTCGACTCGCTCGCTGGCAGACACGGTAAAGGGTAAATCTCGCGTATACTTCTTGTCGAACTGATACTTCCAATCGCCTTTGAAATAGATGGCATTCGTAAGAACTAAACGCGTCAAGCTGTCGAGCACGCCCGAGGGAATGAGATCTTTGATCTTTTCCTGCGTCATCTCTTCAACCCAGCGATTGATCTCGACGCGAGCCGCTTCTGCCGCCCCGCCATAGTCGACCTGAGCCAATTCGGCCCCGTAATTCTCGCGTGTCACCGTCAAGAACTTGGGCATAAATCCATATCCCTTTTGTCCCCATAAACGATTCGCAACATTGAGCGAATATGCCCGATCCGGATCGTCCCCATTAAGACGCTTCATGACCGAGCCGTAAGCGGCGTGCAATCGATCTTGGGGCAAAGTGAAGTGAAGCGTATCGGCCATTTCCGTTTCGGTCTCACCTCGAGCACCAGCGTACGTCATCGCCAAAGCACCAGAAACGCTATAGGGCGACATCAACAGGTTGCCTTCCTGCGAGGCAAGATTCTTATACAAATCGACCGCGAACTGATTCGCACCGTTGACTGCTTTCGCAACATCATCCTTGCTCGCTTGCGCCCAAACCGGACTGACAATAAGGGCGATCAACATGATCATGCACGTAAACGTACTCGCTGCTCGAAATTTACTCATCACGATATCTCCATCGAAAGAAATCAATAAAAAGTCCAAACTTCAAGGCTTTGACGCAGCTGCTCGGGAATAAGTTCCGCAATAAAAAAGAAGTATACACTTAATCACTATTCAGCGCCTGAAACAAAGCGAAATCTAGCATATGTACACTGCATTTAGCGATTTAGGCAATTCATATCTTCTGTTTGCTATATATAACGCCGACCCGCAAGAAGAGAATAGCGTATATTTGGGCAGGATTCTGACCGACAGCCGGATACTGGCAGTTCAGATGTTGCGTAAAATCAACATCACTTGGCAGGGAGGCAACAGTTAGTGCTCAAAACCTGCAGCGGTTGGCAATCCAACTCCATGCAACACCACCTTCCAAGAGGAACGAAAATACCGTATCTAATTGGGAAACAACAACTTAAGCTATTATAACCCGTCTCGCCACGACCCTGTAATAAAGACCGTGTCGCAACCTGCATTTTGGCATCGATTTTGCACATATATATGCTGAAGACGCAATAAAGGCCGATACCTCCAAACCCACGATTGCGATATCCAAAATCCGAACCGGCTACGACGCCCAGGGGTAATGAAATGAACCATCACACACTCACTTTTGCCGAGATCATTCAAGCGCTACGTCGATATTGGGCGCTCTGGCTCCTGCCGATGATCATTGGCGGTGTGATCTCAAGTGGTTACGCCATCACAAAAAAACCAGTCTGGGAAGCAAAGCAGACGATGGCGGTCCGAAAAGATGCCATTGGATCGAACAACAGCCTCGGTCGATTTCATAGCGAGTCGGAAATCCAATCGGTCCAAGAAACACTCGTCGAACTGGTTCGAAACCGGCGCGTTCTCGAATCGGTCCTAGAAGAAGTTGACGGCAAGAACAACAAGGTATCGAATACCGAAATCTCGGGTCTTCGCGACGTTGTCGGTCTAACGCCACCAAGTGGAAATGAGTTTGGCAACACCGAAGTCTTCTATCTGAAAGTAAAAGCGGGCACACCCGATCGCGCGACCAAACTAACCGCCGCGCTGGGACACTCCCTCGACGAGGCGTTCCGAACGCTCCGAATCCAAAAAGCGGAAAGCGTCATCGCCGAGCTCCAGAAGAATTACCAACTCGCTCAAGAAAGCCTCGACCTGTCGACGAATAAGCTGACCGAGATCGAAAAGGAACTTGGCAGCGACTTGCCCGAACTTCGCGCGATGCTGCAAGCGACATCGGGAACGAGTTCGCTCAATCAACTCGAATCGGAAATCAAAAACGAACTGCGACAAGTCAACATTTCACTACAAAGCAACGAAGCACTCAGCGATCTACTGAAATTTGCGCTTGACGATCCGGGCCGCCTGCTCGCCGCTCCGAACACGCTGCTCGAATCGCAGCCGGCGCTCAGTCGCCTAAAAGACGGACTAGTCGATGCGCAAATCCAAACCGCGCAATTAAAAGGTCGCATGTCGAACGAACATCCGCTCGTTCTGGCCGCCATCCAATCGGAAGAAGAAATCGGCGGACACTTGCACGACGAACTAAAAATCGCTGTCCGCGGAATTAAAACCGAAAACCAAATATTAAACCGACGCCGCCAACTGCTTGAAAATCGAAGCGACGAAATCCACACTCGCTTCGAAAAACTCGCCGCCCTGCGTGCCTCGTACTTAAGACGCAATGCCGAGATCGACTCACGCATCCAACTTTCCGAAGATGCGCTCCAAGAACTCGCTTCCGCACAAGCAACGCTGGCCGCAATTACGACGACAAGTCCGATCGTCGCCATCGATCGACCCGACCCGGGAATCAGCCCCATCGGACCTCGCAAGAGCGTGCTCGCTTTATTAGGAGTGCTCGGCGGACTCGGTTTCGGTTTGGCACTGATCTATCTGATCGCTCAACCGGCACCGATCCCAACAACACCGTCGGAGAACTTGCAAATCGCACAGAATTACCCGAACAGCCAACAAGGGGCCGGCAACTTCACGTGCGATACCGACGGAAGACTTTTAGATAACTCACTGGCGACCGATTCGGTCTCAAAGAAATACGCCGAGCCATAGGTCATTCAACCACAAGCACTTACAACCACTCACTACTTGCGACCATCCCCCTAGATGTCAATTCCACCGACCACCGCACTGCTTGCATTAGCCGGCGCAGCTTGGGCTGCGATCTTCGCGCTGCGCGGTCGTCTCGTATCGGCATGCATGCTTTATCTGGTCGTGATCGCAGCTCTTGGATATAACTTTTATACCTTTCGGCTCGGCATCACTGTTTCGTTCGATCGACTGATGCTTCCGTTTCTTATCGGCATGTATCTGCTTCATCGCAAGATGGGACGGACCGTTCCAAAGCCGGTTAGTCGTGTCGATATTTGCCTTTTCTTTCTGATCGGAATTCTCTTTGCAGATACGGTCTACGGGGGCTTCACGATCGAAGGCGCCGAAGATATGGCAAGTCCCGCTTATCGACTTCTAACCGGATACTTCGTGCCACTCCTAATCTATTGGATCGCAAGAAACTCACCACTCGATCGCAGTACACTTCGAATCGTTTACGCAGCACTGCTTGGGTTCGGCGTCTATTTAGCATTCACGGGCATTATGGAAGCGACCGGTAGTTACTGGGCCGTTTATCCAAAATATATCACCGATCCGGAACTTGGAATTCACTTCGGTCGCGCACGCGGACCGATGCTGCAATCGGTTTGCCTCGGCCTCTATATCGATGCCGCACTTCTTGCGCTCTGGATGCTGGCAAAAGACATGAAGGGGCGCGGCATCCTGCTGATCGCCATCATCGCGCCGCTACTATGCGCCGGAGCGTTTTTTACCTATACCAGAAGCGTATGGATCGGTGCCGTCGGCGGATTGGCTGCCCTTCTCTTCTTAACACTTCGGCGTCGTTGGCGATATCTGGTGCTGGGAACGATTGCGGCGAGCGCTATTATATTGGTCACATTCAAGATCGACAGCATCTTAGGATTCGAACGTGGACAAGACGCTCAAACCGTAAGACGAAGTGCGGAATCGCGTGCGAGTTTCGCCTACGTTTCGTGGCTCATGTTCCAAGATCGGCCGCTTATCGGATACGGCTTCGGGCAATTCCCCGTT
>Ga0180430_10004562_pt1 | contig 11657 bp, 10 predicted proteins | sample SS_ome_9_FD_132999 | JGI IMG/M metagenome (GOLD analysis project Ga0180430, IMG submission 132999) | Hypersaline lake sediment archaeal communities from the Salton Sea, California, USA - SS_1_S_2 metaG | ecosystem: Environmental > Aquatic > Non-marine Saline and Alkaline > Hypersaline >... | reverse complement strand
TCGATGGCGTCGACCGTTCGTGCGCCTCCGAACTGGAAGTCGAAGCTGGAAACGGTCTCGCCCTCCCGGGCCGTCGCGACGGCTCCGTAGGTGAAGAGGCTGCCCTTCTCGGCGATCGCCAGGCCGGCCGAGTTGGCGAGGGCGGTCTCGCCGACGGAGGACTCGAACCAGGCGTCGTTGAGGATCACCCGCCGGTCGATCGACTCGGCGAGGGAGAGCATCTCCGCTGCTCTGCGGACGGCGTCGGATGCGGCGAACTCGGCGGCCTTGGGGTCGAAGAGGTCCTCCACGGGGACGATCTCCTGCGTTTCGGGGAGGACATTGTGAGGATCCTGCGGCGAGATGCGGGCGAGGGCAACGGCGTCCCGACACGTCTCTCCGAGACGAGCCGCGTCATTCGTACTGGCGAAGCCGAGGCGGCCGTCCACGAAGGCGCGGACTCCGAAGGACGTCTCGAACTGGCTCTTGGCAATCTGGAGGTCGTGCTTCTCGACGACAGAGTTCACGCTTTCCACCGTCTGTCCGTAGACCTCGACATCGTCGGCCTCGTGGCGTTGGGCAATCTCGACGGCCTCTCGGCAGCGGTCGAGGAGCGTCTCGCTAGGCATCTTGCTGACCTCCGATCGTCAACGTGCAGCGGAGGTGCGGCCCGCCTCCGTCCGTCTTCGCCGGTTGCCCCTTGCCGCAGAAGCCGGAACTCTTCTCCCACCGGAAGTCATCGCCGACGGCGTCGATCGAGCGGAGCGTCTCGAACGCGTTGCCGGAGATCGTGGCGCCGCGGACCAGCTCGGTGACCTTCCCGTCTCGGATCCGGTACGCCTCCTTCACGCCGAACATGAATTCGGCGTTCGAGTCAGCCTGTCCGCTCTGGCCGAGGCCGCAGAGGTAGTACCCGTCCTTCACGCCGCCGATCATTTCGTCGAACGGCGTCTCGCCCGCTTCGATGTACGTGTTGGTCATCCGAATGAGCGGTTCGTCACTGTAGGTGTACGCACGGGCATTCCCCGTCGGTGCAACGCCGAAGTGCGCCGCCGTCTCTCGATTGTGCAGGTACGAGCGAAGGACCCCGCGTTCGATCAGGACGGTCCGCTGGGCGGGGACGCCCTCGTCGTCGACCGGGACGATGCCGACCGCGTGCGGTGCGATCTTCGCACTGCCGCTGTCGCACATTGTGACGAGCTCGGAGGCGACGGGCTCTCCGATCTTCCCCGCCGTGATCGCACCGCCGAGAACGAAGTCGGCTTCGACGGTGTGGCCGATCGCTTCGTGCGCCAAGACGCCGACGAGTTCGGGATCGAGAACGACCGTCGTCACGCCGCCACTCGGGCGTCCCGCAGAGAGCTGGTCGACGGCGAGACGAGCCGCCTTCTCGACGAGTCCCTCCGGGGTCTTGTCCGCGAACAGGTCGCTCCAACCGCCAGTGACGCCGACCGTCTCCAGCGCCATCGCTTGATCGCCTGCGGTCTCGGCGACGGCGAGGACGCGAAACGCCGGCTTGGCGTCGTGGAGCTGCACCGACGCACCGTCGGAGGTGACGATCACCTTCTCGTCGACCATCTCCGCGTACGAGACCTCAGAGGAGACGATCGAAGGGTGTGCGGCGCGAACGAGCCCGTCGGTTCGAACGACCAGATCGAGCTTCTCCTCGAGGGTGTGCGCCGCCAACGGATCGTCGGTTTCGAGCGGGAAGACGCCGTTTCCGAACGTGGCCTGCGCGAGGCCCGGGACCTTCTTCCGCTTCGGCCCGGCTGCTGTCTCGGCGATGCTTTGGGCAACCTGCATCGCCTTGCCGATCCCGGCCTCCGTCAAGTCGGTCGTGCTGGCGAAGCCGAACGCCCCATCGACGAAGGCTCGCACGCCGACGCCGACGAGATCGATGCTCGCGGATTCCTCCACCTGGCCGTTTCGGACGACGAGCCGCTTCGATCGACGTGCGTGATACCGAAGCTCGACCCAGCCGCTCGCACCGGCGGCGATTCCTTCCAATAGCCTGCGCATGCCGCCTCCTCGCCTTTCTCCGATTCGCACGCATGATACGGAAGGCCCCGGCCGTCCACCAACACCTCGCGGTCTCCGGTGGGTCGGCGTGCGGACGCTTGGGGTTGGACGGACGCTTCCTCTCGACGAGACTGGCGGAAGGTCGTGATCCGGTCCGGCGGAACGTGGCGCCCGGACGGCGAGCGTGAGGAAGCGAAGGAGGTCCGATGGAGAGGAACCCGGTGGTCGATCTGCTCCTGAGCCGGAAGTCGATACGGCGATTCACCGATGAGGATCCGTCCGACGAGATTGTCGAGGCGATCGTACGGTGCGGGCAGCAGGCGCCATTTGCGGCACAGCTGGCGAGCTTCATCCTGTCGAAGGATCGGGAGAAGAACCCCTTCGGGGCGCCGCTCCTGTTCACGATTCTCGTCGACATCCATCGACTCGAGCGGATGATGGCGCGCCGCGGGTGGACGCGGATCTCCTCCGATGGTGCAGTCCTGATCTTCGGTATCCAGGACGCCGCGTACGCTGCCGAGAACATGGTGATCGCGGCGGAGTCCTTCGGGATGGGAAGCTGCTTCCTTGGCGCAGCGCCCTTTCGTGCTGAGGGGATCGTGCAGGAAGCGAGGCTCCCCGAGCACGTCTTCCCGCTCGTGCAGCTGGCGATCGGGTATCCGGCCGAGGATCCTCCGCCGCGTCCGCGCTTTCCCCTCGACTTCTCCCTCTTCGAGGATCGCTACCCGGCACTGGACGACGACACCGTCGACGTCGCCATGGCGAAGATGGACGACGGGTACCTGGCCCAAGACTACTACCGAAGCGCGGGGTACATGATCCCGCTCGAGGCGGGTCGGGAGGAGTCGTTCAGCTTCGATGACTACTCGTGGACCGAGCACATGGGACGCAAGTGGGGGCAGTGGTTGCGGGACCCGAACAACGTTCTCGGATCCCTCGGTGCGTGCGGGTTCGACTTGGAGGCCGACCGATCGAAGGGATCCGACTAGAGCCCGACGAGCGGGAATCCCGGTCTCCGCGGCGATTCGTCCTTGACACTCCGTCGCCGTCGCCCCTATAGTCCCGTTCGACAGGCGGGTCCATAGCTCAGCGGCAGAGCGCCCGGCTCATAACCGGTCGGTCCCAGGTTCGAATCCTGGTGGACCCAGTTGATGGATAAGCTGTTCGTCTACTTCGCGGGAGATGCGCGAGGCCGGCCCGGAGAAGCCGGGATCGGGATCGCCATTACGGACAAGGATGGAAACGTCGTCGAGGAGATCTCGCGCGTCGTCGGACGCGCCACGCCGGAGGTCGCCGAGTACCACGCCTTGATCGAGGCGGCCCGACGGGTCCTCGCGTACGAGCCGGAGTCGGTCATCTTCTTCACCGACAGCCAGAAGCTCACGAACTACGTCAACGGCGTTTTCGAGACCCGTGCACCGCACATCCAGAACCTGATCGAGCGCGCCGTGATGACCCTGAACCGGCTGCCGAAGTGGCGCGTCAACCACGTCGATCGTGCGGCGAACTTCCGCGCGCCCCGGCTCGTTGAGCAGGCCTTCCGGCGAACAGTGCAGCAACAGATCGGCCGCGAGCGCCTGGAACTGCTCCTTCTCTCCCGGGCGGCCAAGCTGAGCGACGACGCCATGCAGCAGTTGATCGACTTCGCCGATCGGCTGCTTGAGGACGCCTGATCGATGCGGATCGTTCTGCAGCGAGTCCAACGGGCTTCGGTCGACGTCGATGGGGAGCGGATCGCCGAGATTGGAGCGGGGCTTCTCCTCCTGGTCGGCGTGGCGGAGGGTGACGAGGGGGTTGACCTAGCGAAGGTCGCTTCGAAGCTCGTCGCGTTGCGGATCCACGTCGACGACGAGGGGAAGATGAACCGCTCGCTTCTCGACATCGACGGAGAGGTCCTGGCGGTCAGCCAGTTCACGCTTCTCGCCGACACGCGAAAGGGCCGCCGTCCAAGCTTCCTCGGAGCTGCGCCTCCGGAGGTCGCGGAACCGATCTTTGACGCGCTCGTCCGTGCCATCGAGGTGGAGGGGGTTCGCATCCAGACCGGCCGCTTCGGCGCCAAGATGGCGGTTGGACTCGTCAACGACGGTCCCGTGACGCTCGTTCTCGACGTAGCGCCGGAGGGAGAGGTCGCCGCAACCGAGGGTTGAGAGAGGTTGAACCCCGGACCGGCCGCAACTACACTTCACCACTGAATCCACAGAACCGATCGAAGGGGCGTCGGCTTGCGGCCGGCGCGAGGGAGGAACGATGGCCGTACCGAAGTACCGATCTTCGCGCTCGAAGGGGCGGATGCGAAGGAACCACTGGAAGCAGGCGACGCAGGTCCCCGCCAGCGAGTGTCCGCACTGCCACGAGACGAAGCTCCCCCATCGCGCCTGCCCGAGCTGCGGCTTCTACAACGGGATGGAGATCATCGCGGCGAAGCCCGACAGCGAGTAGATCGACCACGATTCGAGAGCTGAACAGCCGGAAACCCTAGGCACTCAGCTCTCGTTTTGCTTGTCCTCCGCAGCCTTCGCCTTCTTCGCCTTCTTCGCTTCAGCCTTCACGCGCTTCTTCTCGATCTTCGCCTCGGCTTCGAGACGGTCCTGCTCGAGTTGCACCTCGAGCGGCGTCTGCGGTCTTGTCTCCGACGGCGGCGGAGGGCCACTCGCCTTCCTTCGGCGTTCGATCAGCCGAAGGGCATAGGATCGGCCGAATTGGCCGATGAAGCCTGCAACCAGAGCCGCCAGAACCCACCGAAGGACGTTCCACACGCTTTCCCAGGTCACAGTGAGAAGATAGCGCACCCTCCGCCGAGTGCCAACAGCTCGTCTCCCAGTCCCCAATGGATTGACTTGTGCGAAGCCGCAGGACAGAATGGCACAAGGAGACGGTATGTCTGACGAGTCCATGATCGAAAGGACGGACGAGGGCTCGCTTGGCGACGCCTGGCGAGATCTGCGTGCGAGGATCGACGATCGCATCCTACGTGCATGCCTGCCCAAGGACGTCCAAGCGATAACGCTGACGGAGAGCGAGCTTCACATCTCGGTCGACAGCGACTTCAAGATGGAGTACTGCCACCGCAAGATGGGGAAGCTGTCCGAGGCCGTCCGCGAAGTCTTCGGCGATCACGAGATCGTGATCGGGGAACCTCCCCTGCTGGAGCAGGCGCGGGACGAGAAGCCGACCCGTGGCGGTGCCGCCCGAATCCTCGTCCTCGGCGTCGGAGACGGCGGGGTGAACGCGGTCGGACGGATGCATGAGGAGAGCCTTCAAGGGGTTCGGCTCGTCGTCGTCGATACCGATCGCCAGGTCCTCGAATCCTCGATCGTGAGGGAGCAGCTCCAGATCGGGATGGACATCACGGCAGGACGCGGAACCGGAGGTGTCGTCGAGAAGGGGCGGCGTGCCGCCGCCGAGTCCAGGTGGGAGATCTCGGAGCTGGTTCAGGGGATGGATCTCGTGTTCATCACCGCCGGGCTGGGCGGGGGAACCGGGACCGGCGCGGCTCCGGCGATCGCGGAGATCACCAAGGAGACCGGAGCGTTGACCGTCGGCGTCGTGACGCGCCCCTTCTCGTTCGAGGGGACGGTTCGCAGAACCCAGGCGGACGAAGGGCTGAGCGAGCTCCGCCGTGCCGCTGACGTGGTCATCGTGGTCTCGAACGACCGGCTTCTTGAGACGAGTGCCAAGGGACTTCCGATGACGAAGGCCTTCGAGATGGCCGACGGGATCCTTCATCAGGGGGTCCGCGGCATCTCGGACCTGATTACGGTGCGTGGGCTGATCAACCTCGACTTCGCCGACATCCGCAGTGTCCTCGCAGGTGCGGGTGACGCGATGATGGGCATGGGTACCGGGACCGGGGACGGCCGGTCGATCGGCGCGGCGAAGCAGGCGAGTACGAACCCGCTCCTCGAAGGAGACTCGATCCGCGGCGCTCGGAAGCTGATCATGAACGTGACCGGCGACGAGGACCTGACCCTAGGCGAGGTCACCGCGGCGGCCGATCACATCCGGCGTGCCGCCGGAACCGAGTGCGACCTCGTCTTCGGCGCGGTCGTCCGCGAAGGCTTGGGTGAAACGGTGCAGATCACCGTGATCGCTGCCGACTTCGGCGAGCCGGAGTCGGCGGATCGGTCCCGTACGGCCAGGCGCGAGCGGATCGCTCCCGACCAGAATCTCGACGTTCCCACATTCCTTCGGAGGGAGCGGGAAACGCCGACCGACGAGGCGCCTGAAACGGAATAGCGCTCGCGCGGGCAATGCGCCTGCCACGTGCTCGAGAGACGAGGCGAGGAAGACGATGGACCCGATTCGAGTGCTCATCTGCGATCGAGACCAGGACACCGTTCGACACCTGGCCGAGTTCCTCCGTGCAGAGGGACACGAGGTTCTGGCGATCGATCGGGCGTCTCGGGCGAAGGCGCTCGTCCCCGAGTGGCAACCGGACGTGTTCCTTCTCGACGTTCAGCTCGGACGATCGGAGGGGGAGGGATGGGCGCTTCTCGGCGAGTTGCGCAAGCGCGGGATCGATCCGCCAATCATCGTTGTGACGAGCCTCCACCGCGTCGATGACCGAATCCGTGCGTTGACCATGGGTGCCGATGACTGCGTCCTGAAGCCGTTTCATCCCAAGGAGCTCCTCGCCCGGATCGAGGCGGTTCTTCGCCGAACCGGGAAGGTTGCGCCGTGGGAGGGATTCGTGATCGACGAGGAGCGCAAGGAGGTTCGGGCGGGGATGCGGACCGTGACCCTGTCGCCGAAGGAGTACCAACTGCTGAAACTCCTCAACACGGCCCCCGGCCGGGTCTTCTCCGGCGACGAGATCCTCAGGGAAGTCTGGGGCGGCTCGTCGTCGTACGCGACGAGACAGGATGTCCAGAAGTATGTCTATCTCCTCCGCAAGAAGCTCGAAGAGGATCCGAAGCGTCCGCGATTGATCCTGACGGTGCGTGGCTTCGGCTACCGACTCGCGGCCTAGAACGCGCCTAGATGTCCCGGATGTCCAAGTAGAGCGGGGGATCCGGCATTCTGGACGACGAGAGCGGGCGGACCATCGTGTGGTAGTGCAGCACCTTCTCAGGGAAGAATCCTGGCAGTGACGCAAGCGGGTCGTCGTCGTAGACGAAGAGGGTCAGGATGTCGATCCCGTCCTTGTAGGCGGCCTTGCGGATCTGCTGGACGAGACGCTTGAGAAGCAGGCGTCCTCTCGGACCGCGACAGATCGGGTCGAAGAGCTGAAGGTAGGCGATCCGCTGTCCGACAACGGGGACCCGTGGAACTGGGAAGAGCTTCGAGAGCGGATTCAGGCCGGCGCCGAGCGCCCGGAGCCCGAGCGGCATATGAAGGACCCGGCCCTTGTAGATCTTCGACAGGTCCCATGCACTGACCTGGGCGGCGGAGTCTCCGTCTTCCAGACGGTAGATCCCGCGCAGGTATCCGAGTTCAGCGCCTCGGGCGTAGGGATCGAGAAGGCGGAGCGGTCGCATCGAGCGGACGCCGACCGACGTCTCGATTCGGTGGACCTCCTCCTCGAGCGTGTCCAGGTGTGGGTCGAGCTCGGCTGCCCTTCCCTTCAACGAGGGGAGCGAGAGGATGCTGAACGAGGCGACCGGCTGCGCCCCGATCTTCGTGGTCACGCTCAGCGAGTCGAAGTTGTCCGCCTTCACGTGGCCGTAGATGAAGAGCGCTCCCGCTTCCTCGATCTCCTCGAAGACCGCCTTCCAGAGCCTGAACAGGCCCCGTTTCATGCTCCTTCGGTACGAAGACTCGCCACGGAGATCGTAGAAGTACGCGACCCGCTCCAGCTCGCCCTCGAGCAGGACCTCCTTGATGGCGTAGGCCATCACGCCGATCAGGCGGCCCTTCTCCTCGGCGATCAGGATCTTGCTCTGATCGTGCAGACGCGAGCGGTAGAAGTAGTCCTCGCGGTCGATGACGATCGATATCCCGGTTCCCTGCGGGCTGTCCGCCTCGAGACGCAGCAGGGCTTCGTTGTCTGCTCGGGTCGCTTCGCGGATTGCGAACATCGATCGTCCTTTCGACTAGCGAATCGTCACGGTCGCGGTCGCGCGACCGATTCCCCCGTCGTCGTCGATGACGACCAGGGTGACGTAATAGGTACCCGGTTTCGTGTACTGGTGCACGGGAGCCAATCGGTCGCCGTTGCCGCAACTCGATAGCTGTTGCGGACAAGCGGTTCCATCACCGAACTCCCAGGCGACGTGGACAATCTGCCCGTGTGGGCTCGGATCGTAGGCGCCGCCTGCATCGAACGTCACGGTACCGGACGCTTCGATGCTGAATCCGAAGCTCGCAACCGGTGAGGCGTTGGCGACCGAGACCTCGACGACGAACGGCTCGGAGGCGGTCCCGTCGTCGTCGCGGATCACGAGCGTGACCTCGTAGACGCGGTCGAAGGCGAACGCGTGGACGGCCTCTTCGGTCGTCGCTGAGCCCTCGTCGCCGAAGGTCCACGTCCAACCGGTCACCTCGCCGTCCGGATCGCTCACATCCGCATGGAACGTCGTCTCGGCTCCGTCGACGAGGCTCTCCGGGGTCCATACGATCCGCTCGACGAGAGGCGGCCGATTCGTCACCACGACCTCCAACGGTTCGGAGATCGCCTGATCGCCGCCGACGTCGCTTACCCGAACCGTCACCTCGAAGCTTCCGTCGCCCTCATAGCTGTGCGAAAGCGACGCCGTCGTCGTTTCTCGATCGTAGGTGTCGTCCCCGTCGAGATCCCACTCGTAGCGGACGATCGAACCGTCCGGGCTTGGATCGGTTGACGCGCTCGCATCGAATCGGATCGAGGTTCCCGTCGGGGACGGTTCGGAGGGCGAGGCCGTCAGCGAAGCCGAGGGGAGGAGGTTCGCGACCGCGATCGTGGCGGTTGCGCTTCGAATCGCTCCTGCATCGTCGGTGACAGTCAGCGTGACCGTCTTCTCTCCGCTCGACCGGAACGCATGGCTCGGCGAGGTCTGTGTCGACGTCTCTCCGTCGCCGAAGTCCCAGTGCCATTCGAGGATCGTTCCGTCGGGGTCCGTCGAGTGGTCGGAGAAGTCGACCTCTTCGGCCTCAGCGGGCTCGAAGGAGGAGGCGGAGAACCGTGCAACGGGCCCGGCGTTGACGTAGAGCGTCTCCGCGAACGGCGTCGATCGATCTCCGTCGGCATCGACGACGACGAGACGGGGCGCATGGTAGCCCCCTTCGGGAAACGAGAACTCCGCTACGGCTTCGTCGGTCGTGAGATCGACGAGGCCGTCTGCATCGAAGTCCCACTCGTATGAGGCGATCTCTCCGTCCGGGTCCGATGAGGCGGAGGCGTCGAACCGGGCTGGGTCGGTGTCGTGGAGGTTCTCGGTCTCCAGAACATAGGTCGCCAGCGGCCGACGGCTCGCCAGGGTGATCGTTGTCGTCGCCTCGGCGGTCTGATTCCGCGCGTCGACGATGGTCAGGCGAACCGTGTAGCTTCCCGCCGTCTCGTAGACGTGGGTCGTTCGCTCATCCTCCCCGGTCTGGCCGTCTCCGAAGTCCCACGTCCATCCGATCGGGCCTGCCGGGTGGCGGGTCGACTCGTCCTGGAAGATCACCTGCTCTCCGGCGCGGAGCTCGCCGGAGGTTGGTGGGAGGATGCTGAAGTCGGCGATCGGCTCGGAGGCGGGGGCGACGACGAGGATCTCCAAGGCGGTCGTCTGCGCCCCCTTGCTGTCGAGGGCGGTGAGGGCGATCTCGTAGGTGCCCTCGGTGGCGAAGGTGTGGCTCGCGGTCTGCCCCTCGGCGATCGCTTGGTCGTCGAACCGCCACGCGAAGGAGACGATCACGTCGTTCGGATCGGTCGAGGCTCGGGCGTCGAATCGAACCGGCTCTCCCGGCGCCGGGAAGCGTGGCTCGATCTCGAGCGAGACGACCGGAGGAAGGTTAAACGCGTCATTCTCCCGTTTCGGGGTCCCGCAGGGGAGAGGGGCGCCCGCGGGCGTCGTGCCGCAGGTCGCCGACGCCCAGTTTCCTGGGCGGTCCGGCTCCAGGGGATCGATCCGCTCCATCGACTGCGGGGGCAACGCCCCGCGTGCGGGCTGGCCGGCGGGCCAGGCACCGGCTTCCACATCGCTCTGTTCCGGGGCATTGGCGGAGTCGACGATCCGTCCTTCGGCGTCGTAGAGGAAGAGCCCTTCTCCCGCATCGTTCAGCGCTCCGGAGTAGACGAGGTTCGCCGCCGTCGAAGGGACCGAGCGCTCATCCCCCCGCTCGAGGAGGAAGAACCCCGCGTCGCTTCCCGCTCCCCCGCGTGCGTCGAGAACTCCGGAAAGGAGGACGTTGGGGGCGCCGTCGGACGACACGAGCCGCCACCCGGCGAGATCGATCGGAGCGTCGGTGAGGTTCACCAGCTCGATCCACTCGGCGGTCGGATCGTCGAGGCTCCCGCTCCAGGCGACTTCGTTGATCGCCACGGACGCTGAGGCGGTCGAGCCAAGAAGGAGAATCCCGAGAACAGCGGTGCCGACGAGGCGGTTCATTGGGTCTGCCCACCCTTCGCCGCAACGGACGCGACCGCGCGGTGCAACCACGATAGCACAGAGTCTCCCAACGGCCAAAAGGTTCGATGGGACACGCAGCCCGGCTCCGGTCGGCTGTTCTAGCCGGTCGGGGCGGAGCCGCCGGAGTTCGCGTGTCGTTCGTAGGCGTCAATGATCCGAGCGACGAGGGGATGTCGGACGACGTCGGACTTGTTGAGGTAGACGAACGAGATCCCTTCGATGCCGGAGAGGACCTCCTGAACGGCGATCAGCCCGAAGGTTTGCTCCTCCAGATCGACTTGGGTGATGTCGCCGGTGATGATCGCCTTGGAGTGGAACCCCAGCCGCGTCAGGAACATCTTCATCTGGATCGAGGTGGTGTTCTGCGCTTCGTCCAAGATGACGAAGCTGTTGTTCAGGGTGCGCCCACGCATGAACGCCAGCGGCGCCATTTCGATCCGGCCCTGTTCGGTCAGCTTCTCGAACTCGCTCACCGGGATCATGTCGAACATCGCATCGTAGAGCGGCCGTAGGTAAGGGCTCACCTTCGCTTGGATGTCGCCGGGGAGGAACCCGAGCTCCTCGCCCGCCTCAACCGCCGGGCGCGTGAGGATGATCCTTTTCACGCGCTCGCGCTTCAGGAAGTCGATCGCCGACGCCACGGCGAGGTACGTTTTCCCGGTTCCCGCCGGACCGACGCCGAAGGTGACGTCGCAATCGCGGATCGCTTGGACGTAGCGGTGCTGGCCGACCGTCTTCGCTCGGATTTCCTCTCCCCAATGCGTGATCCGAACGACGTCGGAGAGGACCCCGTCGAGGTTGGCTCCGGCCTTGGTCTGTTCGATCAGGTACTTCACTTCGGCGGCGGAGGGTGCGTGGTTTCGAGCGCTGAGATCGAGGAGTTTCTCGAACAGGCCGCGGACCCGTTCGACTTCTTCCGGCTCCCCTTCGATCCGAACCGTCTCCCCGCGGGCGATGATCTGCGTCTCGAACGCCTTGTCGATCTCCTTGAGATTCCGGTTGTACTGCCCGAGAACGGCGGTCGCCTCCACGTTGTCCTTCAGGGTGATCTCAGCCCGTGTGGTCTCGATCTCGATCCTCTCCTTCCAGCCGATCTTCGTGGGTCCCGAGAATGCGTACACATCGCTCCTC
>Ga0180430_10004561_pt1 | contig 11658 bp, 8 predicted proteins | sample SS_ome_9_FD_132999 | JGI IMG/M metagenome (GOLD analysis project Ga0180430, IMG submission 132999) | Hypersaline lake sediment archaeal communities from the Salton Sea, California, USA - SS_1_S_2 metaG | ecosystem: Environmental > Aquatic > Non-marine Saline and Alkaline > Hypersaline > Sediment... | reverse complement strand
CCGAACCGAAGAAGCCCGCCGGAGAGGTGGTGGAGGTCGAGGAGATCGAGATGGTGCCCGCCGACGGCGGCGAGGGCAAAGCCGACGAGACGCTCGGCGAGAAGGCGAAGGAAGCGGTCGATGCCGCCAAGGACGAGGCCGACCGCGTGATCGATGAAGCCAAGAAGTCGGCCGGCGAGGCGGCCGAGGCGGTCGAGAAGAAGACCGAGGAGGTGATCGAGGCCTCGAAGAAAGAGGCCGCCGAGATGAAGAAAGAGGCCGGCGAGGCGGCCGAGAGTGTGAAGGAGGCGGTGGAAGAGGCTACCGGGAAGGCCGGCGAGGCTGCCCGCGAGGCGGGTGGGGCGGCCAAGGAGGCCGCTGGAAAGGCCGGTGAGGCCGCGAAGGACGCGGTCGAAAAAACCAAGGAGGCGGCCGGCAAGGCGCTCGAGCGGGTCAAGGAGGCGACCGGCGGCGGGGGCGACTCTGCGGCCCTCGAGAAGGTCCGGGCTGCGGTGGCCGCGGCGGCTGGGATGCCCCGCGAGCAGGTGGAACTCGGCGACCCGGCGCTTACCGCCGGGGTGCCGGGCAGCGGCCTGATCACGCTTGAGCAGATCGACCGTTGGCTCGCCGACCCGGCCAACCACGTCGAGCTTGATCCGGTCCTTCCCCTGGGCCTGGCGGCTGGTGCCACCCAGATTCAGGGGATCGATCGGAATCCGCTCACGCGGGCCAAGATCGAACTGGGCCGCCAGCTCTACTTCGATCCGCGGCTCTCCAAGGATTCGACCGTCAGCTGCGCCAGCTGCCACGCTCCCGATCAGGGTTACACCGCCCACACGCAGTTCGGCGTCGGCATCGACGGCCAACAGGGCGGCCGCAATTCGCCGGTCGCCTACAACCGCATTCTCTCGGGCGAGCAGTTTTGGGACGGCCGCGTTGATTCGCTCGAGGAGCAGGCGGTCGGCCCGATCGCCAACCCGATCGAGATGGGTTTCACCCATGAGGGCGTCGTCAAGCGGCTCTCGGAGATGCCGGTCTACGCGCGGCAGTTCGCGGCGATCTTCGGCGAACTCACGATCGACCGCGTGGGCGACGCGATCGCCACCTTTGAGCGGGCGATCGTGACCGCCCCCTCGCCCTACGACTACAACGAACTGTTGCGTCCGTTCGAGGCTCTCGACGAGGAAGACATCGCCGACGACCCCGAACTTGCCGAGAAGTATGCGATGCTCACCGCCGGGGCCAAGGCCAACCCGATGAGCGAGTCGGCCAAGCGGGGGCGGGACATCTTCTTCAGCGAGAAGGGCAACTGCACCGCCTGCCACGTGGGCGCCAACCTCGCCGACGAGAAGTACCACAATATCGGGATCGGGATGGACAGGGAGAATCCCGACCTCGGCCGCTTCGCCGTGACCAAGGACCCCGCGGATACCGGTGCCTTCAAGACACCGACGGTCCGCAACGTGGCCCTCACCGCACCCTACATGCACGACGGCTCGGTGGCCACGCTCGAGGAGGTGGTGGAGTGGTACGCCAAGGGCGGCCATCCCAACCCGCATCTCAGCGATAAGATCCGGCCGCTCAAGCTCAGCGAGCAGGACAAGGCCGATCTCGTCGAGTTCATGAAGGCCTGCACCGGACCCACGCCCAGCGTGGAGACCAGCCGGCTGCCGGCTGACAGTTAGCGGGCCCGGACCGCATGAGGAGGTCGAGGCACCAGCGTGGCTGACCGTTCGCAGTGGATTCCGCTGACGGCAGCGGTGCGACCCTTCTCCGTCGGGCTCGATCTTGGCGGCACGAATATCAAAGCCGGGCTCGTCGATGACGAGGGCCGCACGCTGGCCTACCACACCGAGCCGACGGAGGTGGCCCGCGGGCCGGAGGACGTGGCGGCGAGGCTCGGCGGCTGCGTGGCCACCCTGGCTGCCCTGGCGGGCATCGAGCCTGGGGAAATCGCGACGGTGGGCCTGGGCACCCCGGGGCCGCAGGACCTTGCCAGCGGCGTGATCCACGATGCGGGCAACCTGCCGGGCTTTGAAAACTTCCCGATCCGCGACCGGGTGTCGGCCCACTGTGACCACGCGGTGACCTTCGCCAACGATGCCACCGCCGCGGCCTACGGCGAGTATTGGATCGGCTCGGGCCGCGACCTTGCGAGTATGGTCTTCTGGACGCTCGGCACGGGGATCGGTGGCGGGGTGGTGATCGACGGGGTCTGCCTGGAGGGCCACCACAGCCATGCCACCGAGTGCGGCCACATCATCGTCGACACCTCGCCGGAGGCAAGGCTTTGCCCCTGCGGGCAGCGGGGTCACCTCGAGGCCTACGCCAGCGCCACGGCCCTCGTGAAGTCCGCCCGCGGGGCGGTGCACGCCGGCCTCGGCACTAGGCTGGCCACCGTGGCCGCTGCCGGTGAGCCGATCACGCCGATCGTGATTGCCCGCGAGGCGAAGGCCGGAGACGAGACGGCGATGGAGCTGATCCTCGAGGCGGCCGGCTGGCTGGGCATCGGCACCGTCAACCTGATGCACATCATCGACCCCGAGGGCGTGGTGCTCGGCGGGGCGATGACGTTCGGCCGGGAGGCCGACCCGATCGGCCGGGCCTTCATCGAGCGTGTTCGACAGGAGGTTCGCGATCGGGCCTTCCCGCTGCTCGCCGAGCAGACGACGATCCGTTATGCGACTCTCGGTGGTGACGCCGGCTACATCGGTGCCGCCGGCCTGGCCCGGGCCGCCGGCCGCGGCGGATGAAGAGGCCCGAGTGATTCCCCGCGACAGCATCCCGATGCCCTTCGACTGCAAGCACATCCGCAACTTCTCGATCGTGGCCCACATCGACCACGGCAAGAGCACGCTCGCCGACCGGCTGCTCGAGCACACCGGCACCGTCGAGAAGCGGCAGCTCAAGCAGCAGATGCTCGACGACATGGAACTCGAGCGGCAGCGAGGGATCACGATCAAGGCCCGGGCGGTGCGGATGGAGTGGCTCTACCAGGGGGAGCGGTATGAGCTGAACCTGATCGACACGCCCGGGCATGTCGACTTCCACTACGAGGTCTCCCGCAGCCTCGCCTGCTGCGAAGGCGCGGTGCTTTTGGTCGACGCCTTCCAGGGGGTCGAAGCCCAGACGGTGGCCAATGCCTATGCCGCGATCGGCCAGGACCTCGCGATCGTGCCGGTGATCAACAAGATCGACCTGACCCACGCCCGGGTCGACGAGGTGCTCGAGGAGATGGAGCAGAGCCTGGGGATCGACTCCGACGAGGTGATCCTCGCCAGTGCCAAGGCGGGGATCGGCATCGAGGAACTGCTCGGGAGAATCGTGGAGCGGATCCCGCCGCCGGTCGGCGATTCCGAGGGGGTGCTGCGGGCGATGGTCTTCGACAGCCACTACGACGCCTACCGCGGGGCGATCACCTACATCCGCCTGGTGGATGGCACGATCCGCAAGGGCCAGAAGATCCGTTTCCTGCGGACCGGCAGCTCCCACGAGGTGATCGAGCTGGGCCAGTTCGTCCCTGCCCGGCGGCCCTGCGAGCAGCTCACCGCGGGGCAGGTGGGCTACCTCGTGTGCAACATCAAGGACGTCAAGCAGGTCCACATCGGCGACACCGTGACCGTTCCCGGCGAGGAGGCGGCCGCGGCCCTGCCCGGGTACAAGCCGCCGCAGCGGATGGTCTACTGCGGGCTCTATCCCAGCGAAGGCGAAAACTTCGAGGAACTCCGGGACGCACTGGAAAAGCTCGGCATCAACGACCCCTCCTTCGAATACCAGCCAGAGAGCAGCGAGGCTCTTGGCTTCGGCTTCCGCTGCGGTTTCCTGGGGCTGCTGCACATGGAGATCATCCAGCAGCGGCTGGAGAAGGAATCGGATCTCGACCTGGTGCAGACCGCCCCCAACGTCACCTACCAGATCCTCACCAGCCAGGGCGAGACCCTGGAGATCACCAACCCCCAGGACGTGCCCGATCCCGGTCAGATCGAGGAGTTCCGCCAGCCGATCGTGCGGACGAGCTTCATCACGCCGGCGGAATACATCGGGCCGATCATGCAGCTGTGCACCGACCGCCGCGGTGCCTTTTTGAAAACGGAGTATCTCTCACCGACCCGCGCGATGCTCGTTTTCGACCTGCCGCTCGCCGAGGTGATCTACGACCTCCACGACAAGCTCAAGAGCGTGACCAAGGGCTACGGCACGATGGACTACGAGATGCTCGGCTATTTTCCGGCCGATCTCGTGCGGCTCGACATCCTCGTGGGCGGCAAGAAGGTCGATGCCCTCTCGATCATCTGCGACCGCCGTGATGCCGACCGCCGCGGACGGGCGATCGTGAAGAAGCTCCGCGGCGAGATCGACCGGCACATGTTTGAGGTGGCCCTGCAGGCGGCGATCGGTTCACGGATCATCGCCCGCGAGACGATCTCGGCACTCCGCAAGAACGTCACGGCCAAATGCTACGGCGGCGACATCTCCCGCAAGAAGAAGCTCTGGGCCAAGCAGAAGGAGGGCAAGAAGCGGATGAAGAGCATCGGGAGTGTCGACATCCCGCAGAAGGCCTTCATGGCCGTGCTCGACACCGGTGGCGAGCGGTAGCCCCGCCTGCAGGATCCAGCCATGCCCGGACCCGTCGCCCCCCTGCCCCTCGATGCCCTCCGCGAGACCTACCGCGAGGCACTGCTTGAAAACGTGCTCCCCTTCTGGATGCGGCACGGCCTCGACCACGAGCACGGAGGGGTGCTGACCTGCCTCGATCGCGACGGCAGTCTTTACGACTCCGACAAGAGCGTCTGGTTCCAGGGCCGCTTCGGCTGGCTGCTTGCCACGCTGGCTCTCGAGCTGGAGCCCCGCGAAGACTGGCTCGCCGGGGCCCGCTCGTGCGTGGAGTTTCTCCAGCGGCACGGCTTCGATTCCGACGGGCGGATGTTCTTCATTCTCACCCGCGACGGCCGGCCTGTCCGCAAGCGGCGGTATGTCTTTTCGGAGATGTTTGCGGCGATGGCCTTTGCCGCCTATGCCGCGGCGAGCGGGGATTCAAAGCGGGCCCTGGCGGCGGTCGATCTCTTCGAGCGGGCCTGCGAGCGGCTGGAGAGTCCTGGTGGGATCGAGCCGAAGCAGATCACCGCCACGCGGGCCACCGCCGGCTTCGGCGGCCCGATGATCGTGCTCGGGACCGGGCAGGCCCTGCGGGCCTCGCTGGCTCACCTCGGCAAGACCGCGATACGTGACAACGCTGCGGGCGAGCAGGCAGCCGATTGGATCGGTCGGAGTCATGCCCGGATCAACGCCCGGGTCGATGCGGCGATCGACGCGATACAAACCCGCTTCGTGCGTCCGGAGCTCGAGGCGGTGCTTGAGAACGTGCTCGCCGACGGGAACACCTTCCTGGATCATGCCGACGGCCGGCTGGTGAATCCCGGCCACGCGATCGAAGGAGCCTGGTTCATGATGCAGGAGGGGGTCGACCGCGGCGACGACTCGCTGGTCGAGCTGGGTATGACAATGCTCCGCTGGAGCTGGAAGATCGGCTGGGACGAGGGATACGGCGGGATCCTCTATTTCCGCGACGTGCTGGGCAAGCCGGTCACCGAGTATTGGCATGACATGAAGTTCTGGTGGCCCCAGAACGAGGCGGTGATCGCCACGCTGATGGCCTGGTCGCTCACCGGCGACGCAACCTTCCGTGACTGGCATGCCAAGGTCCATGCCTGGGCCCATGCCCACCTGGCCGACCCAGAGCAGGGCGAGTGGTATGGCTGGGCCCGGCGGGACGGCACCCCCACCCACACCGCCAAAGGCAGCCTCTGGAAGGGCCCTTTCCACCTGCCGCGGATGCAGCTGGTCTGCTGGCAGCTGCTTGCGCGACACACCGCCTGACGTCCCCAACCACCCGCTGCGGCGGCCGTGCCCCAAAAATATTCTTCATATGCATCTTCTTGTGTAGCCACGCCATGGTCGGCGACAACGCCGTGCCCGTGTGGGTGACCCACGTCGATCTCGCCGCCGTGCGGAACACGCAGAACTTGGACATCCTTGTCCGCCGCAGCGACCTTTCGGTCATCACAACGGCCCTCGAAGGGGCTGGCTTCATGCCGATGAAGCTCAACTCGTTTCGCGACAAGAATCGCACGCAACTTCGCGACTTCCTCGCCTGAACCGCCCGTGGAAAAAGCCCTCCATGGACCCCTGCACGCGGACGCGGGCGATCAAAGCCCACTTGAGCAACTTCCCAAAAAGCCGAGGCTTGGGGTGTCGCGGATCGCGTCCTGCGGCGGCAGACGTGTTCCACAGTCTGCGAAGGCTCGGCCACGCCTCGTGACTGGCACGAATCACACCTTATTCGTGCGTTGCGCTCGAACGGCGGCGTTTGCGGCAGGAGAGAAGCCCGGCCAGACCCAAGCCCAGAGGCAAAGCGGTCGACGGTTCAGGAACGACCACGAGAGTGTCGCCTTGGACATCAAAGTAGTCCGAAAATGCACCGGTGTTTGTGCCCTGAAAACGCAGATTGTTGGAAGTATAGAGGCTCTGGAAATAGGCCTCGTCCTCTTCGATGACCCGTAAGGAAGCCTCGCTACCGACACCGGGAGTCGTGAAATTGATGAACCCTCTGCTGAACACGGGTGCGTCGCCGAACAGAACACTCCCGGTGCTGATGTTCACCTCGCCCTGAGCGCCGGAACGACCGAATACGATGTCGGTAAGTGGCTCGCCACCCAAAAATCCTCCATTGACATTGATGACGCCGAATGCGTCACGGTTAGCATTGCCGATGTAGAGCATGTTTCCACCAGCGCTTGCGCCGGAATAGTCAAAACTGGCACCACTGTTGATGTTGATCGTGGACGTTCCAGCCGCATTTTGCATGATGATCGTTTCCCACTGTGGAGCTTGAATAACGATCGATCCACCATCGTTCACTGTAAAGGAGCTACCAGCACCCGTTTGAAAGTATCCCGGGGCGTTGTACACCACTTCCGTACCAATGGTTGAGGCGTAAACAGGCATCACCGAAAATGCGATCGCGATGAGAGACCCAAAAAATAGGGCTTGCATGGTGAGACTCGCTTGGCGACCACTGTGCTTGAAGGGACCGGACATGACGGCTTTTCTCATCCACCCCCATGTCCACCGACGCCAATACCAACGAACTGAATGCAAGCAAAAAGGGGGGAAGCGGCAAACGCTTGAAGTTTTCGTATCCAGCCAATCTCTTATCCGGGCCGGCCAAAACCACCTTTTTTGTGCTCCCGTGACCGTCGCGAGCACGGACACCGGATTTCAACTGAAAAAAACGGCTGCCACGAATGGCGGCCTTCGCGATGCTTGGCCACAGTGACGAGGGCAGAGCCGCAATCGAGCACGCCGCCCAGACGAAAAGAGCCCGAACTGCCCCTCGCCAGACCGCGCGGACGGCGCTCAGCGACCTCGGGAAGCGCCCCGGCGAGCCACCGGCACCGGCGGTCACGAGCCGCAGATTTGGTGGCTGGCACCTTTGGCCTTTGGATTGGGTCACTCCGGCGGTAGCAGCCGGGCCAACTCGACGACCACCGGAGCTGCGGCGTCATCGACCAGCCCGGCGCACGAGAGCGGCTCGTGCGGCTCGACGCTCGTGTCGAGGGAATACGTGCCACCGATCGGTTGGCGAAACACCCGCGTCCGCCGCGTGGCCGCGTCGATCACCCAGACTTCCGGAATGCCGTGCCGGGCATAGAGCGGCACCTTCGTGCCGAGGTCGTAGGCCAAGCTCGTATCGGAAACCTCGATGACAAGCAGCACATCCGCCGGCCCCGGATGGGCCGTCGTGTAGAAGTCGGCCCGGGGCCGGAGGATCGCGATATCGGGCTCGGGCTCGTTGATGTCATCCAGACGGAGTGGGTTTTGGCAGCGAATGTAGACAGACTCTCGAGCATGGCGGCCGAAGTGCCTGGCGAGCATGTCGACGATTGCTGCGTGCAAAGCCCCGCTCGGCGACATGTCAATGATCTCCCCATCGATGAGCTCCACCCGGTCTGCGGGACCGAGGATGCCGGTCTCGCCCATGCGATGAAACGCCTCTACCGAGATGCGATGCCGCGACGGGGCGTTAACAGGAATTGTGACCATGGCAGCGGCACCCTCGCTGAAACGCGGAGTCGCGGAAACAGGCATTCACGCCGTCTAGAGAATAAGTATACAGTAGCACACTACCCAGGCAATCTGGGCAGGGGCACCAAGCAGTGCGGGTGATGGGCCCGGGACCGTCGGTTTTTCAACTACCGCCGCCGCAGGACGCGATCGGCGACGCCCAAAAACCTCGGCTTTTTTGGGGAATCGCTCAAGTGGGCTTTGATCGCCCGCATTGGATCGTATTGCCAGAGGATCTGCTTTATGTGGTTCTCTGAAGGGTAAGGCGAACCAAGCAATCATGAGGCATGTGTGGAACATCGCTTCAGCTTTCTCGGCAATCTGCCCCTTCGGAAAAAGCTCTCCGCGGCCGCCTTCAGCTGATCGCAGCCGAGGGATTCTCAATGCTGCAGAATGTCATCGGGAGACACCTGCTCGATCACCGTCCTTCCGGAACTGGCCCGGGATATGCTGAAAACAGAGGTGGAGGCGGTCCGCCACTTCGGCAGCGGTTTCGCTGATTATTCCGTCCGCCCGATCAGCTGCCATTGGGCACCGGATCGGCCGGAGAAGCCGCTCGCCAAATTTCCTGGTAATCGGCGACAAGGCCGTGCCGGATGATCTCCCGATGCAGTCGCTGCAAGTCGATTTCATCCCGATTCTCGCGAAGCACCATTGCCGCGTCCGCACGATTGATCACACGACCCGCCTGGAGTTTGATCACCACAAGGTCATCCGCCCGAACAACAAGCCCGAACAACAAGCCCGTCGCCACCGGTGCAGGCGAGCGGCCAGGGTACGGCCCGCCGCACCGCTTCTCGCTGAAAGTCACTCGCCACAAGCAGCACGTCGAACTGGAACGGTATCAGGGCTTCAGAGGGCTGAAATGTCCGATATTCGTGCGTAAGTTTTTGCCGGAAAACGACTTGCGAAAACCATAGGCTCCCGAGTTTTTCCCTCGAGGCAGGGAATTTTTCTTGCAATAACGCTTTCCAGCGTTACAACAGCGAAGGCGGCGGGCGGAAAATTTCCGGGACTGAGAACCGTAGTGGGTTTTCCGTAGTGGGTTTTCAAGGATTTCAGACAACTCCATGCGGCTTCATTCCACCACCGTGAGGCCGATGACGCCGGTGCCCGAGCCAGACGACTTTGGCTTTGCGGTCCGCGGCCTGCTCTTGGCCGGCTGGCTGCTCGCGCTGGGTCCGACGGCCGGGGCAGCCGATCCGCTCGGCAGACTGGCCCTCGTCGGCGACTCGATCACCCAGGGAGGACCCACCCCCTCCTACCGTCACGCCTTTTGGAAACACCTCGTTGACAACGGCCTCGTCGAGGGAAGTGATTTCACGTTCGTCGGCTCGCAGACGGGGTTTTACCAAAACCAGTCGGCCGGGATCGCGGCGACGTACCGCGGTGAGTCGTTTGCCAATGTCCACGAGGGCCACTGGGGATGGCGGGCGAAGTGGCTCAATGCCGACGAACCGCTGCCGGCGGGCCGCTATGACACGGCCAATCTCGGCAGCGGCACGATCGCCAACTGGACCGGGCAATCGACCGCTTTTGCCACCAGCAACGCCGGCACTGTTGCCTACACCGGCACGACCTCGGTGCCTGACACGGTGGTCGCCATGATCGGCATCAATGACCTTGCCGACGGCAGTTCCGCCGCGGAGGTCTCCGGCCGCGTCGAGCGGATCGTTCGGCAGTATCAGGCTGCCAATCCCAACGTGCGGGTTTACGTCGCCCCGCCCCTGCCCCTCTCGGCGAGCCACGGCTCGGCCGGCTCGGTGAACCCGCAGGTCGCCACCCTGGCGGGCTCACTCGGCACGGCGGCCGCCGGCTGGTCGACCGCCGGTTCAACCGTCTCGGTGATCGATCTGGCCGCGGGGTTTGAGGGCACGACGATGACCTACGACTCCGTCCATCCCAACCATGCCGGTGAGCGGGTGATTGCCGCCAACCTCGCCTCGGCCCTGGGTGTCGGCCCGCGGGACGCCTCGCTCGGTCTTGCCAGGACCGCCGCGGCCGATCTCGGCGGCGTGTTCAATGATTTCGACGCCCTTCCCGGCACGTCAGCGGGCAGCAGCTTCTTCCGCACCGGCACGACCGGCAACTTCACCGACACAACCGCCGGCGACTCGCTGGTAAGCCTCGATTCGCCAGTCGGGCAGGCCTCCTATCTGCGGGCGAACTGGGCCACCGGCAGCAACGCCGCGGTGACGGTCGACGTGCGGCTTCAGATGCTCGACAACGGGCGGGCCGACAACAACTTCGTGATTTGGAGCGACGACGGTGCCGGCGGGGCTGATGCGGGCTTTCTGAGAATCTTCCCCGATCGGCTCGAGTGGGGCTATGCCTCGGCCTCACGGCTGACCCTCGACACGAGCGACAACACCGACGCCCTGCACGACTTCCGCGTGGCCTACGACGGCCAGGGCTACGCCGTCTGGCGGGATTCCGCGCTGATTGCCGACGGCCTCACCGGCGACGCGACCACCTCCGCGGCCAACCTGCTTGTCCTGGGCGACTTCAGCAGCAGCGGCATCAGCACCGCGGCGGTGCTCGACCATGCCGCCTACGACATTTCCGGGGCTTTCGCGGTCGTTCCCGAGCCGGGCCTGCTCCCCCCGGCCGCCTGCTGCCTGGGCCTGCTGGCCCGGGCGGGCTGGCGGCGGATGGGCCGGCGGAAAACTTGCCACGACCGTAATTTTTGACTATTTTGAATTACGCCAGCGGGATTGCGAAGGCAGGCGACGAATCGAACGCACAATCCTGATCCACCGGTGTTCATGTCCGTTATTTTGAAAAACACCGTGGTTTGCATGGCTGTTGGAGTGGCTTTTGCTGTTGCCCTCGGCACCGCTGAAAGCACCGCCGCGGTGATTCTCTCCTACGACTCCGGCGTCACGGCGGCCGGTGGCAATGCTGGGGCCGCCGATCCGGCGACGCAAGGCTGGACCTACGCTGGATCCGGGAGCGGCTATGCCGACGGCTACGACTCGGGCAACGGCGGCTGGCGGCTTGTTGATGGCACTACCGGGAATTTGACCGCCTTCAGCACGACTCCTGACAGCAACGCGACAACAGCCTTGACCACCGCCGGTGGCTGGCAGCTTTCTTGGACGCTTGCCCTTGATCGCAGCGCGTTGCTCGAGGGAGGTGGCGGTGTTGAAAATTACTACGCGGGGCAGGGAGCGAGCCGCCAAAACAGCCAATACATGATTCTGCAGATTCCCAACAAATACAATTTCTATTTCAGCCACAGGCTGGATGAAAACGAGCAGGTGTTCATCCGCAACGAACTCGACACCAGGCAGACCTATGCCACAGGTGTCTCGCTGGGGACCTCCGATGAGACACCGAATTTTCTGACTCTCACGCTCACCTATGACAATGCCACCAACAACGCATCCTTCGATCACGTGGGTGGCACGACCGTGATTCAAAACGGAAGTGCGACCTCTTCGAACCGGCTCTTCTGGGGCTCCGGCTCCTCCGCCGGCCAGGGCTCGGCGATCTGGAACGAAGTCACGCTGGAAACCGTCGCCGTGCCGGAGCCGCATGCGGCTCTGCTGGCTG
>Ga0180430_10004559_pt1 | contig 11664 bp, 9 predicted proteins | sample SS_ome_9_FD_132999 | JGI IMG/M metagenome (GOLD analysis project Ga0180430, IMG submission 132999) | Hypersaline lake sediment archaeal communities from the Salton Sea, California, USA - SS_1_S_2 metaG | ecosystem: Environmental > Aquatic > Non-marine Saline and Alkaline > Hypersaline > Sediment... | reverse complement strand
CGAGTAGAGACTCGACGTTCTCCTCATAGGAGAGGAGCGGAACAGCCATTCCAAGCCTCCGCGTATCATGTACATGAACAGAGTGAAAAGAAGCACTGTCGCCGCCGATCTCATGAACGAGGTCAAAAGATAGGAAGGCAGCGACGCTTTACCCTGGAGCTCCGCGATCACGATGACAGCAAAGAAGAGAGAGCCCAAGCGAAGGACCCAGGGATATACCTTCGACTCCTTCACACGAACGCTCTCGCGCGCCCACCGCAAGCAGAAAATGAGCGCAGCCAGGGCTGTCGCGATCGTGTACAGGCGTAATAGCGGGAGGGGAAAGCCGAACGTTTCCATGAGCCTGCGTACAACTAAAAGGATCATCAGCCCATAGACGAACTCTCTTTTCCAGGGCGCCTCGGTCAAGCCTGCAAAGAGTCGAGCGAAGGAGATCGCGGCAACGATAGAAAGAGCCTGTTTGAGTATGACTGGAGCCCCTTGGGATTCATAAATCAACGCCGTTGTCATATAGCCCAAGAATAGCCCTGCCGAAACAATACGCTCGGCGAGAAATCGCCATCGTTCGGATTCTTTCAACGAAGCCTGATTTCTATAAATCGCGATGATCACGAAGATTGAAACAAAGACCTGGAGAAGAATGATCCATCCCTGCTGAGTAAAGAGGCGGCTGCCTGGCCATGAAATCTCATGAAGCCCTCTTTTGGCCGCGCTCCACAAATCGCCGCTTGTGAGCTGGGAAAAGAATCGGGGGGAGAGCATGGGCGGAATTTCTTCGAACAGCGTCCCGCGCCGCTCCTCCGCGACGATCCCGTCCAATTCATGGTCAAGGATTCTCAGTCTCGCATCGATGGCACCGCCTTGCTCCTGTATTCGAAACATCGCCTCCAGTTGCGGGAGAATCAAACCGAGGGCTGTTTCGATGGTGTTGTTTGCCTTGTCGAATGTCGATGCGAGCTGGTCGAGTCCCGTCTCTTGGATCAATCCTTCCTGCCATTCGCTCCATCGTTTCTTTTCCGCCAGCCATTCCTCTCTGAAATCCCCAAGCCGGCGGATCCCTTTCTTAATGGGCTCGCTGGCTTCTTCAAAAGACTCGCTTGCTTCTTTGATTGCCTCGCCGATGGACACAAACCTATTTTGTGTGTAATCCTTCGTATCCTTGAGCTGCTGAGCTTCTTCGGCGAGGCCGTCTATCTTCGCTTGGATTTCTTCGTACTTCATTGCGGCCGTGGAGACGTCCGGGATGTCTTTCATTTCGCTCTCAAGGAGCGACAACCGGATCGTCAATTCCGACGCCAAGGGTATGACGTCGGCGAGCTGCGGTAAAACGGCCGGTGCTTCCGCCTGGGCGGGGGGGGCTTTTTCACCTTGGGGAATGTCCTGGGCGGACACATGGCTGGACATCATCATGAAGGCTATTACCAGCACGAATTTCAAAAATCTTGCAAGAAATGATTTCATATGCTTTTCCTTGGTATGTTTTCGCCGAAAACAACATGATCGGACTGCGCCCGGGGCGATCGGCGTTGTGAAAAAATATTGTTGACGGATGAGTGCTCGACCATACGTTTCAAGTTTTTTCCGGTTGGAAAAATCCTCCTGAATCCCCCTTTGCGAAAGGGGGACTTCGATGGGAGGCTTTTGCCGAAGCACTTAGTGGTCCGTCAACGAAGTCCATCGACATTGGGCGTCGGGCTTTCCCGGGAGCGAGGGCGTCCCGCCCTCGGTCTCAAGATCGCGATCCATCCGCAAGGAGGGCGGGGACGCCCTCCCTCCCGGGGACGATTCGCGAAGCAAGGAAATTTTCTTGACGGACCACTTGGTGGTCTCCGTCGACAATGTTGCTTGGCATTGCCGAGGGGCCCGATTTTCGGTTCGCCGACGCCCGGCGATGGGCGGCATCGAAAAAACGATCCCGATCCCGATCCCGAATTCGGTAAAAGAACTTTGTTGACCAATCAGTAATCGTAGTCGTATCGATGGTAATGATGATGCCGGCGATGATGGTAACGGTCCCGCAGGGCGTCTTCGTAAGCCCGTCGCCTTCTCTCCCGTTCGGCCACGATGCCGCCGATCACCACTCCGCCGACAATGGCCCCGGCCACGGCGGCTCGTCGCCGCTTTCTCCGGTAATGCCTTCGGATATCTTTGCGGATCTCGCGCCTGATCTCATGACGGCCTCGGTAGTCCCGACGCGCCAAAAGAAGCATCCCCGAGCCGCCCGCTCCGCCAGCGCCGCCATTCCGGGAAACGGAGGCGGGAGGGAGGGGCTTGGCCTCCGAAGAGGGGGGAATGCATGGAGGGACGACAAGGGCAAACACAAGCAGCCAGACGACTCTATTCATTTTCACCTCCGTTCATCTTGGCCAGTTCCGGGTACTTGTCGGCGAATTCCTTCCAGTCGGCGATGTATTCGGGGCATTTGTCCTTTTCGATGGGCTGGGAGCCGCCCGCCCCGAAATAGATCATGAACAGGAAGGCGGACCGGGTCCCGAAGTCCTTGGCCAAGCCGTCGGCGATGGTGAAGGCCTGCTTCCCGATGACTTGCTCCTCCGGCTTCCCTTTGGAGCATTGCACCGCGTAGCCTGCGGACAATCCCAGATCGTTCACCGCATCCTGGAATTCCACATCGCTTTCTTCGGATGTTTGAGCGCCTTCCTTTTCCTGGGCAAGGGCGTTCAAGGGAAAGACGGCGACGATCAACAAAATCATGAGCGCGAGCCATTTCCTGGTCATTTTTCAGTCTCCTTTGTCCTCGATCTTCGTTCGTTAAAAGAAAAGTCCATGAATCTCCGCGTCCGCTTTCTTTCTCCGACCTCCTTTCTCTCGATTCCTGTTTGTTCCATTGCGCTGCAGTGAATCCTCCGTCGAGGGCTTCAGGCTAAAAGAACATGTAAAGCGCGGCCTGGAGCGTGTACCAGTTGTCCGCATCGCCTCCCACCGCCTGCTTGATCGCTTCTCCCGGAATGCCCGCGGACGCGATCCCCTGCAGGAAGAAATGCTTTCCCATGTAATGGAAGCCGGTCAGGGTGACCTCCTGCCCGATGTCCCGGGATTCGAGGGTTTGCAGGGGCCCGATGCCGCCGAGGTTGTTCCGTTCGTCGGCCCGGTGGTGGAAGTAATCGAGGGTGAGCTCCAGAGTGTCCGAAGGCTTGATGCTCAAAGTCCCTCGGTTGGTGACAAGGTTGGCGTTCTTGTACGCTTTGCTGAAGACGATCCCGGGCAGAAAGTTGCCCAGCCCTCCCGAGAACAAGGGATCGAACCGCTCGAATTGAGGCGTTTCGGGGTTGTCGCCGGTAAAAATGGACCACCGATAGCTGAGCGCCGGCCGCCAAGCAAACTTTTGGGCTTGATAGCCGATCCAGACATAGCCCGCTTGAGCCGACATATCGAAGTCCTCGTGGTCCTGATAAGCGTATTCCCCTTTGACCCACAAGCCGTCCAGGCCCGGAACGTCCGTCACGGAAAGGCTCGGATTGAAGGTCCGCAGCCCTTGCCGGGGCAGCCGGCGTCCGTCCGGCGCTCGATAGCTTGAATCGGAGCTCGGGATATGGAAATAGGTGAAGGCGGCGCCCAGACCTCGGAATTCGTATCGCAGATCGACCCCCAGCAAGCGGGTGTCCGTCTCGATTTCTTCGGGCTCGCTCGGCTCGACGAGGAAGGCGTCGACGCCGAAACCGAAGGCCCTCGCCCGGCCTAGAACGGTGTTCTCCGAGGCAAGGCGGGGGCCGAGATAAAGGCCCGCCCGCTCGCCCACCGAAGTGGAGACCGGTATTTTCGACAGCAGGAAGCCGTCGCGCAGTTGGTAGATCTGTTTGCCGACGGAAAAATCGAAGAAGCTCTTCTCTCCCGGCAGCTCCCAGATCATCCCGGCGTAAAGATCTTCCAATGCGCCGTGCCCCCAAGCGCCGGAGTTGTAAATGTCCTGTCCTTTGGTGCCGGAGATCAAGTAGGACACCGCTCCGTAGGGATAGAACGGGTGGTCCCCGAGCTGAAAAATCCCGCCGAGCCCGGGCTCCAAATATCCCTCCATCCAGGCGGAAGCTCCGGATCCCGCGGGATCGTCGGCGATGGGGCTGTTCTTGTTGAAAAGCTGGCCGAAGCCGCCGAACCAAGGGTCCGTATCGCTGAACACGCCGGCCCCGCCGTTCAGGGTGAAGACGAACTTGGAGCGCTCGTCTTCGAAAATCGTCGGGAAGTCCCGCAAATCACGGCTGATCAGCAGGCCCTTGGCTTTTTTTGAAATTTCTTCCGCTTCCAAAACCGGCGAAACGAAGAGCACGACCACCACCTGGCCGCTGGGCACCGCTTTGTAAATCTTGTATTCGGCCGACCGAACCGAGTCGAGTTGCCGCACCCGTTTGAGGCCCATTTCCACCACGAGGGGCCTGAACGGCGTGCCTTCCTTGAGGGCGAATGCGTCGGCCACCCGTTTTTTCAGGGATTCGTCTCCCGCCGGGTCCCCCGTGGATTCTTCCAAATGGACATAGACCAGACTGATGGGCAGCCCTTCCGCGATCTTCGGCTGAATTTCGATTCCCCTTTTCGTCTCGACCCCTCCGGTTTCCGCAATCCCGGAAACGGGCCACGCCGCGTGGCAAGCCCCAAAAAGCACGCCGAACAAAACGAGTCCGCGGATCCATCGTCGATAAGTCGGGGAATTGCTCATAAATTCGTTTCGGATTTTGAAAATTTAGGTCTTTGGGATTTTCTTCGAATTTCGGATTTCGGATTTCGATATTCGGATTTTGCCTGAACGTTCTTTTCGTTCAGGCACTGATCACTTGTAGAGGGGCTGATGGCAGTGAATGCAGGCCATTTTTCCCTGCTGGTTGTTCATGCCGTCCTTGTTGTGCCACATGTCGGCCACCCCGTGGCAGACCAGGCAAGTCCGATTCTCTTCCTCGAAGGGGTAGTGCCGGGGACGGTATCGGCCCTCCGCATACTGGTTGAGCATCGACACCGTCTGATAGATCACCTCCCCGGTCACCTTGGCGCATCGGTCCTTCTTTTGCTTGGAGGTGACATCGGCGCCGGCGGCCAGGGTCCACTGGGAAACGGAAACATGGCACAGCGGGCTTTTCGCGGGTCGTTTCACCTGATCGGGAAAGTGGCAGATGTCGTCGAATCGCTGCGTGGGAAAGTCGGTGCGGCTGTACCATTGAAACAATTCATCGATCATGGTGACGTGGGTGGCCGCCTCGTCGAAGGCCACCATTCGAAAGTATTGGGCGGCGACGCCAAGTGCGCCGCAGAGCGTCCCTTGTCCACCGTAGCCGGCCGACACATGACTGAACATGTATTCCGGCATGGTCGTCCAGGGATAACCCACCGATTCCTTCAATAGGCTGAGGACCCCCAGCCAAGCGCCGTTCCCTCAGCCACCGGCGTTCAGATAGGTATGGTACGCACGCGTACCGGCTTCCATGGGATCCAGGGCAACCCATTCCCATGGCAGGGCCGGCGGCTCGGCCGCCGGTTCTTTCGGCGTCGGGGAGACGAGGCCGGGCGCGCCCAAGAGCATGCCGCCCGTCAGGAAGGCGCCGCCGCTTTTCAGAAAGCTTCGGCGGGAGCCCCCGCTTCCGATTTTCCCTCTGCCCATGATGCTCTCCTTTTTTCCGTTTCATAGGTTTGGAAAAATCCCCCTGAATCCCTCTTTACAAAAGGGGGACTTTGGAGAAGGATCTTTCCCCGAGTGCTTGCGAGGGCCGTCGGCCGTCATTGGGGCCGGGCGCTGTCCAGGTCGTGGGCCGTACGGTGGCAGTCTCCGCAAATCCCGACCTTTTTCATGACGTGCTCCGGATGGGTCCCGCCATGGCAATGTTGGCAAGCGACCGTGGCCTTATGCGCTTCCTGATGGCACAAGGCGCAGGCCATGCCGCTGTGCTTGCTTCGGCTCCTTGCCAGGACGTCCGCGGATTCCCGATGACATGCCACACAATACTCGGAGGGCACATCGTACGCGTATGCGACTATGGTGGCGGTATGGGCGCGATGGCACCGAGCGCAGGATTCCTCGCCCATCCGGTCCGAGTGCGGCTCGTGGCATTCCATGCAGGCCGTATAGGAATGTTCTTCTTCCGGAGGATGGCCGATGTGGCATTCTTCGCAGCTCATGGTCGCGTGCTCGCCCCCCCTGGCCAACATGTCGGTGGTTGGTCTCTCATGACACTCGGCGCAACTTTGATTTTCGGCAACCGCCGCCACGTCGGTGGCGAGAACCCTCAAGTCGCCCCCGTACATTTTCATCTTTCTGGATCGGAATCCGTCATCGATGGTTACCGTGTCCTTGGCGTACCCCTCTCCACCGTCAACGACGGTCCAGCTCATGCCGAAGGCCGAAAAGGTCGCCGTATTCCCGTTGACATGGATATCGGTCATGGGATAGGGGCCGCTCGGAGGCGGCTCTTCCATCATGCTGAAGCCCATGAGCCAATTGTCGATCTGCTTCTTGTTGTCCATATCGACCAGGTAGTAATGGATGGCGCCGGATTCCGGCCGATATCCGGCATCTCCGGGATTGCCGAGAGCCGGACGCCCCTTGAATTGGAGCCAGAATTGCACCTTGTTTCGGGTGCCTTCCTTGGTGTAGTCGAACAGGACCGCTTCGGTATACGCAACGGCCCCGGCGATCTCGTTCCGTTGAGCGGCCATCGGGTGACCGCAGAACACGAACGATCCGACCAACGCGGCAAGCAAAATCTTCATCATGCGGACTCCCCCATGACCCTGCGCGCCTGGTCCAACCGGTACCCCAGGATCTTGTGGACTTTCAGGCAGCCATCGACATAGTTGTTCCGAGCGGCGACGATCGTTCGGATCGATTCCGCCAAGTCCTTGTCCCCGATACATTTCTCGATCCAGGCCGAGAGGGCTTCCAGGCGGATGCCGGGAAGAGACGCTTCGTCCGGTTCGAGGTAAAGGTGCAGTTCCGGCAGGCTGCGCACGTCGCCGGGGATGACCCCCACGGGCGGTTTCAGGCGGCCGGCGGGAAAACGCTCCTTGTACGGGACAGGGCTCAGAATCCTCCGGGACAAGGATTCGCCGGGCTGCGACAAAGAATAGCTCACGACGCTTCCTCCCCTAATCTGCCGGCCCTCTCGAGCGCATCCGCCACGAATCCCATCTCCATCTTTTCGAGGGTGCTGCGCTTGGGCCAGCCTGTCTTCGTGTCCCAGCCTTCCAGCCGATAAAAGATCGTCTTCCATTCATCGACTTTGGCTTTGTCCAGGGAGCGGCCCATCAGATCCCTGTAATGCCACTGGCCTTTCTCGTCCCGACAGGTCCACATGAAAAACGGGAACACTTCGCCTTTCTTGTAGACGGTTTTATAGAGATACGGAGCGAAATGGACCATGTCGCGGTGCCTTCCCTGGAGGGTCCAGATGGCGTTGTCCAGGTTCCAGATCCGGCGCCCGATTTCAATGCCGTCCTCGAAGCTGATGTTGTCGCCGGTGACGGCGTTCCAAAACACCTGCTCCCCCGCGTCGGTGGACGCGGTGGCCCCTTCGAGATTCGGCACGTTGGTATTGACGAAATCCGGCCATTTCAAGTCGCAGAACAACGCGGAATTCTTGTAGAACCGGCAGTAGTGCTGCTGCCAGCGGACGATCTGCGCGATCGCCTCGGAGTACATGTTGGCGTCGCTGTAATCGAGCACCTCGGGCCGGTCCTTGGCATAAGGGGCCATCTTTTTGACGTGCAGGTTGACCATCTCTTCCGCCCCGATGCGAAGGGGCTTGCCGAAGGCGAAGGCCGCGCTGACATTGGTGAAGATGTAGTTGAAACAGTGGGTGTTGGTGTCGCGGTCCCCCATGAGACTGCCGTAGCCCCATTCGAGCTCGGCCCTTGGGTCGTAGCCGTGCTCCGGAACCCCCCAGTAGGAAAACTGGAGCGCTCCGGTGTGAAGGTCTTCCTCCCGTCCCCATTTCAGGGCCGCCTGCACCCATCCTTCAGCCAGGTCCGCGCCGATGTCCGTTCGCGTGGACAGGGCATGGACGATCTTTTCCGCGAAATCGAGGGTCCCCATGGACTCCCACGGCAGATCGGAGGGAATTTGCCGCCCCGGACCGAGGACGCCCTCTTCGTACAGGTGTTCGAGCCAGTGCAGGCCGGGCTGGAGCACGAAGGAATTGATGCCGTATTTCTGGACGATATCGGCCCCTTTGAGATTGATTTCGGTATCCTCGGCGGCATTTTTCGCGATTTTGCGGACGTAGGGTCCGTACCAGAAGGTCTCCTGGCAGGCGGACTCGTTGCCGTAGCCCACGTTGTAGCGCGACCGGCAGCCGTTGATGCATCCCTGGCAGGACTGGGGGCGGCGCTCGTCGGTGGGCGGCGCGGCCTGGACGATGGGCTTCGGCAGCCCGCCGATGCGGGTCCAGGCTTGAAAATCGGGGGCCTGCCAGTTGGTGACATATTTTTCCTTGGTGACCACGCGAGCTTGAAGCAGGGTCTTGGGGTCGTGTACCTTGACGCCGCCGGTGCCCAGAACGGAGATGGCTTTCAGGTTCTTCGATCCCCATACCGCCCCGAGGCCTCCCTGACCGGCGCCGTTTCCGGCGTCGTGGATCAAGGCGCCGTGGCCGGTCTGGTTTTCCCCGGCGGGTCCGATGCAAAGGGTCGCCGGCTTCTGGGTCGTCCGGCCAAGCTCCGCTTCGGATTCGCGATCTTGATCGGTGCCGGGCAACGCATCCAGATCCTGCCACCGTGTTTTCGCGCCCCCCTTGACGCCCGTCCGCTTCCGGATTTCCAGTTGGGTGGCCCATGTGTCCTTGCCCCACAGGTCCCGGGCATCCCGGAACTGTACCTGGCCGTTTCGGATGTCGATCCAGACGGGGCTGTCCGCCTTGCCTTCGATGACGATCGCGTCCCATCCGGCGTATTTGAGCATGGTGGAGAATCGACCGCCGAAGTTGGTGCGGGTGAACCAGGAGACGGGGTACTGGCCCACGCCGACGCCGACCACCTCGCACCGTCCCCCCGCCGACGGCACGATCGTCCCGCAGAGGGGAGAGGTCGCCACGCAGCAGACATTGGCCGGGTGGCGGCCGTCGGTGATGGTCTTGTCCTTGCAAAAATCCCAGAAAAGCGCGGAGCCCATGCCGTGGCCGCCGCCCCATCGCCGATACGGTTCGGTATCGATGGCGATCGCCTTTCTGTTGGTCAAGTCCAGCCGGAGTATCTTTCCGGCGTATCCGGAGCTTGTCATGTCGCGGTCCTCACTGGGTGGTCATTCCGAGCTTCGACCAGGCGGGGCCTCGGAGATTGACGAAATAGGATTCCTCGCTCCCCTGATCGGGCATCTTCGCAACGAAACGGATGGCGTTCACGGGACAGACCTTCACGCAGGCCTGGGTGCCGCCGGGGCCGCCTTTCTCCCCCAGGTAGGGCGTGTCCACGCAAAGGTCGCACTTCTGCGACTTTTGCAGCTCCACGTTCCACTGGATGCGGCTGGGCGTGTAGGGGCAGCGGGCGAGGCACATCTTGCAGCCGATGCACAGATCCGGGTCGATCATGCGAACGTTGCCGCTTTCGGGGTTGGGCTTGTTGGCTCGGACGGGCCTCACGGGGCACACCGCCACGCACGGCGCGTCCCGGCACTGGCGGCAAACGGCCATGAAAATGTCGTCGGGCCAGTTGGCGAAGGAATCCTGCTGGATCTGAATGCGGGAGAGGCTGTAGGAGGCCGCTCCCGAATGGGCCAGGGCGCAGGCCATCATGCAGGTGCCGCAGCCCTGGCACTTTTTCAGATCCACCACCAGAAATCCTTCGGAATCCGGTATCGAGTTGGGAATGGCCAGCAGATGACCCGGCAGGAGCGCCGCCGCGCCCAGGGCCCCTGCGCCGGCCAGGAACTGCCGCCTCGTGATCTCGCCCGATGATGCGGGTTTGTCCTCTTTCATCTCGTCCAACCTTTTGTTTCGGCCTTTCAGTCCGGTTCCACGAGCTCCCTGAGGCATTCGCTCGCCCCGAGCAGCTCGGCGAGGAGTTTTTTGTTGAAATCCTTGGTGAAATGCCCGGGCACGGTTTCGGACATGAACACCTCTCCCCGGGCGTTCTTGACGATCCAGCCCTTTTGGATCAGCTTGTCGATCTTCCTTCTCACGGTTTCCCTCGGGATCCCCGTCGCCTCGCTGATGGAATAGGCGTTGGTGGGCTCGAGGTGTTTCATGCGGTCCGCGGAGTCGGCCATTCGCTCGTTGATGTTAAAGCAATCGCCTTCGCTGGAGTAGAGTCTGGTTATATTGTGATGCGCGATCTCGCCGAGCACGACGGGCATGAGGAAATCGCCGCCGAACTCCCGGTAAAGGAGGTTGAGGTAGCGAAGGAAGAAGTTCCCCATGAGCACCGCGATCAAGGATTTGTGCCTTTCGTACTTCTCCTGGTCGAAGGGCGCGACAGGGGGGTCCTGTTTTTCATTGTTTCGCCTACCGGGAATCGGCTTTCGGGCTCCGTCGTCCATGTCGGCAATTCCTCGATACGGTGATTTCGTGCTCCGATGCCATCGATATGCTTCTACTGTAACGACTTGAGAATGATTGGCAAGAAGCTTGGTGCCCATTTTGGGCAGTCATGAAAATTCATCGCGCTTCCTGCTCCATTCAAGGGAATGTCCTTTCCTGCCGAAAACAGGAGGGACGACGCCGGACGATTCAGCGTGGTCCGACCGACATAAATCCAGTATCATCGACCCTATACCGTGGTCCGACCGACATAATGGGAGGGAGAGCATGAAAGCCGTCGCCGTGCGCCAGCCTTGGGCCGGCCTCATCGCCTGCGGAGAGAAGCTCCTCGAGCATCGCTCCTGGAGGACCGCCCATCGGGGCGGGCTCCTGATCTGTGCCGGGGCTTCCCCCGTTTCCACCGGCATCGTCGGGGACCGGTTCCCGGGATGGAGGTTTCCCGACGATTTCACCGAAAAGTACGGGCCGTACTTCCAGCGGGGCGTGGCCGTGTGCACGGTGGAGCTGGACGACGTGCAGGGGGAGCCCGGCCGCTACCGGTGGGTCCTGCGGGACCCTCGTCCCGTGGAGCCGTTCCCGGTCAAGTGCGGCCCCAAGCTGTTCCGGGTGGATTTCGGGGACCAAAGGGCGGAGGAGACGATCTCCAAGGGCGTTTCCGTGGGGAAGGGCGGCAACCTCTCCCTTTCGGGGCCCGACGGGCCCGCGACCCGGCTCCTCGTGGGCCTGGGCTGGGACGCCGGCTACGGGGACGAGGAGCAAGCCTTCGATCTGGACGCCGGCGTTTTCATGCTGGGGGAGAACGGCAAGGTGCGCCGCGACTCCCATTTCGTCTTCTACAACAACCTCGCGTGCCCCTTCGGGGCCGTGGAGCACCTGGGAGACAGCCTCGAGGGAGGGGGCGAGGGCGACGACGAGAGGGTCCGGGTGGACCTGGAAAAGGTGCCTCCCGACATCCACCGGTTGGCGATCGCCGTCACCATCCACGATGCGGACCGGCGAGGGCAGAGCTTCGGCCTCCTCAACTCGGCCTTCATCCGCCTGGCCGCCTTGGACGACGGCCGGGAGCTCCTCCGGTTCGACCTCATGGACGAGGGCGGGAGCGAGACGGCCATGCTCTTCGGCGAGCTGTACCGGCGGGGGGGCGAGTGGAAATTCCGCGCCCTCGGGCAGGGGTTTTCCGGCGGCTTGGCGGCCATGG
>Ga0180430_10004557_pt1 | contig 11664 bp, 6 predicted proteins | sample SS_ome_9_FD_132999 | JGI IMG/M metagenome (GOLD analysis project Ga0180430, IMG submission 132999) | Hypersaline lake sediment archaeal communities from the Salton Sea, California, USA - SS_1_S_2 metaG | ecosystem: Environmental > Aquatic > Non-marine Saline and Alkaline > Hypersaline > Sediment... | reverse complement strand
GCGGAGCGGGAACGCTCGCTCGAGGCGTTCGTCGCCCGGACCGAGATCGCCCTCGCCGGGAACCTGCCGGACGACGGGCATCCGATGTGGCCGGCGTTCGTCGAAGCGGTGGTCCGGCACGGTCTTCCCGCCGAACCCTTCCGCGACATGATCCTCGGCCAGCGGCAGGACCTCGATCTCGTCGCGCTCCCGGACTGGGCGGGGCTGCGGGAGTTCTGCCGCCGGGTCGCGAGCACGGTCGGAGAACTCTGCGTGCGGATCTGGGGACTCGACGATTCCGAGTCGATCGCGTTGGCGGAGCGGCGGGGCATCGCCTTCCAGCTCACCAACATCCTCCGGGATCTTCGCGAGGACCATGCGCGGGGACGGGTCTATCTGCCGCAGGAGGAGCTGCACGCCGCGGGCCTCTCGATCGAGGACCTCCTCGCGTGGCGACGCCCGTCGGAGTGCGGGGCGTTCGTGGCCGCGCAGTGTCGACGGGCCCGCGAACACTACGACGAGAGCGCTCCGCTCGAGGAGCGACTGCGGCCGGCGTGCCGGCCGACGCTGTGGGCGATGACGCGGATCTACTCGGGGATCCTCGGGCGGATCGAGTCCCGGCCGGCGCGGATCGCAGGAACGCGGGTGCGTCTGGGCACCTTTCGAAAGGTCTGCATCGCGTTCGAGGCGAGGCGCCTCGGCCGACGCTGGGCGCGGTCCGCCGCGGCGGCGACGTGAGCGCGACGACGGTGGTGGTCGGCGGCGGCATCGCGGGACTCGCCGCGGCGATCCGACTGGCCGACGCGGGCCGGCCGGCGGTGGTGCTCGAGACCAGACCGCGGCTCGGCGGACGCGCGACCTCCTTCGAGGATCCCCGCAGCGGCCGACTGCTCGACAACTGCCAGCATGTGGTGCTCGGGTGCTGCACGAACCTGCTCGACTTCTACGAGCGTCTCGGGGTGCTCGACGAGATCGAGTGGCATCGTCGGTTCTTCTGGGCGAACCCGCCGCACCCGCCGGATCGGCTCGCGATCGGGAGTCTGCCCGCGCCGCTGCACCTCGCGATCGACTTCCTGCGGCAGCGGCGTCTCTCGTGGCCGGAGCGGGGCCGCATCGCGCGGGCGTTGCGGCGGATCATGGCGATGGGACGCTCGGCGCGGCTCCGCGAGACCGATCGTCCCTTCGCGGCGCTGCTCGCGGAACTCGGACAGGGATCGCGGGAGATCGAGCAGTTCTGGAGCCCGATCGTCGTCAGCGCGTGCAATCTCGACGTCGGAGACGTCGCCTCGAGCGTGGCGCTGCAGGTCGTGCAGGAGGGGTTCCTCGCGCATCCCTTCGCCGCGGCGATGGGACTCGCCAAGGGGAGCCTGCTGTCGCTCTACGACCCGGCGGAGCGGATCCTGCGGGACGCCGGTGGCGAGATCCGCACCGGGGTCAGTGTGAAGAGCCTGGCCCACGACGGCGACCGGATCCGGCGGGTGATCACCGACGAGGGGGCCTTCGAGTGTTCGGCGGTGGTCGCGGCGGTGCCGCCGGATCGCCTCGCGAAGCTCTGCGGCGCGAGCCTTCGGGAGGTGGACTCGCGGCTTGCCCGGCTGGAGGAGATCGGGTTCAGCCCGATCCTCGGGGTGCATCTGTTCTTCGAGCGGCCCTTCACCGAGTTGCCGCATCTGGTGCTGCCGGGCCGGGCCACGCAGTGGATCTTCGTCAAGGGCGTCGACGAGACCGGTCGCTTCCACGTGCACGCGGTGGTCTCGGCGGCGTTCGAGTGGATGCCGCTGACCGAGGCGGCGATCGCGGAACGGGTGATGGAGGACCTGCGCTGGGCCCTGCCAGGCGCGGCGATCGAGGACCCGGTTGAGGTCCGCGCGGTCAAGGAGAAGCGGGCGACCTTCGCGGCGGGGCCGGGCGTCGATCGCATCCGCCCCGCGGCGCGTCCCCCGGCGACCGGGGGCATCCGCAACCTGCACCTCGCCGGCGACTGGTGCCGCACCGGCTGGCCGGCGACGATGGAGGGCGCCGTGCGCAGCGGCTACGCGGCGGCGGCGGCGGTGCTCGGTCGGACCGGCGACGACCTCGTCGGGGATCTTCCGACGGCGCGCCTCCCGGCGCTGCTCGGACTCGCGAAGTGACCGCCGACGGAAACGACGCCCGGCCGATCGCGGAGCCCGGGACCCGTCGGGCGCATGTGCTCGAGACGGCGCGGCGTGTCGGCTTCGCGGCGGCGGCGGTCGCCGACGCCTCTCCGCCGGTGCACCTCGACGCCCTGCGTCGCTGGATCGCGGAAGGTCGCCACGGCGAGATGGCGTGGATCGCGGATCGGATCGATCTGCTCGCGGATCCGTCGCGGCTGCTCGAAGGGGCGAGGTCGGTGATCGTCGTCGCGGATCGCTACCACGACGGTCGACCGGATCGGCGGGTGCCGGGACTCGGCCGCATCGGCCGCTACGCGCGGGGACGCGACTACCACCGGACCGTCCGGCGCCGCCTCGAGCAACTCGTCGCGGAGTTGCAGGCGGCGATGCCGAACGAACGCTTCCGGATCTGCGTGGACACCGCGCCTCTGCTCGAGCGGGAGTTCGCGGCCCGCAGCGGACTCGCCCGCATCGGCAAGCACACCCTCGCGATCGCCCGCGGTCTCGGCAGCTGGACCCTGCTCGGCGAGGTGCTGACCACCGCGGAGATCGCGTCGACCGATCCGGATCCGGCGCCGGATCCCTGCGGCACCTGCACCCGCTGCCTCGAGGCCTGTCCGACCGACGCGATCACGCCGTACTCGGTCGATGCGACGCGTTGCGTGAGCTACCTGACCATCGAGCATCGCGGCGAGATCCCGCCCGAGTTCCACGAGGGGATCGGCGACTGGATCTTCGGCTGCGACCTCTGCCAGGAGGTCTGCCCGCACAACCAGCCGACTCGGGCGATGCGTCGGGGACCGATCGAGCCGGATCTCGCCCCGCGACGGAGCGGCTTCGATCTGCTCGAGGTGCTCGGCTGGACCGAGGAGGATCGTCGCGTGGCGTGCACGACCAGCGCCCTCAAGCGGGCGAAGCTGCCGATGTTCCGGCGCAACGCGGTGATCGCGGCGACCAACCTGATCCTCGGCGGAGATCTCGATTCCGAGCTCGAGCGGGCGCTGCGGCGCCGCCTCGAGGAGATGTTCGAGGAACTCGGGGTCGCTCCGATCCTCCGGGCCGCGTTGCGGACGTCGAAGGAGCGCCTCGAGGCGGGGGAGCCTCTCGCGGACGCGGAGCGCGGGATCGAAAGCGAGCTTCCCGGATGAGGTACGTGCCACCTCGCGAAAGGTCGGGGCAGCAGCCGATCCTGCAGCGACGCGAGCGATCCGAAGATCGTCACGCCGAGACCGATCACCGCCGCCGCCGTCGCGATCGTGCCCAGCGTCGCACACACCCAGGCGCTCCGGCGATGCAGCAGGCCGATCGCGCCGCAGAGGATCGCGGGGACTCCGACCGCCGCACCCCAGGCCGGAGTCTCGGCGAGCAATCGCGCGGAAGCACTCGGCGGCGGGGCCATCTCCATCGCCATCGAGGCCACCGCATGGCCCGCGATCACGCCGGCGGCGGAGAGCAGGATCCCCACCACGATGAGCGACGCGAGCTTCAGCGTGAGAACCAGGCCGAAGATCTGGGCGGTTTCGGACCTCCGAAGCGCCCGACCGATCGGCGCCGACTTCGTCGTGTCGGGGATCGGGCTCGTGCGAGGTCGTTCGGCAGGAGAGGGGCGAGGCGTCGACGGGAGATGCGGACCGCCCACCACCGCGGCGTCTACCGTCGCCCGCCAGGCTGGCCGGCGCCCCCCATGATCGCCTGCGCCACGGTCTCCGTCATCGCCACGTTCGCCGCCTCGACGGTGGCGAACTCGCCGTTGCGGATGCGTTGGGCGAACATCCGGAAGAAGGGGCCGAGTCGACCGGATGCGGCCTCCATCATGCCGGCGGTCGCGGCGAGTGCCGCCGGATCGTCCATCCCCGAGGACGCGAGCAGGTCTTCGTAGTCGATCCGCCAAACGCCGCGCTGCTCGAGGAGGCGCACCGACTCGAAGACGGTGCCGAACTCCGCCTCGCCGTCGCCACGGGAGAGGATCTCGCCCTCTTCGAGCGTGCCGAATCCGCCGGGACTCGAGCTCGCGGCGGTCCCGAAGACCTCGATCATCGCGAGCCTGACCTCGTCGGAGACGCGGGCGATCTCGAGGGTCGCGTTCAACATCCGCTTGCCGCCCCGGGAACCGGCGGTCAGAACCTGCTCGAGTTCGGCCGGGCTCGCATTGGAGATCGCACCCGTGGCGATGAAGTTCGCGAGGGCGTCGGCGGAGGAGAACGGCGGACCGGCGGGGGCGGCGGATCCGGTTCCGGCAGCGACGGCGGCGGGTGTGGTCTCGTCGGCGGAGGTCGCCGGCGCCTCCGCGTCGGACAGGCGCTCCACCGCGGAGACGAACGCCGCCTGCAGCATCTCGGCGACGGGACCGTTGCCGGCGAAGGCGTCCAACGACCCCTCGAGCGACGCGAGCGCCGCCTCGGCCCGACCGCGGACCTCGTCGGCGGACTCGCGGAGTCGGGTCGCATCGCTCGGAGAGGCGCCGAGTTCCGCGACGAGGCGGGCCTCGGAGGCGAGCCGCTCCGCATCGACGAGATCGACGCTGAGTTCGCCGAATCGTGCGTTCATCTCGAGGACGCGGGCGGAGGACTGGAGGCTCCGTTCGCCTCCCGACGCGGCCCGACCCGCCGCGCCGGCCGCCGCGGCGAACGCGCTGCGGGCCGCCTCGAGCTCGGCGCCGATCCGTTCGCCACCGAGGATCGGCTCGGGGCTTTCCGGCATCGCCGCGTCGAGGACCGGGCGACGCAACGCGTCGGCGGTCTCCGCCATCGCCTCGACTTGCCGGCGAATCGAGGCATCGATCGAGGCGAGCGTCTCGATGCCCCGTGAGGAACCGGCGACGTCGGCGGAGGCGACCGCGAGATCGCCGGAGGCCCGGGTGTGGCGGGGGGTCCGGTTGGCGTCGTCGACGAGGCGACTGCGCTCGTCGGCGATGCCGACCCGGAAGCGACCCGCGGCCCGGCGGGCCTCCGCCGCGAGTGCGAGGAACTCCGGCGCCCCGACGACGTCCTCGCGGGCGGCGAGCTCGCGGTAGGAGGTCGCCTGCTCCTCGGCCTCGCGGACGCTGCGGCCGAGTCGCGCGATCTCGGTCTCGCGAACGCGGGTCTGTCGATCGATCTCCTGCAGCAGGGCCTCGCTGCTCGAGACGCCGCCCTCGGCCGCGGTGCGGGCGCCCTCGAGGGCGCGTCGTTCGGCGTCGAAGGCGACGCCTCGAAGTTCGTCCGCTCCGGCCGCGAACGCCGCCGCCGCCGCGAGCGTGGTCATCGCCGCGGAGCGTCGGGCGGCGATTCGCGTCTCCTCGGACACTGCAGCGTCGAGGTGACGTCGCCCGAGGTCGAGACGGACCCGCGCGAGCAGGAGGTTCGCCGCGGCATCGCCGTCGCGGGCGAGCGGTTCGAGCCTCGACGCGATCCCTTCGAGTGCGGAGTGCACCGCATCGCCGCCGGCGGTCGCCCGGATCGCCGCGGCGTACGCGCTCGCCTCGGCGGTGACCGTCTCGCGATCGGATCGGGCCTTCTCGACGGCCGCGTCGGAGCATGCCGCAGCGAGGAAGGAGCCGAGCAGCAGGGCGGCGAGTGGTCGAACCGAGGGGCGAAGTCGTGGAGGCATGATGGCTCGCTGCGGGTCGTGGTGGCTCGATGCCGTCGGGGGCTCGGTCGAGCGATCGGTGTCGAGGTTCCCCGGTTCCATCGGGCGTGCGAAGTGTAGCAATCGGCCGGATGCCTCCCTCACCGGGTGGGACCCGCGGCGGGCTCGTCCGAAGCCTCCGAGACGTCGATCGCGGGGCGAAGATCCGGCGGCTCGTACTCGACCGGATAGGCCGGGCGAGGCCGGTACATCGACTCGATCCACCGAAGGCTGTCCGCGAGCAGACGCTCGTTCGCGTTGGTGAACACCGGCTTCCATCCCGGCACGTCGGGATGTGGGAAGCGGGCCTCGGTGCGGGGAAGGGCGTGCTGGACGATCAGGCTGTCGCGGGGACGCTCGAAGTCCACCAGCGGCTGCGAACCGAGTTCGCTGCGCAGCAGGATCAGCAGGTTCGTGAAGCGGACCCGTTCGTCGCGACTGTTGCGGTTGTGGAGGAAGAGTCGTCCGCCATCGAGGCCACCGTGGCAGCGGCTGGTCGCGCAGTTCCCGATGAGCCAGGCGTCGTGCACGCGACGGCGGAAGAGGTTGAGGGCGTACGGCTCGCTCTCGACCTCGATCTCGCTGTAGAGGTCGCGGGCCTTCAGCTCGAACATGAGACGGACGAGGTCGATCGGATCGGCCCGGAACATCCGGGTGCGACCCTCGCTCGTGGCGGGAATCGACGGATGGGCCGCGTTCCTCTCGATGAGGGTGCGGATCGTCCGCTGCGGGATCGAGACCCGGGGCGGGCGGCGAAAGTCGATCTCGAAGACGCGGATCAGGTTGACGTCCTCGGCGGTCAGCACGCGATCGGGAAGGAGGTCCCGAAGCGAGATCGGCCCCCGGGCTTCGTCGTCGGGCGCCGGTCGTCCCGGAAGGGTGACGAGGTCGTCGTCGGACGTCTCGCCTTCGAGCGACAGTTGGGCCTCGACGAGGCGGCGCAGGCGCCGGGCCTCGCCGAGATCGAAGGACTCGAGCAGCCTGTCGAGCTCGTCGCGGCAGGCCCGGTACATCCCCCGATCGAAGAGCCACTGGCAGAGGGCGAGGCGGCGGACGTGGTCCGCTTCCGGGATCGCCTTGCGGAGCGTGCGGTACTGCTCCTCGAACGAGGGCTCGAGCGTGGTGCGAAGGACCGCCGCGCGAGGGTGGAAGCTGCGGATCCCGGCGATCTCCATGGTCACGCCGTGGAACCCGTCGTCGAGGATCGTGCCGCGAAAGGTCTCGCCGTTGCGGAGCCGCACCACGCCGGACTGGCCCGGCGTCGGGTCGACGAGATCCACGATGAACAGGATGCGGGCCTTCGTGAAGGTCCGGACCTCGTCCGCGCCGTCGACGTCGATGGAGATCTCGTCGAGATCCTCCGAGACCACGGTGCCGCCCACCTCGGAGTGGCGGTCGATGATCAGATGGACCCGACGCGGCGCCGAGTCCCCTTCGACCCCTCCCGCCGTCCCTGGGGGCGTCTCCTCGGATCCGCTGGCCTCCGTCCCCGCGTCGGAATCGACCGACTTCGGAGCGGTCGGCTTCGATCCGGTCCCCTCGTCGGCGATCTCGACCGACGCGGGCGACGGCGGCTCGTCCGCGGCGCCGATCGAGGCGGCGAGGGGAAGCGGACCGAGGACGAGCAGGGCGACGAGGGTGCGAAACCCCGCTCGGCGGCGGAGGAGTCTGGGCCAGGGGTTCGTCGTGGGCACGCGGTGATTCTCCGGGCGAAGACGAGTCGAGGCAACGTCGCATTCGGCGATCCGTGGGGCAACGCTCCCACGGCGACTGGTATGGTCCGCGGCTCGCGACCACGGAGATCCAGACATGAAGCTAGGCGTGATGGCGGCGCTCTTCGCCGATCGTTCCCTCGAAGAGGCCCTCGGAACCTGCGTGGAATGCGGTCTCGATGCGATCGAACTGCCCGTGGGGGCCTATCCCGGCAGGCCCTTCTTCGATCCGGCGAAGGTGCTCGCCTCGAAGAAGGAGCAGCAGCGGATCGCCTCGATGATCGCCGACCACGGCCTGACGGTCTCCGGCCTCGCGGTCCACGGAAATCCCGTCCACCCGGTCGCGAAGCAGGCCCGGGCCGACCATGCCGCCTTCGAGACCGCGGTCAAGCTCGCCCCGAAGTTGGGCACCGACATCGTGATCACCTTCTCGGGATGCCCCGGCGGAGCAAAGGGCGACCGGCAGCCCAACTGGGTCACCTGCGCCTGGCCGCCGGAGTACGGGGCGATCCTCGAGTACCAGTGGGACAAGGTGCTGGTGCCCTACTGGGCGAAGCAGGCCCGTCTCGCCCACACGCACGGCGTGCGTGTCGCGTGGGAGCCGCACCCGGGCTTCTGCGTCTACAACCCCGACACGCTGATCCGACTGTCCGAGCGGGCGATGAAGGCGTCCGGTCTCAAGACGCGTGGCCCGCTGCTCGGCTGCAATCTCGATCCCTCGCACTTCTTCTGGCAGGGGATCGATCCGATCCGCACGGTGGGACCGATCGCGGACGCCGGTCTGCTCTTCCACGTGCATGCGAAGGACACCGAGCTCTCCCGGACCGAGGGCTCGGTCAATGGATACCTCGACGCCCGGCCCTACACCGACCTGCGCCGTCGTTCCTGGAGCTTCCGCACCTGCGGCTGGGGCCACGGCCACGAGTTCTGGCGACCCTTCGTCAGCGAACTCCGACGCCACGGCTACGACCACGTGCTGTCGATCGAGCACGAGGACGCGATGATGTCGATCGACGAGGGCCTCGATCGCGCGGTCGCGTTCCTCTCCGAGGCGATGATGTACGACCCGCCGGCGACGCCCTGGTGGGCATGAGGGTCGACGGCCAGGGCCGGCTCGAACCGGATGGGCGGAGCGGTGTGGGCGAAGTGGATCTCCCGGAGCGATCGGCGAAGGGCGTGGCTCAATCGGGGATCGGCGTCGTCTCCACATCCTCGCCATGGGCGATGCGCACCGTCCACGAGATCGAGGTGCGCGACTCCGGCGCGCCTGCGGGACCGAGGGCGACGGTCCACCGCATCAGGCCGAGTGCCCGATCCCGTTCGAGGTACTCCGCGTCCTGATCGAGCGGGCGACTCAGTGCGTCGAGCGAGACCTGGATGGAGTCGTCGCGCGAGACCGGGTGGCGATCCCACAACTCGACGATCACCGGGCGGGGCAGGCGGTTCTCGAGATCGATCCGGTTGGCGAGGGTGACGAGGCGTCCGCCGCCGAAGAGTCCGGTCGTCGAGCGCTCCCGGATCACCGGCTGCCGCACCACCTCGATCCGCGGCTCCGGGCCGAGAAAGAGCTCGAATCGACCACGTCCGGGCACCGCCGGCAACTCGGTCTCGCCGACGAACGCGCCGTCCACCACGATGCTCGCCGGACCGGGCAGCAGCACGAGATCGGTCGGGTTCTCGAGCGTGGCCCGCAGTGACGGCGGGGTTCCGGTCCGGGGACGGCTCACGAAGACGAACGTGGGCACCGCGTCGATGGTGTCGATGCGGAACCGCTGCGATTCCCCCCGGTCGCTCGGCAGCGAGATCGGCCTCGGCAGGCGGTAGGCGACCGACAGTCCGGAATCGATCGCCTCCGCGGCCGCGACGAGCTCCTTGGAACCCCCGGCGCCGCCGCCGCGACCCGCCTGCCGACCGCGAGCGACCCGCGAGTCCGCCGCGGTCGGCGGCGGATTCGCCCCACGCACGTCGATGAACGCCGGCTCGATCGGCGGTGGTGCCGTGGGCATGGAGGGATCGGCCGTCGAGAGCTCGAGGGTGATCTCCCGCCACGGTTCGCCGGTCCACTGGCCGGTCGTCGCCGCGTACTCGATGCGGCTCGCGGCGTCGACGAGATCCGCATGGATGCGATAGGCGGGTCGCCAGATCGCGCCGGAGGTTCGATAGACGATCGTCACGTCCGCGGACATCTCCGCGGCGGCGGCGACGACCACATCGGCCACGAGGCGATCCCGAACCGTGGGACCGAGTTGCCCGCGTTCGCGTTCGAGTGCCGCGCGTTCGCGTTCGAGCGCCTCGCGCCTCCGCATGGCGACGCGGGACTCGGCGAGCAGGGCGGCGCGGCGGGTGCCGAGAAACTCGAGTTGCCGCTCGACGGAACCGGGGTCGAACTCGGCGCCGCCGGCGCGGTGGCCCGCGTCCCGGCCGCGCTCCATCGCAATCGCGTCGAGAAAGGCGAGTTGGGCGGCGATCACCGCGATGTCGTCCTCGCGGGCGGCCGATTCGACGGCGATCGCCTCGAGACGCTCGCCGATCTCGGCGGTGCGACCCTCGGCCTGCGGATCGGCGAGCGGCACCGATCGGAGTTCCACCTCGAGGATCTCGACCATGCCGGTCTCGCCGGCGGCGGGCGAGACCCGAGCCTGGAGGTTGCGGCGGTCGATCGAAGGGGGGAGTTCCCCGAATCGGATCGTGGAGACGCCCTCGCCGACCTCGACGACCGCGGCGCGGGTCACGGTGGCCGCCGAGGCCCCCGCGTGGATCGTGGCGGCGACGACCCGGGATCGAGCGTCGATCGGGTCGTCTTGCGCCTCGGCCGCCGAGATCGCCGTGATCGCGAGGTGCGGGAGGATCGCCGCGGACGCAAGCAGGATCGCGGCGGGACGACGGCTGGAGATCTGGAGGCGGTGACGGGACATGGGGACACCGTAGCTCCGCCCGCCGTCGGAGGGCGTTCGACGGGGCGACCACGGTCCTCGGGCGAGGTCCTCTCGGTCGCGAATCCGAGGGAACCGCCTCAGAAGTCCCGCAACGCCCCGCGGGTGCCGCTGCGACGCAGGACCTCGGCGACCCGGGTGCGGGCGGGCAGGTCGCTCGCCTCGACGTCCGCGATCAGGTTCCGCATCTGGAGGTCCTTCGCGAGATAGCGGCGGCCCAGTTCGGCGATCGCGTCGGCCTCGAGGTTCTCCAGGAAGTCGATGCCTTCGCGATAGAGCATGCTCGAGGCGAGACGCTTCGCCTGCATCCAGTTGAGATACGCCGCGGGCATCCGAGTCCAGACCCGGTCGCCGGCGGTCTCGACCAGCACCCTCGGGAGATGGTCGAAGACGAGCAGGCGGGCGTTGTTGCGGTCGGCCTCCGACCAGGTCGGGATCGCGGCGGCGATGGCGGCGGCGGCGGCGTTGGCGACCCGGCTGAGGTGGGTGCTGATCTCCGGGAGCGAGGTGTTGGTGCGACGGCGTCCCTCCTGCATCAGGAGCAGCGCCTCTTCGTGGGCGAGCTGGCGCAGGGTCGCGAGGACCTCCTCGACGAACCGGGCCTTGATCGACATGAACTCCTCCTCCTCGAGGGCCATGCAGCCTCCGATCTCGAAGCTCGAGGTGATCACGCCGCACTTGTTCGCGGAGCTGTCCTTGACGATCAGCACGCCCTTCTCGGAGAGCCGCTCCCGGGCCGCCGGGGTCAGGAACAGATTCGCGCCCTCGACGATCAGGCCGCTCGACGGGGTGCCGTCGGCGGCGAGGAACTCCCGCCAGTTGCCCTCGTGGATGGTGGCGGGGCGACCGCCCGCGGGCACGAACGCGTCCGCGACCACACGGTTGTGCATGGTGTTGCGGAGGTGGGCCCCGTCGGCGTCCTGCATCGTGGCGATGCGGCCGGAGGGGCCGAGCTTCGAGCGGTCGAACTCCGCGATCGGCAGGCTGTGCTCGACGAGACGCAGGAGCTCGGCGTGGTCGAGGCCGTCGGGATCCTCGCCGCAGCCGCTGCCGTCGGCGATGCCCACGATGCGGGCGTTCGCGCCGTGGTCGCGGTGGAGGATCCGGATCATGTTGCCCGCGACGTCGCCGTCGGGGCCGCCGGTGATCTTGACGGTGAAGGGTCGCGTCGCCGGGTCGATGCCGGCGGCCTCGAGCATCACCCCGAGGAAGACGTTGACGCCCTCGCTGGTGACCCCGTAGTCCTTGTGGTTGATCCCGGCGCCGGGCTTGCTGCTCATGAACGCCGTGGGCATCGAG
>Ga0180430_10004555_pt1 | contig 11669 bp, 4 predicted proteins | sample SS_ome_9_FD_132999 | JGI IMG/M metagenome (GOLD analysis project Ga0180430, IMG submission 132999) | Hypersaline lake sediment archaeal communities from the Salton Sea, California, USA - SS_1_S_2 metaG | ecosystem: Environmental > Aquatic > Non-marine Saline and Alkaline > Hypersaline > Sediment... | reverse complement strand
TTACCGGATTGCCCGCGTTGTTGGATTGCCCGCGTTGTTGTTGTAGAGGCGCAATGCATTGCGCCTCTACGATGCCACGCAACAACGATGCCACGCAACAACGATGCCACGCAACAACGATGCCACGCAACAACCATGCCACGCAACAACGATGCCACGCGATAACGTGGCAAACGTGATCACGGTGCCAACGCAACAACGATGCCATGCGACCACGGTGCCATGCGACCACGGGTCAAACGCCACAACGATGTCACGCGACAACAATCCCACGCGACCACGCGGCAATACCTGCAACCGCGTTAATTGCGAAAACAATGGAAACGGCAGTAAATACAACCATCGTGGTACAGGCGCCATTCAAATGGCGCCTGGGCTACATGGTTGTTTCATTCAACAACCCATCAATCCGCTCGCCGATGTGGCGGTGGGTCTCCTCCAACGCTGACATTTCTGCCTCTTCCCGTTCCAACATGTCGTCGAAACGCTTGAAATTGCGATCAATGCGGGACCTGATCTGAGCGACATACCGGTTCAGATGCTCTGTGACTTCGGTGTCGAGGCGTTCGCGGCCTTTTTCGACCTCATCGCGGAATTCCTTTAAAATCTGCCTTTTTTTCAACCCTCCTGCTACTCCCGCAAAGAGGAGGCCGAGGCCGGTCAGCACACCACCGGTAATGTCGAAAACGATGCCTTGTGTGACCGCAGCTAAGATGATGCCGATGATAGCCAGACCTGAGCCAGTGGCCAGTGAGGGGCCCATGCGGCCCGCTCCGGAAAGCACCGCCTCGTCGGAAAAGCTTTCAGATTGATGCAAAAAGCGCGAAAAAGACTGGCGAAGTTCCTCAACAATGTCGGTGCGACGGGTGGCAATATCAGAAAACAACTCATGGTCCGGCTGAAGGAGGGTTTCATTGGCTCGGATCTTCAGGTCAATCATCTGGGCCATGGTCCGGATTTGATCAGCCAAATCTTCAACCCCGCTGCTCAGGCGCTCTTGCAATCGGTTGTTCATAGATTCTTCAAGACGGGAGACCAACTGATTCAGCCAGTCGCCACCGGCAGCCTTTTGGGAGAAAAGAGAAGAGAATGAGCGCTTGAGCAAGGCAAAAAAGGAGAGCCCGTTTTTGAGCTCCTGCTCAGCCCGGACGGTCAGGGCAGTGTAGGTATCAGTCAGCTGACTGACAAGCAGAGTAATCTGCTGTCCGGCTTTTTGAGACTGGTGGTCAAGTGAGTCGGAGATGTCTTGTCGGAACTCCCGGTCTGCGGCAAGTTGCTTCGCGCGATCCTCGAGCCCGGCCCGAATTCGGTCGTGCAGGGTGGCAGCAGTCTGGAGGTTGTTTTCAAGCTTCAGCAAAGGGGCCTTCCCTCCGGTGATGTGAGTCTGGATGTAACGCTGGACTTCCTCAAACCCGCTTTCTGAGTCCCCCTGCAACGCTTGCAGGGCTGATACAGCAAAAACGACTGGGTCTGTCAGCCCGCGCTTTTCGGCCTGCTCGGTCACGCCTCGCATGTTGACCACAAGATCTTCGGCATTCATCAGGTCTTTCTGCTGGAGAACAAAAATGACTTTCTTGTGCCACTCACTCTGGATGTATTCAAAAAATGTCCATGCTGACTGACGGTAGGGGTTTTTTGCCTCAAAAACGAAGACGATAAGGTCTGAAGCAGGGATGAATTGCTCGGTAATCTCTTGATGCTGCTCGATGATGGTGTTGGTTCCAGGGGTGTCGACGATGGCAATTTCCTTGAGAATGTCGATTGGTTTGTACACCTTCTTTAGGTGTGGGTTGATCTGAACCACTTCCGGTGTGTCCCCAAATAGAATCTGCTGGACAGTGTCCGTGATTGGCTGCGGACCGGTTTTGCAGATTTCCTCCTCAGATTCTAAAAGGGCATTGACAAAACTGCTTTTGCCGGATTTGACCTCACCTACAATGACAAACATAAACGGCTCATTCAGCCGATTGCGCAAATCACTGATGGTAGACGCAAGGTCTGTAGAAGAGGTCCGCGAAGCCAGATTATGGAGGTCTTTGATGATCTCGTCGAGCCTGGTACGGAGGCTCTGCAAATGTCTGTCGAGAAGGTGACTCATCATTTTTGGAGTTTGGTTTGAATAAACGTAACCAAATTATTGGAATTTCAGTGCCCAGATCAGTCCGGCTTGTACTCACCACCAGCCACCATTTTTTGGAGAATGGCTGATGCCTCTGGGCCGGCACAAAAAAGCAAATCGATGATGCTGAGGTTGGGGATGAATCCGTGACGGTCAGAGAAAGGCTGGAGGTACCGACCTTTTTCGTTGTGAGAATACTTACCATCTTTTCCCGATGGCACAATGCGATGCCTCCAGTCTTCCATGCTCTCGGATAATTCGGCCGCATAATGCCTCGTCAGCTCTAAGCGACAATCTGACAGACCAAGCTGGTGCATGCACCACTTCAAAAGGGTGAGGCTATGCGAAAAAAGGCTGTCACCGGGAGTCATGATGAGTGACTCGAGTTCAGGCGCGTAGTGGGAAAAAAACGGTGTTTTCCCATATGCAGAAACAATGCTGTGCCAATGTGCCCGTCTCCAGTCCTGATGATTCGACATACGGACATCCCTGATAGCCTGACCGCTGTGCTTTCCGCTGACCAGCGGAATACTAAGCCGCATCAAACCGTTTGCTCCGCCAATGCGGCATCGGTTTCGGTAACTGCGCTTTTGATAGGTTTCGCAGGCTTCAATCAGGAGTCGCTCGTACGAGAAAAACAAAGAGAAATACTGGAGGCAGGGCAGATAGTGGAGTTCGATACAGGCTGTACCGCTCGATTGAGCACCGTCATTCGTCATCTGTCTCTTCCCTTTCGGCAGGTGGATTGACCGGACGCTGCGCAGGTTGATTGTCAAGCCGAATGATCTGGCTGGCCAGTTTTCTGGCTTCCTGCCGGGGGTCTCTCCACCAATTGGCTGACCAGGTGGTCAGAAATCGGAAGCCTCTGGCCTCAAGCCTCGCTCTCAGGAAATATTCCCATTGGAGCGATACAGTATCATCTCGGGTGAGGAATCCGTCAGGCAGAATGATAATATGGTTTTTTTCCTCAATAGAAGAGGGCTTGATCACCAGCGGGATGGGGATATTATCATATTCCTGATCCAGCAGCAGCCGCCCTGCCCCAAGGTAGGGCTTGAGGGCTCCTGCTACCTCCGTACAAAATAACGCCTCCTGTCTGGACTTTCCCTCATCTGCTGGTTTGAGGACCTGCGAATCTTCAAACTCAACCTGCTCTTCCTGTTTCTGGTTCCGAATAAGCGTGCACAATACACCGGCCATACTACCCGCTCGCAAGGCTCTTTTCTGAACCGCTTCCTCAGGCAAGGAGTGGACGATTCGCAGCTGACGGCAGTTTTGGGTGAGGGCAAGTCCTACAGATCGTGCATGCTCCGGCAGGTCCAGCGTCTCAAAATCTGATGTCAGCGGTCCCGATTGAGTGGAAGGACCATAGGCCACTGAAAGAATACGGACATCTGTCTGCAGGCCGTATAACTCATCAAAAGTGACGATAAAGAGTCCGCTGCGTTCTAACTGGCGGATTTTTTCTTCGGGTTTGCCACCCTTTTGGCGCGCTTTAATCAGTAAGTCTGCGATGAGATCACGCTGCTGAATCGTAGCACAGGCCACTGTGATCCGCGGGAAGGTATGATTGTGCGATGGCGGGAATGTGACGAGATGGTCGACTATGAATTCTGCTTCAATTACATTGATGCCCGAGTTTTCTTCATACACACCGCCGGCCTGCTCTGTGCTGAGTTCAGCCGGCCACGCTGGTCGAACCATAGAGAACGCAACTGTCGCGTAGGAGTGGAGCAATTTCTGCTGAAAATGCAAGAGAGTGGGAGGGAATGGATAGACAATTTCACGAAGGGTCACCTTCTTGCTCCCTGTCTGGGAGGCGAGATCGAGAATCGACTGAATACCTTCTTCCGGCGTACCTTGCGGATTGCCAAATACAATACCTCGCTGTCCAAGCCACAACAACGGGAGGGCTGTTTCAGCAGGCACAGAAACAGCTTCATCAATCAGCACCAGATCGAAGATTGGGGCATCCCCTCGCTCCGGTAAAGCCGCCGCAGCTTCTGCGGGAGTTGCAAGAACAACAGGGATGGCATCAAGCACCGCCTCAGTTGCATGAGTTAATAGCCATGGAAGGGAAATTGGCTCTCCTGCCTCCGATGACCCGGACTGTCTGCCGAAGGTCATTTGATACAGCGACTTATTTGCTCGTCTGAAAGTACGCAAGGTTGATGACAACTGCTGGTGCCAGATATGGCGGATCTGGGCGGGGAGAATAGCTCGAAGGGCAGTAAGCGCTTGGGAAAAGGCCTCAAGGGAGCTTTCCTGCTGGGGCGTATCAGCCTCAAAGCCCAACGTCAGCTGATTGTGGAAATACCAACTCTCAAACGCTGCCATCCAATTCTCAGGCTTGACTTTGACCAGGGCTCTGACCAATTTTCGAGACAAATCCCCAAGCTTCAGCCAATTGGCCTGCCAAGGATGAAACTGGTCGAAGTCACGCATCTGAAAACGTGTCTGCTCGAGGTTTTCAATGATGTCTTCCAGTACCTTTTTTCGCTTGTGAAGCGTCAGTGAGTTATTGCTGAGAGCCGTCTCAAAAATTTGAAGGTCGTTTATCTGCCCGATGAGAATGTCGAGCGCATACTCCAACTCTTCAAGCTGCTCCTCGAAATCCAGCCCCCTGTGAATATTCTTGCTTGTCAGCCGCTGTAAATCTTCCTGCACAGATTGTGGAATACGACGGTACCAGTGGTCAAGGGTTTTCTGAAAATCTTCCAGATTCCGCATGATTCGGCGTATGTTACGCTGTTCCGTTCCTGCATCGGAAAAACGATAGTCAAAGTACAAATGCTGTTGGTGCAGCTTCTGAAGCTTTGCATATTCCCGGGCAATCACATCCTTCGCCTGCAAGATGTGCTTATGCTTGTTTGAGAATACCCCGTAGACGTGCAGCTTTCCGGTAGTAACCACGCCGGACTCCTCAAAATCAGCTCCGTATTTGTTTTTGAAGTCTTCGATATTTTCCGTCAGAGTGCGCAATTGGTCTCGCACCTCCCGATAGTAATCCTCGTAGTGGGTCGTCAGTTTTTCGGCGTAGCTATCGAGCTTGGCAATATACCGGTACTGCAGACTGGTCGCCTGACTGAGGAAATCCTCTAAATGGTGCCCGAGGTATGCCCGCGCTTCTGAAACACTGAATGACTGAAAAATGTCCGGGTGGAGGGCAGACAGGGGATGTTTCAGAGAATTGATGGGCACATAGAGAGGCTGACTGAATTCAATGGCTTCCCTAAGCATCTCGTACTCACTGAAGGTAAATACAAAATCTGAAGGGTTCAGTTGACTTCCAAGCAGTTCTTTTCCTTCGGCACGATTTGATTTCAAGAAAGCTCCTACAGTTTCGGTCCAGTTGAGATGCCCGAAAATGGGTTGGTTGACGGCCCGGTAGGCTTTGTGAAAGCGGGTGTGTAGGCGCCATGTTTTTTGAAGTTGCAACTCGAACTGTTCCTCTGGAAATGGCGAGTTGGTTTTCACCCGCTCACCTGCTCTTCTCAGCAGTTCCATGAGAAGGGGCAGATCGGCATGGTCATCTTTGAGCAAAAAAGATTGGCCTTCAATTCCGGCTTCAAGCAGTCGTGTCTGGATGCGCTGAAGGGAGTGAATTTCAGGAGAAATCACCAAACAACGCTTGCCATTTGAAAGGGCATTGGTCAGGATGGTTGCCAAAGCCATTGTTTTGCCGCTTCCACTCGGCCCCACGACAATCGAAAGAGGCTGTTCTCTCGCCGCCAAGAGGGCATACTCCTGTCCCCGGGTGAGGGCGAACAGGCCAAATGGGTGCCCTCCGTCGGTTTCTTCAGCTGAGAAGGTAGCATTTTCAGCATCTTCCGTGGTATCATCAGCAGATACCGCCTCTATGCGTGCAAGCTCCGCTTCAAGCCGCCGCCTGATAGCAAGGGTGTTCTCGGGGAAGGTCGTCAGAATGCCAGCCCAGACAACCGCGCCCCGGGCACCCAGAATCCTGGCTTGCTCAATGGGCGGAAAGCGCTGGATTCCTTTGTCAATAAACTCATAATCCAGACTGCTGACCCGTGACATTTCTTCAATGGCAGATATGAGATCCCTCGTTTTCCAGCTGTGATTTCTAAGCTTGTCCACCAAATCCCACACGCCATTCAACAGCTCGCGTCGAGGCTCCAGATCGTTCAGCAAATACGGATTGATGATGACCCGACTGCTTGCGTCCCGACGCATCATCCACGAGTCGGCTTGGGCCGGGTGGGGCTCAAGATTGACGTCCCACACAAAAACTGGAATGGCAAATGGCTGCTCCTCATCGGCAGGGTTTTCCTGCAAGATGAGCGGATATCCAATGGCCAGAGGGCGCTTGCCACGAAGACGTTCGCCGTTTCTGTTCTCGGCAAATAAATGCCGTACGACAGGGCCGGAGTAGGCATCGGGACTGATTTCGACCTCCAAGGATTGGCCGCTGATTAATTTCTGGACCCAACGACTGGCCTCCTCCTCCTCTTGAATATCCAACCGACACAAATCAATGCAGGTCAGACCCGAAGGATAGGCATGACGCCACTCCGAATGATTCGTTGATTCAACCCAGCGGTGTATCAGGGTTTCTAAAAGTGTGGAAGACTGGTGCATCAATTGAGACGGAACGTAATCAATCCCATGAAGATACGCAATTCTTCCTTCCCGAAAAAAGGCCAACTGATTTTTCGCGTCTCCGCTTACCTTAGCGTACCAAAGTCAACTCTTGCTGGAAGGGCGGAAGGGCCGTTCCGTCAGGCTGTTCAATCTCAATCATCACTGCATACACATCCTGTGGCGCCGGCTTGCCGTTCACCGTTCCATCCCATCCGGTTTCAAGATCGAATGATTCAAAGACCAGTTCTCCCCACCGATTGTAGATGCGCAGATGGTAGTTTTGGTAATTACCCGTGTAGACAGGCAGAAACTCATCATTGGTGTTGTCTCCATTCGGCGTGAAAATATCCGGTACCCGAATCTGGGGAGCCAATACATCGACATTGTAATAGGCCGAAATCTGGCAACCATTCTGATCCGTGATCGTCGCCGCCACTGTATTGAGCCCAATGAATGCCATCAACAATTCAACAAGATCTGTGCCCTCGGCAACATCCTCTCCGTTGAGCGTCCAGCTTAAGGCCTCAGGCTGAAATGGGGTGGTCTCTGCAAAGACCTCCAGAATATCTCCGGAAAACAACGATGTATCCGCCGGTTCGGGGAATAACTCCAGGAGTGGTGGTGCCGGAACATTGATAACCATCGTGGCAAATGCCGGACAACCGTCCACTGTGCCCGAAATCAACAACTCAGTGGTGTCGGCTGGAGAGGCAACAGGGTCCGGACAATCGTTGCAGTCAAGGTCGATATCCGGACTCCACATGTATTGACTCGCATCACCTCCCGACACAAACAAATCAATGGCATCACCAAAGCAAATGGTGGTATCGGTAAAGGGCACTTCCAATTCAAAGGTGTCACGAATAATCGAAACACTCACACTTCCTGTGGCACCACAGCCATTGAACTCAGCATAGACGATGTAAGTTGTCACATCTGGTTCAGATGGGGGCGTGGCTATAGGGTCCAGACACGTCAGACAGGAAAGTCCGGGCCCAGACCAGAATGGATTGTCACCTTCAAGCAACTCGAGCTGTACCGGCTGCCCGGGACAAACAGCTGTATCTGAGAGGTTGAACATCAGAGGAGGCGGATTGAAAACCGGGATGAGAATGTCAGTGGTATCAGCGCAGGCATTGTTGGTCAAAATGCGCTGGTAAGTGATGGTGTCACTGGTGACAAAAAGAATGTTGAAATTCCCCAAATCTGTCAGGATGCCAGTTGCCGGCGACCACTGAAACTGCACGTCAGGGAAATTATCGGGGTCATAGTTTTCTGAAAACAGAGTGACAGTATCTCCCGGACAATACGGATCACTGAAAGGGAAGACTTGAATGTCGAGATCAGCGGGTAAGGAGTCAACGCGTACAATCACAGAATCCACTGGAGTGCAAATACCCACCTGGGTAGTTGCTTTGTAGATGGTTGTGACGGTTGGCGTGGCAACGACTGTCAGCTCATCCGTGGCAGACAGAGAACCGTCATCCGGCGTCCAGCCCACGAGTCCGTTTGTGGTGGCCGCAGAAAGCACAACAGAATCACCCAGGCACAGGAATATCTGGTCCTCAGGAATGTCTACCACCGCCGGCGTGACATTCACGATAATTGACTGGGTGTCGATGCAGAAGCCGGATGGACCGGTCGTGACGACAGTAAAAGTGGTCGTCTCCTCAGGTATCGCAACCGGATCGGCCACGGTAGGGTCGTCGAGTGCCCCGGGAGGGTTCCACTCATAGGTTGAGCTTGTGAAAAAGATTTCTTGCCCGAGTTGCAATTCAGTCCCCTGACAAATCAGGGTATCATCAGCTACCAGAATCGGCAGGTCAATGAAATCCACATTCACAAAAGCGGTGGCAGTTGCCACACAGCCGTTGAGAGACGTGCTGGCCGTGTAGGTGGTGGAGAATGTCGGGGCTGCCTGAATGGTAGCCTGAGTAGGGTCAGAAACGATTGAAAATGTAGGAGTCCAGATCAGGTTGTTGTCATCCAGATTGTTTTGGGCAATCAAGGTGATGGTATCTCCCTGACACAGAGAGTCTCCCTGAGGGAGCAGGATTTCCATCTGGGGGTCAATGAACTCCACAAAAATGGAATCTGTTCGGGTGCAAAACTGCAGATTCTCGAACGATCCGGTGACCGCCAGCCAGCCGCTGGTATCCATGTTTGCAAATGGATTGGCAATGTCCGCTGCACTGACAAGGGTGTCCGGGCTCCAGGCAAAAAGCTGGGCTCCCGTTGCAATCAGCTGAAGCTCGCCGTCAGAGCAGAGGGTGGCCGTATCAAGGCCACCGTTAATCTGGACATTCGGCTCGTCAAGAATATAGACTTCATACTCAATCACAGGGAAAACACCGCAGTCAAACTCCCGGGTCAATGTGATGGTGATGGTGTCAATACCTTCCGACAATCCGTCACTGATGGGAATGATTGGAAATTTCTCAATCAGGTTGTCTGGAGAAAAGATGATGGTCTGCCCGTTTATAAGCGTGGTCAGATAGTCTTGATTAGGGATCGCCGAACCACCTAAAATCACTGTGTAAGGAATGGCCTCTTCTATATCGCCGGCCACCTCAATCAAAATCGAATCTTTGTCGCCCGTACATCCCTCAATCAGAGATTCGACGCCCTTGTCAGACTTGAGCGTAATGTCTGGTGCGCCACCCCGGATTTCGCCAATGAAAACACCGGAATCATAGCTGCCGTCACCCCTGTCAGCAATGGCAAATTTGAGGTGGTAAGTATTGCATGGGATGACCGGATACGAAGCCGTCAAAGATTTTTTGACGCCCATGAAATCACTGGTGAGCCCGCCGTACACCGCATTGGCAGCCTGACCGAATTCATTGTTCCTGTAAAACTCCCAGTTTTGCTCGTGATTGACATCTGTAATTTGCACTTGGGTGCCGGCAGCATTCGGGAGCACGGCCATATTGACCTGATTATTCATATTCGGGCTGCCATTGATGCCCGGCCCCGAAATCAGCAGGGCGAAGATGTCCACAAACGTAGTCGAGTTGATGAAATCCGGATATTCTTCTGAACCAAACACATACTCAAACTGCAATTCCTCAGAGGCCACAAAAACATCCACCTCTACAATGCATGCGTCTTGAGATGCCGCTCCGGTACTCAGGGTATCCGAAAGAAAATCCAAATCCGTATCTCCAGGGAAATTGTTGTTGACGCTGGTGAAAAACGTGGCTGGTTGAGAGACATTCCCTACTGAGCCACTGGTCATTACCAGCCCTTTTTCCAGTCCAAGCCCTGATCCGTCGCCTCCTGTGTACAACCCATAGGCCGTATTGGCGCAGATGATGGTATCAATGGTGACGACCGTCGCAGCAGTTGAGAGCGTTGTAGCGAGGAGGTCATCTTCCGGATTAGAATCTATTTCAAGAGGCGTGGGCGCAGAACACGGCTCTGAAGAGCACTCCCAGCTGCCTGCAAAGCCCTCAAATTCATTGGTCCCGTCAGACTCAAATACCACAGTCAAACAGCCAGAGCTGGCTTGCACCTGTTGGCACACACCTCCACCGCCGGAGACAACTTCTGGTTGCCCGAAATTTCCAAATCCGCTGATCTGCAGGAGCAAGGTCCCCGATGCAGCATCTTCACCGTCATAAAACGCCAGCAAATCGCTCCCTTGTTCGATGTTGTAATTGTCTATTGTAAATGTAATGCAGCTGTTCGGGGTGGTAGGGCAAATCGAATATTCGAATGTCTCGCTCGAGGAGTAGTCTCCGTCCGGGCCACCCGTATCGAAGAGTGTGCCCGAACAAGCAGTAGATCCTCCTTCATCGATGAAGTTGTCAGGCTGGAGGGTATCGACGCAAACCCTGAACGAGCCAGGCAGAGCACCGGCGTCAAATCCTTCTTGCACCCTGAGGAAAATTGGGAGTCCGGGTGTCAATTGCTCGAGGTCAAACTCCAAGAACGATTCTCCCTCATCAGCAAGAAAACACTCAAGTTCAGCAAGCCCGTTGATTCCGCATTCTCCTCTATACACGGCCACCGCAGGCTGCACCATACCGGGGTTGCCGGCAGAGTCCACCTCTCCGCTGATGGTCACCGTAAAGTCAACGATGCTCCCATCTGCCGGCACGTCAAACATGATCCACACGTCATTTCCAATTTGGGGCCAGCAACTGGGTGTGTCAGACTCCATAGCCGGTGGCAAGAACAACCCCATGCTCGGACTCGCTCCGACGTTGGTAAAAAAAGTGCTCTCCGGACAGCTAGGAGCCTCTCCCAAATCGTAGGCCACCTCGCACTCATCAGTTACGATGGGGTCATTTTGGGCCATAAGCGAGGCGGTGGACAGGAAGAAAAAAAGGGAAAGAATGGAGAATGCACTTGAATTCATAACTGCTGCCTGTTTTCGGCCCAATGGCTTTCACGAAAGAGATGCCCGGGCAGCGGAGAAAGTCATCCGAACGTCGGTACTGCCGGACAGACATTCGGCCAAACCGAACGCCCTCGCTCAAAAATACGCAAGTTTTCGCGTTTCTGTAAAAATAAAGAACGCAAGACCGCACGGTTGTCATGACTGCGAAAGCCTTATTTTTTTTCGCATTGACGCAACTGTTCTGACACCTCGTCGAGGGTCACAGTTCGCAGTTCATTGCCCCAGGCATGATGAATGAAATTGATGATATTGGTGATTTCGACAGCGGTCAGACTTGGCACTCCAGGCATCTGCATGTCAAACTGGCGCGCGTTGACGACCATCGGACCTGACATTCCATTTCGAATCAGACAGGCCAGATTGCCATCCTGTGCTGACAGGTAGTCGGCTCCCGCAAGCGGGGGGTAAAGCTCGGCCAGCCCTTCTCCGTTTTGCATGTGACAGTTGGCACAATAGATTCCGTAGAGAGCCTCTCCCTGCCGGTACGGAGATGATGTGCATGAAAAAGAGAATGCTGCCAGCAGACTGACCATGACGAGG
>Ga0180430_10004553_pt1 | contig 11670 bp, 8 predicted proteins | sample SS_ome_9_FD_132999 | JGI IMG/M metagenome (GOLD analysis project Ga0180430, IMG submission 132999) | Hypersaline lake sediment archaeal communities from the Salton Sea, California, USA - SS_1_S_2 metaG | ecosystem: Environmental > Aquatic > Non-marine Saline and Alkaline > Hypersaline > Sediment... | reverse complement strand
GTTCACCCTCTGATCCTCGTTGGGGTGGTTCACGGCGGCCTGGACGCCCGTTAAGGGGGCGTAGGGGGTGACGGGACTGTCGGACCCCCCGCTCACGGGGATCCCGGCGTCCAGGATTGTGCGATAGGGATGAACGCGACGGAGCCGGACTTTTCCCAGGAGCTGTTCATAGATTTCCATGCGCTCCGTGCCGATGAAAGCCGGGATGAAGGCCGGTTGCATGGAAGCCATGATGCCCGCTCGGGCCATGCGCTCGATCTGGCTCCAAGTGGGCAGCTCCAGATGCTCGACGCGGTGGCGATGGTCCGTAGAATAAGTCAGGGTCCCGCAGTTATCCGGCTCGTCGGCGTAGGGCTCGAAAAGGGCCGCCGTGTGGGCTTCGAAGGCCCCGTCGGAGCAAATGCACCCGCCTACCCTGGGCAGCCCCAATTTTCGCACTTCGTTCAAATCCATGGACTGATTGTAGCAGACCACCGGCAGGGGAAGGCGGTGGGCGTGGCCCCGCATGCAAATCTGCCAATGATCCTTGGAATCGTAAAGAGGGTCCGCCGGCTCGGACCCGATGGCCGTGGGATACAGAAGCATCTCCGCTCCCATGAGAGCCATGCAGCGAGCCGCTTCGGGAAACCACTGGTCCCAGCAGATGCCTACCCCCAAACGTCCGTAACGGGTGGACCATACCCGAAACCCCGTGTCCCCGGGGTTGAAATAGAACTTTTCCTCGTAGCCCGGCCCCCCGGGGATGTGGGTTTTGCGGTAGGTCCCCAGGATGCGCCCGTCGGCGTCGACGACCGCCACGGAATTGAAATGGGCGGGACCGCACCGCTCGAAAAAGCTCACGGGAAGCACCACCTCCAGCTCGGCGGCCAAGCGGCAAAAACGCTTTACAGCCTCGTTTTCCCCAAGCTCGGTGGCCAGAGCGAAATGAGCGGGGTCTTCCACTTGGCAAAAATACGGCGTTTCGAAAAGCTCCTGAAGCACAACGATGCGGGCCCCTTCGGAGGCGGCCTGGCGAACGAGCCCCTCGGCTTCCCGGACGTTTCGCTCCCGCCGGGACGAGCATTCCATCTGAGTGGCCGCCACTTTCACCAACCGCATGGGACTCCTTTCACAATCCGTAGGCATGAAGCCGGAGAAGAACGGACCAAGGGCCTTGCGAGCTTCGAATTGCTTTTCGTACTCGTTAGATCAAAAATATGCGAAAGTCAATATTGTTTTTACGAATTCGGAAGATTATAATTTTCTGCAAGTTCGATATTATCCGCAGAGGAGGGAAAAGGAGCGTGAGAGCCGTTATCGACGAAACCGATTGGGCCATCATCGGGCTGCTGAGGGAAAACGGGCGCCTGCCCAACACGGAGATCGCCAAGGGGCTGAAAATATCGGAAGCCGCCGTGCGCAAGCGCCTCAAGCGGCTCATCGACGAGGAGATCGTCCGGGTGGCGGCGGTGGTCAACCACCTCAAGCTGGGCTACGAGCTGGAAGGAAACATCAAGATTCGCATCGATGTCAAGAAGACGGAGCATGTCAAGGAGGAGCTGAACCGTATCGACAGCCTCTGGTACATCGCCCACCTCACGGGCGCTTCGGACTTCGACGTGGAATTCAGCGTAGGGTCCCAAGAAGAGCTGAGGGCTCTCATGGCGCGCATCGGAGCTATCGACGGCGTCGTGGCCACCGAAACGTCCGTCCGCCTTCAGTTGGTCAAGAACCTTTACGACAGGGAAACGCTCGTGCGGAGCAAAGGACGGTAGGCAGCGGGCAAAAGGAAAAGGCATGAAGAAGACCTTTCCCAAGCCGCTGTGGATCGCCCCGGCCATGACGGGAATCATGGGCGGGGCTCGCCTGTTTCCGGGCGTTTCCCGAGGCTCCCCCGCCCTTCTCTGCGCCGCCTTCATGAACCTCGTCCTGGTGCCCGGCCTCGCCCTGGGGCAGCCCTGGGCCTATTCCACCGCGCTGGCTCCGTATTTGATCGCCAAGGCCGGGGCCGTGGGAGAAGAATCCGCGATCTTCGGTCCCGAGGCCTTCCTCGTCAACGCGCTGGTGGTTGTTCCCTTGCTGTTGTCCACCCGCTATTTCTTCTCCTTCAAGAAGAAGGGCGATTCCTCTTCCGAGGGATGATTGCTCCGACTTTCTCCGTATTCGCCCCGCCCGGATCAATGGACGATTGACAGAGCACGAAGCTTCCTGCAGAATCGGTGCGCCGGCGGAGCGCGGCGTCCGGAGCCGAATCGCCCGCGTTGCGAAACCGATGGAAAGGCGGGAGAAAGATGGATTACTGGAGCATCTATTGCAGAAACATCGGCCTGTTCAGCCGGGAGGAGCAGGAGCGTCTGCGCCGAGCCAAGGTCGCCATCGCGGGCGTCGGCGGCGTGGGCGGGATCGAGGCCGCCACTCTGGCACGCTTCGGCATCGGCGGGCTGTCCATCATGGACCCCGGCGTCTTCGACGAGCCCGACCTGAACCGGCAATTCGCCGCCATGGAAAGCACCTTGGGGGAGAACAAGGCCCGGGCCACCGCCCGGTTGCTCCGGGACATCAATCCCCACCTCGAGCTCGACGTGCTCGATCATGCGCCTTCCGACCCCGGGAAGCTCGAAGCCTTCATGAAGGGCAGCCACATGGTCGTGGACGCCATCGACTATTCGGGGCTCGATTACAAGGCCCTGTTCGCCCGCACGGCCAGGAAGCTCGGCCTGCCCAACGTCACGGCCCCCATCCCCGGATTCGGGACCCTTATGGTGATCTTCGATCCCCGGGGAATGACGCTGGAAGACTTTTACGAAGCCCCCGCCGACCCCGGGGAATGGCCCAGCTTCAACATTCCTTTGGATCGCATCCTGGGAGAGCGTCGCTACGGGGAGCTTGTCGGAAGCTACGGATCGGGAGATCTCCCGTACCTGCCCACTTGCTCGGGGGCCGCCGCCCTCAACGGCGGACTCGTGGCCACGGAGATCGCTTTGATCCTCACCGGAAAGCGGCCTTGGGAGGACATCGTATTCGCCCCCCGTGCCACCTACGTGGACGTGCTTCGGCGAGTCTTCGAGGTTTACGATGCCCGAAGCGTAAAAGGAGAAGCATGAAGCCCGTATTGCAGCACCGCTGGCGATTGGAGGAAACGCGGGAAGGGCCTTTTTTGGTTTATTACGGGCTTCGCAACCCGCCCCGCAATCTTCACCAAGTCCTCGAGGTGAGCCCGCAAGCCGCCCGGGCCATCGGCGGGATGGACGGAAGCCTCGCATGGGAGGACCTTGCCCGCGATCCTTCCCTGGAAGCGGAGTTGAGGGGACTCCGGGATCGGGGATGCATCGTGGACATCGGGGAACGGCGCATCCCCGCCACCCCGGAGCGTCATCGGAGCTGCATTCGATGCATCCACAACGACTTTCTCATCCCCGGTCTGGAATTCGACGAGAGAGGTCTTTGCGCTTTCTGCCAGTGTTACGAGCGAGGAGCCCCTCCCCGTCGTTCCATCGTGGAGGCTTTCACCGAGGAGCGGCTCCTCGACGAGATTCGTCGGAATCGCGATTCGCGCTTCGATGCGATGATCCTTTTCACCGGAGGCAAGGATTCTTCGTTCCTTCTCTGGCATGCGGCCCGCCGTTTGGGGCTCAGGGTCCTGGCAGCGTTCTGGAACATGCCCTATACCCACGAAACCGCACGGGAGAACATACGGCGCTGCATCCGCAGGCTGCCCGAAGTGGAATTCATCGAATGGAGTCTTCCCTGGAACATGGTGAAAAAGGCCATGCGCGGGCAATGGGGGCAGGTCGGCACTCCATGCCTCTGCCCCACGGCGGCCTTCGCCCTGTTCTATCCTCTGGCCTTCCAGCACGGGATTCCTTTCATCCTGTTCGGCATGGAAGATGTTCAGACGGCGGTGGTGGACTATGTGTTTCCAATCGCCCCTTCCCCCGATTCCGGACGGCGCCCTCCCTCCCATCGTGAAAGCACTTTGAATTTTCTGAAAACGAGAGCGTTGCCGCACCCTCTTCGAAAGGCGTTGCAGTGGAGGACGGAGCTCGCCAATTATCACGCCTCCATCCGCAGCCAACTGGCCTCTTTGTTTCTTCCTCTGCAAGACATCGTCGCCCGGGCGGAAGCAGACCCGGAGCTGGAAATCCCCCTGGTCACCCGGATCCGAACCAAGGAAAGCTACGGAGACTGGGGGAGCGCCATCGATCTGCTCGGGCGCGAGCTGGACTGGCGAATGCCTCCGCAGCAGAAAGCCATGCTTCACACCAGTTGCCGTATCGAAGCGGTGAAGGACTATGTGCAGTACATGCGGTTCAAAAACATGCGCACCGTTTTTTTCCCGCAATCTCTGGTGGAGCTGAGCGCGTCGGTTTTCTTCGGTTTCCTGTCGTGCGAGGAAGCGTTGCACCAAGCCGAGGAACTGGGTTGTCCCGGCCCGCCCGAGGTCCTTTACGGGCTTCTCGACGACCTCGACATCACCGCCGACGAGGTGAAGGGATGCGGCAACGAAATGCCATACGCGCTCCGTGAAGCCCTGGAAGGAAAATCCGCATGACGTCGGACTTCTCTTCCATAAAGCTCTGCGCCCGACCCGAAAACATTCCTCCCGTTCTCGCCTACGCGGAGCAATTGGCCGAGCGGCTCGGCTTCGATTCCGAGGAGCGGTTCCGCATTCGCCTGGCTCTGGAGGAGACTCTGCAAAACGTTGTCAAGCACGGCTACGCCGACGATCCCGGTGGTCTCTTCACGGTCCGGTTCGAGCCTTTTTCGACGGGCTTGCGCCTGGTGATCCGGGAGAAGGGCATCCCCTACGATCCCGCTCTCATTCCCGAATTCCGCCCCGAAGCCCTTTCCTTGGGCGGCGACACGAAAGGCTTGGGGACCTATTTGACTCGCCGGTCCATGGACGAAGTGCATTTTCAGAACCTGGGCAGGGAGGGCCATGAAGTCGTTCTGCTGAAGCGATTGAGCAGCAAGAAGATCGACGGGGAATCGGGCACGAAGGAGGAGGAAGCGCGGACGGAAGCTCCTCCGCCTCCGGGGGATTCGCCGACGTATGTCGTTCGCGGGCTGCAGCCCCGAGATTCCATCGAAGTCTCTCGGTGCGCCTATAAAACATACGGCTACGTTTACGAGGATTTCATCTACTATCCGGAACAGATCGCCGAACTGAACGAAACGGGGCGGATGATTTCCGCGGTCGCCGTTTCGGAAGACGGAAGAATCCTGGGACATTGCGCCCTGAAGCGCGACGACGCGAACGAGGCGACGGCGGAGATGGGCGTGCTGTTCGTGCTCCCCCGATACCGTCACGGAGGCATCGCTCGCGACCTCCACGCCCCCTTGTTTCAGGCGGGAAAGGAGGCGGGACTGCGGAGCGTTTACGTTCGAGCGGTGGCGGGGCACGTCGCTTCGCAAAAGCTCGCCCTTTCCATGGGCTTCCACATAACCGGCATTCTCTTGGGAGCCTTTCCGGAAAACGTCAAGTTCAAGGAGCTCACGGGCACGATCCCGCAGAAAATGAGCGGGGTGCTGCTCTGGCGTCCTCTGGGCGATCCTCGCGAGCGAGCGGTCTTCGCCCCCGCTCCCTACCGCCGGTGGATCGAAAGTCTTTACGAGGCGACGGGGATTCCCGTGGAATTCCGGGAAGACGGCGGCGCGGAAAAGGAAAGGGAAAAATCCCACCATCTTCGCGTCAAGAAGACGGAAATCCTCAACATCGCCGAAATGGAAGTCCGCGATTACGGCCCCGAAGCGCTGCAACAGTTCCGCTGCAACATGCATCGACTGCTCCTGGAAAGAACGGACGTCATCTACGCCACGCTCAACATGGAAGACGCCGGGGTCCTGGCATTGGCGGAAGCCATAGCGGACGAGGGCTTCCTGTTCGCCGGGATACTGCCGGACCGCCTGGGGGGGCGGGACGCCCTCGTCCTTCAGTACTTGAACAACCTGGCCCTGGATTGCGACGCCATCCGGCTCGCCACACCGATGGCCCGGCAACTGTTGAACGACCTGCGTGTCCGTGGCCGCTTTCAGGCGGAAGGTTAGACATGGAATCCAAGGCGCTTCGAAGAATCGAGAGATTGGTGGACCGGGGCTCTTTCCGCCCCTTCCGTCCCGGCATCGAAACCGCGCACATCCAGGGCGAGGCCCTCGTCAACGGCCGGCCGGTCCATGTTTGCTCCACCAACACCGATCCCGTAACAGCGTCTCCTCTGGCCTCCATTCACGCCCAAGTGGATTTTCTGGAGCACGTTCTCCGGGAGCCCGCTCCCTTGGTGCATCTCATCGACACGCCGGGGCATGCGAGCCAAGCCGAAGGCGGGACACCGATTCCCCCCGATGCGGACCGGTTGCTGGCGGGGGCCCGAGGGGTGGGGCGCCCCTATTGCTTGCAGTCCAGGCTGTCGGGCATGGCGCCGCAGATCGCGGTGCTTTTCGGAAGGATCGGGGCGGCCCTTTCCTTTCCCTTGGCTCTCGCGGACATCCGGATCATGGTTAGGGGCTCCGCCGTCTGCGCGGGACGTCCCGACGCCGTGCGGTTCATGACGGGGGAGGAGACGGATTTCGAGAAACTGGGCGGGGCGGAAATGCACTGCCGCGTCTCGGGATTGGGGGACGTACTGGCACCCGACGAGGAAAACGCCCTTTCGGGGGCGAGCCGGTGCCTTGGCTACCTTCCCGTGCGGGCCGGCGCTCCCGTCCCCGTGCTGGAAGCGGAGCCTCCCTCGGAATCCGTGCTCCGAGCCGTGGCCGACATGCCCGGGGACCCCAACAAGCCCTTCGCCATGAAACGGCTGGTCCACGCTCTCGCCGACGGCGATTCTTTCCTGGAGATCAAGCCTTTGTACGCCCCCGAATGCATCGCGGGGCTGGCACGTATCAACGGACGCGCCGCAGGCATCCTGGCCAACGATTCCACCCGGCGGGGCGGCATCCTCTTTCCGGAAACGTGTCGCAAGATGACGAGGCTCGTCTCCCTGTGCGACGCCTTCGGCATCCCCATGATCTTTCTGGCCGACACGCCCGGCTTCATGGTGGGGGAGGCGGCGGAGCAAGGGGGCATCGTGGAAGCCGGAGCCGAGCTCATGAAAGCCGTCTCGCGCAGCCGCATCCCCAAAATGTGCGTGGCGGTGCGCAAGGCTTACACGGCGGGTCTTTACGCCATGGCGGGCCCCGGCTTCGATCCGGCGTGCTTCCTGGCTTCGCCCGCGGCGTCCATATCCGTCTTCGGCCCCAAGGCTCTGGAAAGGTTCGCCGGAAACCGGGAGCTTTGCCGCGAGGGGAGAAGGACCGTCGAGGAAATGCTGGAGCAGTCTCGGCACCCGGACCTGTTGACCGCCAAAGGCTTGGTGGACGAGGTGGTGCCCTGGTCGGAGCTTCGCGACCGGACGGCGGCCTTCTTGGAGAAGGCGCCAAATCGCCTTCCGGATTCATGAAGCCCGATCCTTCCAAAGGAGTACGATCCATGCTTTTGCACGAGCTGCACCAGGAGGCCCTGCGAAGGGACCCCCGTCGAAACGCCTTGATCGTGGGGGACCGCCGACTCGCGTTCGCGGAGATGGAAGAAACGGCCTCCCTGTACGCCCGGGCCCTGGCCGTTTCGGGGGTGGGACGAGGAGACCGAGTGTCCCTTTTCATGGGCAATTGTCCGGAGCTGGCGTGCTTGTTCCAAGCATGCTTTCGGCTGGGGGCGGTGGCGGTCCCCCACAGTTGCTTCAATACGAAGTCCGAGATCGCCTACGAGATCGACCACTGCCAAGCGAAGGTCCTGCTGGTGGGATCGGAGCTTCACCCTCGGGTCGAAGGCATCCGGCAGGAAGCCCCTTCGCTGAAGGAAATGTTCGTGCCGGACGCCCCCGCCGGAGAAAGCGCTCTCCGCTCCCTCGGGGAAAACGCCGGAGCGGCGGCGAGGAAAGCCGCCGAATCGGGCCCCGCTCATGCCAAGGACCCGGCGGTCGTCCTCTACACGTCCGGGAGCACCGGCAAGCCCAAGGGGGTCGTCCACTCCCATCATTCCCTGTTCCACAATACGGCGAACCGTTGCCGTACCCTACGGCATCGACCGGGCGACGCGTATCTTTCCTCCTCTTTCCTTTGTCACGGGGCGGCTTTGAGCAATCTCTTCCTGCCCATGCTCCATTGCGGGGGCACGACGGTGCTCATGGACCATTTCTCGCCGGAGGGGTTTCTGGAATGCTTGCGGAGCCATCGCCCCGCCATCGCCACCAGCTCCCCTTTTCAGCTCCGAGCCGTCCTCGACCATCCCCGTTGCCGCAGGGAGGATTTCGCTTCCGTGAAGTGGTTTTATTCGGGAGGCGACCAAGCGCCTCTTTCCCTGCTGGAAGCCTTTCGGGAAAAAACCGGCTTGGAATTGCGCGAAGGTCTGGGCATGACGGAATGCGGAGGCTATCTCATCGGTCCTCCCTTCGAGGAGGCGAGGAGGGGGACCGTGGGAAAGCCCATTCACGGCACGGAGATCAAGCTGACGGACCATGAAGGCCGATCGGTTGAAGAAGGGGAGGTCGGCGAAATCCGGGTTCGCACCGAAGCCTTGATGACGGGATACTGGAACGATCCCGAAAACACAGCCGCCGCCCTCGTCGATGGCTGGCTGCGCACCGGCGATCTGGGCAGGCGGGACGAGGAAGGCTACTATTGCTTCGTGGGGCGCAGCAAGCACATCATCCTGCGGGACACGGGCAACGTCGCTCCGGGTGAAGTGGAGGAAGTCCTCGATGCCCATCCCAAGATCGGGATGAGCGCCGTGACGGGTATCCCCGACGAGGGGCACGGACAGGCGGTGCTGGCCTTCGTCGTGCCGGAAGATCGCAGGGACATGCCTTCCGTCGGGGAGATGCGGAGCTTCGCCGCCCAAAGGATATCGGAGCGCAAGGTTCCCCTGCGCTGGGAATTCACCGACGAAATCCCCCTCACGGACATGGGGAAGATAGACCGCGCGGCATTGGCGGAAATGGCCCGGAAGCTGACGGCCGTCGAGGATTGAAGGGCGGATGGCTCCGAAGCGCGCATCTTTCGCGGCGATCACCGTCAGCTTGGCCCTGGCTTCCTTCATGGGGCGTCTGGACACCTACATCGTCAGCATATCCCTGCCCGCCATGGCGTCTTATTTTCAAGCGGACCTGGCGGAGATCGGCTACGTGATGCTGGCCTACGTCCTGGCCATAGCGGGCTTCGTGCTGTTGGCGGGCGGCCTGGGCGACCGATTCGGCTACAGAAGGACCCTCCTCGCCGGCTACGTCTTCTTCACGGCTTCCTCTCTCGCCTGCGGAGCGGCCACGGAAGTGCGCTGGCTGGTCGTCGCCCGCTCCTTTCAGGGGCTCGGAGGCGCTTTGCTGGTCACCATGGCATACGCCATCATCCCCCGCCGTTATCCATCCGACCGAGTGGGAGCGACCATGGGGATGCTCAACATGGCAGGGTCCTTGGGGATACTCTTCGGGTCTCCCTTGGGAGGCATGCTGACCGGATGGCTCTCGTGGCGATTTATTTTCTTCGTCAACGTCCCCGTGGGCATCGCGGCCATCTACCTGGCTCTTCGCTCCATTCCGGATGACGAGCCGGCGGAGGAAAAGGACTTCGATTGGCCGGGGTGCCTGCTGAGCGCGGCGGGATTGTGCCTGCTGGTGCTCGCTCTCGGCCAGCTCTCCTCGCCCCGGGGAATCCGGACCGGGACCGTTTCGCTGCTGGCGGGAGCTTCGCTTCTCGGCGTCCTTCTCGCGTGGGAGAAAAGGAATCCCCGTCCCTTTCTGGACATGACGCTTTTCGGCGACCGCGCCTTTTCTCTGGGCTTGCTGTCCAATCTCTCCGCATTCACGCAAATCTCCGCCCATGGCTTCCTGATTCCCTTCTACCTGGAGCGAATCTGCGGGCTCGACTCGGAACAGTCGGGAGCGGTGGTCGCCGTCTTCTGCGTGTCCACTCTGGCAGCGGCTCCCGTTGCCGGCCGCCTGGCGGATCGGGAGCCCCCCCACCGTATCGCGGCATTGGCCATGTCCAGCGGGGCCTTGGCTTGCGCTTTTTTCGCCGCGACCCTGTCCCGGGGAGGCTGGTGGCCGGTGATCGTCTATTTGGTGTGGATGGGACTGTCCTTCGGGGCTTTCCTGGCCCCCAACGCGAAGCTGGTTCTCTCCCGTGCGAAAAGGAACCGGCAGGGAGTCGCTTCGAGCGTCTTTCTCTCCGGAGGAAACGTGGGACTGGCGATGGGAATCGCTCTGGCGACCCTGTTGTTCCATCTCGCCTTGCCGTCGGGCGTCGCCCTGGACGCCCCCATGGCGGAAAACGGCCTCCCCGCGGAAGGCTTCCGCAACGCGTACCTTTTCGGCGCGGCGTGCTGCCTGACGGCCGCCCTGTGCGCCCTTTACGCCGGCACGACGCTTTCCGGAAAAGATCGAAAAGCCTGATTCATCGCTACCGATCGCCGTCAACCCTCCGCAACGCCTTCAGCTCCCACCCGGCGAACACCATGGCCAGTCGTATCAGCGTCGTTCCGCCCCTCCGTCTCGTCGCTCGCTCGTCCCGTCCGTACTTCGCCAGTTGCTCCCCGGCTTCCGAAAGCTTTTCCTCCATCGTCGGCTCCGAAAATTCGCTTCGGGAAACATACTTCAATTCGACCAAGTAGCTGTACGCCACGTCGGGGTATTTCGCCAGAAACGGCTCCATGTAGAGGTCGGCGAACCCTTTGCCCATCTCCTCCTCGGAGCGGACCACGAAGTAGTCGGACACGTTCAAATACGCCAGCAGAAAGGTCTGGACGACTTTCTCGCCCGTCAGGTAGTCCCGAACGGAGGTTTGTTTTCGGATTTCGTCGGCCAGGAACCGGAACACCGGCTCCCACTCGCCCCGGTAGGCCATGTCGCGGACCAGCTTGCCCAAATGCCAGAAATCGAGGCTGAACACGCCCGTGTCCTCGTAGCCCTCGCGGATGTACTCGTACATGAGGCTTCGAACGGTCTGATTGGGAATGCGCAGCTCCCCGTTGGGGGCGTAGCTCAACAGCCCGAAGTAGTACAGCAAGGAAATGAAGTTGGACGGCTTGGTCAACCGGGAGACGGGAAAACTGTCGGCGATTCGGGCGGGGGAAGTCCCTTGGGCTTGGATGATGCTTTTGAGATAGCTGAAATTGCCGTTCAGACGCTGGTCCAAAACCATCAGATGCCTGAGCTTGGTGTAGTCGATGCGCACGTTCTGATCGATCATGTTTTCGGGATAGCGCCCCAGCCCTTTCAGGTTCTGCACGAAATAAAGGACCATGTCCGTATTGTACAACGACTCTTCGGCACCCTGGGAAAACAGGTAACGATCGTACCACTCGCTCGCCAAGTCCAACGCGCCTTCGGGGACCTTCATGCCGAAGCTTTCGTAATACTTCAAGATATCGACGACCTGCGCCTCGGTGAAACCGGTCAGCTCGTTGAACAGGGGATTCTGGCTGATGTTCGTTCCGATGTTGAATCCGCTGGTGACATCGTCCATGGTCACGGGAGACACGCCCGTGATGAACATGCGGGCGATCCCGGAATCCACTTGGTCCGCCGCCCCTTTGAGGATCGAGAAGAAGAAACGGAAAAAACCGCCTCCATGGGTCAGCTCGTGGTATTTTTCCGGTCCCTCGGCGCTCAGGATCGTGTTGGTGAAATTGTCGTACTCGTCGATGAGGATGTAAACCTT
>Ga0180430_10004552_pt1 | contig 11670 bp, 6 predicted proteins | sample SS_ome_9_FD_132999 | JGI IMG/M metagenome (GOLD analysis project Ga0180430, IMG submission 132999) | Hypersaline lake sediment archaeal communities from the Salton Sea, California, USA - SS_1_S_2 metaG | ecosystem: Environmental > Aquatic > Non-marine Saline and Alkaline > Hypersaline > Sediment... | reverse complement strand
GCCGAACCTGATCACGACGCACGCGGCCGCGAATTCTTCGGTTATCGACGCGAAGATCACCAACCGCGAAACGCTGACGGCCGATGTCGCCAATGGAGCCGCTGCGGCAGACTTGCTTATTAGCGGTCCGATCGTCGGTGGCGGAAATCTTATTAAGAACGGGGCTGGCACGCTGCTAGTTTCAAACGACAATACCTATAGCGGCCAAACGACAGTAAATGCTGGAACGCTGCAGGTCGGAGATGCTGGCAACGGATCGATCGCTTCGCCGACGACCGTCAACGGCGGCTCGCTTGCAGGTACCGGTACCGTTACCGGGCCGGTCGACGTGAACGTGGGTGGCGCGATTTCTCCTGGTGATAACAGCGGCGCGGGTATTGGCTCGCTGAATATCCAGGGTACAACGACGCTTGGTGGCGGTGCGAGTCTCGACAGCCACTACGGTCTGCACAAGTCGCAAGCCGAGGTCAACGCCGCCAAGGCAGCCGGCCAGTCGGTGTCGATCACGCTCGATCCGAATACCCTTTACCAGGGTGTTCAAGATTGGCCGCTCGATGCCATCTACACGGCCTACGCCAGCGATCAGCTCGATGTCGACGGTCTGCTCGACCTGTCGGGCGACGGCGACATCCTCGATCTTAGCAGCATGTCAGCCGACTGGGTTCCGAACATGGAATTCGACGTGCTGGACTTCGACTCGATCGACGGCGAATTCGACGCCATTATCGTGCCCAACATCTATTCCGACGATTGGGCGATCCTCACAGGCGATGAACTGCTTCCCGAATTGGACGGAAACGGCGAAGGCCTGGGCGGCATCCTCGCGTGGGACTTCACCGATCTCTACACCACGGGCGTTATCCGCGTCGTGCCCGAACCGTCGACATGGCTGCTATCGCTCGCTGGCCTACTGGCCCTTGGCCTGTACCGCCGCCGTCGATCGGTCAAGTAGGACCAGCAACAGTTTTCAAACGAAAAAACCGCAGCGCTCGGTTTCGAGCACTGCGGTTTTTTTCGTAATATAAACAACCATCGCCGGTCAGGTGTTAGCGGTCGAGTTTACTCGACGTGAAGCATTCTCACGGCAATCATTCATCCTCTGCAGCTTTTCCGAAGACGAGCAGAAATCGATCGGCCGTTGGATTTGGTTTCTTCTCAAGAAGCTTAAAGCCTGCAGCTGTCATCTCTTCGATCACAGTCTGCGGAGCGATCATCCGTCGGTGACTCGCCTCACGATGCTCGATTACTTCGGACGAACAGCGGTCGAGAACATAGACAACACCGTCATCGGTCAGACGCTCGTGAAGCTTCTCCAAGAGCACCGGACCGTGAAACAGGCGATGATAAGCGTCAAGAAAATATACGGCATTGATCGGCTCATCGCCAAGCTTCGGGTCGCCCTGCTCGGTCAGCGGTTGAGGAATTTCCACTCCCTCGGACAACGACGGCCGTTCGTCTTTTTGCGTTGCCCACTCTTCGAGCACGATATCGACCGCCTCGGCACCGGTTGCTTCAAGGATCGGCGCGATTAGCGTACGACCCTGCTCGAGTGCGACTGTTACGACGCGCTCGTATTTTTCTCCGGCTGGCGGCAGCAGCGACTTCGCTACCTCAGCAGGAATCGCCGAAGCGGCATCGGGGTCGCCGTCGACCAGCTCGGCCGGACGCTGGAAAACAAGGGCGAAAACGTCTTTGTCATGCCAGCAATCTTCCACAAAACCGGCGAACAGATAACCGGCTTCACGTAGATCGCGAACGACGGTCGTTTCGGCGATCCAGAAATGCTTCTTGCCCCGATCCGCGCGCGGGCCCCAATCGACGAGCGTACCGCGACGCTTGTCGACGATGACGAAATATCCGCCGGGCTTGAGCGACTTCATGATCGCGGCGAGCATCTCTTTCGGCTGGGACACGTGATGATAGACGTAATGCATGAATGCCATATCGACCACGGCGGGCGGCAGCATCGGATCAGTCGCAGTGCCGATGATCGGCTGAACTTGCGACAACTCACGACGCGTCGCTTCGCCTTCGATCGCTTTGGTCAGATTTTCGACGATCTCTTCGGCATAGACTTTGCCCGACGATCCAACGACGTCGGCAAAGATCCACGTATCGCGCCCTTTCCCGGCGCCGATATCGGCGATGACATTGCCCGGTCCGATCTCGAGCTTCGCGGCGATCTTTCGAAGCGACTGGGCACGCGGGTCCGGCTTTTGCTGCGAAGCATCCTGCTGTTGGGCATGCGCTGCCTGCGCGAGAATCGTCAGTGCAAGGAGTAAAGTCAAGAAGTGTCGGAAAGATCGAGTCAACATAGAGGTGCGCCTTTCGTCGGAAGTTATCGCGGAAGGAATGAAATCGAAGCGTAAGGAAATCCAATTTCTTTCATTCTGGTCCGCCGCTAAGCCGATGTCAAGGCTTCAGCGAGATTGATCGGGCATTCGAATGCCGACCATGCAATGGCATATAATGCAATAGAGTTTCTCAGTTCACCTTTTATTCGGGTACGATAGGTATTATACTTAACAATAGCATTGCAAATCGATGCAACCCTTCAAAAAAACCGCCCAAAGGGGCGTAATGCCCACCGAAACCGACAAATACACCTCCTGGGAGAACGACAATGAAGTTCTGTCAATTCGCGTTATCTCTGCTCGCACTTGTCGTCTTCTGCACTTCGGCCAACGCCGGTCCGGCGAATGACATGCTCGAAGCGTCGGGCATTCAAGGTGGCGTCGTTGTTCACGTCGGATGTGGCGACGGTCAAACGACGGCCGAGCTGCTCGCATCGGAAAGTTACCTCGTGCACGGTCTCGACGTCGATGCCTCGCGCGTCGCGGCGGCAAAAACGAAGATCGACTCACTGGGCGTCTACGGTAAAGTCTGGGCCGAACGGTATGACGGCGAGAATCTGCCTCATAGCGACAATGTCGTCAACCTGATCATCGTCGACGACTCGCGTGCCGCCGCCAAGCTATCGGCCGGCGAAATCGACCGCGCTCTGGCCCCGCGAGGTGTCGCCCTGATCCGCAAGAAGGGAAATGAGAAACTCGCAAGGGCGCTCGATTGCAAACCGTCCTCGCTCGATGGATTCGTCCAATATACGAAACCCATCCCGGCAGAGATCGACGATTGGACGCACTTCCTCTACGACGCGTCGGGCAACGCCGTCTGCAAAGACAAAAAGGTAGGGCATCCGCGACAAGTCCAATGGTGGGCCGGCCCCAAGCATACGCGACACCACGACGCAATAGGAAGCATGAGTGCGATGACGTCGAGCGGCGGTCGCCTCTTCTACATTTATGACGAAGGCGAGATCTCGGTCATTCACCGCCCGCCCAGTTGGAAGCTCGTCGCACGCGATGCCTTCAACGGAATGCTGCTCTGGAAGCGAGATATTCCCGACTGGATGACGCACTTGTACAACTTCCGCGCGGGCCCGAAGCAACTGACCCGCCGACTCGTTTCGATCGGCGATGAAGTCTTCGCCACGCTCGGTTTCACCGCACCGGTGATGAAGCTCGACGCCGCAACGGGCGAAACGCTTCACACATTTGAAGGCTCTGAAAAAGCCGAGGAAATCATCTATCATGAAGGCATGCTACTAGTCGTCACGGGCGACGCCGAGTTCCTCAACGAGCAATCCGACGGCTGCCACGGCTACTGGGAGCTCTTCGAAGATATCGCACCGACGGTCGACAAGAAGATTACGGCGTACGACGCGGAGTCGGGCAAGACGCTCTGGACGATCGAGGGCGACAACCTTAAGTACCTTGCACCGCTTTCGCTCAGTGCGAAAGGCGAACGCGTCTTCTATCTTGACAACGAAAAGATTCACTGCGCAGATGCAAAAACGGGCAAGCCGCTATGGAGTTCATCCTTCAAGACCAAGGGACTCTTTATCCGAAGTTACTCGCCCACGGTCGTCATCCACGACGATGTCGTGCTTTGCCTCGTCTGGAATCGCCTCTGCGGATATTCGATCGAGACGGGCAAGCAGCTTTGGGAAAATAAAGGCGCTATCGGGTTCGGCTCACCAGGCGATCTCTTCATCCGTGGAGACCACGTCTGGGCCGTCCCAATGACCAAGTCGATCTGGAACGAAAGCACCCGCGATCGCGACGGCATTGTCCGAGGCGGTATCAATATCCCGAAGGAAGAAATGCTCAATGACGCCAAGACCGCGGTGCAGCTCGACATCCACACGGGCGAAATCACCGATCTGCTTCCGTTCGTTCACAACCAGCATCATCACCGCTGCTATCGAAACAAGGCCGTCGATCGCTACCTGTTGATCGGTCATAGCGGTATTCAGATGGTCGATCCCGAGACGAAAGTTTGCGCGACCAACCAATGGGTTCGCGGAATCTGCCAATACGGAATCATGCCGGCCAACGGACTGATCTACGTTCCGTCCGATCCGTGCCAGTGCTATAGCAACGTGAAGATCAACGGTTTCTTCGCACTTGCTGAGCGAACCAGCCTGCAGGATATCGACATGACGCCCGTGGTCGAGCGCGGCCCTGCGTTCGATACGATCAAGACGACCAAGGCACCCTCGACTGCCGATTGGCCGACCTACCGGGCCGACATCGCGCGAAGCGGTAGTTCGGCGTGCAAGATCGGTGACGAGATTACCCAACAGTGGTCGATCGATCTCGGACCGAGTCTAACCGCACCGACCGTCGTCGCCGGGCGTGTTTACGTTGCACGACGTGACGCGTCGACCGTTTATTGCCTCGACCGCGCGTCAGGAAAGCTGATCTGGAAGTTCCTCGGAAACGGACCAATCGACACGCCGCCGACGATCTACGGTGGACGATGCCTCTTCGGATCGGGCGACGGTTCTGTTTATTGCCTCGACGCGGCGACGGGGCAGCTCGCGTGGCGATTCAAACAGTCGGCCGTCGAACGTCGGATCGGTAGCGAGAGTCGGCTCGAGTCGCCTCTTTCGATCAGCGGCGCGGTGCTCGTGATGGACGACATCGCTTACTTCGCGGCCGGGCGATCTTCTTACCTGGACGGCGGCATTCAGCTTTACGGCGTCGACGTCGCGACGGGCAAACTGCTTCATCGCAACTCGGTACGCTCGGGATATTGGGCCCAAGGGGAAAACGAGATCGCCGCGCCTGGCGAGGGAAGGAAAAAGAACGTTACCGGCGCGCTGATCGACGTGTTGGCCTCGGACGGCAACGGTATTACGATGCGAAACGTGCAACTGAGCAAGACCCTTGACGGCGGCGGAGCGACGACAATCACGACCCTGGTCGGAATGCTCGACAGCTCGTGGTTCCATCGGTTAGGTTGGAAGCATCGCAACGTGTCGGGCAAGATGATCGTTCACGACGATGCGGCGACCTACGCGATCGGCAATCCCTACACGCGGCTGAAGCACTCGCGATCGCGTCAATACAAGGACTACCACCAAGACGGGCATCTTCACATCAAGTTCACGCGTTACGAAGAGTCGTTCTATCCGATCGGTGTGAAGCTGACGGCCGCTCCGGTGAAAAAGGTTTCCGAAACGATGGGGAACTCGGCCTGGGAGATTACGGACGACATCCAACCGCGTGCGATGGTGTTGGCCGACCGCAAGCTTTATCTGGCAGGTTGGCTCGACGCGATTGCAATCGAGATGAAGACGGGCCGAGCGCTCGACCCCGAGAACCCCGATCCACGCGACGCGATCCTGCGAGTCTACTCGACTGCCGACGGCAGCCGCCAGACCGAGGTGAAGCTCTCGGCCGAACCCGTCCACGACGGCATGGCCGCCGCCGCAAACCAATTGTTCATCTCGCTTAAGAACGGCAAGCTAGTTTGCCTGGGCGGAAAGTAGAGATTAACGACACGCCGATCGCAATAACGCGTCGATCATAACAGCATGAACCTCGAAGAGGTTCCTCAACATAGCCCAGGCTCGCTTCAGCGCACCCTGGGTTACGTTATATATAGAGGAAGGTTTCGAACCCTGAAAGGGTTCCACAAGGACTTTAGCCGCGGGACTTGATCCCGCGCTTGAACTTGGCGTGCGGTTTGCCGTTCGGCTAACTTCGTACTTGAAATCATGCGTCGAAGAATTCACGATCGCATGCACTTCCACGTTGGAAGAAAGCAGTTAATCAAACGCAGCGCAAGCGCGACCATAAAGGTCGCGGCTAAATGAAATACTCGCGCTACATTACTTCTCCGCCCACTACTTCTGACGATCGAAGAAATCGCCGAATCGCTCGTAGTCGTTGTACTTGACCGTTTGGGCTCGCCATTCTTCAACGGCCGCGTCGTAGAGCGCTCGCATCGATTTCAACTCATCCGCGTGCTGAGATTTCTTCGAAAGCTCCGAGAGCTCCAGCGGATCATCCGTCGTGTTGTAAAGCTCCTCGGTCGGCGTCATATCGCGGCCTTCGTAGGGCCAATAAATATACTTCCTATCTTTCGTAACGACTGCTAACGAATGGCACGCGGCCGGTCCCCAGACGTTGATCAGCGGGAGCGACTCGTGAATTGCCGCTTCCGGATCATCGTAAAGCGTCATTAGGCTTTGCCCGTCGAGATTCTTCGGCGTCTTCACACCTGCCAGCTCGAGGATCGTCGGTGCAATGTCGACATTCCCCGTCAGGGCGTCGCTGCGAAGCTGCTTTCCGCTGTTTTCATGACGCGGATCGAAGACGATCATCGGCACGCGCGACGACTCTTCGTAGGGCAGAACCTTCGATCCGTATCCGTGGGACCCGCAGAAGAAACCGTTATCCGACGTGTAAATGATGACCGTGTTCTTATCGGCGCCCGTCTTTTTCAGGGCCTCGCGAATCATGCCCACCGCGACGTCGATCGCGTAAATCTGCTGATGGTAGATCGCCATCACTTCGTCGTACTTGTCCGCGTAATTCCACGAGAAGAATCGCTCGTACTGACGGCCTTGTCGGCTCTGGATCGAAAAATGTTCGCCATGCTCGCGACCGTAGTTCGCCGGCTTCTTGAAGATGTCGCCCGCATAGACGTCATCGAACCGCGGATCGGGCGTCGCCGGTTTGTGCGGGGCCTTGAAGCTGATCGACAGACAGAACGGCGCGTCGCCTTCGGCCGACTCGTTGACGAAATCGCGACCAAACGCGCCATATGAAAGCGTCGAGTGGGGATACTCGTCGGCGTATTTCACCATCGACTTGTTTTTGGCCGTTGCGTAATTCGTCTGTCCCGGTCCACCGCCCCAGCTGTCGAACTCGTCTTCGGGAAGGACACCCTTTCTTTCACCCGCCGCGTCGACAACGACGAACCCAAACTTCCCGGCGAAGGCGGTTTTGTAGCCGGCCTTGCGGAGAAGGATGGGATAACTTTTTTCCCACTTATCGCGAGTCAGCGGCCCGTGATCGAAGTTGCAGCCGGTTCGATATTCGACCAGCCCGGTCATCGCCGTCGCACGGCTCGCCATGCAGATCGCGGTTGTCGTGTAGTAGTTATCGAAAACCATCCCCTGCTCTGCCAGCCGGTCGATATTCGGCGTCTTCACATCCTCGTTGCCATAGCATCCCAAGCTATATGCACACTGATCGTCGGCCATCAGAAAAACAATATTCGGCCGATCAGCGGCCAAGGCAACGGACGAACAGAAAAGCAATACACATGTAACGATCGATCTCATGATGATTCCTCGGGCGGGTGGGTGGTTGGATGTGAAGCTTATCTATACGATTATAATGGAATTTTTCGGCGAATGTTGGATCTTTGTGCAAAATTCCGGCGATCTCTTTTTCGCTACCGGCTGGTTTATTTGAGCATCGAAGGCAGAATCCTGGCGGCAGCGATTAAAAGCGGTACGAGGATGACGGAAAAGAAACGAGCGACGATCGTAAAGTTGAACGGCCAGACGGGCATCGACTCGACACGACGATAGAGCCGGTCGATATTGCTCAAATGAGCGATCCGTTCCCCTGCTTCGTCGGAGATCTTCTCCGTGCTCCCTTCCACAACCGACTTGTCATCGAGCAAGATGTAATACTCTCGGATGAAGAGTTCGGACCACCATTCGAGGTCTTTTTCGCGAGCGTCTCGCATGACATTGTGAACGGAAAGTAATGGCCCGAAGAAGATGGCGGTTACGAGCAGAACATAGAGCGAGGCTCCTATGATTAGGGAGATGCTCATATTGACGCCGGACATCCACGCGACGCAGAAGATCATCCCGGTACTGACGATGATCGACATGGCGAACGAGAAATCGCCCACGGGCGCCATTCCGCCTTTTCCGTCGGGCGTGATCGGAACCACGCGCACGTCACCCTTTTTCGCGTAGCGGTACATCATCGGAAAGACCGTAAATCCCATGCTCAAAAGATACCAAAGCACGTTGCCGATCACGATGATAAAATGGAATGCCGTCCATGCACTTGCGAAAGCATAAACTTCTGGGTAATCCGGGCGCAATCCCCAATAGGGCTGATTTTCGTTCGCTGTAAAGAGCGGCACATGGAACTGCATAAGGTAGACTAGACCGGCCATGAATGACATGATGATCAAATACCAGAACTTGCTTTTCCATGTCCGCAAACTGATGTGATTTCGTACCCGTTCGATATCTTGTTCGATACGCTGCTCAAGTTCACAGTCTTTCTCTTGGCCCGTTTCGTGTGATGGTTCTAGGATTTTCGGCAACCGTCTGAGAAGCGTATCGAGCTTTCGAAATGCAAAGAAGAGTGCGGAGATCATCAGCAAGTCCATCGCAAACGAACTCCAAGAGACAACATCGTTCTTCAGGCCGATAATCTCTTCGGTGCTTTCCCACAGGCCGTAATGTTTCGTAATGAAATACCCGGCTACATACCAAAGCGATATAAGAAACGCGAACCGGAAGATCTTGCATCGTCCCGATCCGAAGAGCAAATAGAAAAAGAAGTTCTTCCGAATGTAGAAGGAGGTGTTCGTTTTTACTTCATTACCGATCTGCGGATTTGTCGACATGCTGACCTCGCGATGAATTAGAGAATGTCGTAGAAATACGATCAATAGCAGTAGTAATTGTATATTACGGCCTCCCTAATTCATAGCCCCGCCTTACGTTTCTTCCCATTGAATATCTGGGGGCAAGTAGCCGGCATTAAAATAGTGGCGCACGATTTGTTTCGCATTTTCGTGTGTGGTCGTCTGACGGACGGGGAAATCGAGATCGATGCCGCAGTCGCAACGAAAGTTTTCTTCGCTATCACCTCGTGTGGGATCGTTCAGATAGAGTCCCGAGTCGTCCGGCTCGCGAAGGTACATTATCCATGCAGAGTTGGAATTCGTAAATATTTGCAGCGAATCGTCTTCATAACGGGTCAAGGTAAGATGCGAATAATCTTTTGCCGTTAATTCGCCGAGCAATCGATCGAAGGCGGTTGGATCGTTTTCAGCAACGATCGATTCGACATGATTCAGGCAGACACTCCATCCGTGATATCCGCCTAATTGCAGCCATATTTCACGAGGCAACGCTGCTTTGAGATAAAACACCGCGGAGTACAAGTCGCCGGAGTTGCCATACCGACCCAGATGTGCTTCGCCAGCGTAGATGTACTCATTACAATCTTTCGTACGCAGAAATAGATGGTGCCGTCTTTTTTGAATTCGTTCATCGCCGTCATATTCGTAGACTTCTCTTACCGATGTTGGAAGCCATGGATACTGTTTTGCCGGCACATAATCGAGACGACCGGGAATCCAAACAACCTCGGTCGATCGCCGCAGGTGCGGTTCGTCCTTTGTCTCGCCCATTGTAAAGAAACATAGTACGACTTCGGGCAAGATGGCGAACTGATCATCGCACAACATGTTGGGGCCATGCCCGAAACCGGCGATCGCTTCTTCGGCAGTGTAGGTTCGGTAAAGCTGCAGAGACACATTGCATCCTTATCAATGACAAATTGACTGCGACTATAACCTACTCGCACATGATCATAATATCCTTCGCCGCATCGTCCGGGCGGTTTTTGATGATGTGCATTGCAAGGTTGAGAATGTCGAACAGATTCTTATCCTCTTTGTACTTGCCCGCCTCTGCATGGACGTATTTGCCTTGGAACTTTCGACCGTCTTTCAGGTGGATGAAGATGTGCTGCGAGTGGGTCGTGCCGATCATGCGAATCGACTCTTTCTGCAAAATGCGTATGATCTCGGGCGTTTTGATCTCTTGCGGTCCTTTTTTCGCGGCCGCTTGGATCTTGAGAAGCCCTACCATCCCTTCGCCGAACGCGCGACCCATGTCGCAATAGATCTTGGGACTGCCCAGGTAGTGATAGCCTTTGTCCGATCCGTGCTTGGCGAACAAGTCGCGAATCGCCTGAGCCTGCTCTTCGGTCATCGATCCGCTTGCCAACCCGCCGCGGATCTTCTTCGTGTCCTCGTACATCTTTTCAATGTCGTAATCCCAATAGCAGGTCGTCGGGACGAAGTCGGCATTGCCCTGGAACTCCGGGTTCTTCTTAAAGGCGGCCTGGGCCTTGCGGATGTCGAGCTTCGCTTGGCTGACATATCGGCCGTGCGGGCCGTCGCATCCGAACTCGCCAACGATGAAGGGCATCTTAGGGACACCGAATTCCTTCCGCACGTCGCGGATCAGGTTCTGCAGATTCCGGTCGTAGTTTACGATGTACGTTTCGTTGTACTGCTCGTTCCAACCTTGGAACCAGACGAAACCGGCGATCTCGTACCCTTGACCCTTATACTCGGGGAAAAGCTCCGCGAGATTCTCGAGCGTGTCACGAACTTCCTTCACCATCTCGCGATAATAGAATCCGTATCGCTCGACGATCTCTTCCATCGTCGCGTCTGGGTTTCGCTTCAGGGCACCTTCGAGCTGCTCTTTGAGAACTGCCTCGTCGGGCAACCCCGAACTGGGCGGGCGGAAATCGCGACCTAGCGTTTTACCTCCCCACGCCGTCTTAATGATCAGGACTTGCTCGTCGACATGATCGCCCACGGTGAATCCGAAATCGAGTTCGGGCCCCACACAGTCGGGCGAACCGTAACCGACAGTCAGTTTGCCATGCCGATCGAAGAACTTGACCCAGACATCGTCGCGCACTTTCCACGTTCGCTCGCCATCGGTGAATTTGGCATATCGCTCACGATTCTCGCCATCAAACGCCTGATAATCCATCACACGCATCCGCGCCTTCCCTTCCATGTTCGACTGCCCGGCCAGGATAAAGACTTTCACCGGGGGTGTCTCGGCCCTTACGATGGTACAAGCGAGCAATACAACCGCAACAGACGATAGCGTTGTTTTGAGCATGACATGGATTCCTTATTCATAAGCGAGGAGAAGCAAGAATTATTTCGTCGCGACGACATCCTCCTTTATACAACAAGGGATCGGAAAAGTCGAGTCTTTGCAGGGTGCAGATAAGATTTAGTTCCCAGTCGTAAGCGGCTGGGCGCTAGCCCCCGGTTTTTCAGAACAACGTCAAACGGCGCGCACCGGCGGCTAACGCCGTGCCGCTTACGGGACTGATATCGAACCAATACCGTAAGCGGTCTGGCGTTTTATAAATTCCCGTACGATGACCCTCCGAGGCCGTCGAGAGTGGACGTTTCTCTTTAGAAAGACAAGATTCTTAGTTAATACTTAACCATAATCCAAGGACGACGTCGATTGTCGACGGGCTCGGAGGCCCATCGTACGGCGCAAGCGACTGG
>Ga0180430_10004551_pt1 | contig 11672 bp, 7 predicted proteins | sample SS_ome_9_FD_132999 | JGI IMG/M metagenome (GOLD analysis project Ga0180430, IMG submission 132999) | Hypersaline lake sediment archaeal communities from the Salton Sea, California, USA - SS_1_S_2 metaG | ecosystem: Environmental > Aquatic > Non-marine Saline and Alkaline > Hypersaline > Sediment... | reverse complement strand
AGGTATTTGCCCACCTCGAGGGTGGTTTCCCCCTGCTCGCTTTCGCCCACGTCCAACTGGTCGAGATTCATGGCCCCGCGCACCCGGTTGAGAGGATTGAGGCTTTGACCCTTCTTGCCGCTCAGAACCGCCAGGCTGTCCGCCAACTGAAGGGCCTGAAAGGGGGAAAGACGGTCCAGACTCCGCCCGAAAAGCAGCCGCGCCATGACTTCGTCTTCGGGAAGAGGGGGCTCGGAAGTGAAGGCGATGTCCGGCTTCGTCGCGTCTCCCGTGATGCGGATGATGGCCGTGATGTCTTCCGTGTTCGACCGGGCCGAAATGTCCAATTGAGGGGAAGGAGGCTGGGCCCCGTAGAAATTGACGGAGCTTTTGGACAATTCGAGCTCCTTGTCGATGAACGCCAGGCTGCCGCGCACCACGCCCAGCTTCCCCGTGATGCGGGGGCTGCTTGCCGACCCCCGGATTTTGAGATTTCCCTCCCATTCGGAATCCAAGCCCCGACCGCGAATATAAACCCGCTTGGGAAAATCCAAATCGATCTTCAAATTCACGTTCATGGGGGGGGAAGACGTCTCGTCGGCGCTTTTCTCGGGCTTGGCCGGCTCCGGCAGTCCTTCCGGCCGGTTGATCTCCACCACTTCCAGCTCGGGAACGCTGGGAGGGACGTGATCGGGGATGTTGATTTCCGCCGGGGCCAGGGCCAATCGACCGTCCACGGCCATGTCGCCGAGGTTTCCCGAAACCTTCAAGTCGCCGTTGACCACTCCCGTGCCTTCGGCCCGGCGGACCAATCGCGCGTTGTCGAAAAGCAGCTCCAAGTCCAAGGGAAACCCCTTGGCGGCGTCCACTTCCACCCGTCCCTTTCCCGAGAGCCTCCCTTTCCCTCCGTCGGAAGCCGAGAGCTTCTCCACCCGAAGCTCGCGATCGCTCCCTTTCAAAGCCACTTCCATGTCCTTGAGGACCGTTCCCATGGCGACGTTTTCATAGCGGCCTTTTTCCACCTTCACATTCCCTTGAACCGCGGGGCGCTCCAGGGAGCCGCTCAAGCCAAGATCGCATTGGAGAAGCCCTTTCAGGGAATGCCCGTCCAACGGGTAGAAGCTCATGAGGCGAGCCAGATCCGCTTGTCCCCGAAGGGTACCTTCCACGGGGGCTTTCGTGGGCAGGGAAAAGGCGAAAGGCTCCAGGGCCAGCGTCACGGGCGCTTTCAAGGTCGCTTCCAAGGGCTTTTTCGTCAGCTCCCGGACACTCAGGGACACGTCGGCCCGCCCGCCACCCACGCGGGCCTCGAGCCCCGCTCCCAAGGCGGGAATTCCTTCCAGGCGCGGGTCCTTCCACCGCACTTTCTTCACGTCGAGGTTGAGCTTCACGTCGGGCCGCTTCATGGATCCCGACAAGGTCAAGTCCGCTTGGGCCGTTCCCGACAGTTGGCTCACTCCCCCGTAGCGGGCGAGGTCCAGGGGCAGGTCTCGAAGGCGAGCGTCCAGCTTGGCCCGCCCTCCGCCCAGGGAGCCCGTCGCCTCGATTCGCGCCGGACCGAAGCGCAGATCCAGCCCCTCCACCTCCACGCCCTTCTTCGACTTGCGGAGCAGGGCCGGTTTCCGCAGCGCGACGGGATAGGGGCCGAATTTCCCGTCGAGGCTGCGGAGATCCAGGGCTTCCCCCGAAGGCCCCAGAGCCATCCCGCCTCGAGTGGCGATTCGAAAGGGCTCCAGGACCTTGCCCTTCCCCTTGGCGTCGAAGGTCAGCTTCCCGGCGTCTCCCGCAAGGGAAAGGTCCAGGGAATCGACGGTCGCGCCTCCCGTGACCAGTCCCCGGAGCTCAAGGTCCGCCTTGCCTTGAGGGGCCTTGACGACGTTGCGAAGGTCCGAATCCAGGCGGGCGCTGCGGATTCGGTGCCCCATGGCGTTGAGCCGGTCGGCTTTCAGCTTGATTCCGACGTTCTGGCTTTTGCCGACGGCGGCGAGACGGGCGTCCAGATCCAGGCTCCCGGACAGATCCAGCCCGAGGAATTTCCCCAGGGCGGAGAGGTCGCGCGAGGTCGCCTTCACGGTTCCGTCGGCCAGGAGGGTGTCCAGGTTGGCGGAGAGGTCCGCCGAAGCCTTGGCGCCCACGGCTTCCAGTCGCAGGCCCGACACTTGAACGAGCTTGTCCCGCAGCAGGAACTTGGAAGCCAGGGAGGCTTGAAGGCGGTCTTGAGCGAGCTCTACCTTCAGGTCTCCTTGGGGCGACCCGGGAAGCCCGGAAGCCTCGACCCGGAGATCCAACCGGTCGAAGCGGGTTTTGTCCATGCGCAGCGAGCGTCCCTTCAAACGGGCGCTCACCCGCATGGCCTCCAGGCTTCCGCTCGCCTCTGCGTCGAGCTCCGCGCTTCCGGATGCGGGCTTTTTCAAAAAGGACGACAATCGTCCCAGGTCGGGCAGGCGGACGGTGCTTCGGGCGTCGAGCTTCCCGTCGGCGAAATTCATGGTGCCCGTGGCGGTAAGCTCCAAGCCGGAGCTTCGGAGGGCGAGGGGCTCCAGAACGAGACCGGAAGGATCGTCCATCTTGAATTGGGCGGCCAGCTCGGCTCGGGGGGCCAGGAGACCGTCGGCCGCCGGGTGGATGCCCCGCAGGCTTTCGGCCGCAAGCTCCAGGGAGCCGTTTACGCGGTTGTTCTTCCACGCCACATCGGCTTCGAGGTCCACCGCTCCGGCAAGGTCCGGCAGGCCCGCCAGGGACGCCCAGGAAGCCAGGTCGCCGGCCCGCAAGGCGACTTGGGCCCGGCCGTCCAACCCGTCGGGGCTCGCCTCCCCTCGAAGCTCCAGGGCCAGGTCCTCGGCCGTCAGCCGCAACGGAGACACGGTGATGCTGTCTCCCGCAGGCGCTCGACCCTGGAGGGAAAGCTTCACGTCTCCCACGGGCTCGGCCTTGCCGGGCACCGCGAGGTCCCGCGCCAAGGCTTCGACCGTGAAGATCACTCCCTGAAGGGAAGCGCTTTCGTTGTCCGGAGGGCTGCCCCGGAGGTCCAGGGTGAGAGAATCGCTGCGCACCGTGTCCAGCCGGAGGTCGGACCACGCCAGGGACAGGCTTCCCCGAGGACGCGCGACGGGCCCCGAAACGTTGCCTTCCAGCTTCAGTGCTCCCCCCAGCTCCAGTCCCGCCAGTTCCTCGAGAGTGGACATGTCGGGATTTTCCAGGGAAAAGACGCTTTGGACTTCCCTGGACCGGGGATCGAACGTGCCCGTGAGATGCAAGGAGGGGCCGGCCGTTTCCAGGTGGAGCTCCTCGATGTCCACGGATTCGGGCGTCATGACCGCGGCAAGATTCAGGCGGCTGGATTCTCCTACTACGGGGGCCACGGCGGGAGGCAGCAGGGCGGGCTCCGCGCGCACTTCCCCCCGGCATCCGAGGCCGATCCTTTCGACTCCCATGGCCAGGTCCAGGGTCAGTCCCGCTTCCCCCCAGCTTCCGGCCTTGAAATCCAGCCGGCCGTTCCAGTTGGACAAGGGACCTTGGCCCCGGAAGGCCAGGGAAAGGTCCCCGGCGTCCGACATCCCCAGCTTTCTTGCCAGAAGGCCCGCCGAAGCTTCCTCGAGCGCCAGGGAAAGCCCGAGATTTCCCGGGTCTCCCCGCAGGGACGCCTCGAGGGAAGCCTTGGGCAAGGGGGCGTCGGTGCGCCGAAGGTCCAGAGCGGCCGCCAGTCCGGGGCCCTCCTCGACGGGACGAACGCTTCCCCGGAGGCGGAACACGGCGGGCTCGCCGAGCACGGGGGCCCCCAGGGCCAGCTCCTCCACCGCAATCACTTCCACGTCCACGGGGGGAAGTCCGGTAGGCAGGGTCACCGAAGGGAATCCCGCTTCGGAAGGACCTTCCTCCTCGGGGGCGCTCGGGGGAAGGCGATCCAGCCGCACCGCCCCCGCTCCCACCTCGCTTATCCGTATGCGTCCTTTCAAGAGGGCCGCCGGGGACCATCGAAGCCGGACGTTTTCAACGGCCAGCCATTCTCCTTGGCCGTCGCTCATGGCAAATCGCTCCAGATCGATCTCCAGGGGAAGGAAGCCGCCCAGACCCTGGAATTCCATGCGGCTGTCCGGAGAGGGGCTCAGGAGCCTGGTCAACAGAGCGGCCAACCGGTCCTTGGCCGGACGGGTCTGAAGGACGGCGAAGAGGGCGGCGAGCAGGACGACGACGAGCACCAAGCCGATGGAAGCCCACTTGAGCAAACGCGCGAAAAAGGATTTGGATTTCATGGAATGTCCGCTTTATTAGAAAGCCTGGCCGACGCTCATGTAAAACTGAAAGGAATTGTCCACGCCGCTGCGCTTGTTGATGGGGACTCCCACGTCCACCCGAAAGGGGCCGATGGGGGAAAAATAGCGGAAGCCGAGCCCCGTGCCCCACAGGAGGTCCTCCTGGCCCGGATCGGGATAGGCGGCTTCGAAGGCGCTCCCGCCGTCCAGGAAGACCACCATGCCCAGGCTTTCCGTGAGCTTGAAGCGCGTTTCCAGAGACATCTCCAGCAGGGAGCGTCCGCCCACGGGATCGTCGTTCTCGTCCAGCTCTCCCGCCAACTGGTAGCCGAACCCCCGGATGGACCCGCCGCCTCCGGCGTAGAAGCGCTCGTCCGCCGGGACGTCGTCCCGCGCGATTCCCGTGATGGAGCCCAGGCCCACCCGCCCGGCCAGGACCACGTCGGGTCTTTTCATCAAGCCGAAATAGCGGCTGTAGCTCATGAAGGTCTTCACGTAGTTGCTTTCGCTGCTCAGCAGATCGTAAGTGGGGGTCAACTGCAAGTTCAGGCGTCCGCCTCGATGGGGATCGAAAAGATCGTCGCTGGTGTCCCATCGCATTCTGCCCTGCACCCCCACCAGAATGAAATCGTTCTTCTCCCCCATCTGATCCACTTTGGAAACCTTGAAGCCCGAGCCCAGCCCCAGGGTCAATCGGTCGGTGACGTCGCGCTCCAAAGATCCCTGGCCGCTCAGGTTCTGGCTGGTGAACCCGTCGGGACGGTCCTCGGCCACGCGGGCCTCGAGCCTCAAGCGCTGGTCGTCGCGCAAAAAGTAGGGCTTGGTGAAGGTGCTCTCCCCGGAGTACTGGATCTGGGAGACGACGGCTTCCACCTGGAGCTTTTCCCCTCCTCCCAGGAGATTGCGGTTTTCCCAGGAAACCTTGCCGCCGACGCCTTCGTCGGTCTTGTAGCCGGCCCCAACCTTGATGGTGCGCCGCTTGCGCTCCACGAGCTCCACGAGCATGGGGACCCGCCCCTCGCCGTCCAGGGATTCGCCCGCGGAGACGCGCACGGTGGTGAAAAGGCCCGTTTCCACCAGATTCTGGTTGGCTTTCTTGAGGAGTCGGGCGTCGAAGGGGTCTCCTTCCTCCCAGGGAATCTTCTTCCAGAGGAATTCCTCCTTGGTTTGCTCCAATCCCTGGAAGGTCGTGGCTCCGAAGGGAGCTTCGGGACCGGGATCCACGCGAAAGGCGATGCGCATGGAACGGTCCGAGTGATCCACCAGGACTTTGCGATGGGCCATTCGGGGAAAGGGATACCCTTCGTTCTTGAGCCGGTCGAGAAGCGTTTCCTGGGCGTCCAGAATGAGCCGGGATTCTCCGGCTCGGCCGACAACGAGGCCGATCTCCTCGGGGGAGGGCAAGGACACGGTATCCCTGGCCCCCACGACTTTCAGGGGCTTGATGCGCACTTTCGGACGAGGGGAAGAAGGGGCTTTTTCGTCGGCGGGCGGAAGAGCCTTCCTGGCGTCGTCCAGGGAAATGTCCACTTCCTTGACGAGGTAGGGCGGCCCCGCGTCCACTTCGTAAGCCACTTTCCAAGGGGCGGTCTCGGTATCGATGCGGCTTTTCAGCCGAGCGCCGTAGTAGCTTCGGGAGTGCAGGGCCTGGAGGAGCTTGGGAAGATCGTCCCGCACGCGATTTTCCAGAACCATGCGACTGGAAGGGGGACGATCCTCGAGGGCCTTGGCGTTGGAAACCCCTTCCAGAAGTCCTTGGAGGGTGGCGTTGTCCACCCCTTCGAAGGCGACTTGGTAGGCGATGTCGGGAGGGTTTTCCCGGGCTGCGGCGGGGATTGCCGGGGTAGCGCACGCAAGGAGGAGGATGGAAGCAAAGGCCCATGACACGAGTCCGAGGGGGAATCGCTTTTCCCCTTGGCGGACGGATTCTCCCGCCGGGCACTGAATCACGCCTTTCATGAACCGACTCCCCTCGTCAATGCACGAACAAAAAGGCGAGCCCTCGGAGGGGTCGCCTTTGAAGATCCTTACCTTGCAGCAACGAAATCCGACGAGAGGCGCTCAGTAACCGTAGCGCCTTTGGCCGGAAATGTACCCTCCCAGGGCCCCCGCAGCTCCTCCGATGGCGGCCCCGATGGCGGGATTGCCTCCGGCTATGGCCGTGATGGCGGCTCCGCCCGCCGCCCCCATGGCTCCGCCGCTCAGCGTGGTCTGCTGAGTGGGGGTCATGTTGGCGCAGCCCACCAAGAACAACACCGCCAGGACGATCAGAAGGACACTCTTAACCTTGGACATGGCCCATCCTTTCCGAATTTCTTTCGCTTATAAGCGCTTTGAAAGATTCACAAGCTTCCTATTCCAACGGCTTGCCGGCGATCCCCGTCGTCAGATTGGGCTTCACCATGGAATCCCAGATCACGGCGATGACGGGCATGTCCGTCTTGTCGGGGTTCGCCTTGTAGAAGGCATCCACCTGGGTAACGATCTGGTTCATGGGCACGTCGGCGATCCCTTCCACCACCTTGGCGGAAAAGTTTTCCACCTTGAGCTCCGGATGCTGGGCCATGAGCTCCTGCTCGATGTCCACCACGTGTCCGGCGCCCCAGACGAACGCCAGCTTCTCGCCCCGGGTCAGTCTGCTCCAGCCGTCGCCCTTGAGGAGCGTGACGCCCTCCGACCTGGTCGTCTTCGCGGCCACGGTCTCCAGAGATTGCTCGGCATCGGCCGCCAGGGCGGTACCGAAGCCCCACAAGACCGCCGCCAAAGCCATTCCCACCACCAAAACCCTTTTCATCCTTTCCATTTTTCCCTCGCTCCTCCTTTCAAAGATGAAAACGCTTGCTGAACAAGAAAGTCACTCCACCAAAGTGATCTTGACCCCTTCGACCCCCATGGTGAAGGCCACTCCCTTCATTTTGGCTGTCAGGTTCAGGATGACCCCGTGCTCGTTGACCATGTTGAGGCCGCCTTTGCCCACCCCGATGGCTCCGCCGACTTTCAGCTTGTTGTAGGTCCCCGGAAATCGGGAAACATCGTCCAGATCGTAAACCTCGCCCACGGCGTTGATCTTGGTGATACCCGCGCCCCCCAGGCCCAATCCCCCCGTTTTGAAGGCGTAGTCCTTGCCCTGGAAATGCAGGATCCCTTGTCCCACGCTGCCGCCCACGATAAAGCCGATCTGGGTTTCGTTGATCTCGATGGTCCCCGACGGTTCCTTTTGCTCCGCATTTTCCTGTCCCCGCGCCGGTCCCGGAACGGCCAGGAAAAACAGGATCAAACCCGCTACGACCGCATAGGTTTTCTGGGGCATTGCTCCAACCTGTTCCTTTCGTGAACGATCATCGGAAATGCTCGTTGAATTGTTTTAAAATAAAGTTGTTTTTTCTCAAAGTAAAGCAATTCCGCCCCGGGGAAAGCCCCCGGGGAAGGAGAAGGTGTCCGGAAATCATCGGGGCGATCAGGAAACATTCACCCTCAGGGTCTGGATGGCCTGGAGGTTTTCCTCGCCGAAGGGCTTGCCCTCTTCCAGGTACCAGGTCTTGAACTCGAAGGACAGTCCCTGCAGACCGGCGATCCCCAGGATGAAGGACAGATCCAGGGCCCGGGAAGACAGAGGGCCCTGGGAAAAGTAGGACGCCTCGGCATCGGGCAGGAAGCCGTCGGGACCCTTGGCGGGCACGGCGTAGATCCCCGTTTGCGCCGCCTGCTCGTCCGACGGGCGGAAAAAGACGGTTCCCTGGAGACCGGGAAGGTTGAGGGCCTCCGCGCTCACGTAGATCCTGCCGTTCCCGTCCACTGCTTCGGGGCTCAGGAGCAGGTGAAGAAGAGGGCCTTCGCTGGCCGGGACGGTAACCTCTTCGCTTGCGCCGGCGGCGGCTCCCCCCACGGTGGGCACGCCGGCGGAGGACGGAGTGATCTTGGCGAGGAAGGCGTCCATGCCGCCTTCCAGGTCGTCCTGAAGGGCTTCGGAGGTGATTCGAAAATCCTCCGAAGAGGTTTCGCCGACGACGTAAACGCTCCCCGAAGAATCCACGGCGATTCCGTACCCCTGCTCGTCGGCATCCCCGCCCAGAAAGGAGGAATAAATCAGGGACGGATCCCCCGTTTCAAAAGGATTGATCATGGCGATGAACACGTCGTAGCCGCCGTCCAGGGTGGGATCGAATTCCTCCCGGGTGGGGAAGTCCTCCGATTTGGTGGCCCCGGTCACGTAGATGTTGCCTCGAGCGTCCAAGGCCAAGTCCCGACCGCGGTCTTCCTCGTCGTCGCCCAGATAGGTGGAATAAAGGATGGCCGTGCGCGGGTCGGCTTCCGGGTCCAGCTTGGTCACGAAAACGTCGCGGTCGCCGGCGTGGAAGGGATCGTAGGGACGGGCCACGGGAAAGTTTCCGGAAGTGGTGCGCCCCGTGAGATGGACCTTGCCCGAGGAATCCACCCGGATGCGGTCGCCCCGCTCCAGGCCGTCCCCTCCCAGGTAGGTGGAAAAGACGAGGGAGGCGATACCGGGCTGAGAGGGGTCCACCTTGGCGACGACCGCGTCTTCGCCATCCATGTCCGTCTGGACGGGATTGACCACGGGAAAGTCCGAAGAGAAGGTGGAGCCCGTTATGTAGAGACTCCCCGCGCGGTCCACGGTGGCGCCGCGGGCTTCCTCGTCCCCTTCGCCGCCGAGGTAGGTGGAATATTCCAGCTCGGAGCCGAGGCGGGTGAGCTGGGCGAGGAAGATGTCGCTTCCACCCTCCCGTCTGGACTGATAGGCGTTGAAAAGGGGAAAGTCGTCGGAAAAAGTGAATCCGGCCACGATGGCTTTCCCGTCGCGGTCCACGGCGATGGAATGGGCCTCGTCGTCGTCCTCGCCACCCAAGTAGGTGGAATAAGCCAGGCTGTCGCCGTTGGGTCCGAGCTTGGCGGCGAAGGCGTCGTGGCTTCCGAAGCGAATGGATTGAAAAGGAGCGGACAGAGGAAAATTGTCGGACTCTGTCCAGCCCGTGACATAGACGTTTCCTTCGTCGTCCACGGCGAGGTCGCGTCCTTCGTCGTCGTCCTCGCCGCCCAGAAACGCGTAGTAGAGGATCCGCCTGCCGTCGGAATCCAGCCGAGCCACGAAGACGTCCCGGTTGTCCCCCGCGAAGGTGTCGTCCACGAGAAAGGGAAAGTCGAAAGAGCTCGTCCATCCCGTCATGAAAACGTCCCCCCGGGGACCGGCGGCCACCGCCGCCCCCGAATCCGCATCGTCACCCCCGAGAAACGTGGAAAAAACGACTCCCGGATCGATGACCAGGGAACGGCCGGCATCGAATCCGTCGAGGCGGAAGCCCACCGTGCCGTCGGCCATGAGGCGGTATTCCCCTTCCACGGGCTGGGTCCCGCCGTCCACGGGCTGGTAGACGACCGGGGAGTCGTGGATCATTCGCCGCCCGTCCGGCATGGACACCACCAGTTGCCGCTTATCGTTCAAGGACACCTCCTCCTGTCCCTGAAACCGCAGGCGAATGTCCCGGGGATCGCCGCCCGGACGAACGACGAAGTCGTACCGGGGCCGGCCGGAGCGCAACGGATCCTCGTAGAAAACCAAATCGATGGACGGGTAGAGATCGACGTATCGAGCGCGCGAGTACGTCGGCACGTCGGTGTGCCACTGTTGCGGGGATTTTCCCTTGAAATAGTGGAAGCGCTCCTTTCGAAGGTGATTCCCGGATATTTCCGCATCGGGAGAAGCTCCCTGGAAGCCCATGGTCAAGGGCTTCCAGGAGGGGTCCCCCCATGCGGGATTCGCCGTTTTCAAGGCGAAAACCGCTTTTTGGGGAGCGAGAAAAACCCTGTAGCCCCGGCCTCGAGCCATGAGCCGAACATCGGAATGGAATTGGCCGGTGTTGGCCTCGAAGGCTAGGGGAAAAGCGAAATCGGCGGGCGGCGTCGAAGCGACCGCAAGACCGGCTCCCCCGAAGATCGCCATGATCGCAGCCAACGCTCCCCCCAGAGCCCAACGACTTGCCGCCTTGGCGAAGTTTTTTTCCGAAACGGTTTCCCGCATCTCTGCTCTCCTTGCTATTCGTGTTGACACGAGCCCCGACGCACCAAGCGGCGCGGAAGATTCACGGTTTCACCGATTCACCCGAAACCATCGCCGTCGCCGCCGAAACCGTCGAGCCCTCCGTCGTCATCGTCGCCCCCGCGGAGCTTCCTTCCGTTTTTCAACCCCAGCACTATCACGAGCTTCGACAAGAGGGCAATCAAGAAGAGCAGGAAAAGAAGGGGAGCCCCGAGATTGTTGAGGGCCGAGACGCTATGGAGATCCGAATAGTGCCACGACGCGATCAGCCCCGACAGGATGATTATCCACGCCTTCATGGGGGGCCCTTTTCATTCGGGGCTTTGGGATTATGGAACAGGGTCTGTGCATCCCCCTTTGCGAAGGGGGGATTTTGCCGAAGATCGCGTGATCGAAGCCTGCATTGGGCGAAACGGACGAGCCTGCCGATGCGGCCCGCCTTTTGAAAGACGGGCCCGGCTAACCAAGAAGCCTCTAAAGCTTTTTGTGGCAGAACCACCAGTCGTAGCAGTCGTACTGTTTGGGGCGCTCCTTGGCGGTCTTCTCGTCGGTGGCGGGAGGAACGATGACCCTGTCTTGAAGCAGGTCGTTGTTGGGCCAGTTGGCGGGCATGGCCACCCCTTCCTTGTCCGAGATTTGCAGGGCCTTGACCACCCGCAGGATCTCGTCCATGTTCCGGCCCACTTCCTGAGGATAATAAAGAATCAAGCGCACCTTGCCTTCGGCGTCCCCCACGAAGACGGCGCGCACGGTGTTGCTTCCCTTGCCGGGGTGGAGCATTCCCATCTTGCAGGCCAGTTCGTCGTTGGCGGCGACGATGGGAAACTTGATTTCAATATCGAGCTTTTCGTTGATCCACTCCACCCACTTGATGTGGGAAAAAACCTGATCGATGGAAAGGCCGATGAGCTTGCAGTTCAACTTCGCGAATTCTTCGAAAAGTTTCTGAAAAGCGGCGAATTCCGTGGTGCAAACGGGAGTGAAATCGGCGGGATGGCTGAAAAGAACGAACCAGGATCCTTTGAGGTCCTCGGGAATCTTCATCATGCCGTGGCTGGTGCGCGCCTCGAACTTCGGAAAATCCTCTCCCAACAGGGGCATCCTTGTCGCTTGCTCCATGTAAATCCTCCTTGATTCGAAAGGGTTGAAACATCATGCCAAACGGAGTGCCCGATATTCCTTTTCGAATATCGTTATCAAATGGGAACCTATGTATCCATCCGTCCGTTGTCAAGGCACGCCGGAATATGTTGGTCGGACCACGATAACCCGCTCATTATGCCGGAAAACTCCTCTCATCCCGCAATTCTTAGAATAATCCGGCTCTTATCGTGGTCCGACCTGCATAACTACAGGCCCAGGGCCTTGCGCTTGCCTTCGATGCGGTT
>Ga0180430_10004548_pt1 | contig 11675 bp, 7 predicted proteins | sample SS_ome_9_FD_132999 | JGI IMG/M metagenome (GOLD analysis project Ga0180430, IMG submission 132999) | Hypersaline lake sediment archaeal communities from the Salton Sea, California, USA - SS_1_S_2 metaG | ecosystem: Environmental > Aquatic > Non-marine Saline and Alkaline > Hypersaline > Sediment... | reverse complement strand
GGTGATGCCGTACCCCAGGCCCGGCTCGATGGCCGCGTACCGGAAGAACCGGTGCTCCGAGGCCTCGGGGCCGAAGTCGCTGGCCACGATGATGGAGAGCCAGACCTCGGCGGCGCTGCCCGACAGGTCGAGACACCCGGAGATACGCGGCGTGTGGTTCGGGGCGTCGGGCTCGTGGGCCCACTCGAGCAGGCAGTCGGCAAAGGAGCGCCCCGCGGCCATGCCGTCGTGGATGCCGTCGGTCTGGGCCCCGTTGGTGACCACGTAGGTGGACCCGGTCTGACGCAGGGCATTGTAGATGATGAGCGACGGATCCTCGACCTTGCTGGGGTCGGCGGCCTCGGTCCGCACGGTGTCTCCCTCGCACACGAAAATGCGATTGCGGCTGTTGTCGCTGCGCCCCATGATCCAGTACGCCTGGACCCAGCCGCCGTCGGGATCGCGGCCGATGATGAGGCCGCGGCCCGGGTAGCTGTTGTCGGCCAGGTGGCGCTTGAGATTGTCGGCTGCGATCTGCTGTGTCATGACTGGTGTGGGCTCCCTATGATGGGTGTGGGTCTTGTGAGGGTTCGGTGGGGCTCTGCGCCCCTCTGGCAGTAGTGAAAGGAACCACTCTCGGCGACCAAGGCAAGCCGTGGGGGCCTCGCCCTCAGGACGAGACCAGATGCCCGGAAGCGGAGCCGGCGGGGGCCTCCACCTCGACGGTCCAGCAGTCGCCGTCCCGGACCGCTCGCCGCACCGTCATGTCCGGCGACTCAAGGCGCTCGGCGCCGGGTGCCTCCAGCTTCACGGTGATGGCCGGGGCCTCGGGCGCGGCCGCATCCCAGGCAAAGCTTCCGAAGCGGCACGCCACCGCCCCGTCCTGCAGCGCGATCTCCGCGGCCACGTGGAAGGCCAGCTGCGTCTGCAGGTGATGGGTGGACCGGGCCAGGACGCGATCGAAGCGCTGGCCCAGGCGGGTGAGCGCCTCGACCCACCGGGACACGACCTCGTCGTTAGCCGCCGGGTCCGCGTGCAGAATGTTGGGCCAGTGCAGGCCCAGGATGGGGCCGTCGATCCGCTCGGGGGGCTGTGCCGCCACCGTATCCCAGGGGATGCCGGCGTCGCCGCGATCCACCCAGGCCACGCCGCAATCCAGGCCCATCAGGGGGTGCTCGGGTTGGGCCTGCCACCCCATGGTGGAAAAGGGCGAGGAGGCCATGGTTACGCCGATCTCGCGCAGCATGGGCGAGACCTGGCCGTCGCCATAGCAGTACAGGAAGGCGGCCGGCACGAAGGAAGCCGGCGTGGGCAGCCCGTTCTGCCGCAGGAGGGCGGCGTACGCCTCCAGGTGGGCACTCACCTGGTCGCGGGGCCGGGCGCGTCGGTCCCGGTCATACCACTCGGCGCGGGTGAAGGTGTCGCCCTCCCAGTACTCGTGGCCGATGCCGTGCAGGGTGAGCTCGATGTGGTCCGCCTCGTCGACGAACAGGTTGGCCGCCTCGTCCAGCCAGGGGCCCACCCAGCGGCCGTTGTCCGAGGCCGCGCCCATCCAGGTGCTGGTGGGCAGCCCGCGCAGCAGATTCCGCCGATCCCACTCGCACAGGACCATGGCGGCCTGGGGGCGCATGCCCAGCTCGCGTCCCAGACGGGCGATGGCCCGGTAGTCGTCGGGCACGTGATCGCGGCCCATGCCGGTGCGGAAGGGCTCGCCCGCGGCGCTGCCATCGGTTCCCGACCACCAGCCCACATCGTCCAGCACGATCTGCAGGGGCATGGGGATGCAGGCTCTGGCTATGGTGGGCATGGCGCTCTCCGCGGTGGCGCGTTCGGGCAGTGGTGTGAGGCAGCCCCAAGGTGTGGCACCGGGGCCGCACCGGCAAGGCGATGGGGACGCGGGCACGTGGCGTCCCCACGGCTCACCGCCGGGCCGTTACGAGGCAGCACCGGGCTGAACACCGGGTTGGGCGCTGGCCCAGTGAGCCGCCCGGCCAGCGTTGGCGTCAGTTGCGCCAGATGATCTCCTCCCGCCGGGGCCCCACCGAGACGGCGCAGACCGGTACCCCGGCCATCTTCTCCAGGGCCAGCACGTAGTCCCGCGCCGCTGTGGGCAGGGCGGCGAAGTCGCGTACCTGGCTCAGATCAGGACGACCGGAATCATCTGGGTCCGGCTCAGCGGAGTCTGGTTTGCCGCGGTCTGGTTTGCCGAGGTCTGGGGCGTCGCGCCACCCCGGCAGGGTCTCGTACACCGGCGTGGCCCGCTCGAGCCGGGCCGGCGCGGGGAAGCGGTCCAGGCGCTGGCCGTCGATCTCGTAGGACACACACACGGGGATGCGGTCGAGATAGCCGAGCACGTCCAGATTGGTGACCACCAGGCGGGAGGCGCCCTGCAGGCCGCAGCCGTACCGCGTGGCCACGGCGTCAAACCACCCGACGCGGCGCGGGCGGCCCGTGGTGGCGCCGTACTCGCCTGCATCCCCACCGCGGCAACGCAACTCGTCGGCCGCCTCGCCCGCCAGCTCGGTGAGAAACGGGCCGGCGCCCACACAGGAGGAGTACGCCTTGGTCACGGCCACCACGTCGGTGAGGGCCCGGGCCGGGATTCCGGCGCCCACGCTGGCAAAGCCGGCCAGGGGATGGGACGACGTCGAGAACGGGTAGATGCCGTGATCCGGATCGCGCAGGGCCCCCAGCTGGCCCTCGAGCAGGACACGCTGTCCCCGGTCCAGGGCTTCGGCCAGGAGCGCACCCGTGTCGCAGACCAGGGGCCCGAGCAGTTGGGCCGCGTGCCGCAGCGGGGCAAGCAGCTCATCGGGATCGGTGAGCGGCCTTCCGTACAGGTGCCGGAACAGGCAGTTCTTGGCGGCCAGGGAGCGGCCCAGGCGCTGGCGCAGCCGGCCCTCGTCGAACAGGTCGGCCACCTGGATGCCCAGCTTGGCGTACTTGTCCGCGTAGAAGGGGGCCATGCCGACCCGCGTGGAGCCGAATTGGTCACGGGCCAGGCGCTCCTCCTCGCACTCGTCGAGGAGCACGTGATAGGGCATGACCACCTGGGCCCGGTCCGAGAGGCGCAGCTCGGGAGGCGGCACGCCGCGAGCCTCGAGCTGGTCGAGCTCACTTCTCAGGGCCGCGGGGTCCACGGCCACGCCCGGGCCCAGAACATTGGTCACGCCCGGGTGGAAGACGCCGGAGGGCAACAGGTGGAGGCTGAACTTGCCGTACTCGTTGATGATGGTGTGGCCGGCATTGCGCCCGCCCTGGAACCGCACGACCAGGTCTGACTCGGCGGCCAGGGCGTCCGTCATCTTGCCCTTGCCTTCGTCTCCCCAGTTGGCCCCCACCACTGCTGTGACCGGCATGATCCATCTCCCCTCCAAGGTGGAACGCGCGTCCGTGCCGCGGGCGCGGCGACTCGCTCGGGGGGAAGTATGGGTGGACAAGTAGGATTAGACCAGTTAATGTATTTTATGAGAGACATAAGCATGGTTAATGGAGGAATGCGGTGGACCTGTATCAGCTACAGGGGTTCTGTGAGGTGGCCCGGACGGGCAGCTTCACCCGCGCGGCAGGCGAGCTGTTTCTCACGCAGCCGGCCGTGAGTCAGCAGGTGAAAGCGCTGGAGGAGGAGCTGGGCGCCCCCCTGCTGGACCGGGGCGGCCGGGGCCTGCGCCTGACCCCCGAGGGGGAGATCCTGCTGGCGCGGGCCCGCGCCGCTTTCGGCGAGCTGGCCGCGGCGCGGGAGGAAATCGAGGGGCTGCGCCAGCAGGTGACCGGGCGGGTAGTGCTGGCCACGAGCGACACCAACTGCACCTATGTCCTGCCGCCGATCCTGGCCGAGTTCCGCTCCGCTTATCCCGACGTGGCCGTGGAGGTGCGCAACCGCATGTCGTCGGAGGTGGCCGAGCTGGTGCGTGGGGATCGCGCCGACCTCGGCATGCTCACCCTGCCCATGGATCACCGGAGCCTGGACACCGAGCCCCTGTTCAGCCGCGAGGACGCGCTCATCTGCCCACCGGACCACGCTCTGGCCCGCCGACGGACCGTGGGCCTGCAGGTCCTGGCCGGGGAGCCCCTGTTGCTGCTGGAGCAGGGCAGCCGCAGCCGCACGGGGCTCGACGAGGCCTTCCGCGCGGCCGGGCTGGAGCCGCGCGTGGCCATGAACCTGGGCAGCATCGAGGTGATCAAACGCTTTGTGGAGGCCGGCTTCGGGCTGGCCGTGGTGCCGCGCATCGCTACGGCCGCTGAAACGGCCGAGGGGCGTCTGGTCGCGGTGCGCGTGCGCCAGCTCGAGACGCGGCAGCTCGGGCTGGTGACGCACCGGGGCCGCCGGCAATCCGCCGCGGCGCGAGCCCTGGCGGACATGGTGCGGGAGCGGCTGCGCGGGGCCCGGCTATAGCGCGGCCGCACGGCTTGGACCGGGCCCTGGAGGAGACGCTCCCCCTAGGGCTCCAGCCCGGGGAGCCTCAGCCCTGCGCGTCCTCAGCTGAGAGCTTCTGCTGGACGCTGCGGACCTTGTCCGCCATGGTCTGCTGCCGGTCCACGCGGGTGCCGAACTTCAGCGTCGTACTGATGCGCGGCGCGCCCATCCGGTGGATCTCCTCGTGGCAGCGCTTGATGGCGCCGAAGACCTGGTCCCACTCACCCTCGACATTGGTGCCGTACGCGTGCAGTTCGGGCTCCAGGCCGGCCTCCCGGAGCACGCGCTCGCAGGCGGCCACGTAGGGTGACACGGAGACCCCCACGCCCAGGGGGACGACACACAGGTCGGCGATGACGTTCATGTGGCGGCGCTCCCATCCTCAGTTGTCGGTGTTGCTCGTCAGATCGGGCGAACTCGGCGATTCAGTCGCTGCGTGACTCTCAGTCCTGCAGCATGTCCTCGAGATAGTCGGCCACGCCGACGTACACCTGCTCGGCCAGCCGTTGGCGGAAGGCGGGATCGGCCAGGCGCTCCTCGTCTTCGGCGTGGCTCATGAAGGCCTGCTCCACCAGCACGGCGGGCATGGCGGCCGTGCGGGTGTTCCGGTAGTTGAAGGAGCCCACGGCGCCGAACTCCTCCAGGTCCAACTCGAGCAGGGCATCGTACACGCGCTCGGCCAGGGGGGCCCAGAAGGGGTTGTGGTAGTAGGTGCTGGTGCCACCGATGCGCAGGTACCCGTGGCTGGTGCCGCCGGCATTGGCGTGGATGCTCACCAGCAGGTGGGCGCCCCAGGCCGCGGCCGAGTCGCGCCGCGCCATGTAGGGCACCCCCTCGTCGGCCGGGCGCAGCTGACACACCTCCATGCCCGCGGACCGGCACAGCTCCCCGAGGCGCAGGGCCGTGTCCAGATTCACGTCCTTCTCGAGCAGGCCGGACAGGCCCACGGCTCCGGTGTTGGCCCCCCCGTGCCCCGCCTCGATGGCGATCCGCAGACCGGCGAAGGGGGCGTCCGGCGCGCCCGGACGGGGCGGATGGGGCAGGCGCAGAACCAGGCTGCGCCCCTCCGGCTCCAGGGTGTACCCCCAGATGCGGCTGTCCCCGAGATGCACGGTGACCTGGTAGGTCTCGGGTGCGACCTGTTCCCAGGTGAGTTGGTCCACGTACCGCGTGCCGGACCGGTGCTGCACCCAGGTGCTGCTGGCCTCCACGCCGTACAGGGTGATGAGCAGGCGTTTGCCGGCCGGGTCGGGACGCACCACATAGGGCACGGGCTCGGTCCAGGGGAGGCGCACCACGTCGGCGTCGCCGCTGTCGGACAGGGCTGCGTGGAGGGAGTAGATGGTGTACCCGGGGCGCGCCGTCTCGGGCGGCAGCTCCTCCACCTGCCGCGCCGGGATGAAGCCCACGCGGTGGGGCCCCAGGCGCACGCGGTACGCGTCGCCGATGCGGCCGCTGGTCTGCAGCACGATGCCGGGGCCGTATTCGGCCAGGTAGGGCCCGCCGAGGCGCACGCGGCCCTGGCCATAGGACAGGTAGCTCTCGTCGGCCGCAGTGCGCACCAGCGGGAACTCGTCGGCGTGGCGCACGGTCACGGTCGCCGTCAGGGTCCTGGTGATGGCCCTGCGCACGGGCGCCTCCGGCGCCGGCTCGAGGTACTGCTCGATGCGGTGGGTGCGCCCCGGATGCAGCAGGCGCAGGGGCAGGTCCACGCGGTACTCGCTGTACTCGTCGCGGTCGAGGCGCTCGCAGGCGAGGCGCACCTTGCCCGGGCGCAGCCGCACCCAGGCGCGCTGGCCCGGGGAGCCGCGGAAGGAGATGCGCACCTCGTCCTCGGGAAGCAGCACCAGGTCGCGCCGCGGCGTGGCCGCGTCCGCGTCGATCCACAGGGGAAAGGGGGAGCGCGCCACCGCCTGCCGCCTGACATAGCGGCGCTCGTACACGGCGCGCGAGGAATCGGGGAACAGGGCCTCGACGCGCACGCGGTTGACGCCCCCGGCCAGGCCCAGGGAGTCGAAGAATACGCCCGTGCGGTACACGTGGGCCGTGTCGCCGTTGACCCGTGCCACGGCCGCGCTGTCGGTGCGAAAGAGGAAGTGGAAGTATTCGGCCGCCGTGGTGTCGGGCGGGCCGCGCCGGAGCTCCACCCACGGGGCCATGCGGCTGACCGTGCAGTCGGCCCGGGCGCGGTACCGGTACGGCGGGCGCCAGTACGCAGTCGCCAGAGCCAGGTCCATTTTCCCCACCGTCAGGCGCAAGGTGTCGGGGCGCGCGGCCAGGAGGCAATTCACCCGGCCCTCCGAGTCGAGGGTCCCCGTCCACTCGCCGGCCTGCACACTGATCGGGGCGCCGGCCGGGTCGCCGGTGACCAGGGGGCTCAGATCGAGGCCGAGCGCCCGGGTGGCGCGCTCCCGCCGCTGGGGGAAGCGCACCGCGAAGACCGTGTCGCCGTGAGCCGGGCCAGGTACCAGCGCATCGACGAGTCCGCGCTCGACCCAGTCACCGGGCGGGCCCCCGTCGCGCCCGGCAGCATTGGTGGACAGGACCAGGTCGGGCCGCACCAGCAGGGCCTCCACTGCGGCTCCTTCGAGGAGAGCCCCCTCGAGTGCGGCCGGCGTTGCGACGGCGCGTTCACCAGGGGCGGCGGCCATGTCGAGGTGCAGGCCGTCGAAGTCGCAGGTCTCTACCAGGTGGCGGACCTGGCGCTGCAGGCGGGTTCGCGCCGCGGCCACGGCAGCGGTATCCCCCGGCGACGGGACCGGGGGGGCGACCACCCCGAGGTGGAGGGCCAGACCGCGTCTTTGTGCGGCCTGGCCGGCGTGGGCTGCGGGGTGGAGGCCCTGGGCCCGCAGGTCGGCGAGCAGCGGCGGAGGCTCCGGCGAGTCGGGCGCGCCCCCGAGCCCGGGAAGCTCCAGGAACAGGACCTGCACGCCGGCTTCGGCAGCGCGTTCCACGACCGCGTCGAGGCGCTGGCGCACTGCATCGGCGCGCGGGTGGACCCAGGTCGCGGCGGGCAGCCATTGGCAGCGCATCTCGGGTCCGGCGCCTGCCGGGCCGTCCCGGTCTGCGGGCAGGGGGGCACGCCAGGAGCAGCCGGCAAGGAGAAAGACGATGAGGGCTGGGAAACGCCGGGTCATGGGGCTGCTTTCCTTGGGCCAATGGCCGTGGGCGCGAACTCCGGGCCGGCATGTCGAGCAGGTGGCGGCCCTTTACGGTGGGGGGGTAATGTGGTTCGTTTCGCGGATCCGGCCAAACCCTCTCGCCCGGGCAGGCGTCCGGCTAGATCGCGGGGAGGGCCGGCGAGTTCCCCGAGTGCAAAAGGAGCTGAGCATGGACGAGCGCAATCGCCGCCGCAACTCGAGCAGGGCCCCGGTGTGCCGGGTTCACACGATCTGGTTCGCCGCGGCCTGGATCATAGCCGCCGCCGCGGGCCCCGGCCCGGCCCACGCGGCCGTGGGCGACGCCGCCATACCCGGTCTCTGCGAGCCGTTGACCTACGTGGTGCAGCGCACGGCCGAGCCCGTGGTGGTGGACGGGCGCCTCGACGACGCCGCCTGGCAGCTGGCGCCGCGCACGGACAACTGGCGCTGGCTGGACACGGGCGTGCCCGGGCGCCTGGAGACCTATGGGCAGATCTGCTGGGACGACGAGTTCCTGTACTTCGCCTTCTACGCCGACGACCCCGACATCTGGGCCACCATGCAGGCCCGGGACGAACCCGTCTTCGTGGAGGAGGACTTCGAGATCTTCCTGGATCCGGAGGGCGACGAGTTCCACTACTACGAGTGGCAGATCAACCCGCTGGGCACCCTGTACGACGTGATCTGGGAGCGCCCGCCCCAGACACCCGGCTTTGACTCGCGGGGCCTCCACAGCTTTGACCTGACGCCCATGCTGAGCGGTTTCGAGGTCCACGGTACGGTGTGGCAGCGCGACGACGCGGACTCGTGCTGGTCGGCCGAGGTGGCCCTGTCCTGGGAGGGTCTGGCCCGGATTCCCGGCCACTTCCGCTCGCCGCCGCGGGACGGCGATACCTGGCGCATCGGCTTCTCCCGCGTCGAGGCGCCCCAGCCGCCCCACTGGCAGGCCGACTGGACCTGGCCGATCCACGGCGAGTACAACATGCACATCGGCCAGCGCGACGGGTACGTGCAGTTCAGCCAGCAGCCCCTCGGCTCTGGGCCCGCGGCCATGCAGCCCGTTCCCCATCTCTACGCCGCGCAGGTGCGCCTGGACCCGGTGGGGGCGCGGGGCGGTATCCCCGCGGGCCAGGTGGTGGCCCTGAGGCCGCGCATCGCCAACCGCGGCGCCGCGGCCCAGAGCGTGGAGGTGCGGGTGTCGTGCACCGACAGCATGGTGACCGTGCTGGACTCGGTCGCCTCGGTGGGGCCCGTCGGGGAGGGCGAGTCCCAGTGGGTCCGCGACGGCCTGTCCGTGCGGCTCTCGCGGGCGGCGCAGCCGGGCCGGAACCTGGTCTTCAAGCTCGCCATGGACGACGGCGCGGGCCGCTGGTCGGGAGACTATTTCTTTGCCTTTGCGGCCGGGCGCTCCTGGCGCACCCTGTTTCAGCTGCACGAGGGCGTGCAGACGCTGCTGGTCGACGGCAACACGCTCTGGGGCATCTCGCGGGCCAACATCTGGCACTGGGACAGCGCCGGCGACGTGCTGGGCTTCTACCAGGCCGACGACGGCATACCCCGCCACGTCCGGCACCTGGCACGCGATGGCCGGGGCCGCATCTGGGCCGCGGGACGGCGGGGCATCGCGTATTTCGACGGCCGCACCTGGCGCGAGCTGACCGGCGAGCAGGGGCTGCCGACCCGCGACTACGACCGCATCTGCGCGGGGCCGCGGGGCGCCCTGTGGCTGGGCACTCAGGCCGGCCTGTACCGGTACGACGAGCGCGCCGAGATGATCTGGTCGGCAGAGGAGGGGTTCCGGCCCGGACGCATCCGCGACCTGGTGGTAGACGGCCGCGGCACGGCCTGGGTGGTGGGCGACAGTCTGGCGTACCGCGCGGGCCCGGGTCGGCGGGAGGTGCTGGGCAAGCAGCACGGCCTGCCCTCCAGTGACCTGACCGCCGTAACCCGGGACAGCGCCGGCAACGTGTGGCTGGGCGGCGTGCCCTCGGGGCGCTCGTACCGCGACGGGGGCGTGGGCCGGTACGACGGCTCCGCCTGGCAGGTGTGGCGCCGCGCCGACGGGTTGCTGCACAACGAGGTGTCCGCCCTGTACGCCGACCGCGACGGACGGCTCTGGGTCGGGTACCCGGACGGGGGCCTGTCCCTGTATGACGGCCAGGCGTGGGACCACTGGCCCGCAGGCAGCGCCCCGGAGTGCGCCCCGCCCTGCGGCCCCTGGGTGGGCGGGCGCGAGCGGTTCCTGCACGACGACGAGGGCCGCACCTGGATCGTGGGTACGGCTGGTCTGGCCCGGTTCGACGGCCAGGGCTGGCGCTCGTGGACCTGGCGCAACGGCCTGTTCGGCGGCCGGCCCCACGCCATTGGCCAGGGCGCCTCGGGCCAGGTGTATGTGGGCGACGCCCGCAGTCTGAGCCAGTACGATGACTAGGCCCGCGAACCTGCTCAGGCGGCTGGTATGGGCCCTGGTCTGTGCGCTGTGGGCCCACGGCGCCTGGGCCGGCTCTCACCTGGCCCAGGTGGGCGACGTGGTAATCGGCCCGGAAGACGTGGCACGGCTGCGCGCCAGTCTGCCCTTCCACCTGCGGGACGCGGACGACGCGTGGGTGGTGGAAACACTGATCAACCGCGAGCTCCTGGTTCTGGAGGCGCGCGATCGCGGGCTCGACACAACGGCCGCGGTGCGGGCCGAGCTGGAGCGGGCCACCACCGTCAAGCTGCGAGACAGGCTCTTCGAGCAAGCCGTGGCGGGCCGGGTCCGGGCCAGCGAAGAGGAGCTGCTCGAGGCGTACAGACAGGGGCCCAACGGCCAGCGCAGTGAGGTGCGCGTGGCCCACATAGCCGTGGCCACGAGAGAGGAGGCCGCGGCGCTGCGAGCGCGCCTGGCCGCGGGCGAGAGCTTTGCCGACCTGGCGCGCACGCACTCTCTGGACACCGCCACCGGCGCGCGGGGCGGCGAGATCGGCCTGTGGCGCGAGGGCGAGGTGGCCGGCGCCGTGGCGGACGAGGCCTGGACCTTGCCCGTGGACTCGGTGTCGGCGCCCATCCTGGGAGGCGACCGCCGCTTCCACCTGGTGACCGTGCTCGAGCGCACGATCCTGGGATTCGAGGGGCAGCGCGAGGCGCTCGAAAAGAGGGTGGTGGCCGCCAAGACGCGCCAGGGGCGCGCAGCCTTCATCGCCTCCCCCCTGAGCGCGTACGACGCGACCGTGGACGATGCGGTCGTGCGCCGGCTGCGGGATCGCGGCCGCACAGCAGTAAGGCGCCTGCCCGGTCCCGAGCCGGGGGACGGCAGCGCCGTGCTGGTCCGGTATCGCGACGGCGCGGTCACCGTGGCCGAGTATCTCCAGTGGCTGGGCCGCATCGAGGCCCCGGGGCGCCGGCCGTACCCCGTGCGCCCCGGGGAGATCGCGGAGGCGGCGCGGCGGTACACCGTGTTCGAGCGGCTCTACCCCCTGGAGGCGCGACACCGCGGGCTGCAGCGCACCGATGAGATGCGCCAATGGCAGCAGCGCAAGACCGGCGACCTGCTGATCGGGGCGCTGCGCCGCGCCGCGGTCGAGCCGGCCCTGCTCACCCCGGAGGCGGTGCGCCAGTTCCACCGCGAGAACGCGGCGCAGTTCGAGCGGCCCGAGTACCTCTTTGTCGAGGCGGCCCTGACCGCCGGTCCTCAGGAGGCTCGGGCCCTGGCCGAGGCCGTGGGCAGCGAGGGCAGCCTGGCCGACGCGGCACCCGCCCACGCCCCGGCCGACATGCCGGAGAACTACCGCGTCTTCTGCCTGGCCGACGGCGAGGTGGTGGGACCCGATTGGGCCCCACCCCAGGTGGCAGCGGCGGCGCTCGAGCTCGGCCACCCGGGGGCGGGGCCCGCCGTGGTGCCGTACAGCCGCGACGACGCCACACAGCGCCTCGCCGTGGTGCGCGTGGTGGCACAGGAGGCGGGCCGGTCGCGGCCACTTGCCAACCCCCAGGTGCGCGGCGCCGTGCTCGAGGCCCTGCGACAGGGCCACTCCGAGGAGCTGGACCGCGCCTTCGAAGAGTTCGTCGCAGGGCTCCGCCAGGCCAGGGAGGATGTCATTCAGTACGCCGGCCCCGCTGAGGGGGGCTGACCGTCGCCGCCGCGAGTCCGGCCAGTGGCG
>Ga0180430_10004546_pt1 | contig 11676 bp, 11 predicted proteins | sample SS_ome_9_FD_132999 | JGI IMG/M metagenome (GOLD analysis project Ga0180430, IMG submission 132999) | Hypersaline lake sediment archaeal communities from the Salton Sea, California, USA - SS_1_S_2 metaG | ecosystem: Environmental > Aquatic > Non-marine Saline and Alkaline > Hypersaline >... | reverse complement strand
GGAACGGTCAGCACGACGAGTTGCTCGGCAATGGGGGCCTCGGGATGCGTTGTCTCCCATGCTGCCACGAGATGCTCCAGGTAGCGTTGCGAGGCCGTTACCGGTGAAACTTTCGGCACCTCGGGGGGGGCATTCCAGGGTAAAATCGGCTGGCGCCGGTCCACGCGGCTGTGGCAAAGCCACGATTTGGCGGCCGCCACGGTACGGTCGGGTATTTCGGCCGCCTGGCAACGCGCGAACTCGCCAACGGCAAAGTCGCGTTCTCCGGCCCAGGGCAAGTTGAGCGAGCCTTCGGTTTCGGACGAGGTGCCAAAATACAAAAAACTCGGCAGCGCGCCACGCGATTCCGTCGTGGTCGTGGCGACAAGCTGGGCAATCGGCAGCAACTCCAGCTGCGGCCGGTCCACATCCAGCGGCGTGTAGGCCAGCACGCTGTTGGTCGTGCCGAGATCGATGCCAATGACGTATTTCGCGGACATGCTGTATCCTTGTTCGTTGATTTGGGCCGACCGTTCCCCCAATGTAGCGCCCGCCGTCCGTTTGTGGAAGACCGTTTTGTGCGGCTTTCCAATGAACCGGCAAGCCGGAGTCGAGCAGAGATTCTGGTATCGGACTCCCCTCTGCGTGGTGGTGGCGTTGACAGGACCATCTGGGAATCCTACGATGCCGTAGGCATTTGTTGTTCCAATAGAATAGGACTGAAAGGGATTACCTTCCATGCCGCTCTTTGAAGTCGAAACCTCCTCCCACATTATTATCACGTGGGCCGAGAATGAAAACGCCGCCACCGCAGTGGTGCGGGAAAGCTATCCGCAGGAACCGCCCATCCGAATCACGCACCGACCGCGCGATACGTGGGTCATTTCCAAGTCGGCATTGGGGATCAGTGGCGCGACCGATCCTTGCGCGACGGCGCGCGATTGTTTGGCCAAGGCTGCAGGCGACAAGCTGCACGCCATCCGCCTCTATATGCAACAAACCGGCGACGACCTAGAACGCTCGCGAAAGGCGATCGAGTCGAACATGGTCATGGGCTGGTAGCGACAAATACACGTTCCAGCTTGGAATAGCGAGTTTATCCTCAAAAAAAGCATGTTTTCGCATGGCGTGGCCGTGCGCTGTTCCAGCCCGTGGTTGGTATGAAAGCTCTCGTGATGGTGTCCCATGCCGCAACCTGAATCCCAGCCCCCGAACGATTCTTGCCCACAGCCTGCTTGCCCCGGCGATTCTTCCGCCGCGCGCGCGGCGCGTCGTCGGGCCTGGGTCGATAATTTGCCCTACATGGTGATGATCGTCCTGGGCGCGGCGATTATTTGGTGGGGCGCCGGCCCGGCGATCTGGCGATGGATTCTGACGGTGGGCTATGTCGCCTACGGTGCGTTGGGGGCCGTTTGGATTATGTTTTTTGTTTGTCCCTGGTGCCACTTCTACGACACCGACCAGTGTCCGTGCGGCTACGGTCGAATTGCCGCCCGACTGCGCTCGAAACAGGACGGCGACAGCTTCGCCCAACGCTTCAAGCGGCACATTCCCGTCATCGTTCCCTTGTGGTTTCTGCCCTTGATCGCCGGCGGAATCGCCATTTATCAGGAGTTCTCCTGGCTGATGCCGAGTCTGTTGGCGGCGTTTGTAATCAACTCTCACATTCTTCTGCCGCTGCTGGCAAAACACTACGGCTGCAACTCTTGCTCACAAAAAGAGACGTGCCCCTGGATGGGCGGTTGCCGGGAATAATACGGCAAGCGAACACCTTGCTCGGCGAGTGACCGAGTTGTCATGCCATCTCGGCCCCGGACGGCTGCTGCAGATAGACCGTCCGCGTGGGGAACGCGAACTCGATGTTTTCTTCGGCAAAGCGGCGAAACAGGACGAGGTTGATCGCCTGCTGCACGTCCATGAACACGCCGTATTCGGGCGCCAACACGTAGTAAACCACCTCGAAAATCAGGGCGGATTCTCCGTAACGCGCGAAATGAGCGCGATCGAATCGAACGGGCTTCTGGGCCTCGACCGCCTCGCGGAGCATCGCCGGGATGGCGGCCACCTTTTCATACGGCGTGTCGTAGGCGACGTCGATGGTAAACAGCGCACGCCGCTCGTGCATGCGTTTGTAATTGTGAATACGGCTTTTCAGCAGGTCGGTATTGGAAAAGACGAGTTGTTCTCCCGACAGACTGCGCAGGTGGGTCGTTTTCAGTCCGACGTGTTCAACGCTGCCCATCTTGTCGTCAACGATGAGAAAATCGCCGATAACGAAAGGCTTATCGAGCACGATCGACACGGATGCGAACAGATCGCCGAGAATGCTTTGGATCGCCAAAGCCACCGCGATGCCGCCGATACCCAACCCGGCGATTAGCGGAGTGATTTCTTTTCCCATGCTCACCGGCACCATCAAGGCCGCCAGGACCCAAACACCGGCCCGGCCGATCGAACCGAGCGTGGAAAGCATCGTCACACTGCCGGCGTCGACGTCCCTGTTTTTTGCGGCGTAGCGAGCCACGGAAAATTTGATCAACGCGTTGGTCCACAATGCCGCTTGGCTCCACAGGGCGATCGCGCCGATCCAATTGATCACCGTCGGCACGGGCTTGGAGTCGGCCTGGAGCAGGAGGACGTAAATGCCGGAATACAGTGCAACGGCCAGCAGGAACCAGCCCTTTGTGCATCGCACCACTGTGGCAATTGCCCGGGCCCAATTTCGATCGCCCCGTTCGGCCGAACGGTTCGCGTATCGAATCAATAGTGTCTTAGTCACTTCTAAAACGATCGCCACCCCTGCGGCGGCCAACAAGGCCATCAACCAATCGAGGACGTTGTTGCCCCAAACGTCCTCCCGATCAAGTATTTTCCTCAGTTTGTCGAGATGTGGCATCTTGTTGTTCCCGTGCTTTTTTGTCCCTGGCATTCCTGAAAACGCCGGCCATGGCCTGCCGACTTTGGGCGACACATGTGTAGCATTGTGCCGCCGATCAGAATAAACGTCAACCAGACAAGGAATTCCGTCTCACGAGCCCGCGGGCCGCGTGAAAACGCCAAAATGCCTGACTCGCAGGAGAAATGCAAAGTCAGAGAATTCTCCGCGTCGGGACGCAATTTCTCGACGCTCCAGCGTCGCGCGAAGTGCTAACTGGTGTTTTACCTTGGACATGCGACACGGGACGCCGGCGCGTCCGGGCCGTACGTCCCCACGCGGAGCGTGGGAATGAGGACTTTGCAGTTCTCCTGGTCTGACTCGCGGGGTGCTTTTCAAAACGGTGGAAAAAGTGTAGACTGACCCCCGCGTAGGTGAGAGGACCCAATTCAACGATAATCCCCGTGTTCTACGGGTGGTTCCAGTTCACCGACGCCTTGTCAGGGCCCATTCTTTCGCGGCTCTTCCGGCGGTTTGGGATTCGGTTCGGCTTTTGTGTCTGAAAATAAGCAACAAGGGTTCATGTGCGTAGGTACCGTAGCGTTTTTTTCGCTACACGGGGCCAGGAACGTTTCTTCGGTTTACCCAGCCGAATTGCCGTCGCCTGGCCCCACTTTTTTTTCACAAGGCAACCGCGAACGCTTTTCACCATGGGCGACTTTGTTCAGGATCGTCATAAACCGCCTTCGCCGCTCGATCGGCCGCGCGAGCTGATCGTGGCTTGTCCGCCGATGCGGAGCAACGTGAATCTCTCGCGCATTGTTCGCGCGGCCGGCTGTTGCGGCGTACGGCGAATGATCTGTTGCGGCAATGCCAAGGTCATCGGCAAGATCGCGCGGGACATCGACGAAACCCTGCACATTGAGATCCACCGTACCTTGCCGCCGATTCTCAAAAAGCTGCGAGGCGAGGGATTCAGCCTCGTCGGCTTGGAGCAGACAACCGGCGCGACCTCGATCTTCGAGTTTGCGTTTCAGCGACGGGCGGTGCTGGTGATCGGCAACGAGCGGACCGGCGTGGACGCCGAAATACTGGAGTTTTTGGATCATGTGGTCGAGATTCCGGTCTACGGGCGACCCCACGCCCACAATGCCGCCACCGCCACGGTTATGGCTCTCTACGAGTACTGTCGCCAGTATCCGCGGGGATAGCGTGGGGGCCGATGCCCCACAAGTCGGCAGTCCATGAAAACCCGCAAATACGTGTGCTTGGCCCGGAAGCTGCCGTGCCACATCTCCAATACCCCGCCATGGGGCTAATAGGCGGGGCGCGATTTTACCGTCAAGATGGTGGGGAATTGGCAAGATTTGCTTGTAAACTTCCGGAAGTAGTGGTAGCATGAGCGGGTCGGGGCAGCTCTTTTTTCAAGGTAATTTCCGGTTGCGGGAGGCAGTAGCATGGATCGGGCACGTCGGTATCTCGAACGTCTCATACCACAATCCGCGTTCGGCGTGACGTTGTTGACTATTGCGGCGATGATCCTCGTTGTGGGATTTTTTGTGCGCGGCATCGATCTCGTCAGCGTTAACGGGGGAGTGGCGAAAGATTTCATCCAGTCGGCCGAGCGAGATTTGGGGCCGTCCGGCAACCCCGTCGCGTTTAACTCCGAAAACAACGACGAGTGGGCCTCCGTTCCACCCTCGGGCACTTTTGTCCAACCGTCGAATCTTTATGGCGATAATCGCTCCGAGGTGTCGTCCCGCGTGGCGCCGGGATACGCCGCCTTGTTGACCCACACCTACGACTGCCGTTGGGCGGACGACGCCCAAGCGCCGGCGGAGGGGGCGCAGTTCAAAGTGGGGCAGACGCTTGACGTGGCCGCCGGTTTGGTGGAGATTGCCTTCGCATGCGGCGCGAAGGCGATTTTAGAGGGACCGGCCGTCCTCGAAATTCAGTCGGAGAAGAGCGGTGCCTTGCGGGTCGGACGACTGACGGCCGACGTCCCCGACGAAGTCCGAGGATTTACCGTTCATACCCCGGTGGCGCAAGTGGTGAGCTTGTGTGCGTCGGAGGTGGGCAGCGTGGCGAAACTGACCTCGATGACCGCTGACTGTTTGTGGGACGAAGACAGCGAAGCGAAAGAAGAGGGAAAGTGCCTACAGCCCGGTAAGGTGCTGAAACTGGCCGAAGGTTTGGCCGAAGTCACTTTCACCAGTGGGGCGAAGGTGCTCCTTCAGGGGCCGGTAAATCTCGAAATTGAATCGTCCAAAGCGGCGATCTTGCACGCGGGGCGTCTGACGGCCGATGTGCCGGACGACCTCGAAGGTTTCAGGATTCGCACGGCGGTGGTGGAAATTCTCAGCCTGCCCTCGGAGTCCAAGGCAACGACCAGCGAGATTGCCCCCGAATCGGAGCCGCTTCCTCCCGATGATCCGACGGCGCCTCCCGAGTCCGTGATTTTGGAAGCTGGCGAGCAAGTAAAATTCGAGGGAGTCATCGGGCCGTCGGACGAGGCTGCCACGGTCTCGAAAGAATCGGAAACGGCCCCTTCCCAGCCATAGTCGGTTCTGGACGGCGGCTGGGGGAACATTTCTCACCACGCGCCTGTCGGGTCTCTCTCCCTCGACACCCCCCCGTTCTGAAGTTACAATGGGGCTTTTAGGCTTCAGATTTCACTCGGGTGAGGGCCATTTCATGGATTGCAAGCGCATTGTGCTGAGCGAGAAAGAGATTCCGACCGCATGGTATAATCTTCAGGCTGATCTGCCGGAACCGGTTTTGCCGCCGTTGCACCCCGGGACGCTGCAGCCCATGACCCCGGCCGAATTGGAGCCGATCTTTGCCAGGGGGCTGATCGAACAGGAAGTAAGCCGGGAGCGGTGGATCGAGATTCCCGAGCCGGTCCGGCAGGTCTATGCGATTTGGCGTCCGAGCCCGCTGGTTCGAGCGAGGAGCCTCGAAAAGGCGCTGAAAACGCCCGCCCGCATCTACTACAAGGACGAGAGCCACAGCCCGCCGGGTAGCCATAAGCCGAACACCTCGGTTCCACAGGCGTATTACAACAAGATCGAAGGCACCAACCTGCTGACGACCGAGACCGGGGCCGGCCAGTGGGGCTGTGCGTTGGCGTTCGCCTGCAACTTCTTCGACATGGCCTGCAAGGTCTTCATGGTGAAGATCAGCTATCAGCAAAAGCCTTACCGTCGCTCGATGATTCATCTCTGGGGCGCGGAGGTGGTTCCCAGTCCCTCGAACGAGACCGAAGCGGGTCGGGAGATTTTGGCCGTCGATCCCGATTGTCCCGGTGCCCTGGGTATGGCGATCAGTGAGGCGGTCGAGGCGGCCGTTGCCCGCGAAGATACCAAGTACACCCTCGGCAGCGTGCTGAACCACGTAATGCTTCACCAGTCGATCATCGGTTTGGAAGCCGAAAAACAATTTGAACTGGCCGAAGATTTTCCCGACGTCGTGATCGGTTGCGTGGGCGGGGGGAGCAATTTCGCCGGATTGGCTTTCCCTTTCATTCGGCACAAATTCAAGGGCAAGGACATCCGCTTCGTGGCCTGCGAGCCGCACTCCTGTCCGACGATGAGCCGCGGTCAGTATCGCTATGACTTCGGCGACACGACGAAGCTGACGCCGCTGATCAAAATGTTCACGCTGGGCCACGGCTTCGTGCCGCCGGGCATCCACGCCGGCGGGCTGCGCTACCACGGCATGGCCCCGATGGTCAGCTTGTGCGCATCACTGGGGATCGTCGAGGCCGCTGCCTTCCACCAGATCGAGTGTTTCGAGGCCGCCAAGCTGTTCGCCGCGACCGAGGGCACGATTCCCGCCCCCGAGTCGTCGCACGCTATCCGCTGTGCGATCGTCGAGGCAATGCGTTGTCGTGAGACCGGCAAAGAAAAGTGCATCGTCTTCAACCTCAGCGGGCACGGCCTGTGCGACATGGCCTCCTACGACCGCTTCCTGAAAAACGAGTTGAAAGACTACGCCTATCCGCAGGAGAAGATCGAAAAAGCCATCGCCGAACTGCCGACGATCGAGTAACGATCATGGGGCTCGGCACAACCGGGCCGGTTATGCCGAGATGTGCCTTGCCTGGGCCTCCTGTTTATCCGAACTTCACGCGCACATCCGACTCGGCTTCGACGGTGTCGCGGAGTTTGATGGTAGCGCCTGGAGGAGCGCGGCGTTCGGAGGTGATGCCCCGGGCGGTGGTCGAGAGGAACTCGTAAAACAGGGAGGCGGGACCGGTGGGAAATCGGGTGCGGAGCTGTTCGATCACTTCGGTCCAACGTAGCCCGCTGCGATAAACCACACGGTAGGCTGCCATGAGTTCTTGAATGCCCGCCTGTTTGAAGCCGGAACGTCGCAGCCCGATCTTGTTCAGTCCGACCACGAGGCTGCTCAATCCGTCGATCGTGACATAGGGCGGTACGTCTTGTACGATATGCGCCTGACCACCGACCATCGCCAACGTGCCGATTCGGCAAAACTGATGCACGGCGGCGGCGCCGGAGATATAGGCCCGATCGCCGACGACGACGTGCCCGGCCAGGAGCGCATTGTTGGTTACGATCACGTTGTTGCCCAGGTGGCAGTCGTGAGCAACATGGGTGTTGACCATCAGCAGGCAGTTGTCGCCGATCACGGTGGCATGGTCGGGCAACAAAGCACGATGGATCGTGGCGTTTTCGCGTATCGTATTGCCGTTGCCGACGACCACCCGACCAGGCTGTTCTGGGACATGCACATGTTGGGGGAGTCCGCCGACGACGGCGCCTTCGGCGACCAGATTGTTGGTGCCGAGGGTAGATCCCTCTTTAACAACCGCGCGGCTTTCGAGGATGCAGCCCGGGCCGATCTCGACCCCCTGCTCGACGATGCAGAAGGGACCAATTTCGACGTCCGGGGCGATTTGGGCCGAAGGGCTCACGATGGCCGATGGATGAATGCTCACGGAAGATGCCTTATGAGAGGGCCATGTTAAAATAGGAGAATCTTGCTCGTGACCTGAACTGCTAAACTCTATCGGTTGCCGGGAGCTTGCTCATGAAGCTGGTCACGTTGTCGGTAACGGTTTCCTGAATTTACTAGTTCAAGCCCCTCTGATGGGGGCACCTGGACCGAGGTGACGGTTTTTTGACTTGTTGGATGGGACGATCATTGATTCCCCAGGCCAGCGAGTCCCGCTCTCGACTTGTCGCCGCACTCTTGGTCCGATAAACTCTTGGGAACGCGGTATACTTAATCCCAAGCAATGGAGCAAGGCCGAAATGCCGACTGTGGACCAACTGTATGATGAAGCGATCGATTTACAGCAAGCCGGCAACCTTGGGGAGGCGGTTGGCAAGCTGGAGGGTTTGATCGCCGATCACGCCGATTATGCCCTGGGGCACGCCGCGCTGAGCGTCTTCTACGGCAAACTGGACCGCCAGGATGAGGCCGTCAAACATGCCGAAAAGGTGTGCGAATTGGAGCCCGACGACTCCTTCAGCTTCATGGCGATGAGTCTGATCTGCCAGCGAGCGGGCCGGATTCCCCAGGCCGAAGAGGCCCTAAGAACGGCCATGCAGAAGCAGTTTACCGCACAACGCGGGGAATAATGCCGGTGGATTCACGGCCACGGTCGCGCGGGTTTGGAAATCCGACGGGGCTTCCCAGGGGGGCGAGTCTCTCTTAGCATGAAGGCATGGGAAATTCGCAAGCCCTCAATTCGACGCAGCGGTCCCCCGACAAGGGAGGGCGGTTCACATGGCCGGGGCTGGTGCTGGCCGTCGTGGCTGGGCCGGCGTTCGGGGTGGTTTGGGCCTGGACCGGTGAAGTGGCCCAATTCTACTTTGCCCCGATGGTCCTTTTCCCCCTTTTGGTGGGCATTTTGACCGGGTTGACCGTTGTCGGACTGGTGCGGTTCACCCAGATCGGCCACCGGCCCACCATCGTGCTGGCCGCCGTGCTGGCCGCCATCGTGGCCGCTGGTGGGCAGCATTACTTCCACTATCTCTCGACCTACCCCTGGTCGCGCGCCAAAGTGAGCACGAACACGTCGACGGTCCAAAACCTCTCGGCGTTGGCGCCGGCGTTGACACCGAGCTTTCGCGAGTATATCGAGGCCCAAGCCAAACGGGGCCGGCCGCTGTTGGGTGGTTGTGTTGCTCGGGGTTGGGTGGCATGGCTCACCTGGGCAATCGATGCGATGCTGATCGTCGTGGCGGCGGTGGTGGTGACCCTGCCTGCCATGCGCGTGCCTTATTGCAACCGATGCGGAAGCTGGTATCGGACCGTCCGTGGCGGCCGGATTGACTTGTCGACCGCACGGCGTCTGGCCGCGATCTGCGGTGTTGACGAAGTCGGCGAAACGCGCTCGTCCCGCTATCGCTTGTCGAGCTGCCAAGGCGGCTGCGACTCGACCCGTTGCGAGTTGTCATGGGAGGAGTCTGGCGGCGTGGTCGATCTCGTGCGAGTATGGCTCGACACGGAGAAACGGAATCAAGTGGTTGCCATTCTCGACGGCCTCGGCGAGCAAGAGGACAAATCTGTTCCCCATGAATGACAAAAGAGTGTGAAACCACGAGCGGTGAATTCCCCGTCCCTAATCCCTAATTTCTGCTTATGTCCGACATCATTGGCATCGGTACCGACATCACGGAATGTTTGCGAATCGCTCGCATGATTGATCGACACGGCGAGTTGTTTATCAACCGTGTGTACACGACTGAGGAAATCAAGTACTGCCAGGGCCGCAAGCAATCCACGCAGCACTACACCGGCCGCTGGGCGGCGAAAGAGGCGATTCTAAAAGCCCTCGGCACCGGCTGGCGGAAGGGTATCTCCTGGCGCGACATCGAAGTGCGCAACGAGCCGAGTGGACGGCCGGTGGTGGCCATTCGCGGCGGCGCGAAAGACGTGGTCGAGCATCTCGGAATTACCGAGATTCAGGTTACGATTTCCCACTGCCGGAGCCACGCCACGGCCACGGCGATCGCGGTCGGAAAAACCGTCTCTACAAAGCCCGCATAAAGGCCGTGAGGTCTTGCTTTTCCTGATCGTTCAGCTTGGTGCCCAGCACCAAGTCGAAGAACTCCACCGTGTCTTCGAGCGTCAACAGACGGCCATCGTGCAGATACGGGGGCGAATCCTTGATGCCGCGCAGGGGGAACGTTTTGATCGGCCCATCGCTCGAAGCCATGCGGCCGTTGATCATTTGTGGCTCGTAGAACCGCTCGGTCCGCATGTTGTGCATCATGTTGTCGGTGTAGTAGGGCGCCGGATGGCAAACACCGCAGCGTCCTTTGCCGAAAAACACCTTTTCACCACGCAACTCCGCCTCGGTTGCTTTTGTCGGGTCGAGGCGACCGTAGAGGTCGAGTTTCGGCGCCGGAGGAAAGTCAAGCAACGCCTGAAACTCGGCCATAAAATGTGCCTGGCTGCCGCGTTCCAAGATATTGACGCCCTTTTTCGTGGCGATCACGGGATCGCCGTCGAAGTAGGCTGCCCGCTGCTCGAATTCGGTGAAATCCTCAATGCTTTTCAACGCTCGTTGCGAGCCGAACAGCCTCTGGATGTTGACGCCGCGCAGCGTGGGCGTGTCGAGCCGATGCCGGAACTCTTGCGGTCGGATATCGCCCACCAGATGCGTGGTGCCGTTCGTGTGGCCGTTCATATGGCAGTCGAAGCAGGTCACGCCCATGCTTGGTTGCAACGAACGTCGGTCATCGGTGGCATTGAACTGCTGTTGGGGGAACGGCGTCACCAGCAATCGCAGTCCCTCCAGTTGTTTGGGGTTTAGAATGCCGTTGAACAGCTTGAAGTAGTTGCTTAGGCCGATGGCCTCGCCCTGCGATACATCGCCCAAGTCGGGGCGGGTGGTCAGATAAATCGGTGGGGGATATTCCGGCAAAAAGTGGAGGGGGAGGTCAAAGTCCAGATCGAATCGCGTCAGGTCCCGGGCTTCCTGTTTCTGCATTTGGTCGATGTGGTGCTTGGGAAACACCATGCCCCCTTCCGGATGATTCGGATGGGGCAACGGAAAGAAGCCCTTCGGCCAGACCCCCCCTTGCTTGATTTCTTCCGGCGTCATGGCTTGCAAATCAGCCCACGATTGGACGCCCTCGGGCAGTTTAACCCGGACGCCTTCCTGGATCGGCTTGCCGCGCGACATCGTGACGTTTTTGGCCGGCTTGTCGCTCATGTCGTACCGCTGCTCCAGCAGCGATTCATGTTTCTGTTGGATTTCGGGCTTGGCGGCCTCCATCTTGGCCACGGTTTTGTCGAAATCCTGCTGCATCACGACGGGCGAGTAGCTGCTCGCCGGTTTTTCGTGCGCCACTGCGGCGGAGTCGCGCGAGGAGAGGAACGCGACAATGCCCGCGCCGAGAATCACCAACGCGCACATACCAAACAAGATGTTTGAACGACTCATGGAATGGCCCTCCCCGGCTTTGTGTGTACGAAACAACGACAACATCTGGGGAAGTATTGCACTCGGGCGGAGATAGTCAATCCCCCCTCACCCCTCGATCAAGGGGGCGCGTGTCGTGCCCACCCGCGAATCCAGCAATCTAGCGACGGGCGCCGATCCATCGCGCTCACGGCGTCAACAACTCTCCACGAGCTTGTTCATGAGCGATTCTTGCGATTCGATCGATTCGACGAGCTTGAATTGCGTACGGCAGCGGTCTAAATTGTGGCCCTCACGATGCACCTTGAAGTAGGGGTCGCCGGCCAGATAATCGGTGAGGAAACGGAGGCCGATTTCGAACGTGATGAGTTTGCCCGAGAAGGCAAGGTGCTCTCTTTCCGCCTGATTGAGGAATTCG
>Ga0180430_10004545_pt1 | contig 11677 bp, 21 predicted proteins | sample SS_ome_9_FD_132999 | JGI IMG/M metagenome (GOLD analysis project Ga0180430, IMG submission 132999) | Hypersaline lake sediment archaeal communities from the Salton Sea, California, USA - SS_1_S_2 metaG | ecosystem: Environmental > Aquatic > Non-marine Saline and Alkaline > Hypersaline >... | reverse complement strand
CAAGGGGCGTCATAGCACCTGACATATCGAGGGAAGCCGTCTACGAACAACCGCGTGCGCCTTTCCTCACTCACCACACCCTCCGGTCCATACTCTGCCACCGATCCTGGCCCTTCTCGCTCTTCCCGTCGAAAGGCTCCAAGCCCGCTCTCTTCATGTAAGCTACGCCCAACTCTGTGAGCTGATACTTCTTGTGCGCCTTGCTCTGTGGCGACCTCTTGCGACCGTCCGCGCACCGAGAGGTGACAAGGCCCATGTCTACGAGCTTCCGAAGATCACAGAAGTGTGTGCTCTGATTAGCACCCCCGACGTCGATGCAACGCCGCCACTTCTCGATTGACAATCTACATAGAATTTGGCGACACCTCGCCTCGACTTTCGGCCTTCTTGAAAGACGCTCCGGCACTACCTTATGCTTAGCCACGCCTCTTACCTCTTAGCCCCCGACTGTTTCGTTTTCTCCACGTACTCACCGCCCTTTGCTGTCAAACGGTAGTCCAGGTTGGGCTTGCTCACGACGCGCCCAACCGAAGGGCGCCTGACCTCGACAAAGCCCCTCTCGACCAATGCGCGTAAATCGTTGGAATGCCAGCTACCGTTGTATCCCCCGACATCCCAACAGCGCCGCCACTCGTCAGCAGACAGCGACCGCAAGATGCGCAAACGCCGGTCGTGTACGTGCTGCTGCTTAGAGAGCCTCGCGTGTTCCGCTGTACAATCCATGTACCTCTCCTCTTCTGCTTGCGCCTACTTACAGTGTAGCAGTGTAGCGGCAAAGGTCAAGAGATGCGCTGCCACGTTGCCGGGCCGTAGGAGTGTACCGTACGCCTGTAGGCACACGCTTCGGCCAAGTGCACGAGCTCTATATCAGCTGCCATGTTCAAGTCCGCGATTGTCCGCGCTACTCGCAGCGCAGCACAGACAGCTACTTCCGGCGAATCGACCTCTTTGCGGAAAGCTTTCAGAAGCCTTTCGCCCTCTTCGCAGAGCCGACAGTACTGACGTATCTCTGGCAACGTCATCTCTCCGTTAAAAACGGTCTCACTGCCTGAGAAGCGCTCTGCTTGTGTCTGGCGGCAACGAACAATGCGCTCCGCCACTGCCTCAGAATGTTCGGTCAAGCCCACTTCGCGTACGTCAAAGTAGGACTTGACGCGACCCATATTCGCACAAAGGTCGATTGCGTCAGCCAAGGGCTCGAGCGCCGATAAGTGAGCTTTTATGTCACTCGGATTGCAGTGACACAGCTCAGTCGGCTCCAAGTACTGACCGCAGGGACACGGGCGCGTCGTGAGGATTGCTGTGAAATGAGCTCTGTGCCACTGGCCGTCCTGAAAGTAGCTTCGAGTCAACAGCGCTTCTCTGAGGCGCTCTGCGTTCTCGGAAGAAATGCCCCCAACGCCGTCGGCTATGAGGATTCCGTTGGGGATTGCCTGAAGCGCAGTAGCGAGCGACTCCAGGGAACAATGTTCCGGCGCCTTGACTGGCGACAGATACCAAGTGGGCGTCTCAGGACCGTCGGGAAACAATGTATGAAACCGGTCGGCCAGCATAGTCTTGGCTCCCCCACGCGGCCCGATGAGCATGACGTGATGGCCGCCTGCCGCCGCGACTTCCAAGGCCCGTTTGGCCCCACAGTGCTTCACGACTTCTGACAGATCAACTTCAGCCATTGCTTTCTTTCTCCTGACGTACGCGACCACGGCAGGCTGTCCGGCGCGATTCCTTCAGCCGGTCTCTGTGCCTGCGAGTCGGGGGTATAGGCGGCCTACGAAGCTTCCGCCACAAAAACGCCGTCTGGTGTTCTGTCTCTTTCATCGATCTCTCCCAGATTCCAGAACTCCACGTAATCCTGGAGTACCAGCTTCTGACAGTTCGGCGGAAGATCGTCAAAGCTGATCCGCCGCCCAAGGTGCTTGTGGCTCGGCTGGTCTATCATTACGTCATGCCAGCCATGCTGGCCTATGCCTTGGGGATGAAACGGCTCTGCCGACATCCCCACATAGTGACAGCCTTGACCCTGCAGCTTTGTGAAGACCACGGTATACTTGTCGGGGCAATCGTCCCGACTTTCGTAGCACCGGACATACCGAGGCTTGCCGCCCGGCAGCAACCGCTCTCTTCGCTCTCTCTGCTTTTTGGTCAGCTTTGCGCTCATCTCCGATCTCCTTTCTACACTATAGTATAGCGCTATTTGCGCATATGTCAAGGGGGGATTTTTCTGATTTCTGCCCTTGACGTTTCCTAATCATCAGCTATACTATAAGACAGAAAGGAGAATAGCATGAAAGCGCACACAGTAACAATAGACGACGTAAAAGTCAGACTGAGCCAAGACGCTACCGGCCACTTCTTCCCAACCGAAGTACAGATCAAGGGGTGTTCGCCCCTCAAAGTCGAGTTCGTTCCAGGCGACGCCAGCAAGAACGAAAGGCCCGCTCTCAGAGTCGTAGGCTATGAGCGCTTTAACATCCCCGCCTGGACGTGCAGCTACGTCGAGAGTCACAAGAGATGGGTTGTAGTGAACCTCACACGTACTACTCTCTCAGAGCGAGTGCTGTTGCGCCCTATCGCAGTGTGGGATTACGCTTCCAAGCGTTCCGCTATGCGCCGGGTAGCAAAACTGGTCCTAAAGCACCTCCAGGATTTCGCCGGGTTGGGCAGTAGGAGATAGAACAGATGCCAGAAACAGAAAGGCGTGTGACGATCAAAGGGACGGGTTACGAAATCACGTTTTCCGAGAGCAAAGACGGCGCTGAGCTCAAGCCGGTAGCGTGCAAGCTAAAAGCGCAGAAAGTGCTCATAGACGGCGGGACGTTGCTACGCCCGGCAGAAGAGGGAGAAGAGCCGACACCGATAGGGACAATCCCCAACGCTGCCTGCGTACAAGCACCAGACGGAATGTGGATGCTCAAGCAAGGTAGTTACGCTACCTACTATGACCAGAGACGCGAAGCGATACTGCACAGAATCGCCGTAGCTGTCATCGAGAGCGTTTCTGCCGTGCTGTGACCACAAAAGGGACCACGATGCCTATAGACTTCGCGATAGTCAAGACTGACACCGGAGAGGTTACGTTCTTTGTAACCCGAATCTCCGGCGTAGTGTACAGCCCAGTAGCGTGCAAGGTGAACGGGCAAGTTGTGAAGATCAACTGCACGCTTCTAACGCTGCTTGGCGAAACCAAGCCCTTCGGGCAGATCAACAGCCACATATGCTCCCGGCGACAGCGCAAAAGATGGGTGGTACACCACGGCGCAACGACCACACTGAGGACGGATAATAAGACAGACGCGCTGCATGAAATCGCACAATGCGTTATCGACGAAGTCTCTGTCGAACTGTCAAAACTATACGCCTAAGCCCTTGACGTTTCCTGATTCTCTGCTATACTATAAGGCAGAGACAAGGAAACACGGCGGTCAAAACGAAAGGAGCAGTGATGAACATCACACGTGAAGCCAAAGACGGGGCGCGGATCACGCTCCTCAACTCGGAGTCTCAGAGAATGCTCTACTTCCCCCGCGTCTACCGCAAGGACGGCGTCGATCTGTGGCTCTACAACGGGACGTTGACGCGCCGGACTGTGAGCGCGGACGATCCCCCCGATGCCAACCGCGTCATCGGCAGAATCCCCTTCTACGTCGGCGCGTTCGACTACGCGAAGGGCAAATGGGTTGTCACCGAAGGCGGCGACCAGCGCTGTGGAGCGCGGGATCGAGAGACCATGCTGGCCAAGTTCACGGAGATGATAGCAGCAGCAGTAGCGGAAGAGCTGCGGAAAAACAGCAAAACGGACTAACCCTCCCTTCCACTCATCATAAGTACTTCTGTTCCCGCTCGGAGCCATGCTCCTCGCAGGTCCAGAAGTTTGATAATCAGCTTGCCCTACGGCCACGGCTAACAACAACGGCCTCACGGCCAACCACGAGTACTGATAATCCGTATCAGCAGCGCAGACTATCGCGCCGCTTTACAGTAGTCCTGTAGGTCAATCCCACCACAGGCGCACCACATAACGAGCGCCGAAAGGCGCCCCGACGGTGCGAACCCCTCCCCATGCCAATTCGCCGGGAGTCAAGACGCCGCACTCCTTAGCTCCAGTGTTAATCCCAAGCTCGACAACGCGCAAGGCCAGTGCGTAGGTCGGGCACTCCGCGTACAAGACGGGCGAGTACTCCCTGCCGACGTGCCAGAGAACCCGATTCCCAGGATCAGCCTTGGCCGCTCTGCTGCGAACAGCCATAGGGCCGAACCTGTTGTACTCGCCGATAAGCTGCAGTGGATGAGTCAGGCAATTCGTCGGGAGAGGAACCCGCGTGCACCAGCCGTAAAGAGGAAGCTCACGACGATGGTAGCCGACCTTCAAGACTCTCGCAGCGGCTTCCACTGCACGAGTATCCCTCTTGGTCTCGCGAGCGTAGCACCCCCTGCAGAGAGGCTTAGGCGCAGCCTCTTTGCCGTCTGGGTACAGGACAGGCATAAGCATCCCACACCCCGCACACTCGACCTTCTGCATCTTTAGGTTGATGACTGCCATACTCACCTTTCTCCTTGCGGCCTCGCCGCGTTTTGACTGTAGGGCAGGCCGAGTGCCCGCCCCGGTGGTGCGGTCTGGGCGCTATTCGTACTGGCCCAACCGGCCCCGAAGATCATGCGTTTCGGCATCCCAGGGGAGGTCGGGATCATCCTCACTGCGGATTGTTATATCCGCCAAATTGGCGATCCCGTCGCCGTGATGCAGCGGGCGACCGTGTTCGCAGACGATGTGCCCCGCCGGAGGCTCGACCTCGATGTAGTACACCCATCCGCGCTGCCACGCCAGATCAACGTAAACCTCGCCCGCTTCGCGACGACCGGTTACGAATAGGCGCACCATTGGGTGTTCGGTGTGCGTGCTATTGAGGATTTCGACTCTGCAACGGGTACCATCGGGGGAACGCTGCAAAAACGACTCAACGACAGGCCGCTCCTGAGATATGCGCATTCGCCGCTCCCACGTGTAATCGAATGCGTTCGCGCCTGTCGCGTCGAAACCAAGTTCTACGTTCGTAGCCATTGTTGTACTCTCCTGTGTTCAGACCAAAAATCCTTTGATTCTGTCTCCCTACCGTTGAATCACTACTTACAGTATAGCCGAATTCCCACAAATGTCAAGGGCAAAAACATTCTGAATTCGCCCCTTGACGTTTCCTGATTCTCTGCTATACTATAAGGTAGAAAGGAGATCAGAAATGGGACAGCACGACTACACAGAAAAGCACGGTGGCGTAGTCCTGAAACACATTGAGGTCGATGGGTGTGTTGTCAACATACGTACCGGTCTGCACGACAACAAAGGCCGTCGAGTGACATCAGTCGAGATCATACCCGACGACCGCTTCGCCGGAGAGCGCATCTGGCGGCTGTACGGCACGCGCAACAATCGCGTGGTGGAGCTAAAGAAAGCCTTTCAATCCCGTTGACCTTTGCCCAAACGCTGCTATAATAGTAGTAGGACGAAACAGGAACAGGAGACAAGTCATGAGCGTGTTGACACTGACGTGCGGAGAAGTGGACGGCACCTACATTCTGGTACGGACAGCAGACGGTGAACGCCAGACACAGCTCATTCAATCAGACTGGGACTTCCCCGGCGTGGCCCGTACCTTTGGCTGGGCGGGTAACGACGGCAACGTCGATGGGGCGCGGGAGTACCTGGACCTGATAGCCGAGGATCACCACGAAGTCGAAGACCCCGGCTACTTTCCGGAGGAGCGAGCGTGAGCAGCAACAGAACAATCCGCATAGAAAGATGGGAGCCGTGTCATGACCCCGACAGCGGACACCATGAACGTAGGTGGGGATCATTGGTTCTGGACGTACGGCCAGCGACTGCGGAGCCGCAGACTCGGTGGCTATGGGCTGCCTATCACAGGAACGCGGCCAGCACCGGGGAGGAATACGCCATAGTCCACGGCGACTCAGTCAACATGGAACTCGCAAAAGCCGACGTTACAGAAGCGGTCCAAAAGTGGCTGAACGCGCACCTCAACGCGCCGTGGTCTGGCGAATGCACGTACACTGTCTACTTCGACTTTCGTCCCGGCTTTGATAGATCAGACTGGATCATCAACGCCGAAGAGGCGCTGGAGAACGCCGGAGAGGATTTGCGCCACGACTGGGAGCCTTGCGGTGCGGGCCTCATGCGAGAGCACGTCACGGCTAACGAAGTCGCCGTGATCGAAGAAGCTCTGCGGCCCGTCTGCACGGGCGTCCGACTGTTCATCACAGGAGAGGAGTGAGATGCCCACACAAATCGAGCGTACGAAATGGCGTCAAGGCCCTTTCGGCTGCTACTACTGTACTGCCGACGACCCCTCTTACAATACCTTCTGCTTGGAAGTGTGGCCTATCTACGCACTGAAGCCCCGGCAGTGGTCGTGGAGAGTCATTCGGCTTGAGCCTCCCCGTCTGCGAAACCCTATTCCACACCTACTGATCGTCAAGAACGGAAAGTGCGCGTCTCCTAAGAGAGCCAAGCAGTCGTGCATTGAAAGTCTACGCCGCTACCTTACGAAGGGAGAAACAGAATGCGAACCGTCGAACTGATAGGCAAGTGGAAGAAGGAGAGATACTTCGGACTGCCGTTCTACTCCCGCAGCGCACGACAGCCCTTTGAGTACTCCCGTGGCAACAGCTACACCATGACGGTGAGAGAACGTCGCAACGGCCACTGGGCATGGAAAGTCACTCGCTCTGAACCTATGGCACCTGAGATACTTGTCAATGAAGGTAAGTGCGGGACGGCAAAGCGAGCGAAGCAGTCGTGTATTGACGCCCTGCGCCGCTACATCAACGAGCTGTACCCGGGCTCTTCGTGATCGCGCCCGGCACGCTCGAATGATAATGCCTAACGAAAGCGCTAAGGCGCCTCTGAACACCCCGGCTGCGCCTCCTCTCCCATTGATAATGTTTCAGGAGTTCCATCAGAACCCTCGCGCTCCCTCTTCTCGAACATGAGACGAATAGGCCGATGGAGCTTCACACACTCATAGGCCACAATGTCGGCCAGGACACTGAGCCACGTCTTCTCGCAGAACGGGCCATCGGATAGGTCATTTCCCCGATGCCAGTCTTCTCCAGCCCGAGGCTTACGACAAGTCACCGTCGCTCCCAAGTAGCCCTCGTCATCATCAGGAGGGCGCACGCGAATGCAGTATCGATTTCTCTCAGTATAAAGGTACAGACTAAAGAAGCCTTTGGCTCCATCGAAGTGAACAGCGTCGTCGCCCATGCTGCGCTTAAGCCGACATCCTCTGGCCCACGACAGCAACTGCTCGTAACACTCACGCAGAGTCATAACAACTCCTCCTCGTAGAAACAGTCCGCAGATAACCTGCGAGGCCTGAAGGCCGCAAGAGGATCAGGACCGCCCCAATGCCTCTCGCAGCGAATCTGTGGTCGGTATCTTACCAACCCATCTGGCGACCTCTTCGCCGTCGATCACAAGCGTAGTCGGTGTGTCTCGCACTTGATAAAGCCCAACCGCCGAACGGCCCTTCGAGGTCTTGACATCATAGTAGTCGAAAGTGACATCACTGGCGTCCCACCGCTTCAACAGCAGGGGCACCTTTTGTTTGATGCTCGAACACTGGTAGCATTCCTCTTGCCCGAAGAGAAGAATCCGCATCGTCTATCTCCCTTACAACACGTAATGCCCACGCTGTCGCGCCTGCAACTCCCCTCTCTTGGAAGGGTTCCAATTCTTCACCCGACTGTAGTAGCCCACGATCCTCGTAATATGCTCCACCTCGACCGACCCGCACTCCGGGCAGAAGGCGTTCATGCCCAATGTAGTACGTCGGCACGCTTGACACAACGTGAACTCCGGCGAGATAGTCAACTGAGCCGTGTTCGTCTTGAAAAACGTCTTCTTGACCAAGTTGAAGACGCTGTCAGCCGGAGGCAAGTGCTCCCCGACGAAGGCGTGCGTTATCGCCCCGGACTCGATCAGGTGATGAAAAGCTGCCTGCATACGAATGCGGTCAAGAAGATCGACTGGGGCGTCGGCCCGAAGGTGCACACTGTTGGTGTAATAGACAGTGTCCTCCTCGATGCTGCCTTGAACGAACTTGGCGGCTTGCGGGAAGTTGGCTACGTCCAGCTTGGCGAGGCGCCTTACCGCGCTCTCGGCCGGCGACTCTTCGAGCTTGAAAATGAGACCTGACTTAGCCCGCTCGTTCAAGCACTGCTCGTACATGACAGATATGATGTTCAGGCCCTTCTCCAGCATCCCTTCCTCATGAAGCTCCTTGCCGTACAAGCACTGAACGCACTCGTTGAGCCCGAGCAGGCCGATGATGTAGGTGGCTTTGTCCAAGTCAACGTACGGTCTGCCGTCCAACCAATGACGCCCCATCTGCCAGAGAGGAAGACCCGGCTTGGCCATCAGCTCTTTCACGAACTCACGCTTCTGATAATGCGCCTCGAACGCCAAGCCCACCAAACGCTTGAGATCGGCAAAGAAGGCATCCTCGGACTGCGCCCGGTAAGCTGCTTGTGGAAGATTGATCGTAACGTTCTGGAACCCACAGAAGCGCAGGCTCTCCGGGTGCTTCAAGTCGTCCTGATCCACATCTGTTCTCAGCCTGCAACAAGCTGCCATTGTTATAGCATCTCGGTCGAAAATGAAATAAGGCGACCCATTGGCCGACGCTACTTCGCAAACGTAGCGTAAGAGCTCGAGCTGCTTGGGATCGGAGAATGTTGTGTCAGTGATGTGAACGTCCGCTTTAGGGAAGGCGAAAACGTTCCCTTCGGCGTCACCGGCCCTCCACACGTCCAACAGAGCTTTGGCGAAACGCTGAGCCTCTTCCTCGTAGTCCTTGTAGACCTTGCCGGTCTCCTTGCCTCCGGGGCCAATAGCCGGCGTGTCGGCCAAGCCATCCGGCACCCCCAAGTGAACGTTGAAGTCAAGAAAGAGCGCCTGCCCCCCGCGACTGAAAGCATTCTGTGATCCTGCGAAGATGAGGTGCTGCGCCTCCTGCCGCATCTCCTTGTCCGACATGCCGACCAGGTAAGGGGCGTAGAAGATGTTGAGATAGCCCAGCCCGAGCGCCCCCGCGTAGTAGGCTTGCATACTCGCCAGGAACGTATTCAGATGACCCGTCAATGTTCGAGCGTGCTTGGCCGGAGCGCTGATGGTGTCAAGGTTCTCCAACTGCAAGCCGTACTTCTTCAAATACTCCAATGAGTGACTCGAACAGTACAGTCGCGTCGGATAACCCAGATCGTGGATGTAGATTTCGCCCCGCAAGTGCGCGTCGGCAACAGGACCGGCGAAAATCTCCTGGAGAGCGTACTGCTTGAGGGTAGTCTCGGAGATCAAGAGATTGACAGCCTCCGGGTTGTTGGCCGGAACATTGCTGTTCTCCGAGCTCTTCTGTCGAATCATCTGATCAAGATCATGCCTTGGTATACCCACGGTACGCTGACGCTTCAGGCTGACGACAAGCCCGCGCTCGAATAATTCGTTGTCCACAAGCGCCCGGATCAACGAGGTGCTGATACGCTGGATATCACTGCGGAGAATACGCCACTCGACTTTCTCGGCGATCTCATCCGCAACAACAGAGTCGAGACCGGCTTCAACCTGCAAAGCTTTGGAAATGCGCTGCCTGTCCCAGGGGTGAAACTCTTCAGCGCTAAGGCCGTCAACGAGAAGGGCGAGATCAGTAGTAGACCGAGTAGAGCGAGACTTTCTAACGAGAGGTACAGACGCCATTGCCGCCTCCTGTGTTGGGTTAAATGAACAACGCCTTCCGAGCGGTTAAGCCCGAAAGGCGTCAGATACAAGATTGCGAACGCGCTGCACTGGTCGGCCTCTCAGCAGTACGTCAGACCATGTTTGCTCCTCTTGAACGCCGCTCTCACACTATAGCCGCGAACGCCTCACAAGTCAAGAGCAAACCGACGCACGCGGCGTGATTTCGACGGAAAAAGTACCTTTCCATACTGCACGGAGCACTACGAGCATGATAGTGTCCAAATAATCGTTGTCGAGCTCTACTTCCTCCATGCCCGTGACCCGCTCTTCCAGATCACCGCACAGCCTAGCCAAGGCAAGGTCCTTGACGCCTTCTACGCTGCCAACGGGGCCGTCGTAGCCGGACCGCGCCGCTTCTACCAAACGCCGGGCAGCAGTGGTCACAGATGCCGGCATCAACTCCGCCGATTCGATCTGAGTAATGAGATCGGGCATGTTCACTACCGGTGCAATGCCCTTCGTCAAACACGCCGCACAGCCAAGCGCCCGAAGAATGTAAAGCACGTGCTTGACCTCGTGCTTGTACTTCTTGACGTGATTGAAGGCCAGACCCACGTAAGCCCGCGCAAGCTTCCTGGTTGGCAGTTGCGCCCACAGCACGTTGGCTATGGGAACAAACGAAGGATGACAGTAGTAACGAAGGGGAGACCTCAGCCACTCGTAAAGACCCATGCTGCCCTTCGCGCCCAAGCGGAGAGCCTTACGCAAGTCCCAGCCCACCAGATCGGCATCGCGCTCTTGAAGCTCGCTCTTGATGCCCGGAAGAACACCGCCCAGAGAGTGCTCGTCCAAGACTTCGCGCACACGCCTTACGCTGAGATAGCGATCCGGCGCGTAAACGTAGATGTACCGAACGTCGTAGTCACTGCGCTCGTTGGCGAAACCCCATGCCCTGCTGCCGCCCTCGGCAGCGAATATCACTTGAACGCCGGCCTTCTTCAGCCGTTCGAAGACTGTCAGTAGATAGTCGTTCATGGCGCTTCCTTAATCGCTTTCTCCAACAGAACGTTAGGGTCAGTTTCCTTGGGGAATCGCTTGTTCAGATCGACCAAGATGTCTTGTGCTTCCGGCACTGTGTAGCCCAGCTTCTTGAGCGCTTTCCTGACCTGAATCAACGCCGCATGAGCCGGGTTCTTTCGATCCAAACGCAACGTATCGACCTTCTCCGTACCGTTCTTCGGAGCCGCTTGCAGCTTGAGCGTCTGACACTTGCAATTGGGACACGAGAAGCTGCTGAGAGGATCACCCCTGGTGAACTTCAACTGCTGTCCGTCGGGACGGCCCCACCCGCAGTTCTTACAGTAGACCCGCGCTACATAGTAGGGCGACTTGCTGCCAAAGACTCGCTTCAAGATGTCCATGCTTTGCTCCTTTCCTACTTACAGTATAACAGCGATAGCCAAAATGTCAAGGGCAAAGCAACACCCGAAGCTCAGTTCGGCTTCTCGCCGTCTGGATTCGGCATAACAGGGTTCGAGACTACCTGATCGCCGTCGAGACGCATACTTACTGAACCACCATCGGGCACTGCAGCAAGCTGAGCCATCTCCTCTGGCGTACCCATACGAATGTGCACTACCTGTGCCTCGATGGGTGCCAACGTCAGATAGCCGCCCTGTTGGAACTTCAGGAAGTCTGTTTCCTCCAAGAGAACGACCAACACCGTTACCAGCGTGGCCTTCTCGCCCTTGTGCTCGTCCCCAGGCTTCGGCATCTGCGCTTCAAAACTGATCATAGCAACCGTTCTCCCAAACAAAGTAGTCCGTAATTCACAAAGCGTTTGCTCTATGGCCGAGCACTGCCGCCAATGGCAATCGTAATGTATCGATCCACCAGGCTGACACCAAAGAATCTACCCCTCTACAACTT
>Ga0180430_10004543_pt1 | contig 11681 bp, 7 predicted proteins | sample SS_ome_9_FD_132999 | JGI IMG/M metagenome (GOLD analysis project Ga0180430, IMG submission 132999) | Hypersaline lake sediment archaeal communities from the Salton Sea, California, USA - SS_1_S_2 metaG | ecosystem: Environmental > Aquatic > Non-marine Saline and Alkaline > Hypersaline > Sediment... | reverse complement strand
GACGACGGAGATTGGAGTTATAACGCAGTTGACCAAACATATTTTTTTGGCACACAGGTGGTGAATCCCTTGGCCTCGGACGGGTCCCCCGAGTTCATGCCGTTGCTCAAAGATATGAATCTGACCGCAGGGACGGACTATCTGGTGGCGATCAGCAGTTATCTTTCCATAGAAACCAATGGCCCCTCGCCCATCCCGCTTCCGGCGGATTTCTTCGTGGCCGGTCCCGCCGCGGTCACCGTGGCTCCCGTCCCCGAACCCTCGACAGTGGCGTTGGCCGCAATCGGCCTCGCCGGGGCGGGCCTCGCCTTCGGTCGCCGGCAGCTCGCACGCCGCACGTCGCAGGCCGCGGCGATCGAGAGTCGCTACGGTCGGGGCTTGATTCTGGGCGTCCTGGTGCTGTTCGTCGTCTCCGGCTATACCGCAGTCACGGCCGCACCGATTCTGTCGTTCGACAGCGTCCAGGTGACCGCAGACGGGATCAATCCCACGCCGGTGCAGATCGAGGTGAAGGTCTTCAACCCCGACCCGACTTTTAATGTGACGGCGCTCGACTCGCAGCTGTCTTGGACCACGAGCGGCGGGGCAAGCGTCGGGGATCTGGCCGTGATCGAAGACTCCGGCACCGTTTCAGGGTCAGGCTACCTGTTCGATGGGCTCAGTCCGCTGCTCGACTCGCAGGGTTCCAACACGCCGCCGGTCAACTGGGGCGTCAGCGTGGCGTCGGGCTCGGCTCCGATGGCCAACGGCACCACCTACACGGTGGCCACCCTCAACCTCGAAGTCGCGGCCGGGGTGCGGAGCGGGGTCTTTGACGTCAGCTTTTTGACGGGCAACCAGTTCTTCAACGTCTTCACCGATGATTCCTTCAATTCCGTGCCCTATGCCAATGGCAACAATGGCAGCTCCGCCGGTCTCGTCACGGTCGTCCCTGAAGCTGGGACGGGGGTGATCCTGGGCATCAGCAGCCTGTCCTTGGTGTCGTTCCGCCTGGCACAACGAGTCCGGCGTCGCCGCGTGCATCAGGAGCCCCTCATCTGATGCCCGAAAAGGATTTGAAGGCGGCTGCCGGGCATCCCGGAAGCTCCGACGCTGCGGGTGAAAACCGCGTGGCGGGAGTGGTGCCGGTGCCGCCGGGGGATGTCGAGCCGCAGACCTTGCGGTTCGATGAGTCGGCGCTCGTGGCCGACTACACGAACTTCGTGCGGGTGATGGGTACGGCCGAAGAGGTGATTCTCGATCTTGGGCTCAACAAGCAGTCGCCGAAGACCACGGCTGTCCTTGCCGACACCGTCGCAGTGCACCGACGAATCGTTGTGAGCTATTACACGGCGAAACGGCTGTTTCATGCCGTCACGATGGCCGTGCAGCGGCACGAGGCAAACTTTGGTCGACTCGAAACGGATGTTCGAAGCCGGTTGCGTGGCAAGCCCCGCCAGGACTGAGGCCCGCTCGAGAGCCGAGCAAGAACCCGCCGGGCTGAGCCCGAGCCAACGACTGCCTCGCTCCGCGGCCGATGATCACGCCGGCAGCCCCAGGGCCGTGGCGAACAACCGAAGTTGCTCGTGAAGATGCGAAGCCAACGCTGCCACACTGAAGCGGCGGGCCGTCGGGAAGTCGGGTATCCGGGCGCCCAGCAGGGCGGCGGCCTTCGTGAAGAAGAAGTCTTCGATCGAGTCTGGGAGCGTTGATCGACACTCCTTGATGGCCTGCTTCACGAGCGGCCGGTGCCTCAGGGAGAAGCCCCCGTTGAACACGGCAGACTCGGGTCCGCAGGGCGGACGACAGCCGGGGAACGTTCAAACCGACCATGTCGACGTTCCAGCCCCGGAGGCTGTCCAACACAAACTGCCGGTTGGTCGGAGAATGGACAACGTAGAGATTCCAGCCGTCCTGCAGGTAGCAGGCGGCATTCGCCAGCACGTGAGGGAGAAAGTAGGTGTTGCGAGTCTCGACGATCACCGCCGCCTTGAAGCGGGGGGTAAAAAATCGGGCAAGTCGGCCGGTGATGGCTGATGGAGAAGCGACGAGCCCGAGACGTCGCCCGAGTTCGCAGGCCGGATGCGAAGGCTGGCTGCCGCCCGGTCGACTCGGTGGCAAGGCTGCCTGCGGAATAAGGATGAGGCATGCCCGATCGGATCGGATTGACAGACGCCCGGATACCTCCTTGGCGACGGGCCTGGGCCGTTGCCTGGCCGGTGGCTCTCCAGCAGGGGCTGGGACTCGCCGTCGGGCTGTCGGCCCGCTGGATTGCCGGCCATGCGGCGGCGGCTTCCGCGGGCGAGCAACTGGCGATGCAGGCTGCGCAGACCACCTGCTTTTACCTGTCGTGGATGGTTGGGACGCTGGGGATCCTGGCGACCGTGGGCGTCTCGGCAATCGTGTCACGGGAGTTGGGCGGCGGCGACGAAGCCGGGCCGGCCCAGGCGGTCCACCAGGGGTTGCTGATCGCCTTGGTTGCCGGAGTGTGCGGCGTTGCAGTCGGCTGCGGAGGGCTTGCAGACCTGATCGGAGCGTTGCAGCTCGATGGGGCGGTCGGTCGGCTGGCCCGAGAGTATCTCGGGGTAACCTTCGCCCTCTTGCCCATCCAGCTCCTGGGCGCAACGGCGGTGGCGGCGTTGGCCGCGGCGGGCGATACCGGCACGCCCCTGCGAATTGCCCTGGGAACGACGGTGGTGAACGTGCCCCTCGCCTGGATCGGGTTCCACGGTCTGGCTGGGTGGCCCGGGCTCGGCTTCGTCGGGATGGCCTGGGGCACGGGAATCGCGCAGGCTTCCGGCACCCTGGCGATCTTGTGGTGCCTCGCACGAGGCCGGGCGGGGCTGCGGCTTTCGCTCGAAGGGTTCCGGCCCCGAGGCCGGGTGATCGCTCGGATTCTGCGAATCAGCCTGCCGGCAACCCTGGAGAGTCTGGCCATGGTCGCCGGTCAGATCCTCTTTTTGGCGGCCGTCAACGGCCTGGGCGATGCGGCCCGGGCGGGGCACGGAATCGCCCTCGGCTGGGAGGCCGTCGCGGAGACGCTCGGCCTTGCGTGTGCGGTGGCCGCGGCACCGCTTGTCGGCCAAAATCTCGGTGCCGGTCGCCCTGACGAGGCCCGGCGGTGCGGGCTTGCCGTCTTGGGCCTGGCCGCGGCCGGGATGAGCCTGATCGGTGTCCTGCTCCACGTGCTGGCCGTGCCGTTGTTCGCGCTGTATTGCCCCGGCGAAGCCCAACGGCCGATTCTCGCGGCAGGCGTGCCGGTGCTCCGGCTGGCTGCCTTTTCGATGCCCGCCCTCGCGGCCTGCCACGTGCTGGGGGCGGCATTGCGAGGCGCAGGTGACACCCGCTTTCCCCTCCTGGCGGTGTGGGTTGGGTTTTTCCTGGTCCGGCTGCCGCTGACCTGGTGGCTGAGCCGGTCGGTCGTTTCGGGCCCCTGGGGCGACCTGGCGGGCTGCGGCTGGGGATTGTACGGCTGCTGGATGGCGATGCAGATGGATCTCTGGCTGCGGAGCGGGCTCCTGCTGGGCAGATTTCTCGGCGGCCGCTGGCAAAAAGTGCGTGTCTGAGCCGACCAGTGCGCTGCAGGCCATTCGTTTCCCGCCGATCGTCTCCTTCGCCAGCTCGTGGACAGGGTCAGTCCTTTTGGGGGGCCTGATTAAGAAAGCCGGCCGAGAATCGCTATCCACCAGTAGAGGATCACTCTGCGCATGCGATTCTGGCTGCTGTCCGGCAGGCCGGCCTGGCCGCGTGCGGCCGCATCCATCCGGGCAGGTATGCATGAACCGCACCAGAGCCTATTTCGACTTCAACGCTCATCACGGCGATGGATTGCGGCAGATGACCGAGATCCTCGGAATCGATGCGAGTTGGGAGATCTATCTCTTCGAGCCGAATCCGTTTACCGACATCATCGCCTCGCTCGCCGGGTATCCGCATCCGTTCAAGTTCGTGCGGGCGGCAGTCTGGACCGAATCAGGCTCCGTGGGGTGGCATTGAGAGCGACGCGGTGTGAGCTCGTGTTGGCCGGTTCGTGATCCAGCCTGTTTCCTCCTCGGATAACACCCAGATGAGTTCCGCCCCCGCTGATCCGTCCGCCCCGCCAGCCGCTGCTGCGTCGCAGCCGGTGAATCCGCTGCTTGAGTTCTCATCGGAGCAGCTGTTTGCCAACTATCACGACCGCAACTTCGACGGGATGTCGAGGCAGTTTCTGGCGGTCCTCAATCACCTCCGGGAAACGACCTACGACCAGCCCGACGCCACGCTCACGCACGCACTCAACTCGTTCGCCAAGCATTTCTTCTACTTCATGACCCAGGAGGATTTCCTGCCGGGTGATGCCGACCTGGCGAGTTTTGTGGCCCGCAATGCCGTGATCGCGAATCTCGCCGCCATGACGGAGTTTGGCACGACCGACCCGTTCGTGCGGATCCTGCTCGGGCAGACCCGAAACTTCATCAAGCTCCTGGCCCTCTACTCGCCGCGGAACCGGATGCATGTCGACCCGCGGATGTTCTTCAACACCAGCCCGGCCCTGGCCACGAAGTGGTTTTTTGCCAGCATGGAAAACTACCGGTCGGACTGTGCCGACAAGCCCACGCTCGGCAAGCTGCGGCAGCATGTGCGGTACGAAGACGACCGGATGACCGGGGAACTGGGGGCGTCGCACCACACCTTCTTTGGGGCGACCTACATCGACCACGAGCACGACTACCTGGTGAAGCAGCGGATCAATCGGATGTTTCAATCCACGCCGCTGTGCCGCCGCGAAATCCGCAACACGCCCAAGCCGCGGCGGATCGCGGTGCTGACCTCGATGTGGTGGCCGAGGCAGAGCGTGTATCGCTCCCAGCAGCCGTTCATCAACGCGCTGGCCAAGGATCATGAGCTGGTGCTGGTGCACCTCGGCAGGATGCGGGACGACCTCGACACCACGGTGTTCAAGGAGGTCCGCAACTACGACCTCTCTCGAGACGCCAACGACATGTCGGCGATCGAGTCGAACGACTTCGCCATGGCTTACTTTCCCGACGTCGGCATGAGCATGGAAAGCGTGGTGCTGTCGAACATGCGGCTCGCGCCAATCCAGGTGAGCAACTACGGCCACCCGGTCAGCACCTTCGGCGGGAAGATTGACTACTGGATCGGGGGCCGTGAGACGGAAGTGGCCGACCGAGCCCGCGAGCACTATTCCGAACGCCTGGTGCTGATTCCGGGCTGCGGGCAGGCTCCGGTTCCGATCACCCATCAGCTCACCTATCCGGTCCTGCCCGATTCGCCGATCGTGATCGACTGCTCCTGGGCCGGGCAGAAGATCAACGACGACCACCTCCAGCGGTTGGCGGCGATGGTGCGGCGGGTGAGAACGCCCGTGCGGTTCAAGTTTTTTCCCGGCGGATCGATCCTGGAGAATCGGCTGATTCCGCTCCGCAAGTCGATTGAAGCGGTGCTCGGGGCCGATCGCGTGCAGGTGTTCGGCGCAATCGGCTACACCCAGTACATGCACGAGCTTGAAGCGGCTCACTTCGCCCTCGATGCCTATCCCTTTGGCGGCTACAACACGGGCGTCGACCTCCTCACCCTCCGCAAGCCGATTGTGACGCTCGAGGGCAACCGGTTTTACAACAGGTCGACGGCCTATCTGCTGCGGCGGGTCGGCCTCGACGAGCTGATCACCCACACCCCGGAGGACTACATCGACCTGGGGGTGCGGATGATCGAGGACGCGGCGTTTCGCGATCGAATGATTCGGCGGCTCAAGACGGCCGATCTGGCGACGACCGTGCTGAGCCTCGAGCATGTGCCGTCGTTTGTGCGAGCCATCGATCATCTCTTGGAAAACCACGAAACGCTCGCCGCCCAGCCGGGCCGTGAGCCGATCATGATCGACTGACCGGGGTGCCGGACTCCATCCTCCTGCCCCGAGGCGACCTCTCCATGCCCTCCCGGAAGAAGCGAAAAGAGCAGCCGGCGGCTGTTTCCCCAGGCCGGCGGCCGGCTGAGCGTCGAGCGGTCGTGATCATCGCGCCGCCCCGCTGCGGGGCGGGGCTGCTCTGCCGACTCTTGGCCGATGCTCCAGGCTGGGCCACGAGCGGCCTCTCAAGCCTTCAGCTGGAAGAGCGGGAGCCGGCGTTGGGGGCAGAGCGTCGGGGCTTGAAGTCTCACGCGCTTCGGGCGGAGGATCGCGACGCGATCAGGGTGGCCCGCGAGTTGCAAGAGGAAACTGCAGCGAACGAGGTCACGGTCGACTGGAACCCGCGACTCTCGCTCCGCATCGGGCTGCTGGCGGAGGCGCTTCCGGAGGCCCGATTCATCGTCGTCGCGCGGCGGATCGAGCCCGCCGTTTCGTCGTTGATCACAGCCTGGCGAGCTGGCATGGGGGCCACCGGCCTGGAGCTTCCCGGCTGGTGGGGCGAGCCCTGGGCCTTTCCGCTGGTGGAGGGATGGCAGGAGCTGATCGGCGGCCCGCTGACCCAGGTCTGCCTCGAGCAATGGCTGCGGATCGGGGCGGCGATCCAGGCCGACCTGGAAGCCCTGCCACGGGATCGCTGGGCGGTGGCCTCGTTTGAGGCTCTGCTGGACGATCCGGCCGCCGAGATCGAGGCGGTGACCAAGCAACTTGGCCTGACCTGGCCGGGCACGCTGCCAGAGGATTTCGCCGCCTCGCCCGGCGGCAGGGCGGAGGAGAATCTAGCAAACCAGTTGCAGGAGATCAGCGAGTTGCTGGAAGGGGCCCGGCCCGTAGTCGACCGCTACCGCGGCTTTCTCGAGGCTGCTCGAGCGGAGCTGCCCTGGCCCGAGCCGCAGCTGCAGGGAGGAGCGTCTGCGTCGCCCGTCTCTATGACGAGCTCCGGCACCCCGTTCGCGTTTGTGCACTCCTTGAGCCTGAGCGAGCTCTTGGAGAAGGCGCGGTCGACCGTCGCGGTCTCCACCTACAAGACCGGCCACCTGCTGCTCGCCCGTTCGAAAGACAGCCGGATCAATATCGAGGTCAATCCGTTGCCGCGGGCGATGGGCATCGCGGTCGCCGGGAACCGGCTGGCGATCGGCGCGGCCAACACGATCCACAGCTATGCGGCAAGCGCCGCCGTCCCCCCGCCCGCCGCCGGATCCGAGCCGGCCGACACGGCCTACCTGCCTCGATCGGTCATCACCACCGGGGAGATCCTCGTGCACGAGATGAGCTACTCCCCGGCCGACAACCAGCTCTATTTCATCAACACCCGGTTCTCGTGCCTCTGCGCGCTCGACCTGGTTCACTCCTTCGTGCCGATCTGGCGGCCCGCCTGGGTGACGGCGTTGGCCGCCGAAGACCGCTGCCACTTAAATGGGCTCGCGGTGGTCGATGAGCGGCCCCGATACGTCACGGCCCTGGCCTGCACCGACACGCCGCAGGGCTGGCGCGACCTCAAAGGCACTGCCGGCGTAGTCGTCGACATCACAGACGATCGGATCGTCGCCGAGGGGCTTGCCATGCCGCACTCGCCGCGGTGGCATCGCAACCAGCTCTGGGTTCTCGAATCCGGCCGCGGCACGCTGGCCCGGGTCGACCTGTCGAGCGGCCGCGTCGAGACCGTCGCCTCCCTGCCCGGATTTACCCGTGGCCTGGCCTTCATCGGCCGCTACGCGCTGGTTGGGCTCTCGCAAGTTCGAGAGACCGTGTTTTCCGCCCTCCCGATCACGCAGGATTCGGCCGAGCGGTGGTGCGGGGTCGCCGTGGTCGACATCGAGACCGGGCAGCTGGTCGGGGCCCTGCGATTCAATGCCGCCGTGCAGGAGATTTTTGACGTGGCGGTAATCCCCTGGGCCTGGCCGACGTTTCTCAATACCGAGCTGTTGGCCGCCAATTCGTTTGTGATTCCCGACGCGGCGCTCGGTCAGGCGGTCAGCGGCGGTGCTCGCTGACCGCCGCGTTGGTCAGCCGGGCGGAACGCGGGGAGCGAGGCTGTGGCGGAGCGACGCCAAGACGTCGGTCGCACGGGGGGCGGCAAGATAGATCCGCGCGGTGACCGCCGAGCGGGGATAGCAGCTGACGATGAAGTCGAAGCAAAACTCGGCCTGGGTGTGGCTGATTGCCACCACGTTGGCATACGCCCCGCCGATCATCTCGTCGGGGAGTCGAATCTGCTCGTAGATCTCGGCGATCGGCTGACCCGCCGGCCCCGGGGGCCGCGCGGTCGGCGCGGGAGGCTCATTGCTGGGAGGCTCCGCACCGGCAGATGCGGCTGACGGACCGGCCGAGGGTGCCGCCGGATTCACGGCCGGGGCTGCCGAGCCGGAGGGCGGCGGAGCGGCTGGTGGCACGGCCGGCATCCGGGGCTGGCCCGGGAAATGGGCTGCGAAGCGAGCCAGATTCTCCTCCAAGGCGGCGGCAAACTGCCCGGCCACGGCATGCCCCAGGATCACTCGCGCGGCCACCCTGCGGGGATTGGAAATGCCCTGCACGAAGTCGATGACCACCTCATTCGGGTTCGTGAGGATGATCACCCCGGTGGCGAAGACTCCTCTGCCGACCGCGTCGGGCACGCGGGCGGTCGCCGCGGAGTGGTTGACCTGCTGGAGAGGCTGTTCGTGGCCGCCAGCCTCGAAATCATCGGCCATCCGCGGATCCCCCGGGCATCACGCCGAGCGAAGGCCGGCCGCTGGGTGCGGCCTTCGTCCGACTCATTCCCGCGTCACTCGTCATCGTCTTCCGCCTCGGCCTGCGGTTCGAAGGCTGCGTAGGCGGCGAAGGCCGCCTGCCGGGCCTGGGCGAGCGTCGCACCGCCGTCGGTGGCAAGGCTCCCGAAGGTCGCCACGGTCGGATAGACCGGCGGGGTCGGTTCACCGGCGGGCAGCTGGGTAAAGAGCCGGGCTCGCGTGATCGAGACATCGGCGTTGGAGATAGCCCCGTCGCCGTTGACGTCCTTGAAGATCGTGTAGAGCGGCGGAGTGCCGGGGTTGGTCGAGGTCGTAAACAGGGCCGCCCGGGTGAGCGAGACGTCGGCATTGCTCACGGCCGTATCGGAGTTGACGTCTCCGGGCATCATGTTGACCCGGAAGTTGAAGGGCGTGCCCGCCGGCAGGCCGGACGGCATCGCCGAGCCGGCCGTGGACGGAGTGGGCTGCGTCCAGGCTCCGGCCAGCTGCTGGCCGCTAGTGGGGCTTGCCACCGTGCCAGCCACGTTCACCAGCAGCTTGTCGGCCGGCAGGAAGGTGGCGGATGTCCAGGTCGCGGTCCACTGCCCGCCCACCAGGCCATAGTCGAAGCTGCCCACGTAGGTCGACGTGTTGACCCCGGTGATCACCAGATCGGCGGCAGAGATCGCCACGTCTTCGCTGAATGTGATCCGGATCTGGTTCACGTTGAACCAGGGGATCGTGTTGAGCTGGCTGGGCGTGTTGCGATTGAAGGCGGCCACGTTGCCCGTCGGGATCTCGTAGCCCAGGGTCGCATTCCCCTGGCCGCTCGTCTCGAGGTAGCTGCGGAAATCGGCCGTCCAGCTGCCGTTGCCGTTGACGTAAACATTCGTCACCTGCGGCGCCGTCATCGTGGACGAGAGCGTCAGGTTGTTGTCGTAGCTGCCCGTCAGGCTCACACCGCCCACCGAGATCGTGCCGTTTTGCGGCAGATTCGTGAAGGTGCCGCTGATCGACTCGCCCGTCTGGATGATCGGGAACGAAGCTCCCGGTGCGGGCACGTAGGCCGGATCACTCGTGAGCAGGAGGTTGGCGGAGCTGAGCACGAGCTGGCCGTCACTGACGGTGGTCGTCGTGTAGTTGGTGCCGTTGCCGATATAGAACTCCACGCCGCCGCTGGCCGTCACGGTGCCGTTGGCGGCCCCGGCCGAGAGCGTGCCGAGCGTCATGCCCGTGCCGACGGTCGTGCCGTCGGTGGAGAGGGACACGTTGCCGGCGGTCGAGCTAACGTTGGTGAAGGTCACCGCCTGATTGCCGGTCTGGCTGAGCGTCACGTCGCCCGAGGCGTTGGCCGTGGCCGCGGCCGCCGTCAGCTCGAGGTCGATCGAGCCGGCTGGAGCCGAGAGGTTGAGCGTGTCGCCAACCACCGACCCGGTCCCGCCGAGGGAGCCCCCGGCACTCTCAAGCGTGAACGGGCCGGAGCCGGTGAAGGTCACCGTCGAGTCTACGACGAGGTTGTTGCCCGTCCCGGTGACGGCAAAGGTCGCACCGGCCCCGGGGCTGCTCTCCGGGATCCGGATCGGGCTCGACAGCGTGAGGCTGCCGGCCGACGTGAAGCCCGCGGTATCGAGTGTGAGACTCTGGTTGAAGTCGGCCGAGCCGGTGTAGGTGCCGGGATTGACCGTGAGGATTCGGTTCTCACCGGTCAGCGACCCGTTGGCGATCGAATCGACACCCTCCTGAAGGCGGCTGGTGGAGCCGGTCTGAGCCCCGAGGGCCGTCACCGTCAGCTGCGACAGATCCGGCTGGAACCCGGCCGTGACGTTCATGTCGGTGCCCGTCGAGAGGTAGGGCGTGATGTCCACCCGCGAGCCGCCCGCGCCGGTGCTGGTGGTCGAGGCGAGAACGGCCGCCTCGTCGGTCGTGCCCCACCAGTTGTTGCTGGCGTTGACCACCACCGAACTGACCGCCGAGTTCCGCACCGCGAACACGCTGTTGCCGGAGAGATCGTTCTCCGTGATCGTCGCGTTGCCGTTGTTGCTGACGTCGATCCCGTAGAAGTTGTCGCTCACGAAGCTGTTGGTGATCGTGGCGGTGCCGCCGTTGACGTCGATCCCGACCGCACCGGCCGCATTGCTGAACGACACCTCGCTGTCGGTCACCGTCAGCGTGCCGCTGTCGAGCCGGATGCCGGAGTAGGCCCCCGTCGAAGCACCCTTCGTGACGAGCGTGCGGTCGACATTCATCGTGCCGCCGGTCACCCGCAGGCCGAAGTTGGCAAACGCCACGCCGCCGACTTCGCCCTTGACCGTCACATTCTCGACGTTCGCCACCGCACTGCTGACCGCCTGAATCCCGCCCTCGATGTATTCCTCGAAGACCAGATTGCGGAACGTGGCCTCCACGCCCGCGCCGCTGACCGTGAACGCGGGAGTCGTGATCCCTGCTCCAAACATCAAGGCCGCCCCGGGATCCGCCCCGATCGCGTCCGCCGGAATGGCCGGGTAGATGCCTTCCACCGTCACGTCCTTCGTGATCGTGACCGCCTCGTTGTATTCGCCGCTATCGCCGCGGATGACATACACCGTGCCGCCCGTCGCCACTGCGTCGTAGCCGTCGGTGATCGTGTTGTAGGCATTCCAGCCGAACGTGGCGGTCACGGCCGCATAGTTCACCGTGCTGCCCGGAGTCGATCCAAACCAGATGTCGTACACCCAGACATACACCGGCCCGGTGACCGTGAGGGTCACATTTCCGCCGTAGGTCGCGTCAAAGCCCACCTCGCTGAAGATCACCTCCGAACCGTTGGCCGCGTTGGCAAACGGAATGGTCGTCGCCGTGGTGTTGATGATGTCGAAGGTGGTGCCCCGCACCAGGCCGAAGGGCGAGGCCATATTGCCCAGGAGCGAGGCTCCCGAGAGATCGAGGGTGGCCGCCGCCACATTCGCCTGCTGGTAGGTCGTGGTATTGGAGAGCAGGAAGTCGACGCCGCCAGCGAGCGTCACCGTGCCGCTGCCGCCCGCCGCAGAGAGCGACTCGATCGTCATCCCGTTGCCGTAGCCGGCCGTGTTGCCGTCGGTCGAGAG